>Ga0302193_10002250_pt1 | contig 16127 bp, 13 predicted proteins | sample II_Bog_E3_3_FD_200228 | JGI IMG/M metagenome (GOLD analysis project Ga0302193, IMG submission 200228) | Peat permafrost microbial communities from Stordalen Mire near Abisko, Sweden - II_Bog_E3_3 | ecosystem: Environmental > Terrestrial > Soil > Wetlands > Peat | place: Sweden: Abisko...
GCTTGCGCTGCTATGGTTGCTTGTGCCTCGCACGGTCATTCAATCCAACCAGGGCACCAACGGTGCTAGCAACCGTTGCAGCGCTTGCGCTGCTACGGTTGCTTGTGCCTCGCACGGTCATTCAATCCAACCAGGGCACCAACGGTGCTAGCAATCGTTGCAGCGCTCGCGGTGTTATGCCGGTTGCACCGTGGCGTGGTAGACGAACTTGCCGCCCTTGACCTGGAGCACGGTCACGGGTTTTATCGGATTGCGCTCCCGGTCAAACTGGACATGGCCCGAGACCACCTCCAGGTCGCTCGCTTTTAGGGCGTCCCGGATGGCTTGACCATTGGACGAGCCGGCCCGGCGCACCGCGTCCAGCATCAGGTAGGCGGCATCGTAGGCCAGGCAGGCGTTGCCGTCGGGTTCGATCTGGTATTTGGCCTTGAACCGGGTGGTGAAGTCCTGGACCAGGGGGCGGGGGTCGTCCTTGGCGAAGTGGTTGGTGAAGAAGCAGCCCTCCAAGGCGGCCCCGCCCACCGCGGTGAGCTGCGGCGAATCCCAGCCGTCGCCGCCCAGCATAGGCCCCTGGAAACCCAGCTCCCGGGCCTGCTTGGCGATGAGGGCGACGTCGCCGTAGTAGTCGGACAGGTAGAGCACGTCCGGTCTGGTGGCGATGATCTTGGTGAGCTGGGCCTTGAAATCCGGTGTTCCGGTGGGGTGGCCTTCGAAGGCAGTGACCTGGCCGCCCAGGGCGGTGAACTTGGCCTTGAAAAATTCCGCCAGGCCCTGGGTGTAGTCGTTGCCCACATCGAACAAGCAGGCGGCCTTGCGCGCATAGAGCTGTTCCATGGCGAACGTGGCGCCGATGCTTCCCTGGAAGGGATCGATGAAGGTGGCCCGAAAAATGTAATCCCCGACCTGGGTGACCTTGGGGTTGGTGGAGGTGTGGCTGATCATGGGAATCCCGGCCGCCTGGCAGATGGGCGCGCCCGCCAGGGAGACCTTGGACATGGTCGTGCCGACGATGGCCGACACCTTGTTCTGATCGATGAGCTTGGTGTAGACCGTGGCTCCCTCGCCGGGGTCCCCCTTGTCATCGGCGAAATGCAGCCGGATCCTCCGGCCCAGCACGCCACCCCGTTCATTCCACTCCTCCACCGCCATGGAGAGTCCCTTTTGGGTGGAGAGGCCGAAGTTGGCCGCCTCCCCAGTGGCGGGTCCGACCCCGCCGAGATTGAATGTCCTGCCGCTCTTGTCGCAAAATGCGCAGAGGCCGGCGGCGACCACGGCCAAGACCGCGATGGGTAAGGTGAACCTCATGAATCCTCCTGGACAGGCCTTGAGCCTGCTGCCCAGAGGTGCGGCCAGTTCCGGGAAAGTTTTCACCCGGCGGTCAGGCTTCGATCGGGATCACCTGGATGGCGCTGGCCTTGATGAGAGCCTGGACCTGCCGTCCCGGCTCCAGCGCGAGGTCCGCACAGGCCCAGGCAGTGATGAGCGCCTCAAAGGGCACTCCAGCATCCAGCCGCACCCGCTTCAGGGCCCCGAGCGGTTCGATCCCGGTGATCGTGGCGGCGATCCGGTTGCGCTGGGACAACAGCCCGTGGGGACCCTGTTCCAGCGATACCCCTTCGCCCCGGATGCAGGCATAGGCCTCCTGGAAGGAACCGCCCGGATCCGGGGCGAACAGCTCCACCCGCCCCACCACCAGCCGCAGCAATCCTTCCGTCCGCCCGGCAACCCGGGCCCGCAGCACGGCCCCCAACTGGGCCTCCTGCGCGGCCCCGGCCGCAGACAGGAGCTCGGCCGGGGCGCCGTCCCGGATGATGCGCCCTTCGGCCATGAGCAGCATGCGGTCGCCCAGGGCCAGGGCCTCCTGGGGGTCATGGGTCACGAGGATGGCCGGCACTCCGAGGGCCTGGAGGATTTGTCTCAGATTGTGGCGCAGCGGCTCCGCGGCGACCCGGTCCAGGGCCGCGAACGGCTCGTCCAGCAGCACCAGCCGGGGCCGGGGAGCCAAGGCCCGGGCCAGCGCCACCCGCTGCTTCTGCCCGCCGGAAACCTCCGAGGGGCCACGCTGGGCGAATTCGCCCAGGCCCATGAGCCGGATCATCTCCTCGACCCTGGCCTTGCGGGCAGGCGCAGGCCATCCGCCCAGGCCATAGGCGATGTTCCCGGCCACGCTCAGGTGCGGAAACAGGGCCGGCTCCTGGAAGACATAGCCGATGCCCCGCCGGTCGGCCGGGAGCTGATGCTTCCGGTCCGGGTGAAACCAGGTCTCGTCCCCGGCCCGGATGCAGCCGCGATCAGGTCGTTCCAGACCGGCCAGGCATCTCAGGACGGTCGTCTTGCCGCACCCCGATGGCCCGAACAGCACCGTGAGCCCGAACCTGCCCAGGGCCAGCTCGAACCCGGCCTCGATCACCGGTCCGGATGGAAAGCGCTTGGCGAACTGCACGCTCAGGCCCATGCCCGTTCCCTCGAGCGGAGCCACGCCGTGCAGGCCAGGACCACCACCGCGAAGCCCAGCAACAGCAGGGCGGTCCGGTTGGCCCCAGCCATGTCGAACGACTGCACCTGGTCGAACAGCGCGATGGAGGCGGTCCTGGTCTTTCCCGGCAGGTTTCCGCCCACCATCAGCACCACCCCGAATTCCCCCATGGCGTGGGCGAAACTGAGAATCAGGCCCGACAGCAGTCCGCGCCAGGCCAGCGGAAGGGCGACCCGAAGGTAGACCCCGGTCCGGCCGGAGCCAAGGGTGCTGGCCACTTCCAGCAGGCGGCGGTCCACCCCGCCCAGGGAGGCCACCAGCGGCTGGAGGAAAAACGGCAGGTTGGTGATCACCTGGGCCAGCAGCAGGCCCTGGAACGAGAACACCAGTCGCGACCCGGTCAGGTGCTCCCAGGCCATCCCCAGGGGACTGCGGGGCCCCAGGGCGACGATGAGGTAGAATCCCAGCACCGTGGGCGGCAGCACCAGGGGGATGGAACTGATGGCTTCCAGCAGGATCCGGCCCCGGAACCGGCCGAAGGCCAGAGGCCACGCCAAAAGGACTCCCAGCGGCGCCAGCAGGAGCGCGGAGCTGACGGCCAGGCGCAGGCTCAGGCGGATCGCCTCCCAGTCCATGGTCAGGGTTTGCCGTAGCCGTGCCGGGCCAGCAGGTCCTGGCCAGCCTTGCCGGTGAGGTAGGCCTGGAAGCTCCGGGCCAGGTCCTGGCACTGGCTGCGCTGGAGGATCACCCCCGCCTGCCGGAGCACCGGGTAGGCGTCCGCAGGCACCTTCCAGGTCTGCCCGGTCTCGCTCAGCCTGGGGTTTTCAGCCTGGGCCGCGGAGATCAGGCCCGCTTCCGCGGCGCCCACCTGGAGGAACTGCGCCGCCTGGGCGATGTTGTCGGCAAACACCAGCCTCGGCTTCACCTGATCGTAGATTTTCACATGGCGCAGGGCCGCCTCGGCCGACCGGCCATAGGGAGCCACCTGGGGATTGGCCGTGGAGATCTTCTGGATTTTCGGGCTGGCCAGAACCTTCCAGCCGTCCCTGGCCAGGTCCAGGCCCAGGTCCTTGCGGACCCATAGAGTGAGGCAGCCGGTGGCGTAGACGAACGGACCCTGGGCGCTGACCAGGCCGGCCTTCTGCAACTGGCCCGGGAACCCCTCGTCCGCCGACAGGAACAGGTCGAACGGGGCCCCCTGCAGGATCTGGGCGGTCAGGCTGCCGGAGGAGCCGAAGGAAAGCTGGAGCTGGGCGTCCGGGTGCCCGGCCTCGAAGCCGGCCTTGAGTTCCTCCAGCACCCCGCGCAGGTCCCCGGCGGCGGCAATGGCCACCTGGGTGGTCCGGGTCTGGGCCTGGACCGGGATGCCCAAGGCCAGGAAGCAACCGAGCAGCAGAGGCAGAAGGGCGCGGAGTTTCATGGGATCTCCAAGGAGCGGGCTTCGATGCATGGTAACTCATCCATCGGAACGGCCCTTTCTCCTTTTGCTGCGGCGACCCGTCAGCGGGGTTCCGCCGATTCCTCCCCGTCCGCCAACAGGTCCTGGAAGGCCGCGACCCCTGCGGCGATGGCGGCCGCCGCATCCGCCTCCATGGCCCGGAACGCGGCCAGGGCTTTGATTCCAGTCTCGGTCACCCGGGATCCGCCGCCCGGGCAATGGCCAGCCAGGAACGGTGATATCAAGTTCAGCGCACCTTGGAGGGCGGGTTCGGGATGGCTTCCTTTTTCAGCAGCTTTCCGTTGTCCCAGGCGATGATGCAGCGCCAGCCCTGGTCCTGGCCGGGCATGTGCACCAGCACCACCCACGGAGCGAAGCCGGCGCGGTGATGATGAGGATCCCGCCTGGCGGTGACCGCCTCACCCATGGTTTCGCTCTCCGCCACGGATTTGGCCTCGGCGGCGCTGTTGCATGGGGTGATGGCGGACACAACCCCGCCGATGGAACAGAGCAGCAGAGGGAGCGCTATTATTATTGGAGCCTCGCGGCATTTCGAACCATGGTGACCGACGGATGGGACGGACGGCCCCCATCTGCAACCGGGGTACGGAAGGGGGCTTAAATAATTTAATTATAAATTTAATACAGTCAAGAGCCAAGAATTGGCGATCTGCCTTGTACCGGGTGCAGCGGTCGCCGGTATCCTGATCCCCTGGAGGACCTGGATGGGACCGCCCGGCGCTGACGCTCCCGCTGGTGAACCGGCCCGTCTGGGCCAAGACGGGAGGCTCCTCTTCCTCACCCGGGGCGCCAGGATGTTCTCGTACGGATTCCTTTCGGTCGTTCTGGTCCTGTACCTTGCTGGCCTGGGTTTCAGCGAGGGCAGGATCGGGCTTCTGCTCACCCTCACCTTGGTGGGCGACACGGTCATCTCCTTGTGGATCACCACCCGGGCCGACCGGATCGGGCGGAAGCGGATGCTCATGGCCGGCGCCGCGCTCATGGCCGCGGCCGGCATCCCCTTTGCCCTGAGCGGGGACTTTACGGTGCTGCTGGTGGCGGCGACCCTTGGTGTCATCAGCCCATCGGGCAATGAGGTGGGGCCGTTCCTGGCGATCGAGCAGGCATCCCTTTCCCAGATCATCCCGGACGCCCGGCGGACTTCTGTTTTCGCCTGGTATAACCTGGCCGGATCCTTTTCCACCGCCTGCGGCGCCCTGGCCGGCGGCTGGACCGCGCAACTGCTCCAACAGGAGGGCATGGCCCCGGTCGCCAGCTACCGCGTCCTGGTTTATGTCTATGCGGCTTTTGGCCTGGTTCTGGCCGCCCTGTTCTCCCGGGTATCCAGCGCGATCGAGCCGCCACCCTCTTCCGCGCCCGCGGGCCGACTGGGCCTCCACCGGTCCCGAAGGACGGTCGCCAAGCTGTCCGCGCTGTTTGCCCTGGACGCTTTCGCCGGCGGATTCGTCATGCAGAGCTTCGTCGCCTATTGGTTCCATGCCCGCTATGGCGTGGCCCCGGGCCTGCTCGGCTCGATCTTCTTCGTGGCCAACGTGCTGGCGGGCCTCTCGGCCCTCTACGCGGTCCGGATGGCCCGGCGGATCGGTCTCATCAACACCATGGTCTTCACCCACATCCCATCCAATATGCTGCTGATCCTGGTTCCGCTCATGCCGAACCTGTCCCTGGCGATCACGGTCCTGCTGCTCCGGTTCAGCATCTCCCAGATGGATGTCCCGACCCGACAGTCGTACACCATGGCGGTAGTGAGCCCAGACGAACGGTCAGCGGCGGCCGGGGTTACCGGCATCGCCCGGACCACCGGCGCCGCCGTCTCCCCAGTCCTTGCCGGGCAGCTCATGGCGTTCCCGGCCTTGGCCGGAACCCCCTTCCTCCTGGCCGGCGGCCTCAAAATCATTTACGACCTTTTGCTTTACCGGAGCTTCAGGAAATCCGAAACGGTTGCCAGCCAGGTTAAAGCCCAAAGGGATCCTGGTCAGCTCGAACCACCCGACTAGGCTCACCTAGAGCTCGGCCGACTTGCCACTGTATACAATCAAAACGCGTATCTTTCCCATTTCTTCCCTTGTCTCCAGACTCCATCCTGCCCGTTGATACATCGTTGGGTCCAGGTCGTTCGCGGCTATTTGTTTCAGCCCTGATGGAGCCTCTGGGTGGGATGAAGGCATGGAGGCGTTCATCCTCACTGGCACATTTATCGGAGCAGATATCCATCAATAGCATGGGCAGCCTTTCGTGAAAGATGTTGGACGCCGGCCATCTCCGCAGAGAAACCATGCCGGAACGCAACGAGTGCCTTTACAAGGTGTCCAGACAATTCTCAACGTTTCGGCGCAGGGTTCATTTCGGCTGAATGGCATTTCCAGACCGGGGAAGGGCGGGACCCATACGCTGAACGGATAGAGTCCCAGATAATTGTGTTCTTGGCCCTGGTGGGGCGATTGCTGGAACGGGCCCAGACGGGGTTGTTGCCCACCTTGGCTGCCGAAACTCCCCCTAGAGGGTGAAGCGCGCCACCTGCTGCTGGAGGCCCTCGCTGAGCCGCGTCAGGTCCATGGCGGTCCGGGCCACTTCCTGGTTGGCCACGGACATCTGTGCGATGGCTTGGGCTACCGCCACCGCCTCCATGGAACTGGCCTCCACCTGCTTGGCGACATCGGCGCCCGCCCTGGCTTGTTCCACCGTGGCTGACGCCACGAGCCGGGTCTGGCTGGCGAACTGGTCAAGGCCTGAGCGGATGGCCTGCAGAGTATCGACGGTGGTGTTGACCGTGTGTTCGCCCTGGACCACCGCGACCCGGGCCGCCCCGATGAGCTGGGCGACCTCCTTGGCCGAACTCCCGCTGCGTTCCGCCAGCTTGCGCACCTCCTCCGCCACCACAGAGAAACCCTTGCCATGCTCGCCGGCCTTGGCAGCCTCGATGGCGGCGTTGAGGGAAAGCAGGTTGGTCTGGTTGGCGATCTCCTGGATGACGGTGACGGCCTGGGAGATCTGGCCCGCGGTTCCGGTGATCTCGCCCATGGCTGAGTGGGTACTGGCTCCCGCCGCCTGGCCCTTGCCGGTGAGTTCCAGGGCCTTGTCCAGGCGCTCAAGGGATGCCTGGGCGCCAAGGTTGACGCCTTCGATGGAGGCCGAAAGTTCAGTCACTGCGGCAGCCATGCGCTCGCTGCCCGAGCGCATTTGGTTGGAGGTCTGGGCGATGCCCGAGGAAGTGGCTGCCATCTCCTCGGCCGAGGCTGAGAGCTGGGCAGCCCCGCTGGCGACCCCCTCTACGCTGGCGCGCACGCCATGGAGCACGGTATGTAGGTCCTTCACCATGGTGTTCAGGCGCTGGCCCAGATTACCGAACTCGTCCTTGCGGGCCAAGGAGGCCTGGACGGTCAAGTCCCCTTTGGATACGGCATCCAGCACCTGGCTGAACTCCGTCAGGGGATCGTGGATGCCCTTGACCAGGACCATTCCCAACAGCGATCCCAGAATGATGGCGATGATGGAAAAGGAAATTCTGCCCGTCATTCCCTGCAGGAATGCCCCATGCCCGGCTGCCACCAGGGCGTCGGCGGCCTGTTTGGAATTGTCCTGCACCAATTGCCCGCCCAAGGGGCCGAGCTTCCTGTCTGTCTCATCCATTTGTTCGTTGAGGACTTTCTTCGCCTCGGCCAGATCGCCCTTTTTCGCCAGGGGCAGCAGGATTTCCCTCCGGATGCGCCTCTGATCCAGAGCGAGCGCCCGATACTGGGGACCTACCTGGCGGGCAACGTCGGTGGTCCAGGATTTCTGGTAGCGGTCCCATGCCTCATCGAAATTCTTGTCCATCTGCACCATGTCGGCTTCGAATTCGGCCGCCTGCTCCGGACCGGCGGCACGGAGGACGTTGTTCGCCAGCACCAGGGCGCGCAGCAGGGACGTTCGCACCACGGTCAGATCCCCGGTTGACAGGAGATTCTGCTGGTACATGACTTCCGAAAGCCGATGGGCCTCGCTGACATCCTTGACTGCCATACACAAGATCGTGATCAGGGCCAAAGAGAAATACCCCACCACTAGGGTTATTTTCCGTTTGACCGGAAGATCCCGGAACCAGTTCTTGATCATTTTACCTCCAACATCCTGACTGGCACATTTATCGGAGCAGATATCCATCAACGGCATGGGCAGCCTTTCGTGAAAGAGTTTGGACGGCAGCCATCTCCGCAGAGAAGGCATGCGTGAACCCAACGAGTGCCTTCACAATATGTCCAGGCGAGGCTCAACGTTTCGGCGCGGAGCCTATTTGGGCTGAATGGCATTTTTAGGCCCGGGAATGGCGGGACACATACGCTGAACCGATCCTGGCCATGCCATCACCCCGGCCGCGAGGTCAGATCAATCTCGGAACCCTTGAGCCTATCGGTCATTCAGGTCGGGTTCACGCCCCCCAACCGGATGGCCACGACTGATTCGAGCAGCGCGAAAATCGCTGTTCAACGGATGGGTCCCGCCCTTCCCCGGCCCGGAAATGCCATTCAGCCGAAATAGGCCCTGTGCCGAAACGTTTAACCTCGTCTGGACATGTTGTGAAAGCGCCCGTTGCGTGCCAGCATGCCTTCTCTGCGGAGATGGCTGCCGTCCAAACTCTTTAACGAAGGGCTGCCCATGCCGTTGATGGATATCTGCTCCGATAAATGTGCCAGTCAGGATGAACGCCTCCATGCCTTCATTCCACCTAGCGGGAGTTTCAGACGGCAGGGATGAGAGCATGGGCTAATTGCTGGAACTGCAATTAGTTCATGGCTTATCAGGTGTATAGCAAAATGGTGCTGACGGAGGGACCAGGCTGGCGAAGAGGCGGTGCGTTTCCGGGTCGGTTTCCTCAAGCTGCCAGGTGCAGCGGGGGCGGCCCTTGGTGGGCTGGAGAATCATGGCCAGGCGGATTCCTGCCAGGCGATCCAGGAGTCCAGAGAGGCTTCCTGTCCAGCCGTTGCTGCGGGCTTGATGCTCGACGGTTCGTGCCAGAAGCAGGGCCGCCAGACAGATGAAGGCGTGAACGCGGATTTTCTGGTCGGTCCAGTGGAACTGCGGCCGGACGGCCAGATGCTCGTCATCCTTGAGTTGCCGGAACGAGGCTTCCGCCTGGGATTGGCCGCGGTAGGCCGAAAGGATTTCCTCGTCCGTCCAGCCATGGCGGTCGGTGATGAGCACTCGCTTGCCGAAATGGATTTCGATGTTGGCCCTGGCCTGTTCGTCGATGGTCCAGGAGAGGCGCTCAGAGCCCTGCTTGCCCGGGTCGAAGGCCACCTGGAGGAAGTCCCTCATGTATTGGCCACCCTGGAACTTGGCCAGGGCTTTGACCGCATCCTTGGGCCCGGACTTGGGATTGGCGAGTTGTTCCCGCCAATCCTCCAGGTCATGGATCCGCTTGGCGAGTTGCTGGTTCAGTCCGCGCTTCTGGGCATCAAGCAACTCCTCGCTGATGAACAGCAGGACCGTACGTTCCGCACCCCATACGACGCGCCGGGTCCGATAGACCGGGAGGCCGGCCATCAGGCCCTCGGTCAAGACCCGATACCTGGAGGTCGGCAGGTCCCTCAGGTCGCCCACGCTGGCAGGCGAAAGGGCGGCAACGTAGCCATTCGGCCCCTGGTCCACTAGCTTGAAGTTGTCGTGGGAGTTGTTGCCCCGGTCGAAGACGATGGTGAGCTGTTCCAGGGGCAGGCCCAAGGCCAGGAGGCGCTCCCGCAGGAGACCGAGGGCCTTGGGGAAGCTGGTGACGTCGTTTTCGTTGCCTGGGTAAACCATGCTGAGCAGCGGCAACTGGCCTTCCCGGCTGACCAGGAGACCGAGGCCCACCTGGCGCAAGTCCGTGCGGTGCTGCTTGGAATGGCCCCGACGGGGCAGTTGGGCCCGGTCGTTGGTGGAATCGATGTAGGTGAAGAAATTGGTCGTGTCGAAAAAGAGCGTATCCAGAGTGACATTCAACGCCGCCAGGGTGGCCCGAACCAATTCCGTCTCGATCCGGCCCAGAGCCTCCTCGGAGAGGGTGTTCATCTGGTCCCAAAAGACCTGGCTGGAGAGGGTGTCGAGATCCGTCTCTGGATAGAACCGAGCGAGGGAGGTGGTCCCGGCCCATTCCCGGAAAGCACGCTTGGAACAGGGGTGGCAGGCCCGGTTCAAGGCCGCGAGGACGAGCGTCTGGCCCACGGAAAGGCCGACCCGGGATTGGCCGGGAACCTGCTGGTCGATGAGATCGGCCAGACCCAGGCGATCGGCGGCGGCTTTGAGCGCGGCGACGGAGCCATGTTCGAAGGACTGGATGCGCAAAGGGCCGGAGGTCCCACCTTCGAGCAGCTTTTCCAGGAGGGCGTCGGCAGTGCCGAGGTAGAGCAGCGGAACCGGGCGAGGTTTCCCGTTCACTCGCCGACTCTCGACGATGCGCCAGTAGGTGCGGCCTTTGGTCCGGATCGGTTGGAGGCTTGCCATGAAGTAATGTATACGACAATATCAATGGGAATCAATACCAACATACAAAAATATATTCTAGATAGTGTTACATGAAATTATTGCCTAGAAAGATAATTCAAAGTTTTGTATATACGTGATGAAATATCGACAGATAGAAATTAGGCCGCTGATCACAGCACTTGCGATCAGCGGCCGGACTGCAACCCCATCGGACTTAGTAAACTCCCGCTAGAACCCCTGCCCCAGCCGTTCCCGAATCTCACCCTCCAGCCGGTCCAGCAGGGCGGCGTCGGTGGGGGCGGCGAAAATGGTGTCATCCCCGGCGATGGTCCCCGCCAGGGACGGCAGTTCGCCCCCGTCCAGGGCGAAGGCCATGGCCTGGGCGAACCCCGGCGTGGTCTTGAGGATCAGCAGGCAGGGGGGGACCTTCCGCACGGTGAACGGCGGGGTGATAGCGCCTTGCCGCTGGGGCCGGGACAGCTGGTAGCGCCCGTTTTCCTTGCGCACCCCCAGCTTCTTCAGGTGCCGGGAAAGGGTCGAGACCGTGAGCTCCAACCCATCGGCGCGAAGCAACTTCAGCAGATCGCTCTGCTCGGAAAGATCCTGCTGGCTGAGATGGCGGAGAATGGCTTGGTCCAGGTTCATGCAGCAAATATGCATCAATTTGCACAAACTTGCAAGCCCGAACCCACGAACAGGAACCACCGATTTCACACAACAGCAGTGATATTTGCCATTGACCTTCGAGCCAAGACCTTGCACACTTTGCATTACACACCTGGTATTCCCGGGTTTTTGCAAACTATGCCAACCCATTTGCAGTCGCCCGCCGTCCCAGCCCTCCAGCCCACCTACGCCCCCTACCCGTTTCCCATCCTGCGCGGCGAAGGCGACCGGGTGTTCGACGACCAGGGCAATACCTACTTCGACTTCTATGGCGGGCACTGCGTCTGCTCCACCGGCCATTCCCACCCCAAGGTGGTGGCGGCCATCGCCGCCCAGGCCAAGGACCTGATCTTCTACAGCACCGCCGCCAACCTGCCGATCCGGGCCAGGGCCGCGGAGGGTCTGATGGAGTTCGTCAACTCCCAGCAGCCCACCGGCCTGGTCTCGGTGTTCTTCTGCAACAGCGGCGCCGAAGCCAACGAGAACGCCCTGAAGATCGCCGCCAAGCTCACCGGCCGCACCCGGTTCGCGGCCATGCAGGGCGGCTGGCACGGCCGGACCACCCTGGCCCTGTCGGTGACCGACGATCCCAAGATCCAGGTCGGCCTGGAATCGTTCCTGGCCCCCTGCGACCGGCTGCCGCTCAATGATCTGGCCGCCCTGGACAGCTATGACTTCTCCCAGGTTGCGGCGGTGATCCTGGAACCGGTCCAGAGCATGTCCGGCATCCGCCCGGCCACCCCGGTCTTCCTGCAGAAGCTGCGGGAGCGGACCCGGGCCGCCGGCTGCATGCTCATCTACGACGAAGTCCAGACCGGCGTGGGCCGCCTGGGCCACCCCTACGTGGCCGGCCTGCACGGAGTGCAGCCCGACCTGGTGACTTCGGCCAAGGGCATCGCCTCGGGCGTGCCCATGGGCGCCCTGCTCATCAGCGGCCCGGTGGCCGTTGCGCTCAAACCCGGCGACCTGGGCACCACCTTCGGCGGCGGCCCCCTGGCCTGCGCCGCCCTGCTGGCCACCCTGCAGGTGATCCTGGAAGAGGGGCTCATGCCCAAGACCAGGATCCTGGAAGACATGATCCGCCAGGGCCTGAAGGGCACCTGCGTCTCCGAGGTGGTGGGCACCGGCCTGCTGTTGGGGCTGAAAGTCCCCGGCGGCGCTGCCAAGCTGAAGGCCCATCTGCAGCAACAGCGCATCCTGGTGGGGGGCAGCGGCGACCCCGAGGTCCTGCGCCTGATGCCTCCCCTGAACCTGAGCCTGGTCGCGGTATCCGCCCTGCTCGACGCCGTTCACGCCTTTCGCCACGGAGCCTGATATGAGACACGCAACCGGTATTCAAGACTTCGGCGCCGCCGGAGTGGAAGAGATCCTGGAACGGGCCCTGGCCTGGAAGCAGGGACCCCATCCCAAGCACCTGATCGACAAGATCCTGGGCATGGTGTTCTTCAACCCCTCCCTGCGCACCCGCGCCTCGTTCGAGGCAGTCATGGCCAGGGGCGGCGGTTCCGCCATCGTGCTGGAAGTGGGCAACGGCGTCTGGAAGCTGGAAGACCGTGAAGGTGCCGTCATGGACGGCGACCGGGCCGAGCACATCAAGGAGGCGGCCCCGGTCCTCTCCCGCTATGTGGACATGCTGGCGGTGCGGACCTTCGCCTCCGGAGTCAGCGACGACGTGGACAACGCCGATCCGGTCCTGAACGGTTTCCGCACCCTGGGCACGGTGCCCACCATCAGCATGGAGAGCGCGAGGGAACACCCCTGCCAGGGCCTGGCCGACCTGATGACCGCCCGGGAGAGCTTCGGCAGCACCAAGGGCCTGCCGGTCACCCTGGCCTGGGCCCCCCACATCAAGCCTCTGCCCAAGGCCGTGCCTAATAGCTTTTTACTCACCGCCGCCGCCGCCGGCTGCGAAGTGCGGCTGGCCCATCCCAAGGGCTTTGAACTGCACGGCAGCGTCATGGCCGAGGCCCAGGCCTTCGCCAAGGCCACCGGCGGCAGCGTCAGCGTGACCCACGACCTGGACCAGGCCCTGGAAGGCACCCGGGTGGTCTATGCCAAGTCCTGGGGCCCCGCCACCGGCTCCGGCCTGGGCGCCGAGGCGGTCAAGGACTTCCCGGCCTGGATGACTTCGCCCCGGCATTTCGACCGGGCCGCCAAGGACGCGATTTTCATGCACTGCCTGCCGGTGCGGCGCAACGTGGAAGTGTCGGATGGCGTGCTGGACGGCCCCTGGTGCAAGGTGGTGGACGAGGCGGAGAACCGCTTCCACGTCCAGCGCTCACTCATCCAGTGGCTTCTCAACAATTAAGCGAACAAGAGGAACCCATGTCCCAGAATCCCCACCCCTTCGCCTCCCTCCGCTCAGCGGCCCAGTATGTGCGGCGCTTCCGCAACCGCCCGTTCGTGGTGAAGCTGGGGGGGGAGATCCTGGACGATCCGGCGCTGCGCCAGTCGGTCTGCGAACAGCTGGCCCTGCTCTGGAGCCTCTCCATCCCCCTGGTGATCGTCCATGGCGGCGGGGCCGGCCTGGACAAGCTCTGCTCGAGCATGGGCCTGCCCACCTCCAAGGTGGCCGGGCGCCGGGTCACCTCGCCTGAAGTGCTGGACGCCGCCAAGATGGCCTTCAAGGGCAAAATCCAGATGGACCTCATCGCCGAACTGGAGGCCGCCGGCATGCAGGCGGTAGGCCTGTCCGGCCAGGACGCCGGCCTGATCAAGGGCAGACGCAGACCGCCGGTGATGGTGGACGGCGCCACCGTGGATTACGGCATGGTCGGCGACGTCGCCGAGGTGGATCCCACCCTGCTCCAGCACCTGCTCAAGGGCGGCTTCGTGCCGGTGGTGGCGCCGTTCAGCGCCACCGACGGCGGCCAGGTGCTCAACACCAACGCCGATACCGTGGCGGCGGAAGTGGCCGCGGCCCTGGGCGTGGAGAAGCTGTTCTTCGTGCTGAAGGTGCCGGGCCTGCTGTCCGATCCCGCCGACCCCAGCAGCCTGGTGCCCCTGGCCGACCTGGCCATGTTGGACCAACTGGCCGAGGCCGGAGCCATCAAGGACGGGATGCGGCCCAAGCTCACCGCCGCCCGCAAGGCCCTGAACGCCGGCGTGGCCAGCGTCCATCTGGTCTCGGGGGTGCGCCCGGACGCGATCCTGGCCGAAGTGTTCACCAACGAGGGCAGCGGCACCATGCTGGTGGCCAAGCTGGACGGGGAGGGCGCGTGATGGATCCCGCCGCTTTCCTCGAAACCCTGGTCTCCATTCCCAGCGTCTCCGGCTCGGAGCAGGCCATCGCCGACCATCTGGCCGGTGTCCTGACCGCGGCCGGCATCCCGGTCCAGCGCCAGGGCGACAATATCTGGTTCGAACTGGGCAGCCAGGGCCCCCGGCTGCTGCTGGTGAGCCACCTGGACACGGTTCCGGTCTGCGCCGGCTGGAGCGCCGACCCCCTGAAGCCCTGGTGGACCGGAGACCGGCTGTTCGGCCTGGGCGCCAACGACGCCAAGGGCTGTGTCGCGGCCATGATCCTGGCCGCGCTGGCGCTGCGGGAACAGATGCAGACCCTGGGCGCCCGCGCCGTCTTCGCCTTCACCTCCGGGGAGGAAGTGGGCGGCAAGGGAATCCAGCAACTGCTTCCGATCCTGGGCCAGCTGGACGCCGCGGTGGTGGGCGAACCCACCGGCCTGACCGTGATCACCGCCCAGCGCGGCATGCTGATCCTCCGCTGCACCGCCCGGGGCACCGCCGCCCACGTGGCCCACGCCCACCTGGGCGAGAACGCCGTGCACAAGGCTGCCCGGGATATCGCCAGGCTGGACGCCATGCGCTTCGAGCCGCACCTGCTGCTGGGGGAGGCAAGGGCCCAGGTGACCATGGTCAGCGGCGGCCTGGCCAAGAACCAGGTTCCGGACCAGTGCGAATTCTTCGTGGACGTGCGCAGCACCCCCAACCTGGACCACGCCACCCTCACCACCCAGGTGGCCGCCGAGCTGGAAAGCGAAGTGGCCGTCTACTCCGACCGCTACCTGGCGGTGGCCACCGACCCCTCCGAGACGGTGGTGCGCGCGGCCCTGGCCGCGGCCGGCACCCAGGGCGGCACCGGCTCCGCCACCACTTCCGACTGGGCCTATCTGGCCCATCTGCCCGCGGTCAAGGCCGGCCCCGGAGATACCCACCGCAGCCACCGGCCCGACGAATGGCTGTCCAAGGGTGAGCTGAAGGCCGGAGCCGCCTTCTACCAGAATCTCGTCCTTAACTACGCCCGGATGGCGTCCATGGAGGCCCATCATGGCTGAAGCGCTCTGGGCCAAGAACCTGCCCCTGGATCGGCAACTGCACCAGTTCACCGTGGGCCAGGATCCGATGATCGATCTCCAGCTGCTGCCCTTCGATACCGAGGGCAGCGCCGCCCACGCGAGGATGCTGGGCGAGACCGGCCTCCTGCCCGAGGCCGAGGCCAAGGCCCTGGTGGGCGCCCTGGCCGTGCTGCGCCAGGAGGCCCTGGAGGGCCGGATCGTGATCCTGCCCGAGGAGGAGGACTGCCACACCGCCCTGGAGCACGCCCTCACCGAGCGGCTGGGCGAGACCGGCCGGCGCATCCACCTGGCCCGGTCCCGCAATGATCAGGTGGCCACTGCTTTCCGGCTGCTCATGCGCTCCCGGGCCCTGGACCTGGGCCAGGCCATCCATGCCTGCGCCGCGGCCTTCCTGGAACTGGCCCAGCGGGAGGAGCATGCCCCCCTGCCCGGCTACACCCACATGCGCCGGGCCATGCCCGCCAGCTGGGGAATGTGGGCCGCGGCCTTCGCCGAAGGCCTGCTGGAGGAGCTCGAGGCCCTGCCCGCCCTGTGGGACCGGCTGGACCGCTGCCCGCTGGGGGCCGCCGCCGGATTCGGTTCGCCCATTCCCCTGGACCGGGCCCGCAGCGCCGCGCTGCTGGGCTTCTCCCGGGTCCAGGGCAGTCCCATGGACGTGATGAACAGCCGGGGACGCTACGAGCAGGCCCTGGCCGCATGGGTGGTCTCCGCCGCCGGCACCCTGGAGAAGGCGCTCTGGGACCTGGCCCTCTACAGCACCGAGGAGTTCGGC
>Ga0302193_10002264_pt1 | contig 16060 bp, 13 predicted proteins | sample II_Bog_E3_3_FD_200228 | JGI IMG/M metagenome (GOLD analysis project Ga0302193, IMG submission 200228) | Peat permafrost microbial communities from Stordalen Mire near Abisko, Sweden - II_Bog_E3_3 | ecosystem: Environmental > Terrestrial > Soil > Wetlands > Peat | place: Sweden: Abisko...
CATATCCTTGACTGAATGAGCCAGCAGGGGGGATAGCCCCACTTGCTCGACCGGAGGCCGGGAACATACGCAACCCCCTAGCCCCTGTCAACCGCCCAATGCATTGGAAACAGACTCATTTGTCACGATATCGACGACCACGCGGTTACGGCCGGCTTTCTTGGCCTGATAGAGGGCTTTGTCGGACCGACGCATCAGATCTTCGATGCAATGTTCCACCGAAAAATCCAAGCCATTGTCACGCAGGGCCGAAATACCCACCGACATGGTGACCTGCAGGGTCTGATCATCATAGTCTATCCGCTCGGCGGCGACCATCAGCCGCAGCCGTTCGGCGGCCATGCGGGCGGTTTCCAGGTCGGTGTCGGGCATGGCGATGGCGAATTCCTCGCCGCCCATACGGCCCACCAGATCCACCTCGCGCAGATTGCCACGGCATGTGTCGGCGATACGCCTGAGAACCCGATCACCCGCTTCATGGCCAAAGGTGTCGTTGACCGCCTTGAAATAGTCGGCGTCCAGACTGAGCAGGCTTAAGGGCCGACCATGGCGGCGACATCGGGCCACCTCGCTCTCCAGCCCTTCCAGGAAATAACGGCGATTGCGGACCCCGGTCAGGCTGTCCTGAGTGGCCATGGCGAAAAGCTTTTCATCGGCCACCACCCGCTCGCTGATGTCGCGGACCATGGCCACGAAGATGGGCTTTTCCCCCACCACCGTAGTGGCCAGAGAAACCTCCAACGGGAACAGGGAGCCGTCCTTGCGGCAGCCGCGCACCACCCGGGCATGACTGCGGACCTTATCCTCGTCGATGGCCCCAGGCTCCTTGAACAACTGCTGATGCAGGCTCTGCCATTCGTGGGGCATGACGGTCAAGATAGTGCGCCCCAGGATATCGCGCTCGCTCCAGCCGAAGATGGTCTGGCAGGAGCGATTGAAGGTCTCGATCACGCCTTGCTCGTCGATGATCATCACGCCGTCGATGGCGGTTTCGATCACGGCCCGCAGCTTGGCCTCATTGGCCAGCAGGCCGGAATGGGCCGCCTTGAAGTCGTCTTCGCTATTGCGAACATGCTCGGCCAAACTTTTGTTGAGCATGCTCAGGCGGGCCTCGTTGCTGCGCAGGGTTCCCACCATGTCGCGCAAGGCTCCCGACAGCTGGGCCAACTCGCGAAATACGCCAAGCCGAGGAATGCCGCCCACCAGCTGTCCATCGGCGATCTGACGAGCGGAGATGGCCAGACGCAGCAGAGGACGCGCCAACCCCTGTGCCATCAGAAGCCCCAAAGCAGCGCCCCCCAGGCTGAGCAATACCCCCAGCCCATAAATGCGCTTGCGCATGAAGGTGGCCGGGGCCTCGGCCTGTTCCAGACCTTCCCGCACCACCACTTGCCAGCGCAGAGCCTGCGCCGTCGCATTGCCATGGAGCGGCAGGACCGACATCAGCATCGTCTCGCCATCTGGTCCCTGCCGCTGTCCTTCGAAAGGCGATTCGCCGGGTGGGAACTGCCCGCCGCCGGGTTGCACGCCTCGCGACGAGGAAAAACCCAGCAGGCGTCCCGTTGGATCGGTGACCAGAACCTGCTCGCCTTCCATCAGAAGATGGCTGGTCAGCACCGACTCGACGGTCTTATTCATCCAATCTTGATCGATTTCCGCCAGGATTTGACCGGCTTCCTTTCCCCGACCATCCAAAAGCGACCTTGCAACCAGGTAACGCCCCGGCCCCTCAGTCGAGGCTATTACAGTCATATGCCGGGAACTATCCAGCGGCGGAGGATTGCGGAACTGACTCCCCACCTCGGGGCCTTCGCCACTATTGGCCGTCACCCGCCCCGAAGGATCGATCAGACAGACCCAGTTAATATCGGAAAAAGTCGATTGCAAAACATCGGTCCAGACAGAAGCGTCCGATCTGGCCCAAAGCAAGCCGCTGCCACCCAAGCTGTCAGCGGCGACGCTGATACGCTCCAGCCGCTGGCCGATGGCCAAATCAATGCTGTGGTCGATATCGGCGGCCAGATGGTTGATGTCTTGCTGAACTTGACGATGCAGATCCACGGCGACGGTATGGCTGGCAACGGCGCAGATGGTCGCACCGACGATGGCGGCGACCAAAGCGAAGGCGATGCCCAAATGCCCTCCCAAGCCGATTTTCGCCAACATCCGTCACCTCACTGCAAGCTCTGATGAGCCGCATCTTATTCATTGAAAAATAAGGATACACGGCTTTTGCCGAGGGGCCACTCAACCAAAGTATGAAGCCTTAGGCGCATTGGCGTAAAGAGCGAGAATCGCACCCGACATTCGACCAGCACTCGTCCCATCACAATCAAACAATGAAAGCTAAATGTTAAGCACTGCAAAGAGTGGCGCAAACAACCTAATGGGGATAATTTAATTCAAACATGTTATCTCAGGACGAATTTACTGATTACACACTGATGAATAGCCTCGATTAGACTCTTGGTATTGCACCGCTTATCTTTTGATGGAAGAATGTAAATGACATTATCAATTATGGAAGTGCTGAAACATGTCTCCCACCAAAGGGAGAGGACGGCCGAAGGGCCGAACCTCAGAGGGAAGTAGCGGCAAATCCACCGATCCCCTAGACGTCCACGTCGGCAGCCGCATAAGGCTTCGTCGGCAACTCCTGGGCCTTAGCCAGGAACGATTGGGCGATGCCTTGGGCCTGACTTTCCAGCAGGTACAGAAATACGAACGGGGCGCCAACCGCGTCAGCGCCAGTCGCCTGTTCGATCTGTCCACCGTTCTGGGTGTGCCGATTTCGTTCTTTTTCGATGATATCTCCGTCGAACTGACTGCTCAGGTTGACGATCGCCTCAGCGACGACGGCCTTAACCTCGCCAGCGGCGACGCCGAGACGAACTCTCTGCTGGAGGCCTATTTCAAGATCGCAAGCCCCACCTTGCGCAAGCGCCTGCGCGAGTTGATCAAGAGCCTGGGCGATTCCATGGCTGCCGACGGCCAGACCAGCGTCGCAGACGAGGGCGAGGACGAAAACGAAGAATAAAAAAATCCCCCGGCCATGTCCGCCGGGGGATTTCCTGACAAAACGCCCGGCAGGGATATCCCCGCCGGGCGTTTTTTATGCCTGCACCTTAGGCCACAGGGCGCTTCAGGTCGCTGTTCGGCTCGGCCGGCTTCTTCGAATAATCATAGAAGCCCCGACCCGACTTGCGGCCCAGATAGCCCAGCTGCACCAGACGCTGCAGAGTGTGCGGAGTGGCCAGATCGCTGCTGCGGGCGTCGGCATAGCAGTTCTCGGCCATGGCTTGGACCACATCCAAACCGATATAATCGGCCAGGGCGAAGGGGCCCATGGGATGGGCGGCGCCCAGCATCATCGCCTTGTCGATGGCGTCGATGGTGCCGGTGCCCGTCTCCAGCAGACGGATGGCGTTCAGCATATAAGGCGTCAGCAGACGGTTGACGATGAAGCCGGTGGTGTCTTGCACCAGAACCGGGTCCTTGCCAATCTGTTTGGTGAACTTCTCCAGACCCTTGACGACCTTTTCGGAAGTCTCGAAGGCATGAATGATCTCGACCAGCGCCATGGTGGGGGCCGGGTTGAAGAAGTGCAGGCCGGCAATGCGCTTGCGATGCTTGCAGACACTCATCAGCGCCGTCACCGACAGAGTCGAGGTGTTGGTGGCGATGATGCAATCTTCCGAGACGATGCTTTCCAGACGCGAGAAGAGCGCGCTCTTGATCTCGATGTCCTCGACGATGGACTCGATGACCAGATCGCAGCCGGCCACGTCGGCTTCGTCGCTGGTGAAGGTGATATTGGCCAGGATGGTGTCCTTGACCGAAGCTTCCAGCTTGCCGCGCTCGACCGACTTGGACAGGGACTTGTCCAGGCCGTCCTTGATCTTGTCGGTGGGGCCGGGAGTGGCCTTGACCGACACGACCTTGATGCCGGCCTGAGCGATCACCTGGGCGACACCGAGACCCATGGTGCCACAACCGATGACACCGACTTTCTTGATTTCCATTTCGTTCCCCTTAAATCGATCGACGATTATTTCGGACTTTGTTTCCGGCTTTGCCGTTGGCCGGATTTAAGACGAAGCAGCCGCTCGCAAGGATGCAGCGACCGCAGTTGTCTCAACCCAGCAGCTTAAGTCTAACACGATTCAGCGTCCCGGATCACCTTCCGATGATGCCGAAACAGCCGAAGATTAGACAAATTCCGGGCTGAAGTTCGGTAAAGTTTTTAAGACTTTCGTATCGATCCTTGGGTGAGAAAGCTATTGGCTGTCGTTGGCCGTGGTGGTGACGGGACGCAGCATGCCGCCTTCGTCGCTCCACAGCATGGGACGCAGCAGCACCCTTTGCAGATGCTGGCTCAGTTGAGCCGCCGAAAAGGGCTTGGGCAGGATGCTGTGATAGCCAACATCCAGGGCCTTTTTCAGGATATCGACGCTGCCCTGGCCGGGCATCAGCACGGCGGTGGCGCGGCGCCCCGGCACGCCGGGTGTGGAGCGCAAGGTGCGCATGGCCATGAAGCCGTCGAGGGGATCCATCTCGTCATCCACCAGCAGCACATCCATGGGACGGCCATGGCTGGAGGCCAGATGCAATAGCTCGGAGCCGTCGCGGGCCTCGATCACATCCTTGGCCCCGAACGAGAAGAACATGTTGCGCACTTGGCGGCGCCATTCCGAGCTGTCGTCAACGATGCCGACCAGCGACCCTCTAAAAGACAATTTTGCGATTGCCGACATTAAACTCAGGCTCCGGCATGCCCCCCAGCAAGATCATGATATGACACTTATCGGCTTTCGCCTCAAGCATCGCTGCGCGGCTTCCAAATCGGCGGATTGCGCCAATCCACGGCTTGACGGATACTGAAGGAGACATTTTCCCCTGCAAAGAGGACCGCCCTATGACCGGCTATCGCCTTTCCTCCATCCGCAACAAGGGCTGGCTGCGGCTCGGCTTGGCCGGAGCGGTGGCCATGATCCCCTATACCGCCATGGAACACGCCCAGGGCCGCTTCAGCGAAGGCCCCGCCGGATTACAGCAGGCGGCGGAGTTTCTGGGGGGCGGCATGGCCATCTGGCTGATCATCGGCTTCGCCATGGCCTGGGTCATGCACGGCTTCGCCGTCCGCGCCAAAAGCGAGGACGAAGAAGAGAGCAGCCACCGCAGCAGCAGCAGCTTAGGAGGCGGCATCTCCCATGGCGGGAGTGCGGGAGCCCCCCCAAAAAAAGCTCACTAGCGTCCGATGAATTAAGACTGGGCCAGAGCCGCGTGGGTGAACTGCAGGGCTCCGGACAGCAACTGCCCGCCGGCCAGGATCAGGCGTCCGGCCATGCTTTCCATCTGATCGCACAAAGCGCGATAACGCCGCCAGACCATCATGCGGGCCGTTTCGCCCTGGGCGTTGTAGGAATCTTCCAGATAGCGGCGGCAAATCTCGGCCGAGGCCACCATATCATTCTGGCGGGCCACTTGATGGAACTGATGAAACAGGTCGCGATCATCCAGGAACAATTGCTCCAGCTTGGCCTTGTCGGCATTGGCCCCCACCACGCCGACGCTGCCATCGGGCAGAATGGCGAAGATGATGGCCCGCTGGGTGCGAGCCCCAATGTCGCCGAGACGGCCAGCCAGATGCTGGGCGAAAAGCTGGGTGTCATGCGCGGCAATAGCAGCCACCGTATCGGCCTGACGGTCCATGTCCTGGCTGTCGGGGAAGCCGCCCTCAAGGTGTTTCACGCTCTCGACAGGGAAAGAGGGCGGAATCGGGCTGCCGGGAATGGAGGCAATAGAGGCGGTGGCGGGGCCGTCGAACATTCTCAAACTCCTCACATTATCCGGCAATATTTGCCGACGTCACACAGGCGGGAGGGAACTTCCTTCCTGGTCATCAGGCCTTCCTTAAGGCCGAAACCGAGGCTTTGCGCCCCTACCGCGAATTCTTCATTGGGGACAGTCGCAAAGGCCATGCCAAATAACGAACGAGCATCACGCCCGTTCCGTCCGGCGCCAAATTGCACTAATGTCCCTGCAAATTTCCTGACATGACGGAGACGTCTCCCGTGAAGCCCATCCGCGTCCGCGCTATTCTGTCTCTTATCGTGATCGCCGCCCTGGCTGTCTGCGCCGAGCCCGCCCTGGCCAAAAACAGCAGCGGGTCCAGCATCGGCAGCCGCGGCAGCAAGACCTTTGCGCCGGTAGCGCCCCCCGCCACTCCGACCGCTCCCAGCGGCAGCTTCCTGCAGCATGGCTCCTCGTCTGGCAGTGGCTCGGCGGCTCAGCCCATCACGCGCAGCGTCACTCCTCCGCCCGCGCTGGCGGCTCCCACCGGTCCGGCCATGCAGTCCGAGGCCCTGGCTCCCATGGCAGTGCCGCGCCAGCAAGGCATTCCCACCGCGCCCATCGGCATGAACGGTCAGCCCCTGCCCACCGCGCGGACCAGCTTCATGTCGGGTCTGGCCGGCGGCCTGATCGGCGCCGGCATCGGCTCCATGCTCTTCGGAGGAGGCCACGGCTTCTTCGGTGAAGGCACCGGCGGCTTCCTGGGAGCCTTGATTCAATTGGGTCTGCTGTTCTTTGTCGGCCGCTGGCTGCTGCGGACCTTCTTCGGCAGCCGTCCGGCACCCCGGCCCACGGCCTATGGCCGCAGCGATTTCGGCTTCCGCGAACCCGGATTCGACGAACCCAGCCTGACCGCGCGCGGCCCCGGCGGGCCCCGTCTTGATCCGGTGATGGTTGCGGCCCCCGTTGCGGCCCCCGTTGCCGCTTTGGCGAACCCCCGCCAATTCGTCTTGAACGAACAGGACTTGGGCGCCATCGAGGCTTTGCTGGTGCAAACCCAGGCGGCCTGGACCAGTGCCGATGTTGCCACCCTGCAGCGTCTGGCGACACCCGAGATGGCCGGATATTTCAATGAACAATTGCAAAACGACCGCGCTCGTGGCCTGGAAAACCGGGTCGAGCAGGTACAACTGCTGAAAGGCGACGTCAACGAGACCTGGAAGGAAGGACCGCTGGATTACGCCACCGTCACCCTGACCTGGAGCGCCGTCGATTACACCTTGCGCCTTCCCAGCGGTGAAGTGGTCGCTGGCGACCCCGGCCACTCCTCGGAAAGCGTCGAGGTCTGGACCTTGCTGCGCAGTCCGGGCGCTCCGTGGATTCTGTCGGCGATTCAGCAAGTCTAAATCCCTTACCTGCGATAGCCGTGGCGGTTGTGCTTGCGCCCGGCCCACCAGACCTGGAAGGCCTGCTGCTGCTTGCCCTGGTGCAGGAGAACCTGCACCAGCTTGCCGCGGGCGACGCCGTAATCGGGCTGCACCGCCAAGGCGCAGACCAAGGATTGATTGGCCGATTGCATCAGGCCCAGGTCTTCCTGGCAGTGAGCCAGGTTGTACCAAGCCTCGACGCAGGTGACATCCGCCGCAATAGCCGCCTTAAAGCAAAGGCCAGCTTGCAGCATGCTATTCTCACCCAGCAGAACCCGGCCCAATTCGAACCAGTCGGCGGCGGAGAAAGCATATTTGGCGAGAGCGTTTTGCATGAAACGACAGTGGGCCAAAGGCGGTGAAGGAATGGTAAACCGCCAAGCTCACCCATAGGCCCTATTTCCAGCTTGAGGCCGAGACGGAAAAGGGCAAATATGCCGTTCCTTCATGAGGTTATATAACGCTGTTCCTCGGACAGGCTAAGTTTCCACCTTCCCAGTCTTGGCAATTTTTGACGTCTTTAAAGATATGTTAAAGAATGCACGGGTTAATGGAAACATGCTCATAGTCTAACGATGGTTATGGCGAGTTGGGAGACAGGATATGAGTGGGGATTTGGTCATCGAAAGCGGCGCCAAGGCTTATGGCCTTGATAAGTTGGCCGCCGAGAGCTTGACCTTGGATCAGGAAGCCCTGGCCCAGATCAAGGAAGACGCCCTGCCGGCACTGGAACGCTTCCTGGCCGATGAAGACAATGCCGCCATTGCTTACGGCTTCGTCACCCGCTTTACCGACGAACCCTCGGGGCGCCCCTATGTGGTGCAACCCGATTTCGAGGTTCAGGGCAAAGGCCCCTTCGTCCCCCTGCTGCACAATGGCCGCATCGTCACCGTCGAGCTGGTGGCTCCGGTGGAAGGCCTGAAGACTGTCACCGCCACGTCCAAGCGCGGCTCGGGCAAGGTCGATCATGTCTATCCCGGCCAACCCATCAGCCGACTGGGCCAAGAGGGCTATGCCCTGGCCATCGAACCCGGCTCCGAGCTGGTCCAGGCCATCGCCCAAAGCTTCGGCCATGTCTTCGCCGCCCGCATCGATTCCCTGCACCAAGCCATGCGCGCCTTCGGCTTGGCCGCTCCCGACCTGCAATATGATCCGGTGAAGTTCTATGAAGCCAGCCCGCGCGGCTTCAAGTTCTCGCTGATCAATGCCGCCAACGGCCAGGAAGTCACCGTCGAGGTCATCCGCAACGGCAGCATCTTCATGGGTGGCCGCCGCTACGACGCCAATCTGTCGCGCCTTGCCCTGTCGGACGCCGAGATTTCCAACACCGGCATCTTCCGCATCGACGTCGATCACGACGAACATTCCGCCGAAATCACCTTCATGACCTTCGACGCCAAGCCGGCCCGCATCGGCATGCATCCGAAGAAGCTGCTGGAGCCAGAGATCGAGGGCAATATCCCCGAGTCTGCCCTGTCCACTCTGGGCGCCCGTCTGGAGAGCGTCACTCTGGGCGGTCTGGCCAAGGTGGCCCAAAAGCGCATCGAGACCAGCGGCAAGCTGGGCGGTTTCTTCGCCAAGCTCTTGAACGGCGAAACCCGTCTGGCGCATGCCGATCTGGCGATTCTGACCGCTTATCTAAGCGGCGATCTGTCCAGCAAGGCCGAAGTCCAGGGCTGGAAGGCCCGCCCTCAGGAACTGTCCAAGCTGGCTGAAGTGCTGATGCGCTGGCTGCCCCAGGATCGTCAGGGCCAAGGCCCGTCGCGGGTCAGCGCCCTGGTCAGCGTCGGCGTCGGCAAGTACCTGGCTTCCAAGCTGGGCTGAGTCTCGCGGCGTACTATCCATTTGTCGTAGGCAATCTCCTTCTTTAGGATGAGATTCTTCGTGACTGTGGGGGTAAACGCCATCATGCCGCCCTGCATCCAGCAGGTTCAAAGCAGATCGAGCGCCATCGGTGACATCCTGCGCGACCTTCGTGCCGGCATCGACCCCAGCAGCCTATCCCTGGTCATCGTCTATTTCTCGCCCCGCCCCGACATCGAAGACCTGGCCCAAGCCGTCGCCCAAGCCTTCGCGCCGGTGCCGGTCATCGGCTGCAGCACCTCCGGCGAGATCGGGCTGCAGGGCTATGCCCATGACTCCCTGGTGGCGGTGGGGCTGTCGGGCCCCGACTTCCATGCCTCCTGCCTGCTGCTGGAAAACCTTGCCACTCTCAGCAGCGAGGAAACCTATCGCGCCCTAAAGTCCCTGGCGGAGGCCAACCGTTTCTCGCCTCCGGGGCTGGGACGCCAGTTCGCCCTGACCCTGTTCGACGGCTTTTGCCTGAAAGAGGAATATCTCTCCAGCGCCATCCATGCCGTGCTGGGCGATATCCCCGTCTGCGGCGGCTCGGCCGGCGACGGCCTGCGCATGCGCTGCAGCGACGTCCTTTATGGCGGTCGCATCCATCGTGACTGCGTGGTGGTGGCCCTGATCGCCACCAACCGCCCAGTGCATATCTTCAAGAGCGAGCATTTCCTACCCTGCGACGAGCGGCTGGTGGTCACCGGCGCCGATGTGGCCCATCGCATTGTCACCGAGATCAACGGCATGCCCGCGGCCCAGGAATATGCCCGCCTGATCGGCGGCCCACGGGAATCCTTGAGCGCCGTCCAGTTCGCCCGTCACCCCCTGATGGTGCGGGTGGGCGGCATCAATTTCGTCCGCTCGATCATCCATGCGCAAGAGGACGACAGCCTGATCTTCGCCTGCGCCATCGATGTGGGACTGGTGCTGCGGTTGGGCCTTGGCGTCGACATGGCCTTGGGCCTGAACGAGACCTTCGCGCAAATCCGCCAAAGCATCGGCGAGCCCGATCTGGTCCTGGGCTTCGACTGCATCCTTCGCCGCCTGGAGATCGAGGACAAAGGCGAAGTCCATAAGATCGGCGCCATCATGACCACCAACAAGGTGGCCGGCTTCTCGACCCAGGGCGAGCATTTCCAAGGCATGCATATCAACCAGACCTTTACCGGCATCGCCATCGGCCAAAGGAGCATCTCGTGAGCAGCGAAGACGAGCTGAAGGCCGAGATTGCCCGCCTGACCCGCATCAACTCCGTCCTCATGGACCGGGTCGAACGCAGCATGGATCTGCAGGGCGACGCCTTTTCCATCTTCCAGACCGCCGTGGTGCTGGAAGACAAGGTCCGCCAAAGTGCCCAGGCCCTGGAAGGGGCGCTGGATGATCTGGGCAAAGTTCGCCAGCAACTGCACGAAGCCATCGAGGTCATCGACGAAGGCTTCGCCATGTTCGACGCCCAAGACCGGCTGCTGCTCTGCAACGAGCGGTATCGCAGCATCTGGAATACCTCGACGCCGCTGATCGGCGCCACCTTCGAGCAGTTGGCCCGCGCCCTGATCGCCCGCGACACCCTACCCCAAGCCGTCGGCGACCCCGAGGCCTGGATCGCCGAGCGGGTCGAGCAGCACCGCAACCCCCGCGAGCCGGTCCTGCTGCGCACGTCGGATGGGCGCTGGCTGCAGGTCAGCGAACGGCGCACCGATGGCGGCATCGTCAGCCTTTACACCGACGTCACCGAGGTCAAGGCCGTCGAGGCCCGTCGCCGCGAGCGGGAGCTGGCGGAAAAATCCGTGCTGCTGCAAAGCACTCTGGACAATCTGGATCAGGGCGTCCTGGTGATAAACCGCTCGGGCAGACTGGAAGCCTGGAACCAGCGCTTCATCCAGCTTCTGGAACTGCAATGGGCGTCCCTCAGCATGGGCGACACCTTGAGCGGCTTGAAGGGGCTGGAGTCCCTGACCGAGGTGTCCCTGCCCTTCGCCGCCGAACATCGCACCGCCGATGGCCGCCTTATGGATCTGCGCATCAATCCCATGCCCGATGGCGGTCGCGTCGCCACCTTCACCGACATCACCGAGCGTCAGGTCAAGGAACAGCAATTGGTTCAAGCCGTGGACCGCCTGAGCCAGGCCAATACCGAGCTGGAACGCTTCGCCTATGTGGCCAGCCACGATCTGCGCGAGCCCTTGCGCACCATCGTCTCCTTCACCCAGCTTCTGCAGCGCCGCTATCCCCTGGAAGGCGAGGCGCAGGAGTTCATCGATCTGGTCATTGGCGCCGGCAAGCGCATGAACGCCCTGATCTGCGGGCTGCTGGACTATTCCCGGGTCTCGGGGCAATCCAGCCCCTTCCGCACCTGCGACATGGGCCTGATCGTCAATCTGGTGCTGGATAATCTGCGCGTCAGCATCGATCAAAGCGGCGCATCCATCGAAGTCGCCCCCCTGCCCCACGTCAATGGCGACGCCGTACAGCTGGTGCAACTGGTGCAAAACCTGCTGGGCAACGCCATCAAATATTGCCGCCCGGACCAGAAACCCCGGGTCAGCATCGCCGCCGAGAAGACCGATGACGGAAACTGGCTTTTCGCCATCACCGACAACGGCATCGGCGTCGAGGAAAGCGGCCAGGACATCTATGAGATTTTCCGTCGCCTGCACCATAATACCGCCTATCCCGGCACCGGCATCGGTCTGGCCGTCTGCCGCCGCATCGTCCAGCACCATGGCGGAAAACTGTGGCACGAAGCCGTCGAAAGCGGCGGTACCCGTTTCCTATTTACCCTTACTGATGAACAGCCGGCGGATTGAGCCCCCCAGTATTCAACCGCAACCCCTGTTTGCCGGGATTTAATTTCTGTTTCTTATTCTTCCGCATGATTGATCCCTTAGGAATCTGGCCTCATTCTGGGCCGCGGAATTGGGATGACTGGCCTATCGTCTTAAGGGGGGAAGTGAATGACGGCACCTTTTGAGGAGCCTGCGCGTAAGGGTATCGGGCCAAGCGACGGCGGAGCCATAATGTCGCCCGAGGACTGCGAAGCACCCGGCACTTTACCCACCACCACCATGAGCGCGATTTTCGAAAGCATCGATCTGGCCGTCCTGGTGCTGGATGAATCCTTGCGCATCAGCTTCGTCAACGACCGCTATATTCAGCTTCTGGCCCTGGACCCATTCCTCTGTCGTACGGGCCGCGACTTTGTCGATCTGCTGCCGATCCTCTGTAATACCCAAGGACTGGACCAGATCGCCCTTGTCAGCGCCTTTGACGACCGCCTGACTCCCATCCAGGAACGCCGCCGCACCCGGCTGATCCGCACCACCTCGGACGGTCGCATCCTGGAAGAAGTGGGGGCCCCGCCCCATTGCGGCGGCTACAGCTTCACCATCACCGATATTACCGAACGCTATTTCGCCGCCAGCCGCCTGAAGGCCGCCAACCGCGCCACCATCCAGGCCCTGGCCGGGTTGGCCGAATATCGCGACACCGAAACCGGCGACCATGTCATCCGCGTCGCCCGCATGACCCAGGAGATCACCCGCACCCTGGATCAAACCGGCGTATTTCCCGGTCTGATCACCAAGGACTTCCGCGCCCAGATCGGCGTCGCCAGCATGCTGCATGATGTGGGCAAAGTGGCCGTCAGCGACAGGGTTCTGCGCAAGCCCGGCTTTCTCGACCCCGACGAGCGCAAGATCATGCAGACCCATTCCATGGTCGGAGCCACCATCCTGAGCAAGGCCCTGACCCTGGCTCCGGAAAGCTCCTATCTGCGCTTCGCCGCCGAGATCGCCCGCTATCATCACGAACGCTATGACGGCAAGGGCTACCCCGACGGACTGATCGGAGAAAACATTCCCCTGGCCGCCCGCATCGTCGCCGTCGCCGACGTCTTCGACGCCCTGACCAGTGCCCGGCCCTACAAGGACGCCTGGAGCGAGGAACAGGCCACCCTCTATCTGGCCGAACAGGCCGGACTGCAGTTCGATCCCCAGGTCATTACCGCCGCCCTGGTGGTTCTGGAGGCCCGCCGCCAGACCCCGGTGATCCGCTGGAGCGAGAGCATGAGCGTCGGCAATCCGATCCTGGACCGCGACCATCGCACCCTGATCGGTCTGGTCAACCAGATGAGCCAGCCGGCCAATCGCCAGGACCGGGCGGTGCTGGAATTCGTCCTCGACGAACTGCTGGATTACACCGTCGCCCATTTCGCCCGCGAAGAAGACTATATGCGCCAGTTCGATTTCTCAGATCTGGAGCGCCATATCAGCATCCATCGCGGCCTGACCAACCAATTGGTGGACATCCGCAACAGCTTCATCACCGGCAACCGCGACATGGGCGTCGAAGTGTCCGACTTCGTCGCCAACTGGCTGCGCAACCACATCATGCGCGAAGACCAGCGCTATGTTGGAGAAGCTAAGGAGATTTAGCCTCTCCATTAACCATGCGGAAAGACATTCGGGCTCATTTTCGAGACCATACCCCTTTGTATCTACGCGCCCGCTGACCAGATATTACCGAGCGGGCTTGGGGCCTGGGCCGAACGTTTTTGAAGGATGTGCACATGCGATCCCCTGCCGACATGGATATCATCCAGATCGACATCAGCACCAAGTGCCATCTGAAATGCTCGAACTGCACCCGCCTGATCCCGCATCAGCCCACCCGTGACGATCTGAGCCTTGAGGCTTTCGAGCGGGCCGTGACCTCCATGACCGGCTGGGACGCCCCGAACAAGGTCATCGGCATCATCGCCGGCGAGCCCACCCTGCATCACGATTTCGAGCGCATCTCGCGCCGCTTTGCCGAACTCTGGGGTGGTCCAACCACCCACAACGGCCTTGCCCCCATCCACGACTTCAACCAGTTCGCCACCCAGCGCCTGTTCGACCGCTCTACCGGGCGCGGGCTTTGGACCAGTTTGGGCACCGGGTTCTATAAGCATTACGAGACCATCATGGAGGTCTATGGCCATTGGAACACCAACACCCATGAATCCGGCGGCCACCATCAGGCCCTGCTGATTTCCCGCAAAGACTACTGCGAGGCTACCGGCCTGTCCCAGGAGCAATGGGAGGTCAACCGCGACAATTGCTGGGTCCAGAAGCTGTGGTCGGCCTCGATGAACGACAAGGGCGCTTACTTCTGCGAAGTGGCGGCCTCCATCGACCGGCTCTATTTCGGCGGCGCCCACGCCTGGCCCATCGAGCATGGCTGGTGGCAAAGGAAACCCGAAGACTTCAAGGACCAGCTGGAGCTCTGCAATTTCTGCGGCCTGGCCCAGCCCGGCCCCTCGCAGTTGGATATCCTCGAGCGCGACATCATCTCGGAAGAGAACCGCAAGATGCTGCTGAAGGCCGGCAGCCCGGCGGTGAAGAAAGGCAAGTTCGAGGAGTTCGACCGCGAGCTGCACACGCAAAAGCGCGTTGTCGAACAGCGCGACAATTACGTCGGCGATGGTCGCCGGGTCGGCATCGGCAACAACTCCAGCAAGCCCCACAAGCTGTCGGGCGTGGTGGTCTCGGTGGGCTTTGCCGCCGCCCTGGCCGAGACCTTGCCCCATAATATCGACCATTTTGATGAATTGGTGGTGGTCACCACCAGCGACGATCTGGAGACCCAGGCCCTAGCCAGCCAACATGGGGCCAAGCTGGTGGTCTCGGACCGCTGCTATGAAGACGGCCATGCCTTCAACAAGGGCCGCCTGATCAACGACGGCTTCGTCGCCCTGAATGATCCCGACTGGGTGATCCTGTTCGACGCCGACGTGGTGCTGAACCCCGAGACCCGGCATCTGATTACCCGCAATTCTTTCAATCCCGGCTGCCTCTATTTCACCTCACGGCGCGAGCATGGTCAGGCCTCTGCCGACCAGAGTCAGCCCAGCGGTTATTTTCAGCTGTTCAACCCCAAGGCCATCGCCATTCGCGACCATCTGAAGCCTTTGCAGGCCGAAGATTTCTGCTCGGCGGGCAGCGTCGATTCCTGGTTCCAGCAGCAATGGCCGCGGGAAAAGGTCGTCGCCGTGCCCGAGCTGGAGGTAGAGCATCTGGCTCCCCAGCCCCTCGGCGCCCACTGGAACGGCCCCAAACCCACCACCGGAAAATGGACTCAGCTGGGGGTTCTGACCACCCAGGGCTTCGCCAGCTTCCTGCAAATAACCCAACTGCCCGAGGTGATCCGCCTGACCGACACCCTGTTCGGCGAAAGCGTCATCATCGAGACCAAGGACTTCGAAAAATACGTGCAGCTGTCTCCCTCGGGCCTGACCATCCAGGGCCGCAACATCGGCTTCAACCATATTCACGTGGCTTATAAGTCTTAGAGGGACGCCAGATAAGCGGCGGTATCGGCGATCTGCTGATTCAGGCTGCGCCCGGTCAAGCCGTGGCGGGCCAGTCGCTCTTTCCAGGCCGTGCCGTCGCCCACATAGCGGTCGGGCATCAAGGTCGGGTCCAGTGGCGGGCGCTGGATCGGATGGTCTGGCACGCCCAGCACCTGGGCGACGCGCCGGGCCAAATCCCCCACTTCGATCTCCATCTCTCCAGCCGTCTCGAAGACGGCGGGGACGCTATCGGTCGCCATGTCGGCCAGACAGACATCCAGCAGATCTTCCACATGGACATAGGAGCGGATCACCGGCTTGGCCGCCCGCAGGATCATGGGCCGCCCAGCCTGGACGTCCCTGATCAAGCAGGCCAGGACATAGCTGTCCAGTTTATTGATGAAGGGGCCCGACAGATTGTAAAGGCGGGGGCAGGAAAACCGCACCCCAAGATCAGCGCAAAGAGTGGTGAAGCGGTCCTCGTCGTCCCGCTTCATAAAGCCATAGGGATTGGCCTCGAAGCCGCCCGCCAATTGAGTCGCAGCCCCCGAAGAGGGCATCACCAGCCCCAGCGGTCGCAGCCGATCCACATGATGGGCGACGCAATCAGAAATCTCGCGATTGCCGGCGACGAATGCCTCCAGCGGACGGTCGGCCACTTTGTCCT
>Ga0302193_10002277_pt1 | contig 15994 bp, 19 predicted proteins | sample II_Bog_E3_3_FD_200228 | JGI IMG/M metagenome (GOLD analysis project Ga0302193, IMG submission 200228) | Peat permafrost microbial communities from Stordalen Mire near Abisko, Sweden - II_Bog_E3_3 | ecosystem: Environmental > Terrestrial > Soil > Wetlands > Peat | place: Sweden: Abisko...
TGCCTCCTTTAAGAAGGTTGTCATCGGGTCTTTGTTGTCCGCTCGTACTGTACGGAGATAATAGTCAGAGTGACGAGCGTGAAGACCACTACTACTATCGACCAACTGGGACACAGTACCGGAAGGCTTAACACAAGTAATGGCCGTAGATTGCGGGATACCAAGGCGACTCGCCCAAACTTTGTTGGTTTCAACTGCCACTTCTCGAAGATGCTCCAGCAAGCTAGGATCGAGAATAAGACTAGGGTTGTCAAGAACACCTGTGAGAGATACACCGAGGAGCCTTTCTTCGTTACAGTTCTTCTGCCAAATCTTCCTCAGATACTGGAAGTTTGTAAATGTACTTTGGATTGTGCCAAGTATCGTAGCCACTCTAACTTTTTCTGCAAGAGTTCCGTGCGTGTCTGTAGGTCGGACGACAACTTCTGTAAGGTTACAGAACTGATATGGTCGGAGAATGATCTCTGAGCAAGGGTTAGTTCCGAATTCATAACCAACGTCTCGCCGACCATTTCGCTTAGCAATTGCTTTACAAGCGTGTCGAGAGAAAAAACCTCGCTCTCCTGATTTACTGTCATAAAGAGCTTTCCATTCTTTCATGAAGAAGCCGACGTCTGGTTGCTTAGTGGTATAGACTGCAGAGTTATTAGCAAGGGCACGATGTCCTGCATCGACCCACCAGGCTCCTGACTTTGCCGTACGGAGACGTTCGTCGTCTGGATCAGACAGCGAGATCATCGCACTACGACGTACACCACCTACGACTACTACGTCGGCGATCTTGCACATCAAGTCGTGACATTCTAGTGAACTAAGCTGCCGTCCGGCTGCACCACGAAAGAGGCGAATAGTGAATTCAAAAAGGTCAACCAGAGGTCCGGGTCCGCTAGCACGCCCACCAAAGGTCCTAAGTCTTTCGCCTGCACCTCGTACTCGACTGACATCCCATTTGGGAAGTTGACCTGCATACAAAAGGGCGATGAGTTCTCGGAAGGATCGTGCCCAACCTTCCTTTGAATCTGCAACGTGTATGACGCTAGAGGTTTCCTCGAAGGTTTCTGCAACGGGAGGGAGTCCATGGATATATTTCTTCTCTACTGAGTAGCCGACGCCGGTGCCGCACATCAGGATGTACACGCATTCGTCAAAGCTACGAGGGGAATCAACCGGCATATAGGCACAGTTGTAGGCAGGGACATGACAACGATCCATCGCAGGACCGGCTGTCATAAGGGCGCGCATTGATGGCATCACTTCGAGGTTGTAGATGGCGTCATGGAGTTGGTAATAATCTCCCCCATCCATACCACCAATTTGATGACTGTAGTAATCCATCAATCGAGTAACTGTTTCGCCCCAGTTCTCACGACGGTTGTCTTTCTCGATCCACTTGGCATAACGCGACTTGAATATAAATTCTTCGAAAACTGTAGGAAAAGGTTCGTTCTTATTTTCATTCGTCAAAATCATTCTCCAAAGTCATACGGTATGCCTGCTGCTCTTTGCTTAGTTTAGGAAAACGAGGATCACGTCCCCGCCATAGCCGCCTCACTCTGCGACGATCCTTGTTCTCGTACTTGTTCATTCCGGTCATTTGTACGGCCTTCTGTCAACTCTTTGTATCTCTCAAGGAAGAGAGTCTCAGCCACGGTCGGAGAGAATCCCACAGGCTTAACACTACGAACAGCACGTAGGTTAGTGTGCCACAGATCATCTTTGCCGGGAGCGATTTGCTGTCGTTCTGCATGGTACATCCTCTTATCTGCCTGATGAACTTCAAGGGAGTGCAACTTCCACGGGCTGAGGTTGAAGCGACGAGCAATGCTAGCCATGGCTGCATCTTCTAGGGCCCGATATTCAGGCAGCAGTTTCTTCAGAGGTGAGGAAACGTCCCCAAGAAAAGCTTCGGCGGCGTCATGGAAGAGACCTTCGAGAGCAAACTTCTTCGGCACTGAAAGACTAACCAGGACAGAATGCTCGGCCACAGAGTAGAAGCGATTAACATGTCCTGTATAACGACATAGATTAGAAAGAGCATGAGCAATGGTAGCAACAGTATATACCGAACTATCAGGATCAAGAAAATCAAAGTATTCTCCGTCGTACACAGAGATGCAGGAAGGAGTTTGTTCCATCAGTATTCTCCGTCTTTTAGACTATCGGGGTCATGATCTCTCCACCACTGGTCACAAGAGAAACAATCTCCTCCTGTTTCGGCATACTCGTCTAGCTCGATAGTCTTACCACAGGTTTCACACCAGCGTTCCGCTTCATGGTCGTGCATCACTTCTCTCCAGTAGCTGACAAACTCTTTTCACGAAGGAGGAACTCCAGTCGTGCTAAACTATTCCAGGCTGCGTGAGCTGCGTGAAGGATTCCCGAATCATTATCCCAAGGACCTTCCTCTGACTCGGAGATAAGGTGGCGAACCAACGCATCACTATAGCGTTCAAATCCTTCGGGTACAGTGGACCATCCCTTCCAGGAATATTTAGTTGCTCCAAAAGTTGAAACAGCAGCAACTGCCCTGATTGCTCCGGGGAAGTAGTCAACGGCTCCTCGCCAAATAGAGGGCTTTCCTGCGTCAAGTTTTGCACCGCCTGACTTGGGATCAGTTCCGTATGGGTCTCTCTCACTGGTGCTGGTAGGGGCTGGAGGATTTCCTTCGTAGTAATACGAGGGCGCGGACCTGGTCCTGATGGCTTCGCCTTGTACGCCATTACTCTTCACCTTCTCCAGAAACATACCCACTTCCGCCAAATACTTCTGTGCTTCTGATTGGCGTGTCCGTTCCGTCTGCATGGTAGTAAACCTCTTGATCTGAACCAAGCCAGAAATAGAACTTGGAGGGGTCAACAAAAGCCATTTCATTAGAACTCTCGTTCTTCGTCATTAGAATCTTCAATTCTCAAATCCTCTTTGATGTCGTCGAGTTTATCGAGGATGTCTTCCTCGAAATAATAGATGATGTCTCGTACAGAGAGTGAAAGAAGCTCGGCTAACTCCCACCCTTCATACCTGTCTGCAAGCGCCTGCTTGATACCTTCCGACAGTTGCTCTTCGTTCATGATACTCATTACACCTTATACTTTACTACGTTTGCCGTCTTGCCAAGAACCACATGAAGTGCATTGAAGACGCTGGATTTTGAATGCCTTTGTACGGCGATAGCCGCGTGACTGTACTTTGTTGGAACCACAGGCACCGCAAGCTCGGGCTTCTTCTCCCATATGGGGATGGTTTGTGATGTAAGGTCTGATCAAGAGATATAGCTTTACTGTTAGGATGACGTCACCGATGCAGTAGTTCTGCATCCTCTCTTGGGCAGCTTCGTCACCCTCCATAACCTTCGTCCAGAGAGAGAAGCCTTCGTGTTTGACTTTGTCACCAAGACCAAGAAACGGCCCGATGAATTCAAGCTTGCCGCTCTGGAAGCCTAGCTTCTTCACAGTCTTGTACAAATCGATTGAAGTCAGAGGAGGTAGAGGAGAGAAACCTTCAAGGAGAAACTCTCCTCTCAGTTTGGTAAGATCGAACTTGTCTCCGTTGTACGTGATGACGGCGTCGGCTTCAGCCATCATGTTGTAGATACCCTTGAGCATTGCCGTACGACCACCAGGCAGCCAGTCAGCAAAGAAGTATGCCTTGTCTTCTCCAACCCAAGTGGCGGCTACACAGATGATGCGAGAGACCTCTACAATCTGGTTGACTGCGACGTTGACGTCAAACAGTTTCCATGCGTAAACAACTGCAGGTTTAGTCTCGATATCCAAGGCGAGAATTTTAGGTGCGGGGTTAAGACCCTTAAGTTCGGCCATCAGCGGCCCTTTCTTTGTAGAAGTAATGATGGCCGATTTGTTTTACAAACAAGAGGTTGCCCCAGCGACCGGGATAGTTTCTGAAGTATGTTGCTCCACCAGAAGGGTCAGTGTCGTCATAAGAGAATCTAAAACTGCGACGAGGCTTCTTTCTGGTGAATTGAGATGACTTGGCCACTCTGCATACATCCCTACCTTCTCTTGTAGATCGGTTAGTGACGACGTGAGCGACAGCTTGTTGACCTTCAATTGACTCTCCTCTAGCTTCAGAGTATACTACATTCTTAAGACACATCAATGCCGCGAGTGTTAGTTTTAACAACCTTCTTCTTTCTTTTGCGCGGAGAACCTTTTTTCATAATGTCCGGTACAAAAAGTCCTGTACCTTCTGTAAGATACTCAGCGGCTCGGGCGAATGCGGAAGGGACTCTGATATGTCCAACAAGGATTTTGTTACACATTCCACAAAGTATTCCATAAATCTCACCCGTCTTATGGTCATGATCTACAGCTAAATTTCGACCCTCTTCTTCAGCAGTCTTACCACAGATTGCACATCCTCCTCCTTGAGAAGCAAGAATGTCTTCGTACTGTTGAGGAGTAAGACCATAAGTACGCATCAAATCGTAAGTGCGTCTATAATCGGCATTAGCTTCACGCCATTTCTTATGGCTATCTTTTTTATATTGATTGCGTTCTGGTTTACGATCTTTATGTTTCCATCTACAAGATGCCGTACAGTATTTATCAGTAGGGCGATACCCTTTGAATTCTGTCTCGCACTCTAAGCAAACAAGAGGATGGATTTTTCTATTTGTACGAAGATGGGAGGATATGCTCACTATTCAACTATCCCATTGTTCTGCCATAGCTTTGGCGATTCCTTGGTAAGTCTTAGAACGTTCTTTCCACCTATCAGGTGAAGGTGGCATTTTCCACACTCTCTGTTCTCTTCCTTCGACGACATTAGTTGGTACGAGAAGTGGCAAACCTTTTAACCAAAGACAAGTTGCTTTAGTTTCTCCATGCCCAAACTGCCAAGGTTGAATTATCTGGTCAGGTTTGCGGAATCGAGAAGAAATGATAGAGATAGGATTTTCTATACACACGCGAGGATAATCAAGATCAAAGAACAACTTGACAAAGTCAAGGGCTTCAAGCTGCTCTGCTTCTTTGTCTTTAAACCACCTAGCCCCGGAGACTGCCAGATGGGTGCAGGGAGGATGAGCAATTATCAAATCCCAAACATAAGGGTGAACAAGTTTCTTTCTAACATCACACTGAAAATGCCGGTCAGAGCCAGCCAAGTCAGGAAGAAGATCACAAGAAAAAGCGTCATGTCCTTTAGCCAAGAAGGCATCTCTCACTACTCCTGAGAACTCACAGGCTACTAAGACTTTCATCACAGGAACCTGTAGACATTTGGTTCCCGAACTACCTTGGTTAGGTAAACAGGACCAGTAGAATAAGCGTAACCCTGGACTTCAGGGAAACAATTGAACTTGTATGCACAATAAGAGCAACCTGTAGCCAACTTCATGTTACCACTCTTACCTTCTGGTACGAAAGGATAGCATTGACTTGGCATCTCATCAGAAGCTAGAACTTCTTTGAGATGTGATATTCTGTCTTCTGGTTTATGGCACGAGGCAATCGATACAGAGACAGGAGAAACACAGATGTCGCCAGCAACCTTATCAAATGCGATGAAGGCTGGACCTTGATCTGGAGTGAGAACATTGGAGTATCCTGAGATTTGTTGGATGTATCCGAAAGGGTCGTCTTCGACAACAGAACCCTCTTTGAACTTCTTGTATCCGAAAGGAGAGGCGCTCTTTACGTCGATGACTACACCGTCGATGATGGCATCGATATGTCCTTTGACTCCTAGAACTTCGACTTCTCTTTGCTCGTCGGAGACTTCGTGGCCACTTTCTTTAGCAAGGTAGAGGATAAGTTCTTCAATGACATGTCCGTAGAGGAACTTGAAGAGAAGTTTGCCATCCATTTCTTCACCTTGAGTTTGCCGTGAGGCAAGCCAAAGTTTCCTGTCTGGTTGACCAAGAGAGGAGAACCTAAGATTTTCACTTCGATCTTCTTGTTTTGCAAGCCGAGACCGGAGAGTTTCTTTAAGGTTCGTACAGAGAGTTTCAAGATGGTCTTCGTTTGCTACGACGTGGTTATGTGGGTCGAAGAGAGAGTATATGTCTGATGGTAGCGTCTCAAGCGACTTCGTCAACAGCTTTTTCCTTTACTTCTGTAGGAGAAGGAGGGTTCGAACCCGACCCTGCTTTACCAAATACCCATTCGTCATCGAAGTATTGTACATTTTTGGGAATGAAACGAGTAAACTCTTTTGTATGAGCCTTGTCGATGACGTCTTTTAGCAAAGCCGGGCCTTCTGTTTCAAGGTCTACGGAGACTTCGCCTTCCATATAGAAGTAACCCTTACGACGAAAGCTCAGATTAAATCGTTCCATACAAGTCCTTTCAAATAGAGGGCTTTCACCTCTCGCGGAGCCTACGCAGGTCGACCGGTTAGGGACCAGTCCCTCCTCTTCAGTACAACAGAACAGTCTTCCCTGTCTGTACAGATGCACTGCTACCTGCTAACCCTTGGGTTAGTACCTCTTATACGATGTCTTCGATATCGTCATCCAGTTCGTCAAGACCGAAGTCCTGTTCGAAGGTAGTCTCAGTCTTCTCGGGAGCCGCTACCTCACTCCGTTCGGAGGGAGCCGCCTTCAAGTCTTCCTGTGCCTTTAGGGCAGCCTGGTAGTACGGATCGCTTTCGTCGATGTCAGTAAAGGTCTGACGCTTGAACTCAACCAGTTCGAGGACACGGATGGCTCGTGGGTAGATGCCCTTCTTCTTGCCGGGACCGTTGTCTACGACGGCGAACTTAAGATCGACTACGCTGCCGTTGCCAATCTCCTTTGTATAATCCCAAGGCTTGCCGAGGATATCCTTGATCTCGATGGGATTGTTAGGGCTTCCGTCACGACGGAGTTCAGCTTGACGGAAAGTCAGATAAGGTCGGCCATCGAGGTAGGCAGGTTTTTCAACACCATCCTTCTCGTACGGCTCGCCACGACGAATCTTGTCGGCGATCTTCAGCTTCTTGGTTTCCTTCACAGTAGCTTCATCGATCTCCAGATCAACCTTCCACTCCTTGCCATCTTTGCTGTAGTTCAGAGAGAGCTGGTCAGGGAGGATTTTAGCAAAGCTAGTCTTGCCACGGAAGGTGTGAATCGTAGTAGTTGGCATCAAAAAGTATCCTTTCAAATAGAATAAAACGTCTTACTCTATACAATGATTATACCATAAAACGCGCACTTTGTCAAGTAAAATCGTACGCAGATGAGAGATTTATTTCAAGTTATTTTCTTTCAAGATTACGTCCAGATCGATAGGTCGGAAGTTTTGCTCATATCTTCGCCGTACCAGAATCGATAAGGTATTTCATCGCTGCCTCCATTGTGTGAATAGACTCTTTAAAAAGACCTAGCGCCCTGTTACAGTTATGACAAAGAAGCCCCCTTATTTTACCAGTGTCGTGATCATGATCTACTACGAGCTTCATTACGTGATGATCTGCCATAGTAAAACCTTCAGAACCACAAATTTTGCATTGATTATTTTGCTCTTCTTTCATTTGCTGATGTATTTCAGGTGTAATCTTGTAGAGTCTTTTAAGATACCAAGACTGTCTTGCAGTTTCTTGACATTCGTCTGAACAATACTTACTCCTAGTACCGGTAGGTGTGTAAAGGTCTTCACACAACTCACATCGTCGAGGAGTATGGTTATAATGACTTCGACTAATGTGTTTGAGACCATGTGAGTCCGACACTGACTGAGCACTCGATAGGGATTCTGTATTCAAAGAACTCTCCTGCTTTCTTGAAGCATTGGTGGAAAATTTCAATAAGAGTTTCGACGTGTTCAGTTAAGACATCCCATTGAAACTCGTCATGGATATTTCCTACAAGAAGGGCATCAAGATTTTGTCTACGAATCTCTTTGTGTATGAGGATCATAGCTTGTTTCATGATGCGACTTTCGTCACCTTGAAGAAGATATCCGAGCTTTGTATGAGGACGGTCAACAATGACAGGAGTTCCATCACAAAGTTTGATACGTCCTGTTCTGTCGATTTGTTTCTGGAGCGAAGTAAGAAGTTCATTCAATCCCGGAAAGTTATTCTGGAACCTTGACTTTACTTCTTTACCTGCACTCGTTGAACCACCGATGATCTGGCCGACCTTGGCATCTCCTGCTCCTAAGAGGTAGGCATAGAGAAAAGTTTTCGCGACAGCTCTTGTTGCAAAACCTCCAACCTCTTGGTTGTAACTGTGAGGGTCGCCTCCGAGGACTGCATCAGTGAACTCCTTGTTGTTTAGATAATTAGCGAGAACACGTAGTTGGATGCCTTTAGCATCAACACCCACCAGACGACGACGTAACCTATCGCGAGTGATCCATAGATCACGGGACTCATAAGTAAATACGCCGTCTTCGCCATACCGGACAACCTCTTTGCCGTCGACTTTCTTAATCCGTACGGCAGGTATATTAGCAGTGTTAGGGGCAGAATGCTTATAACGAAGAGTGTTGGCCAACCATAGACTTCCATGAATACATCCGGTGTCATGGTTGTATGCCTCCATCCAAGTGTTAATCATGTTACCACGGGCGTTGTAATCCAACCACTCCGCGATAAGCTTTACTCCAGGGTTGTCTATGGCGCTGACGAACCGTTCGAGTGAAGGTGCCAACTTTCCCTTGACAACTGGTTGAGGTCGCCCAGTCTTAGTAACTTCGTCTTTTCCGTTGACCCAACCGAGAGCAAGTAACTTTTCCAATCTTTGATCTGGGCTTCCAATATTGAAAGACACGTAATCAAAGACGTTATATCCTCTGTCGTTGGAGATTGTGACTTGAGGATACTGCTCGATATGTCGGAGATAGTCTTTTGTATGGCCTCCATTCTTTTTATATGCTTTTGCATATTTTCTAATGAATGTAAGTTCGGGGGGCCAGATTTCGTGGACTCTTCCAGCGATGTCATTTTCTATTCCTCTAACTTTGGAGTACAACGACATCGCTTCTGGATAGTTAAAGGCGAAGCCATTCTTCTGCTGCTGTTGTATTAGTTGCCACGACCGATGTTCAATCTCAAGACCTGTGTCTGTCAACCCTGCCTTGATACACCGATGCAGCAAAGCCATGTACACTTTCATACAGAGGATGGCGTCGTTCAGGCAGTAGTCTTCCTGCTCTTGAGACCACTTCGAGAAGTCAGAGTGATCTCCCTTCGGATGTTTAATACGAAGACCCCAAGCACCCAGACCATGGCCGTCAGGAATGGAAGGACTATACACCAGAGACATGACCATGGTGTCAACCAAGTCAGCAATAGTGAGAGAGGTGCCCAGGAGACGATTAAGAGTTGGGGCGTCATATCCAATAATGTTGTGGCCAACGAATCGACATCCTTCTTTCTTACGGGCATCGATCCACTCCCTTATGCTTTTCGAAGTACGAAGACGTACCTCTTCCTTTGTATCAAGCTTGACTGCACAGAGGCACCAGATGACCGTGCTTGGTATGAGATCGCCTTCGATGTCGATAGACCACAGTTTCGACAGGTCGGCTGTCAGATACTTAAGCCCAGGGCTGGTCACTTTCATGGGCAGTTCCTCCCTCTTCGTAGATGTCTATCAGTTCCTGTGTCAACTCCGTAAGACGGGTAGTCTCCGGGTTGTACTCAAGCCATAGGCATGGTCCCGTACGGCCACAAAACCTGTTCTTCTCAATGGTGACAACTGTAATGTTACGACGCCACATCTCTTTAGCTTTCTTATCGCGATAAAGAGACATATGGATGTTGGCCACTTTCTCTGGGCCCGCCGAACCACGCGCCTGTCCAGTCCTGTTTGTGTGAATGACGCATAGTACAGCAATGTTCAACTCCATCGTCATAGTCTTGAGTTTCGTACTGATCTCGTCGAGCTGTTTCCTCTCGTCACCGTTTTGATCTGAGACGATTATGGACAGATGGTCGATGACGATGTACTTACAACCGAGGGCGACCATGTGACGAATCTTGTTGAGAATTTCGTCAATGTCGTTACTACCAAAATGATCGTAGAAGATAGCCCGGTTATGGTCAAGAACTTCTCCATGCGCTCTGATAATGTCTTCGGGTGTGAAAGGCGTATCAGGGAGATGATAAGGCTTGCTGTCATGAATAGAAAGAAGGCCAAGAGCGGTGTCATGATTAGGTTCCTCTAGGTGTAGGAAGCCTACGCCGTATCCTTCCTTGATGATGTCAGGGTTCATCAGGAGACAATACTCAATCTCCTTGAGTACGGATGTCTTACCTACACCGGTGTCAGCCATGAGGAGGACAGCCTCTGACAGCCGCATCCCGTACGTCATCTTGTTCAGTCCTTGCCATGGGTAGGGTACGCTGAAATGGTTAGGACGATTGAGAATCTCATCGGCCATGTCACGACCCATCTTGAGACCGTCCGGCTTAAACGTAGGAGCCTGCCACCACTCCCGTACAAACCCTTCACCTTCCTTGTTACGAAGGTAATCGTTGGGATCGTTGTACTTACGAAGTGAGAGAGTCTTGATCTTACCGATCTCGAATCCGACATTGCAGACATCCTTCATAGCCTTCTTACCGGCTTCGTCGTTGTCGAAACAGAAGACGATGTTGTCGAAGGAGTTTAGGTACTCGAAGTCACGTTTGACGTCTTGTACAGCAGTAGAAGAGCTGTGGACAGAGACTACCGGCCACTTGCTGCCCATCATCTGATAGGCCGCTGCTGCGTCGTCCTGACCTTCTACGACAGTGATATACTTCCCGCCAGGCGGGAAGGCGTGACGACCGAAGAGACCTGCCCCCTTGATGGAGCCTTCGTACAAGAACTGTTTGTTGGGTCCACGGATTTTGTTACCGACGTGGTTGCCTTCGATGTCGAAGATTGGGTACTTCGCAAGGTACTTAGCTCCGTCACTTCCTACGTCGATGCCGTATCGCTTCACCGTCTCGGATACAAAACCACGTTCAGGGAAAGGACGGAAGACAGACGTCATAGAAGTAAAAGGTTTATCAGTTGTCACTTCTGGGGCTGCCAGACTCATATCGTCGGCCTTATCTGGTGGGATATTACACCCACATGAGAAACATTTGCCCCAGCCGTTGCTCTGGATACTGTAGGCATCACGAGAGGGACAGCGGGGACAAGGTAGATGAGTAGTCTTAGTCATTCAATCAAGTCCTCTCTCACCTTGTACGAGTATTATAGCATATTTAATCGGACTTGTCAACTAAAATCAGGTCAGGCTGCTCATCTTTTTCAAGAATGCCTTCCTTTTCAAGGACATAGGTGACCTGTTCTTCGTCGAGAGGGTCGGAGAAAACCTCCGCGATTGCGATCAGACAGGTCGGACAAGGGTCCCAGTCCTTGTGTTCGTTGTTGTACGAGACTTGTTCACCGGACAGGACGTGTCCGCAGATGTAGCATTGCATCAGATATATTCCTTAAAGAAGTTGGAGTAGTCGTCAACAGTCTGACCCTCTAATCCGGGAGCGGTATTGATTTCCAGCACAGAGGCTTTCCCTCCTGTTGTAAGGATACAATCGACTGCACCAAAGTCGAGGCCCGTCGCCTCCAAAGCTCGCATAGCAGCTCTCCGTACACGTAGTGGTACATCAATTCCTTGGCGCTGGAAAACGAAACCGTTGTCATGGCTTCGGATGCGCCAGTCTGTTGGTTCTGTTCCACTTTTCGCTACCTTCTGTTGTTCTGAGATGACTACGAATGTGCCGTCAGAAGTCTTGCCGACGTGGATACGAAATTCTTTCTTCTTCTTCATGTATCGTACATAGAGAGGAGCATCGACGAGATCGTCAGGAGTGTCAGCGATGACGATACCAGCGCCTGAGTGGCCGTTGAGGACCGTACGACAGACGATTGGATAAGCTCCTGCCGGAATGTACTCCTTGTCAGTCCAGAACTCAGGAACGAGAGTGTCTTCGATCTCCGGGCTGACAGTAAACTCCTTCATGAGTTGAAAGAATTTGAGCTTGTCGACTGCTTCTCTCACTTTGAGTGGACTGTTGAGAATTTTGACAGACACTCCTTCCGGTGCCGTGATGTTATGCAAAGAATGAAACTCAGAAGAACCCCAGTTGATTACGACGGAGTCCTCCTTGATCTTCCACTTCGAATCTACAAGACGAAGAGCTTTGACGTCCAGGGCTTCACAGAGAGCTTTGACACTCTTGCTTCCGGTTTTGTAAGGGAGAATTTTAACGGACATGATTAATCCTCGTCTGGGTCATAGTTCGACGTAGTTGGGTATTCTTCTGAAAGATCTGGAATAGAAAACCACTCGTTGGCTTGATCAGTTGCAGGAGGTTGAGAAGTCACCTTCTGCTGGTAAAAATGAGGAGCTGGTGCAGGTGCCGAAAGAGGTGTGTAGACAGGTACATTAGACAGAAGAGACTGCAACTCTGCCTCTGACATTCCATAAGTCGAAGCTACATTTCCCAATTTCTTCTTCGGGCGACCGAAAGGATCCTCCTGATTTACAACGGGGACGAAAACAGACCAGTCCCGACAGAAACAGATGTCCTGTGCCATACGGATGCCTTCGTACAGAGAGTCAGAGATTTGGTCGTCGTTCCAATCGATGCCGTTACGGACGATGTCATAAGTATCTCCGAGGATATTCCTTATGAAAAACATAGGACCGCCGTAAGAGAACGAGTTGCAGACTTCCCGAGGATCAGGAAACTGCTCAGAGAATTCGTACAGACGACGATTGATAGCCACCCAGTCAAGAATAAGCTGAGGATCGGTGGCACCACGAAGGTAACGATTTTCGAGAGAACCAAACTTCACCAGAGCTTGGCTGTTGAGACCGGCGTAATGAAGACCTTCATGGAGAGTGACATCGCCGTCGTTTCGGATAAACCTCTTCAGGGTTTGTATAATATTGGGGGCGTCCTTGGCACGAAGACAGAAAAGATTACCTACGCGATGATCACCGGCCCATTCAGAGAGGATTTCTTCGAGAGCGAACCACATCGCCGTAAACGAGGCAAGACGGTTGACATTCCAGAGACCGACGTTGAGATGGACGTGGACAGAAGTCCTGTTCGACTCATCCAATTCGGTTCCAAAATCCTTGAATATCTTCCACAAGCTCTTGAGGGCTTCAGGAACGGCGTCGAATAAGATAGGATTGGAGAGGACATATTCGGCGTTATCTTCGCCACGGAGAGAATGATCGTCATGATATGACCAGTAGGGTTCGAGCTTGGACCCACTTTTGTAAAACTTGTTGCCCTCGCATTCAATCTCCAGTCCGATATCACCGAAGACCTTCCCTTTACCTACGAGGTTACGTATTTCTTCTCCGTACACTTTTTCTTTCAGTGTAGGTATAAAAACTGGATGAGCCATCAAATAATCCTTCCAAAATATTCAGTTGCTGCAATAACTTCAGTAAGATACTTGAAGTCGTCGCCAAGTTTCAGCAAAGTCTTGTCACATTGAGGAAAAACACCTACGATATCCCCCTTATAGGCAAGGAAGAGCATCCCAATAGGTCCTCGAACAAGTGCCAACTTTCTGTCAAAAGCTACACCCCGGTTGGAGATTTCGGGATTGTTCAGAGCTTCGAAAGTCTCATCGATAGTAGGATAGTTACCCAAGATAGTGTCTGCCAACTCATTTGTCAAGAGTCCGACCTGACGATCTCGATAGGAATTCCCTCCGAGACAAACAGGAATCTGTGAGAGACTCTGGCTATTCAGTCCCTGCTCTGTACGACGAGTAGGAGCCCTTTCTACATAGACACACCTACTGTCGATGTTGACAAAGCCGAGAGGAAATGGCCGGAACTTATTGAAATGAGGAGAATTCATCTGTTTCCTGATGACCTTCGAATGAGGGTTCATACCAAGGTATTCGTCACAAAGAGGTCCAATGGAAGGGTTATCTCCGCTGTTCTTCGAGATGCCGTCGAAAGGGGAGAAACGCTGCTCACTCTCTTTGCCATCACAGAGAGGTTCCATATACACCCTAAAGATGTTGTCACCTGTGTGGTTGGCTATGGCAAGGACGTGGTAGGGGTGTCCGTCGTAGATAATTACGGTACCCTTGATCCTCTTGTTTGCCTCAGGAAGAAACTCATAGAAGTTGGGATATTTAGCCATGATAACCGTCCTTCACGATAGTTTTCAAAGGATAATTCAGACCGTACTCAAAATTCTGGTTACAGCGAGAAGAGTTGATAGACTTGCAGAGGAGTCTGTTGGCATCACTTCCACCTTTCTCCGGCATGTAGAGAACCGACATATCCCAGATGGCTTGGTTCATTCGATCCCAGACATCTCTACGAAGAGGTTTTTTCGTCAACCAGAAGTTGGACAGAACACGATACTCGACGCCATAGCTTTTGTATCGACATGCCCCTGCCTGGCCGTACAGAGTCCGACGGATGTTGTTCTTGTCGGTAAAGAGAGACCAGTAGCCGAGATACCAGTCGAGCTGCTTCACAAGGTCGGAGCAATGGTTAAGATGCTCGATATCCTTCGAGAGATCGACGTCTTGAGTCCAGCCGATATGGAGATGACCACTGGCTGTACGGACACGTTCGAGATCACCAGTAGGTTTCGGGGAAGGATTCTGCTCATTCGTCCAGCCGTTGAAGTCGGGATTACATCCGAGGACCTTAGCAGCAGGAGGGATACGCTCCCATTCCTCGATGTCATACTTGACAGAAGGAACGGCAGAAAGCTTGTACCCTTTCGGGAGAAAGGAGAACAGACTTTTCATCACCTCGACGATGTTACGGTCGAAGTCTTCGAAGTTCTCGACTGGATCGATGTTGAACTCGGCGGCAGTGCCGTCGACTTGGATAGCTCCGTAAGGAACCTTGAAGGGCTCATCCTTCGTTCCAGGCAACAGATCGTGTGCAGAGACGACACGACCTTCTGTGTTGAGAACAAACAACTCTGGGTCACACCCAAACTTGAATCCCGGTAGTGGTTTGATTGGAGCTTTCACGACTTAGACCTTTCTTGCAGTGAGTTAGAGATGGTTAAGAAGGGACTGGATGGCTTGAGGAAGGACAGGCAATTCAGGCATGATGAGACGATTTTGTGACGAATCGACTGAACATTTCGAACAAAGGATGATGTCGTCGTAGTTTACGACAGTGACGCCAACTGTATCAACATCAATGTCACTATTGCACCAAGAACAACCAAAGCTAGCCAGCTCATGAAATCGATCAATCGGGAGGTGTCCTGCGAAGGGATCGCTCTTGTCGGCGACGAGATTGATGAACTGGACGCCGTTTCGTTCGGTGCCTTTACCAGTCGAGCCAAGGGTTGTCGATGAGTTCTTGTTCGGTGTACTCGCCAAGTGTCCTGTGGTGGTGCCATGGTGATGAAAAGGGGTAGTCCCTCCGTTGTAGTGAGTTACAACCAGGGCAGGCTCCTTTCCCTTGAGTTGACCTTTCTTGGCGTAGTTAAGAGGATAGTCCATATCCTCCTTGTCACGGAGCTTGTTGAGATCGAAGGTGTACAACTCGTCGACGTCGGTGGCGAAGTAGGTATAACCCTCCGTCGACTGAGCCATGTCATACTTCAACGGAGACAGACCGATTGCAGCCTGTATCATAGGCCACTCCGACGCCCACATCACCTGCTGGTGGTTTTTCGAGACTGCCGTCCAAAAAGACCGCTCCTTGTTGCGGAGAAAGTTGACGGTGTTTTCGTTTTTGTCGTACCAGACGAGAGCCCAGGCTCCTTGGAGGAGAGGGATTGTCTTGTGTACGCCAAAACGAGCGATATGGGTGAAGATAGCAAGGGAATCGACATCAAATTTCTCTCCGAGTTCGTCTTCCAAATCTATATGAGACAAGATGGAGAGAGTTCCGTTGTGGGCACCGATGATATGATCGACCACGAAAGGATGGGCGTTGCTGCCGTTGACCTTACCCTTCGTAGCTGACCTGTTGTGACCGATGAAGACAGAGCTTGCCGTACCCGAGAGGGCGGTGTCAAACTTCTTGCTGTCGAACAGGTCGAGAGGATGACTGGCAATCTTGACGACATGGGTATCTTTCGTGGCATGTCGAAC
>Ga0302193_10002290_pt1 | contig 15928 bp, 8 predicted proteins | sample II_Bog_E3_3_FD_200228 | JGI IMG/M metagenome (GOLD analysis project Ga0302193, IMG submission 200228) | Peat permafrost microbial communities from Stordalen Mire near Abisko, Sweden - II_Bog_E3_3 | ecosystem: Environmental > Terrestrial > Soil > Wetlands > Peat | place: Sweden: Abisko, Stordalen...
CTGCCCGGGCCGTTGGTGCCGAGGGTGGCGGTGCCGCCCGAGAAGGTCGGGGTCAAGGTGGTCGCCGTGCCGGCGTTGATCGGGTTGGCCATGGCCACCAGGGAGACCGCCACCGGAGCGGCATAGACCGTCACCGTGGCCGTGCGGGTCGCGCCGTTGGCCGCGGCCGTGGCGGTGATGGTGTGGGGTCCGAGGCTGGTCCCGGCGGTGTAGAGGCCCGCCGCGGAAACGGTGCCGATCGAGGCGCTGCCGCCGGCAATGCCATCCACCGACCAGTTGACCGTGGGGTTGGGGGCCCCGGTCACTGTACAGGTGAATAACTGACTGTAGCCCACGGTCAAGTTGGCCGTGGCCGGGGTCACCGCCGTCATGGCCACCTGGTCGGCGGAAACCGTCACCGTGGCGGTTTGGGTCGCGCCGTTGGCTGTGGCCGTGGCGGTGATCGTGTGGAGCCCGAGGCTGGTCCCGGCGGTATAGAGGCCCGCTGGGGAAAGGGTGCCGACCGAGGCGTTGCCGCCGGCAATGCCATCCACCGACCAGATGACCGTGCCGTTGGCGGCCCCGGTCACCCCGCAGACGAAGGACTGGGTGAAGCCCACGGCCAGGTTCGCCGTGGCTGGGACCACCGCCGCCATCGTCACCGCCTGGGGGGTGACCGTGCAGCTGACGCTGACCGGAGACCCGGAGGAAGGCGTCACCGTCAAGGTGTAGGTCCTGGCTGCGGTAACCGCCGGAGTCGGCACTCCGACCCCGCTGGTGGCCGAAGCGGCGATGTCCGTGGAGCCCAGTCCGGAGGAACCGATGACTCCGGTCCCGCCGTTGAAGGTCGGAGTGAGGGTCACGCTGGCCCCGTAGAGCGGGGTCGGTGTATTCGCCACCAGGGAGCCCCCCGCCGGCGCCGGCGTCACGATGACGGTGCGGGTGGCGGTGGCCGAGGCTCCGGTGCCGTCGGCCACCTCCAAGGTCACCGATCGGGTCGCGTTGGCGATCCCCAGGTTGGTAAAGACGTGGCTGGTGGGGGTGCCGTTGCCGACGGATCCGTCCCCGAAGTTCCAGGCGTAGCTAAGGGTGGCCCCGGTGGAGCTGTCGGTGGCGGACCCGGCGAAGGGCACCGTAGCCCCGCTGGCCACGGTCACGGTGCTCCCGGGACTGGAGATGGAGGCACTGATCAGGTTGGGGCTGGCCGGGGTGAAGGACCGCGCTCCCAGCGGCGCCCCCACTCCCGTGGCGTAATCCCAGCCCGCCTGGGCCAGGAAGGTGTTGCCGCCGGTGGTGATGTCCCTGAAGGGGTTCGGCGTTTCCAGATAGTTGCCGTACAGGACCGTCAGCAGCTGGGTCGTGCTGACGAAGAGCTCTCCGCTCGCGTTCTCCATGCCGGCCAGACAGGGGGAGGAGACACTGGTGCCGCCAATGACGAACCAACCATAGACGGTGCCTTCGTAGGCGGTGCTGTCATAGACCGCGACCCCGGTGGTTGGATCGGCATCCGAGGAAAGGTCCGGCACGCCCCGGCCCGAGCCGGTCATGGTGACGCCGTCCTGCCAGATCGGCTTCGGCTCATAGAGGCTGTTGCCGCCGCCGCCATCGATCCAGCCGCTCTCTGCGGTCAAGACGCCAAAGCTGTCGGTGGCAACGCTGGTCCCGCCCGCGGCCACCACGAATGGCGAGCAGGACGGGTATTCCACGTACTGGGAGTCACCCGTGGAAGCAAAGAAACAGGGACCGGACCGATTGAAGTGCACATCATAGCTGGACTCGCCCGAAAACTCGCTGCCACCCCAACTCATGGAGATCTGCCGGACGTCCGCCAAGGTCGCGGCGAGGTCCACCGCGCTGAACAGGCTGGAGGAATATTCGTCCGTCGCCTCGACCAGAACGATCTTGGCGCCGGGCGCCATGGCATGGGCCCATTCGATGTCCAGGGCCGCTTCCGAGGGCCAGCCCCCGGTCGAGTCGGTGCCGGGCTGGCTGCCGCTGGCGTAGACCACCTGGAAGACCGTGTTGGTCGGGGCCGTCACCAGGGTGGAGGATTCCTGGGGCAGACCGAAATGGCCGGAAAAGGTGTTGAAGTCGGAAAGCGCCGTGGGGTAGTCATAGGCGTCGACGATCACGATGACATCGTGCCCGCCGGTGCCGGGCATCCCGTAGAAGGACCAGAGCTGGGCCGGGGTCATCCCTCCCGCCGGCCCCAGGCCAGCGCAGGGGCCCAGGAAGATCTGGTGGTCCGTATGCATCCGGAACCCGATGTCCCCCGGCCGCTCGATGCTGGAGCTGGGAATCAGGAGATTCCCCACCACCTGTCCCCGGGGCCAAGCCAGGAGGGGGAGGCTGCCGACCCCACATGCCAGGAACAGGATCAGCAACGAGGACCTTGGCACCTGATACCTCAAACAGTGGGTCGGCGGGAAAGTCGGCTAGGGTTGTTCCGGGCGCCCGTTCCGATGGAAATCACGCCCCGCGCCCCGTTCCTCCCGCCGAGGTCCCTCGGGCCGCATCCGGCCGCGATCTCCCCCCCGCGGGCCTTCGGGCCGCATCCCGTCATGGTGCCAGTTCCGGTACTGGCCAGCGGGAATCCGCATCAAACCCATGGGAACCGCATGCCGGTCCACCCAGTCGAACCGTGCCCTTGGCGATCGGGCCCGATACCAGCCATCCGGACGCCGGCACCAGTACCAGCCTGCGCTGAAGAACACCTCGCCCGGGAACCCTTCGACCACCTGGATGCCAGGCTGCACTTCCACCAGGGGCGGGGCGAGCGGCAAGCCGATATCGAGGTGCAGGCTCACCTGGGCCCGGGCGGCAACGGGGCAGAGCATCAGGGCACAGGCGAGTGGGAGCAGACCCTTGTTCATGGAATACCTCAGCATTTCTCAACTTGAGGTTTACAACACACCCGATAAGGTGTCAATGCCCTTGGTGATGGCCATCATCATGGATGGATACCCAGATAGAGACGGCCATCATGACGATATAGAAAACTTCCATGACCAGAAAGCCCCAGTGGATTTCCGCGGGCTGGAAATTATGAGAAAAGATCTCATCCAAGGTGATCCAGTTGACCACACGGGGAGGATTGCCGATGAAGCCCCAGACGGGCTGCCCGTTGCTCAGCCGGAACGGCGGGAAAAGGAAGACCAGAAAAAGGATGCAAACGGCGGTCTTGATGATGATCCTTCCGAGCTTGTCCATGGAGCTACCTCCTGCGATTCTCGGGTCGGCCCTTCGGTTGGAGCGCCGGACGGGGATAGGTTCTACCGCTAAAGATAGGGTTTAAAGGAACCTATGCTATGTTTAATTTATAATTACTCGATTTATTTCGACCCATTGTTTCCGCCCGGGTAAAGCATCCCTTACGTCCCATGGGAGCCGGCTTCCGGGTTCCGGGTTTTCGCTCAGCCTCCGTGCGATCCGGCGGCCAAGGCGCAATTCCTTGACTTCGAAAGGGGGAGGGCTAGACTTTGGAAAATCCATAATTTGATAGTTTAACGATAAAGAACCTCCTTCCTTTTCCTTAAAAGGGGCATCCCATGCTTTTGGGCATTGTATTGGCGGCAGTTATAATCCTGCTTCTTCTGATTACCTGGCTGAAGGTGCATCCTTTTATCGCGCTGATGATCGTCTCGGTGTTCACCGGCATCGCCGCCGGCATGCCCCTGGACAAGATCGCCACATCCATCCAGAACGGAATGGGCAGCACGCTCGGCTTCATCGCCATCGTCCTGGGCCTGGGCACCATGCTGGGCAAGTTGATGGAGGAATCGGGCGGCGCCGAGCGCATCGCCCGCACCCTGATCAAGGCCTTCGGGGAAAAACACATCCATTGGGCCATGATGTTCGTGGCCTTCATCGTCGGCATTCCGGTCTTTTTCCAGGTCGGTTTCGTCCTGCTGATCCCCCTGGTGTTCACCATCGCCAAGGAAACCAAGATCTCGCTCATCAAGCTGGGCCTGCCCCTGCTGGCCGGCCTCTCGGTGGTGCACGGGCTGGTCCCGCCCCACCCGGCGGCCATGGCCGCGGTGGGCATCTTCAAGGCCGATGTGGGCAAGACGATCCTGTACAGCCTCATCGTCGGCCTGCCGGCGGGGATTCTGGCCGGGCCGCTGTTCGGCAGCCTCATGAGCAAGCGGATCAAGCTGGATCCCCTGGACGGTTTGATGGAATCGGTCAAGGTCGGGCGCAAAGACCACGAGATGCCCGGCTTTTTCGTCACGGTCGGCACGGTCCTGTTCCCGGTCATCCTCATGCTGCTGGCCACGGTGGCCAGCCTGAAACTGGACAAGGCGCAGCCCCTGTACCATTTCCTCAGCTTCATCGGCAACCCGGTGATGGCCCTGCTGATCTCGCTGCTGGTGGGCACCTTCACCTTCGGCCTGTTCCGGCGGATCAGCATGGCGGCGGTGACCAAATGGTGCGAGCAATCGCTGCCGACCGTGGCCAGCATCCTCCTGGTGATCGGCGCCGGCGGCGCCTTCAACCGCGTCCTCCTGGACAGCGGCGTCGGCGACCAGATCGCCCGGCTCGCCACCTCGGCCCATGTCAACCCGATCCTGCTCGGCTGGGGCATCGCCGCCTGCATCCGGGTGGCCACCGGCTCCGCCACGGTGGCCATGATGACCTCAGCCGGCATCGTCGCGCCCATCGTGGTCCTCATGCCCGGCACCAGCCCGGAGCTCATGGTCCTGGCCGTGGGTTCCGGCTCCCTGGTGCTATCCCATGTGAATGACGCCGGGTTCTGGCTGATCAAGGGCTACTTCGGCATGACCCTGAAAGAGACCTTCATGACCTGGACCGCCCTGGAGACGATCCTGTCGGTGAGCGCGCTGGTGTTCATCCTGATGCTGAGCGCGGTGGTCTGACCATGGCCGGGCAGCCTGCGCTGATTGGCCTGGATATCGGCACCACCGGCTGCCGGGCGGTGGCCTATGCCCTGGATGGGAGCATGGTCGCCAGTTCGGCCGAGGACTATCCCCTGCACACTCCCCAGGCGGCCTGGGCCGAACAGGACCCGGAAGTGATCTGCCAGGCGGTCATGCGGGTGACCCGGGCCACCAGCCGGAAGGCCGCCGGCCTGGGGGTCGCCATCACCGGGCTGGCCCTGAGCTCGGTCATGCACAGCCTCATGGCGGTGGATGCCGACGGGCGGGCCCTCAGCCCCATGCTCATCTGGGCCGACTCGCGCAGCCAGGCCCAGGTGGGCGAACTGGCCGCCCACTTCGGGGCGGAGGAACTGTACCGGCGTTCCTCCTGCCCGCTCCACCCCATGTATCCCCTGGCCAAGGTGCTCTGGTTCCGCCAGGAACGGCCGGAAAGCTTCGCCCGCGCGGCCCGGTTCATCGGCATCAAGGAGTACGTCGGCTACCGGCTGTTCGGCAAATACCTGGTGGACCGCTCCATCGCCACCGCCACCGCCATCTACAACCTGCACACCGGCGACTGGGACGCGGAACTGCTCCAATTCCTGGGAATCACCGCGGACCAGCTGTCCACCATCGTCCCCACCACCCACCTGGAGCCGATCCCGGAGCCGGCCGCCCGGCGCTTCGGCCTGCCCGCCGATGCCGTGGTGGTGCTGGGCGCCAGCGATGGGGTGCTTTCCTCCCTGGGCGCCGGGACCGTGCAGCCCGGGCAGATCACCGCCATGATCGGCACCAGCGGCGCCGTGCGCATGATCTGCGAAGGCCCCCGGGTGGACCCGGAGCGGCGCCTATGGTGCTATAACCTCACCGAACAGCTGTGGGTGCTGGGCGGCGCCATCAGCAACGGCGGGGTGGTGTTCCGGTGGGTCCGGGACACCCTGTCCGAGCCGGAGCGGCGGATCGCCGACCAGATGGGGGTGGATCCCTACGAGATTTTGAGCCGCGAGGCCGCACAGGTGGCTCCCGGTTCGGATGGCCTCATCCTCCTGCCCTACTTCTCGGGCGAGCGGGCCCCCTTCTACGATGCCGATGCCCGGGGGGTCTTCTTCGGGCTCAACCTGAACCATGGCAAGCGGCATCTAATACGCGCCGCCCTGGAGGGGGTCTGCTACAGCCTGTGCAGCGTGTTCAACGCGCTGCGCTCGGTGGCGGGCGAAGCCCGGGAGATCCGGGCCAGCGGCAGTTTCACCCGGTCGCCACTGTGGACCCAGATCCTCGCCGATGTCCTCGGTCAGCCCATCCAGGTGCCCGGAGAACCCGAAGGGGCCGCGTTCGGGGCCGCCGTGCTGGGCATGCATGCCCTGGGCCACCTGGAAGACATCCGGGAGGTGGGGAAGTTCATCCGGATCAAGGAAACCTACCAGCCGATCCCGGAAAACCAGGCGGTCTACCAGGAGTGCTTCGCCATCTACGACCGGCTGTACGGTTGCCTGCGGAATGAGTTTCACGCCGTGTCCCAGTTGCAGCGCCGGTTGGCCCAAGGGGATTGAGCCGGCGTGGCGCCACGTCCGGTTCAGTCGTCCTTCACGGCGTGCTTGAAGCCGTGTCCGACGTCCTTGGCCCCGTGCTTGAACCCGTGGCCGATGGACTTGGCCCCGTGCTTGATGCCGTGGCCCACCTTCCGGCTGCCATGGCCCACGTCCTTGCCGGCGGTCTTGAAGTCCTGTTTGGCGGTGTCCTTGGGTCCTTGCTGGGCCCCAAGGCCGGGTGCGGCCAAAGCCAAACATCCACAAATGAGCAGAAATCGAAACATGTCGTACCTCCGAAGCAAGATAGAAGCATTTTTGGGGCCACAATTAATTATTTTATTTTCAACGATTTACGATTCACCCTCTTTTTCGGATCCTTCATTTCGATGGCGATGGCGGCCCGGTCATGGCGGGTGTTCCGGGGAGGCGTTGGACGAGGGCTACCGGTAGGTGAAGACGCGCCGGAAAAGCCGCTGCCGTTCCACCGCCAAAGGCACCCAAGGAGAGTGGCAGTGCGTTCACATTGAATGGCCGGCCCATGATCTGGAAAAGGTAATTTACTGGAATAACAACTACTTCCCATGTGGTACAGATCCTGCACATTGCCAGCGGCCACCTGGTTTGAGCATCTTGGAGCAGACCGGGACAAGGCTGAACAATCCTTCCACCCGGGGGACAGCCATGAAGCGGCGCCCTTTCCCTACGACCCCCGGCCTGACCGAGGACCATGGCGATGCCAACCCAAGCACCTGAAGCAGTCATTCCATCCCCCGGTCTCACCAGCGAGGAAGCCCGGGCCCGGCTGGCCAGCAACGGGCCCAACCAGGTCCCGGACAGCACGGTCGGGCCCTGGCGCATGGCCCTGACCAAGTTCTGGGCCCCGGTGCCCTGGATGCTGGAAGCGGCGATCATCCTGCAGCTGATTCTCGGCGAGCGCCTGGAGGCGGCGGTCATCGCCGGCCTCCTGGTGTTCAACGCGGCGCTCGGTTTTTTCCAGGAGGGCCGGGCCCAGGCCACCCTGACCGCACTGAAATCGCGGCTCGCGCTCACTGCGGCGGTGCGCCGCGACGGCGCCTGGAAGACCATCCCCGCAGCGGAGTTGGTGCAGGGCGACACGGTGAAGGTCTCCCTGGGCGGCGTGGTCGCGGCCGACGCGAAACTGACGGAGGGGTCGATCCTGCTGGATCAGTCCATGCTCACCGGCGAATCCATCCCAGTGGAGGCGGGCCCCGGGGTCCAGGCCTATTGCGGGTCTCTGGTGCGGCGCGGGGAGGCCACGGCGACCGTCACCGCCACCGGGGCCGGCACCAAGTTCGGGCGCACCGCCGAACTGATCCGCACCGCCCACGTGGAGAGCACCCAGCAGAAGACCGTGGTGCGGGTGGTGCGCAACCTGGTCCTATTCAATGGCGGGGTCATCATCCTGCTGGTTGGCTACGCCCGGTTCCACGGAATGCCCGTGGCCGAGCTCATTCCCCTGGTGCTCACCGCCATCCTGGGCTCGATCCCGGTGGCCCTGCCCGCCACCTTCACCCTGGCGGCGGCGCTGGGCGCCAGGGCCCTGGCCCGCCTGGGGGTGTTGCCGACCCGGTTGTCCGCCGTGGACGAGGCGGCCACCCTGGACGTCCTATGCTCGGACAAGACCGGCACCCTGACCCGCAATGAACTGGAATTGACCGCCATCCATCCGGAGCCCGGCTTCGACCCGCCGAGCCTGCTGGCCCTGGCGGCCCTGGCCAGTTCCGACGGCGGCCAGGATCCCGTGGATCAGGCCATCCGCGCCGCCTCCGCCAAGACTCCCGCCACCGGCCAGCCCACCCTCACCAGCTTCCAGCCGTTCGACCCGGCCAAGAAAATGTCCGAGGCCGCGGTGGTGGATGCGGACGGCAAAACCCTGCGGGTGGTCAAAGGCGCGTTCGCCCAGGTTCTCGCCCTGACCGGGCCGGCGCCGGCGGCCTCCGCCACCGACCAGGACCTGGAGCAGAAGGGCTTCCGGGTGCTGGCCGTGGCGGTGGGTCCTCCGGCCGCCATGAAATTGGCCGGCATCCTCGCCCTGAGCGATCCGCCCCGCCCGGACGCGGCCGACCTGATCAAGCAGCTGCGCGATCTGGGCGTAGCCACCGTGATGGTGACCGGCGACGCGGAGGCCACCGCGGCGATCATCGCCCGGAAAGTGGGCCTGAATGGCCCGGTATGCCCTCCCGGCAGCATCCCGAAGCAGGTGGATCCGGCCGATTTCGCCGTCTTCGCCGGGATCCTGCCCGAGGACAAGTTCCGCCTGGTCCAGGCCTTCCAGAACGGCGGCCACACCGTCGGCATGTGCGGCGACGGCGCCAACGACGCTCCCGCCCTGCGCCAGGCGCAGATGGGCATCGCGGTGGCCTCGGCCACGGACGTGGCCAAAGCGGCGGCCGGGATCGTCCTCACCAAGCCCGGCCTGGACGGCGTGGTGGCCGCGGTGCAGGAAGGCCGGCATATGTTCCAGCGGATCCTCACCTACACCCTGAACTCGGTCACCAACAAGGTGGTGAAGGTGATGTACCTGGGGGTGGGCCTGCTGCTCACCGGACATGCGGTGGTGACCCCGATGCTGATGGTGATCCTCATGATCACCGGGGACTTCCTGGGCATGTCCTTGACCACCGATAACGTGCGCCCTTCCCAGCTGCCCAATGCATGGCGGGTCGGCAACCTGACCCTGGCCGGGGTGTTCATGGGCAGCGCCGAACTGGTGTTCTGCTCCGCCGTGCTGGCCATCGGCCGGTTCCGGCTGGGCCTGGACCTGGGGGGACTGCGCACCCTCTCCTTCCTGGCCCTGGTGTTCGGCGGCCAGGCGGCCACCTATGCCAACCGGACCCGGCAACACCTGTGGTCGATCCGCCCCAGCGGCATGCTCCTGTTTTCGAGCCTGGCCGATCTGCTGATCGCCTCGACCCTGGCCGGCCTGGGCATCGCCATGGCCCCCCTGCCCCTGCCGGTTATGGCAGGAACCTTCGGTTCGGCGGTGCTGTTCGCGCTGGTGGTGGACCAGCTCAAAGTCCCCCTCCTCGCCCGGTTGAGGCTTTCCTGAAGGGACCGCTGGGATGGGCCGGAAGGTCCAGACGCGGGTGGGCAATCCGGATGCCTACCTCGACGAGCTCCACCCGCCGCCCAGGGCCTGGATCAATTGCACCGCCGAGGTCATCTCGCTCACCCGCAGGGTCATCAGGGTCTGCTGGTCGCCCAGCAGGATGCCTTGGGCGGTGAGCACGGCCAGGTAGGGATCCAGGCCGGTCTGGTAGCGAGCCGTGGCCAGGTCAAGGTAGCGCTGGGCGGCCCGCACCGCCTTGTCCTGCTTGACGATCTGGCTGGAGAGGATGCGCAGGGTCGAGAGCTGGTCCTCCACCTGCTGCATTCCGGTCAGCACGGCCTGCTTGTAGGCGGCGACCGACCCGTCATAGGACGCGGTGTACTGGGCGACCGTGGCCTTGCGCAGGCCGCCATCGAACAGGGTCTCCGAGGCCGCGGCCCCCAGGGACCAGAACAGCGCCGGGGCCGAAAACAGGCTGGCGAGCGTCGACGCCTGGTAGCCGCCGCTGCCGGTGAGGCTCAGGGACGGGTAGTAGGCGGCCTGCTTGACCCCGATGATGGCATTGGCTTCGGCCATGGTCCGCTCGGCGGCGGCGATGTCCGGGCGCCGCTGCAGCAGTTGCGACGGAACGCCCACCGGGATCGCCGGCACCGCCGTGGCCAGGACCTTCACCGGCATGGAAAAGGTGGAGGCGGGCAGGCCGATCAGGGTGGCGATCCCGTGCTCGTACAGAGCGCGGTTCAGGGCAACCCCGGCGCCGGCGGCCTCGGCGTTTTCCAGGGTCACCTCCGCCTCGGCCACCGCCTCCGGGCTGTCGATGCCGGTTTCGGACCGGGCCCGGGCCAGCTCCAGGGATTTCCGGTCCACCTCCAGGGTGCGGTCATAGATGGCCTGCAGGCCGTCCTGTCCACGCAGTTCGAAGAAGAACCCGGCCAGGTCCGCCTGCTCCGTGAGCCGCTCGTTCTCCAGATCCGCCGCGCTCACCTGGGCGGCGTACTGGTATTCCCGCACCGTGTTGCGGATCCGGCCCCACAGGTCCGGCTCCCAGGACACGTCGATGGGCAGGTCGAAATGGTTGACCGTGGTGCGCCCGACGACCGCGGGGCTCGTTGCGGTGGCCGGGGTCACGCCGGTCCCCACCCGGGTGAACGAGGGATCCAGGGCCACGGTGGGAGCGTAGCCGGCCCGGGCCTGGCTCACCTGGGCCCGGGCGGCCATGAAGTTCTGAAACGCCTGGGCGATGTTCTGGTTGCTGATGTTCACCTGGTCTTCCAGGGCGTCGAGTTCGGGCTCGTTGAACAGTTCCCACCATTTACCCTTGAGCGCGCCATCCTGGGGTTGGGCCGGTTGCCAGGTGCCCGCATCCGCCGGTCCGGCGGCGGCCTCCTTGAAGGCCGGGGGCGTCGGAACGGCAGGGATGACGTAGTCCGGGCCGACCTTGCACCCGCTCAGCAGGAACAGGCAGATCGGCACGGCCAGGGCCAGGGCCAGGCTGGATGCGCAATGGGGTTTCCGGGTGGGGAGGAAGCTGGGCATGATAAATCCTTTTTTCCGTTTCGCAGGCGTGAACTCAGGCATCGGCCGTTGGCTCCCCTGACGGGACCATTCCGGGACCGGCGACCGCATCCCGACCGGGACTGCCTTTGGGCTTCCCTTGCATCCGCAGCCGGAGCCGGTCGAGGGCCAGATAGACCACCGGGGTGGTGTACAGCGTCAGCAGCTGACTGAGCAGCAGGCCGCCGACGATGGTGATGCCCAATGGCCGGCGCAGCTCGTAGCCCATCCCGGTCCCCAGGACCAGGGGCAGAGCGCCCAGCAACGCGGCCATGGTGGTCATCAGGATCGGCCGGAAGCGCAACTTGCAGGCTTCGAAGATCGCGTCGGAGGTGCTCATGCCCTCCTCACGCTCGGCCTGGAGCGCGAAGTCGATCATCATGATCGCGTTCTTCTTCACGATCCCGATCAACAGCACGATGCCGATGATGGAAATGATGTTGAGATCCTCCTTGAACAGCATCAGGGCGAGCATGGCGCCGACGCTGGCGGACGGCAGGCTGGAGATGATCGTCAGGGGATGGACCATGCTTTCGTACAGGATGCCCAGGACGATGTAGACCGCGAGCAGCGCCGTGAGGATCAGCAAGGGTTCGGTGCCCAGGGACTGCTGGTAGGCCTCCAGGGTGCCGCTGAAATTGCCCTGCAGGGTGGCGGGAGCGCCAAGGCGCTTCTTCATCTGGTTGATGCGACCGGTGGCGTCGCTCAGGGACAGGTTCGGATCCAGGTTGAAGGACACGGTGACCGAGGGGAACAGGCCGGTATGATTGACGGCCAGGGGCGTGGTGCCGGTCTGGCCGCTGGCCACCGCCAGCAGCGGGATCGCGCCGCCGCTGGACGAGCGCAGATAAATGTCCTTCAGGCTCTCCGGGCTCTGCAGATACGGGGGGGCCACTTCCAGCACCACGTAGTACTGGTTCAGCTGGGTGTAGATGATGGACACCTGGGACTGGCCGAAGGCGCCGTACAGCGCCGAATCCAGGGCCTGGACCGTCAGCCCGAGCCTGGCGGCGGTGACCCGGTCGTAGTCCAGCCGTTCCACCAGGCCGCCGTTCTGCTGGTCGGAACTCACGTCCCGCAGGCCGGGCAGCCCCTTCATGGCCCCCAGCAGGACCGGCCCCCACTTGGCCAGGTCCTGCACATTGTCGGCCTGGATGGTGTACTGGTACATCGCATTGCCGCCCCGGCCGCCGATGCGCAGATCCTGCACCGGCTGGAGGAAGGCCGAAGCTCCCGGCACCCGGATCAGCTGCGGGCGCAGCCGGGTGATGATATCGGAAGCGCTGCCTTTGCGCTCCCCCAGCGGCTTGAGGGCGATGAAGAAGGAACCGGTGTTGGTGGCCCCGCCGCCGCCGGCGAAGGCGATCACGTTGGCCACGGCCGGATCCTTCTTCAGTACGGCACCGAACTGCTGGATGGCCTGGTTCATGGCCGGAAAGGAGGCGTCCTGGGGCCCGCGCATGGCCCCGGAGATCGCGCCGGTGTCCTCCACCGGAAAGAACCCCTTGGGTATCTTGACGATCAGCAGCGCATTGAGGGCGATGGTGAGGAACAGCACCACCAGGGTCGGCACCGGGTGTTCCAGCACCCAGCCCAGGCTGCTGCCGTACCAGGCCAGGACCCGGTCGAAACCTCTTTCGCTGGCGGCGTAGAGCCGGCCATGCCGCTCGGCGCGCTCGTCCCTCAGCAGGTAGGCGCACATCATGGGCGTGGTGGTCAGGGAAACCACCATGGACACGACGATGGCCGTGGACAGGGTGACCGCGAACTCCCGGAACAGCCGGCCGACGATTCCGCCCATGAGCAGCAGGGGAAGGAACACGGCGATGAGCGAAAGGCTGATGGTGAAGACGGTGAAGCCGATCTCCTCCGCGCCCTTCAGGGCCGCGGCGAAGGGTTCCACGCCCTGCTCCAGGTGGCGGGTGATGTTCTCCATCACCACGATGGCGTCATCCACCACGAACCCGGTTGAGATGGTCAACGCCATCAGCGAAAGGTTGTCCAGGCTGTAGCCGAACAGGTACATCACCGCGAAGGTGCCGACCAGGGAGACCGGCACCGCCACCGCCGGAATGAGGGTGGCCCTGCCGTTGCGCAGGAAGACGAACACCACCAGGATCACCAGGGCGATGGAGAGGAGCAGGGTCCGCTCCACGTCGCCGACCGAGGCGCGGATGGTGGTGGTGCGGTCCAGCACGATGGTGGTGTCGATGCCCACCGGGATGGAGGCCTTGATGATGGGGATCTGGGCCCGGATCCGGTCCACGGTGTTGATGATGTTGGCGCCGGGCTGCCGGAAGATGATGATCGGGATGGAGCGTTTGTTGTTCAGGTAGCCGGCCACCCGGAGGTTCTGCACCGAGTCGGTCACCTCGGCCACGTCGGCCAGGCGCACCGCCGCGCCATGGCTGGTAGCCACCACCAGCTGCCGGTAGTCATCGGCCCGGGAGATCTGGTCATTGGCCAGGATATCCGCGGTCACCTGGCCGTCGGTGATCTGGCCCTTGGCCAGGTCGGCGTTCTGCAGGCTCAGCACCGACTGCAGGTTAGCCATGGTCAGGCCGTGGCTGGCCAGCTGGGTGGGATTCGCCTCCACCCGCACCGAAGGCAGCGCGCCCCCGCCCACCACCACCTGCCCCACCCCCTGGATCTGGGACAGCTTCTGCTGGACGACGGTGGAAGCCTCGTCGTACAGCTTGTCGGGGCCGAATTTGTCCGAGGTCAGCCCCAGGATCATGACCGGCGCGTCGGCGGGATTCACCTTGCGATAGGTCGGATTGGACGGCAGGTTCGCGGGCAGATAGGACCGTGCCGCGTTGATCCCCGCCTCCACGTCCCGGGCCGCCCCGTCGATGTCCCGGCTGAGGTCGAACTGGATGGTGATGGAGGTGCTGCCCAGGGAGCTGGCGGAGGTCATCTCCGTCACCCCGGCGATGTGCCCGAACTGCCGCTCCAGGGGCGTGGCCACGGACGAGGCCATGATCTCGGCGCTGGCGCCCGGCAACCCCGCGCTGACCGAGATGGTCGGAAAGTCCACCTCCGGCAGGGGCGACACCGGCAGCACCTCGAACGCGATCGCCCCGGCCAGGGCGATGGCGACGGTCAGCAGGGTGGTGGCCACCGGCCGCCGGATGAAAGGCGCGGAGATGTTCATGCCGGACCGCCCTCGGGCTGGTCCCGGGCCGGCCGGCGGCGGGAGAAGCGCTGGGCCAGGTTGTCGAAGAAGATATAGATCACGGGGGTGGTGTACAACGTCAGGGCCTGGCTCACCAGCAGTCCGCCCACCATGGCGATGCCCAGCGGGCGGCGCAGTTCGGATCCGAATCCGGTCCCCAGCGCCAGCGGAAGCCCCGCCAGCAGCGCCGCCATGGTGGTCATCATGATCGGCCGGAACCGGAGCAGGCAGGCCTCATAGATGGCGTCGGTGGCGTTCTTGCCTTCCTGGCGCTCGCCTTCCATGGCGAAGTCGACCATCATGATGCCGTTCTTCTTCACGATCCCGATCAGCAGGACGATGCCGATGATCGCCACCACGCTCAGGTCCTGGTGGAACAGCATCAGCGCCAGGAAGGCGCCGACCCCCGCCGAGGGCAGGGTGGACAGGATGGTCACGGGATGGATGAAACTCTCGTACAGAATCCCCAGCACTAGGTAGACCGCGATCAGCGCCGCCAGGATCAGCAGCGGTTCGTTGGCCAGGGAGTTGGTGAAGGAGGCCGCCGTCCCCTGGAAGCCGGCCTGGAGCCCGGGCGGCATGTGCATCTCTTTCTGCACCTTGTCCACCGCCGCGATGGCGGTGCCCAGGGCGGCGCCGGGAGCGAGATTGAAGGATACGGTGATGGCCGGGAATTGCCCCTGGTGGGTGATCACCAACGGTTCGGTGGTGTTCTCGAACCGGGCGATGGCGCTCAGCGGCACGGCCTTGCCCATGGCCGCGGGGGCCACAGCCACGGCCGCTGCAAGAGCGTTGGCCGGCGAAACCAGGGTATTGGCCGCCGGGGTGTAGCGGGCGGAACCGGTCTGGACGTTGGATCCGCCCGAGGCCGACCCCGAGGAGGCGAACGAGGCGGCGGCGCCGGTACCGCTGGCCCCCGAGGAGGTGCCGGCCTGGAGGTAGAGCTGGTTCAGCTTGTCCGGATCCTTCTGGAACTGCGGCTCGCTTTCCAGGATGACGTGGTACTGGTTGACCTGGGTGTACATCGTGCTGATCTGGCGCTGGCCGAAGGCATCGTAGAGGGTGTTGTCGATGGTCGCGGGGGCGATGCCCAGGCGGGAGGCGGTGACCCGGTCGATGACCAGGGAGACGGCCTTGCCGCCCGGTTGCTGATCGGTGGCCACGTCTTCCAGTTCCGGCAGCTGCTTGAGCCGGGCCACGAACCGGTTGGTCCAGTCGTCGAGCTCATTGGGGTCCGAGTCTTCCAGGGCGTACTGGTACTGGGTGCGGCTCACCCGGTCGTCCACGGAGATGTCCTGCACCGGTTCCATGAACAACTGGATCCCCTGGACCCGGCCGACCCGGGTCTCCAGCCGGCGGATCAGGTCGGAGGCGCTGATCTTGCGCTGCTCCAGCGGCTTCAGGTTGATGGACATGCGGCCGCTGTTGGTGGTGGTGTTGGTGCCGTCGGCGCCGATGAACGAGGAGACGCTGGCCACGGCCGGGTCGCTCAGCACCGCCCGGGCCAGTTCCAGCTGCCTGCCGGCCATGGCCTGGGAACTGATCGCCGGCGGCGCCTGGGAGATTCCCTGGATGACGCCGGTGTCCTGGACCGGGAAGAAGCTCTTGGGGATGACCCCGTACAGGAAGACCGTGAGCAGCAGGGTGGCCACGGCCACGCACAGGGCGATGGTCTGGTAGCCGAGCACCCATTTCAGGGTCCGGCCGTAGAACGCGATCATGGCCTCGAAGGCGCGCTCCGTGG
>Ga0302193_10002307_pt1 | contig 15807 bp, 9 predicted proteins | sample II_Bog_E3_3_FD_200228 | JGI IMG/M metagenome (GOLD analysis project Ga0302193, IMG submission 200228) | Peat permafrost microbial communities from Stordalen Mire near Abisko, Sweden - II_Bog_E3_3 | ecosystem: Environmental > Terrestrial > Soil > Wetlands > Peat | place: Sweden: Abisko, Stordalen...
GGAGTAAGCATCCCTAACATCCAGTCGCGAATGACTTAGAGCGGAGGTTATGCACATTTGCTCCTTGCGCATCTCCGTTGACGCACGGCGGTATCACCGGCAAAGGCGTCGTAGGCGGTGGAACAAAGGCTTGAGTTATCGCTCGCGGTATGTATGCACGCCTGACGCATCGGCTTGGGCGCCGCAGCGTCGCGATTCTACTGCTGCGGCGCCAGGTTCTTGGCCCTGGCCCGCTCGGCAGCGGCTTCTTCCACACGCCCTTGGCGCTCGAAGGCGATGGCCAGCTGGCTGTGCGGGTCGGCGAAGGTGGGATCGGCGGCGATGGCTTCCTGATAGCGGGCCACGGCGTCGGCGATCTGGCCGCGGAGCATGAGCTGGTTGCCGGCATTCATGGCGAAATTGGCCTTTTGGCGGCTGACCGCGCTGCGGGCCAGGTCCGCGCTCTGGCGGCGATAATCGGCGACGAGTACGCGCAACTGCTTCACCTGGGCCCGCAACTGGTCAGCCTTTTGGTGGTCGCCAGCGGACTCGGCCGCATCGGCTTCCGTGGCTGCGGCTCCGGCCTGTTCGGCCAGCACGGCCGCCAATGTCACTCGTGGGCCGGGCTGGCCAGGAAGCAGAGGAATGGCGTGCTCCAGCGCGTCTCGGGCTTCGTCGAGCCGGGAATCCTGTTTGAGGGTGCTGCCCAGGATGGCCCAGGCGTCGCCGTTCTCCGGGCGCAGGGCCACGGCCTTTTTCAGCTCGATGGCCGCCTCGTCCAGCTTGCCGATCTGCATATAGAGGATGCCCAGCGTGTAGGGCGGGTCCTGGAGGGTGGGGTCCATCTGACCGGCGCGGCTCAGCTCGGCGACGGCCCCGTCGACGCGGTCCTTGAACTTGTAGGCCAGCCCGAGATCGTAGTGGAGCTGGGGATCGCTGGGATCGAGCGCCAGCGCGGCCTGGAAGTCGGCAATCGCCTCGTCGAAAGCCGAGAGCTGGATGTGGGCCACCCCCAGGTCCTTGAAGACCACAGCGTCTTTCGGGTCCTCGGCCAGGGCGCGATGGAAGCAGTCGAGAGCCTCCTTGGCCTTGCCGGTGAGGGTGAGCGCGAGCCCCAGGTTGGTGAGGACGCTGGCGTTGCGCGGCTCGCGCTCAGAAGCTGTCTGGAACCACGGAACCGCCTCCTGCTGGCGGCCCAGACGCTGCAAGACCATGGCCAGCTCGGTATCGACCCCGGCGAGCTTGGGATTGAGCCGCGCCGCTGCTTCGAGGTACGGCTCCGCGGCCTCGTCCTGGCCAGCCGCCTCCAGTGTGCGGCCGAGCTCGAACTGGGCCTGTGCGTTGGCCGGCTCCAGCTTGACCGCCCCTTCGAGATAGGTAAGCGCCGCAGGCAAGTTCGCCTGCTGGCGAAGCAGGACGCCAAGATGGATGCGCGCGGAGACATTGGCGCTGTCTGCCTCTAGGGCGCGCTCAAACTCAAGCTGGGCCGCGCTCCAATTGCTCATCTGGGCGTAGAGCGAACCGATCGCGTCGAAGATGTCCGCCCGAACGCCGCCGCGGTCCACCGCCGCCTGGAATTGGACGATGGCCTCGCCCTGCCTGCCGGTAGCCACCAGCGCCCAGGCATAGGACTCGCAAAACCCGGCGTCTACCGGTTGAGCGCCGGGTTGCTGCGAGAGGCTGAGTGCGGCGGCGAAATGTAGAACCGCCTTGTCCGGCTGGTTGGCCTTCCCGTAGGCCAGGGCGAGATTGGTTTCGAAGCCCGGATCGGATGGCTTGAGCTTGAGAGCGGTTTCGAGCTCCGCCGCGCCCTCGACCGGTTTGCCCATTTCCAGAAGGACGGTGCCCAGGGCCTCGTGGGCCTCGGGAATTCTGGGGGCCAGCCGGGCCGCTTCGGCAAACCGGGTCCGCGCCAACTCCAGGTTCCCGGCCTGTTGGGCGGCGTAGCCCTCATGGAAGGCGGCGTCGGCGCGCTTCAGCGCCGCGGACTCCTTCGGCGTCTGCGCGAAAAGCAGCAAAGGCAGGGCAGCCAGCGCGCCCATCAGGAAACAGCAAGCAAGGCTCCGGTGAGGGTGCATGGCCTATTTCCCCGCCGTCTGCGGCTTTTGGCTGTGCTGCAGGTCAACGCCCGCCTTGAACTCGCGATTGGCCTCCGCCGCCTGGCCGGTCGCCTTGTAGGCCTGACCGAGCAAATTGTGAGTTATATAGTTGGCAGGGTCCATCTTCACGGCCCGGTCCAGGTAGTGGAGCGCCTGAATGGGCTGCTTGAGTTTGAGAAATGTTTGCCCCAGCAGGATGTAGGGGGCGGTGGAACTCGGTTCCAGCAGGAGGGCGCGATTCAGAGCCTGCTGCGCCTCGGGATATTGCTCGTTGCGCAGGTAAGCGTCGCCCAGCCGGTCATAGAGGACGCCGCTCAGCGGGTTCAGCTTGCGCTCGGCTTCGAGTTCCTGGATGGCTGCGGGGATGTCGCCCTTGGCCAGCGCCGCTTCGCCCAGAAGCTGGTGAGCCAGCGGCAGCGAGGGATTCAGCTTGACCGCCTGCCGGGCCTGGGCGGCGGCTTCATCCACGAATTCGCGACGGAGAAAGAGGCGGCCCGCGAGCAGATAGGCCTCCGCGGAGTCGGGCGCAAAGCCGTATTGAGCGGCAAAAGCGTGGCGGGCATCGTCGTAACGCTGGACATCGGCGTAGCAAAGGCCCAGCACGTATTGCGGATCGATATTGGCCTGCTCCACAGCGGCATGGGCTTGTTCAAGAAAAGGAAGAGCCTCGGGCGAGCGGCCCAGGCGGAAGAGGCTGACGCCGCGCATCTCGATCGACTCGCGGTCGGCGGGGTCCTCGGCGGCTGCCCGTGTGAAGGCCTCGATGGCCTCCGGGAGCTGTTCCTTTTGATAGAGGATGATGCCGCGCAACCGCTCCACTCCGGCCGGTTTCGGGGTCTGCGCGGCCAGTTGGGCGAGCTCGGCGAGAGCCAAATCCAGGCGGCCCCTGGCGGCCAGATCCTGGGCCGACTGAAAGGTCACGGGCGCACTTGAATCGTCGCCGGACGGGGAGACGTTCTGCGGCCCCTGGCCGCGCGCGGCGAGCGTCAGCATTGCCATCAGAAATGCGGTAAGAAAAGTGCGTTGCATGCTTGAAACCTGACTTGCAGTTTAGTACCTGGGGCGCGGTTCTTCCCAGGACTTCCAAGGCAAAGAAAGAGGGGAGCCGAAGCTCCTCTCGTGGTTTGGTTGGTTCCCTTTCGCGAAGTTAGAACTGGACGCGGAAGGAGAATTCGAGTTGACGAGGCTGGCCACCCGCGGCCATGCCGGGGTATTGAGCCCCGCAACTGCTGCTGATGGGGCCAGTCCCTTGAACGGTGGTGCTGCATGGGTTGGCAGCCTGGATGTGGTTGAAAGCGTTGTAAGCATCCATGCGGAACTTGGCAGCGATTTGCTCATGAATCGTAAACGCCTTGGTGAGACCGAGGTCGGAGTCGAAGAACCCGGGTCCGCGGTAGGTGTTCTGACCCGCATTTCCGATAGCGTCGAGGCCTGGGAAGGAGAAGGTACCGCTGCTGGATGTTTGCGGTGTCCAGAACGATCTGGTGATGGTGCCAACCTTGGGGTTGGTCGGATCCGCGTTGTACGTAGGACTGGACAAGTTGGTCTTCATGTGCCCGTTGGCGTTCGGCAAGCACGGGGCCGCTGAACTGCCCGTGTCGTGGTTGCAGTCCTCGGCATTGCCGGCCGAGTCGGTTCCGAAGCTGCTATAGGCGACGGTGAACGGCAAGCCGCCGGACCAGTTCATGGTTCCGCTCAACTGGTAACCGCCGATGATCAGGTCGGTGAGGCGGTTGACATTCGGGGCAAACTGCTTGCCCTTTCCGAAAGGCAGGTCATAGCTGCCGTAGACGGTGAGAGCCTGGTTGCGGACGTTGGTATCGCGGAGATGGGTCACATGATGGTCCCAGGTCCAGAAGCCGTTTGTGTCGCCGAAGGCGCTGGCCCACTGGTAATTTCCGGTGACCGCAAGGCCCTTGGAGAATTGCTGCGCGAGGGTGATTTGCAAGGCGTCAAACTCGGTGTTCTCGTCGTCGCCGTAGTAAGAGATGCTATTGGTCCAGCCGCACGAGCCCGGCGAGAGGTTCAGTTCGCCGCCGTTCTGCGCCTGGAGGTCGGCCAGGGAGATGTAGTTGGAATCCTTGCAAGCGGCGAGAGAGCCGCCGTAGTAGCGCTTCAGGTAGTTCGCGTTGGAAACTCCACCGGTGTATCCCTGGGGCAAAACGCCGCCCGGACCGTTCGGATCCCAGTGCAGAGTCTGTCCGGTCACGCTGTATTGTGCCGGCAGCGTGAGCGCCGCCTCGTTGGGGTTGGTGTTGTTCTGGTCGGTGTCGCCCAGGGTGTGTGTGCCCTTGTTGGCAACGTAAGCCATGGTGAGAGTGAGTGTGGGAGTCAGGGCGCGCTGCACGCTCAGGTTCCAGGCGTCGATGGTCGGGAAGTGAAGCGGGTTGGGGCGAGCCTTGGGACTTACAGCGTATCCCTGCGCCGGGAGAAGGCCGTTGGACGGGACCGACGGGAACACGTATGCCTGTGGGCCATCTGCCAAGGTCCACGCATACCCCGTGGTGGTGGGAGCATAGTTGCTCTGGCTGGCCAGCACCGGCAGGTTCTGCGTGACCACGTGGCCAAAGATGGAGCCGAATACTCCGGTATCGAAGCTCCGGCCGTAGCCGGCGCGAATGACGGTCTTCGGGTCAAGCTGATAGGTCAGGCCGATGCGAGGATCGAATCCCTTGCCCTTGCTGATGTTCCAGCCCATATCGGACGGGATGCCACCCTCGCCGGCGACGTGCATGTAGCCATCGGACAGATTCATCAAAGAACCATTGCCGGCGGCGTTGACCTTCTCTGGGAAGTAGAGTTCCCAGCGCAGGCCGAGGTTCAGGGTCAGGTTGTGAGTGACGCGCCACGTGTCCTGGCCATAGAAGAAGGTGCGCTTCTGGAATTCCTTGGCATTGGTGGAAGTGGAGACGTAGCGGCCGAAGGCCTGGTTGTTGGTTCCGTGTCCCACTTCGCCCAGGGCAAATGTGGCCCAGCCCAGTCCATCGGTTCCATTTTGGGACGTTGGCTCATCGCCGAAGTCCATCTGTCCGGCGCGGTCCGTATCGGAAGGAACGCGGAGGTTGCGGCCATAGCGCAGATCGACGCCCACTTTAATGGAGTGGTTGCCCATGATCCTGGTCCAGTTGTTGACGATCTGGAACTGGTCTTCGCGCTCCGTCAGGGGGCAATTGCAACGGTTGATGTTGAGGCCGCCGCCGATGTTGGCAGTGTTGCCGGAGAACGGGAAGTGCATGACGAAGCCGGGCGCGCCTGAAGTGAAGGAGTTTCCTGTGTTAATTCCAGGAATGCCCAGTTGGGTGGCAAACTCCGTACCCGCGTCATACTTGGAATCGATGACGTTGTAGCGGTAGTAGCCGAGGCGGAAATCGGTCAGCAGCTTGGGGCTGACGGCGATATCCATGCCCGAGGCCAGGCTGTCATTGGCGCCGTTGGAGTTGCCTCCGTAGCCGCCGATGCCGAATCCGGGGCCACCGGCCGCTCCGAAGATCACCTTGCCGGAGAGAAGATCCCAGAACCGGGAGAAGCGCGCAAACGCGTGCATCTTCTCGTTCAGGGTGTAGTCGCCGCGAACGGTCCACTCATTGCTGTTGAACAGGCCGGTGCCGCTGCCGGCGTAGTTGCCTTCAAGGGCGGTGACGGTGCCTGTTGTGCCGGTGTTTGGCGTGTACGGCTCGAGGATCGTGAGCAAGGCCTGGGCCTGCGGAGAAACCAGCGCAGCCGGGATTACGTTGGCCTTGAAGGCGTTGAGCGTCGAGGTTGACTGGTCGCTGGTATTGTCAAAAATCAGCTGGGTCTGCTCGGTGCCTTGAAGGAGTGCCGCGGCGTATTCGCTGAAGTCGCAGCCAGCTACGCCCGAGGATCCTGTTGTCTTGCCCAGGCAGGTGTCGAGCATCAGCGTGGTGGGCACCGTGCCGCCGGCCGTGGTGCCGACCTTTTGGCGCTGGGCCTCGTAGTTGCCAAAGAAGAAAAACTTGTCCTTGATGATCGGACCGCCGACTGACCCGCCAAAGCGGTTCTTCAGTCCGGGCGGAATCGCATTGGGTCCCGCTTCCTGAGAGTAAGGATCGCGCGCCAGGTTGGCGTTGCCCGTGCGGAAGTCATAGGCGCTGCCGTGGAACTGGTTGGAGCCCGACCGCGTCTGGGCGGTCATCACCGCGGAAACGGCCTTGCCCAACTCGGCGTCGTAGTTCTGCGTGGTGATCTTGGTTTCCGTGACCGCGTCCATGGCGGGGTTGATGACGATGATGCCCAGAATCGGGTCCTGGTTATCGGTGCCGTCCAGCTCGAAGGCGGTTCCGCCGAAGGCCTGGCCGTCCACCTGAATCTGCTTGGAACCCTGCGGGTTTTCATCGGCCGCGTGGGACCAGCCGAGTAGCTGGGCGCCGGGCAGGAGGAGCTGGAGGTTGGTGAAGTTCTGGTCGCCTACGGGCAGGGAGGAAACCTGCTGCTGATCGAATACGGTGGAAACGTCGGCGCGGTCGGTCTTCAACTCCGGCTGCGACTCGGCGTTCACCTCGACGGTCTGTGTCTCGCCGCCGACTTCTAGTGTGGGGTCAATGCGCGGCGCGGTATCCGCCTCGACCGAGACACCCTTGGTCTCGAAGGATTTGAAGCCCTTGGCCGTGACCCTGACGTCATAAACGTCGGGAATAAGGTGGGGTACGCTGTAGTCGCCCGATCCATTGGATACGGCGGTCACGACGGTGCCCTTGGCCTCGTCCTTCACCGTGATCGTGGCGCCCGCGACGGCTGCCCCGGTGGAATCGGTCACAGTACCGAAGATCGATCCGTAGACCGATTGCGCATTGGCAGGCGCGGTGAGCAGCATGCTTGCACAGGCAAAGAGCGCCAATACGAGTGCTGTACGAAATATCTTGTTCATGCGGTCTCCTGAAGTGAATCTTTTGTTCTCTGTTTTGACTTGTGACGTTGCCGTCTGCCCGGCAGGTTGGATCCCGCCATGGGCATGAAGAGCTTGCCTGCCGCAGTGGCAGGCGAGCCGAAGAACCGGTGGTGCTGCTCCTTGGGAGTGAGATCATCAGGAGCAAAAAAGGGCGCACCCCGAAGCAAACGCAAAGATACGCAGGGCGAGGGGGTGCTGTCAATGCCTTAAAATGAGAAAATTCAGGGGTATGAAAAACGAAAAGACATATCAATACTTGGAAACATTTACAAAGCCGGACGCGGCTTGGCCCGACGAGATTGCGGCTCCCGGTCCAGTTCGCGATTTCGCCCATTTAAAGCGATTTTGTACGATTTGGCGGCGATTTCCGGTGGTTGTTCCTTTTGATGCAGTGCTGCGTTCGACCGTATTGTTACCGTATTATCGAACTCGATTCCTGGTGTCGGTGTTTCTTAAATGACATGTCAGTTGTAAAACTGCCGACGACCCGCTCCGCGCGCCGCTGAAGGGAGCTGAAAACGCCCCTGCGGGATGGGCCGGCTCCTTGGGGGTGGAGAGGAATCTGAACCAAATGGTTGATAAATATGGCCTAACCTGCGCTCGAGAAGGGCGGCGAAGAGGACCCTGTGCCGCCTCTCCGCATCCTGAAAAGAGACCTCTTGGGGCGCCTTGAGCGCCTGTCCAGAGGCCCGGGTTGCCGGTTCCAGGCCGTCCCGGCAGAGAAAGTTTGTGTAGTGCATTGGCCGATTTGTCCGCGAGCAAGTGGTCCCAAATGAGCGCCGGGGGACGCCTTCATCGATCGCCGGGGTGTGGGACGGCGCGGCCCGGCGGGTTCCCCCTCAAAAGGGAGCCCGCCGGGCAGGATGCCGGGAGGCGCCTTAGCGCGCCGTCTCTCCCAGCAGGCGGAGCTCCGCCTTGCCGGCAACGTCCGGGAGGAGGATGTGGAGGGCGTGAGCCGCTGGGTCGTAGGTGGTTTTGAGCGGCTCGGCAGCGGTGGAAAGCCGCGCGCCGGCCTTGGCGGAGGGCCAGCCGTACACCACCACCTCGATGCTCTTCCACCACGGGGCGAAGCTGCCCTTGCGCTCGCCGAATTTGATGGCCACCGAGTCAGCTCCCGCCTGGCAGGTGAAGTCCTGGCGCAGAAACTCGCCGCTTCGGTAGGCGAAGGTGTGGCCGTCGTCCAGGTAGAGGGTCCCGTCGCACTCCTGGCCGGGATAGACGCGCAGCTCCAGCGGGCCCACCGGCGTCTCGTCGGTGCTCTGAACGACTGGCTGGAGGGGCAGGATGCTGCCGCCGCGAACATAGACTGGCAAGGTGGCGAGAACGGGGTGGATGTTGACCGGTCCGGGAGGATAGGAAGCGGATTCTCCACGGGAAGCGGCGTTGGAGACATCGGCGATGGTGGGTCCGGCCGACCGATGGGCCATCTTCTGCCCGGTCCAGAAGTCGAACCAGTCGCCCGGAGGAAAGGAGACCGCATAGTCATCCATCATTTCCGCGAAGGGCGGCGGCGCAATCAGCAGATCGTGGCCCAGCAGGAACTCGGTGTCGAGGGCGTCAAAGCCGGGTGACGAGGGCGCGAGAATCTCGGGGAAGTCAAGGAAGGCGGGGCGCACCAGGGGCAAGCCGGTGCGGGAGGCCTCTTCGGCCAGCGCGTAGATATAGGGCATCAGCCGGTAGCGGGTTTCGATGTAATGGCGGCGGATGGCTTCCTGCTCCGGGCCGTGGACCCAGACTTCCTGGGGCAGCGAGCCGAGCGTGGTGTGGTCGCGGAAGAGGGGATTGAAGGCCCCAATCTCGATCCAGCGGGTGAGCAGGTCGGGCGCGGGCGAGCCATTGAATCCGCCGATGTCGTCGCCGACCATGGAGATGCCGCTGAGTCCCAGGTTGAGCAGCATCTGGGTTCCCAGGCGCAGGTGATTCCAGGTGGCGGAATTGTCGCCGGTCCAGGTGAATCCATAGCGCTGGCCGCCGGCAGAGGTAGCGCGGGTCAACACGAAGGGGCGCTCGTCGGGCCGCAGCTTCAACAAGCCCTCGTACGTGGCGCGCTCGTTCTCCATGCCGACGATGTTGTGAATCTCGGCGTGGGTGGCGGTGCGGGTCGCGAATCCCGGCTCCTCGATGCGATGGACGGTGTCGAGCGGCATGGTCTTGTCGGGTCCGTCGAAGACCGAGGGCTCGTTCATGTCATTCCAGAAGCCGGCCACGCCTTGCTCGGCGAACTCCTTGTAAAGGCCGCCCCACCACTGGCGCGTCTGGGCGCGGGTGAAGTCGGGAAAAACGGCCGGGCCCGGCCAGACGATGCCGACAAATTCGCTGCCGTCGGGGTTCTTTACGAAGTGGTCGCCCGCGTGGCCCGTGTCGTAGGGCATGTAGCCCTGGTTGGCGACGTGGGCGATGTGCAGGTCGGTGATGGTGACCAGGTGGAAGTGCTGCTTGCCGAGGTCGGCGACCAGGCCGGGAAATCCGGGGAATCGGACCGGATCGACCGTGAAGGGGCGGTTTCTGTACTGGTAGTCAATGTCCAGGTAGACCACGTCGGAGGGAATCTTGTCGGCCCGGAGGCGGTCGGCGACCTCGCGAAGCTGGGACTCGGGCGAGTAGCTGTAGCGCGACTGCTGGAAGCCGAGCGCCCACTCGGGAGGCAGGGGGGGCGTGCCGGTGAGGTAGGCGTAGCCTTCGACCACCTGCTTCGGGGTAGGGCCGTAGATCAGGTAGTAGTCCAGCGGACCGCCTTCGGAGCCGAACGAGTAGGCGTCGCGCGCCTGCTTGCCAAAGTCAAACCAGGTGCGCCAGGTGTTGTCGAGAAACAGGCCGTAGCTGCGGCCGCCGCTGATGGCCAGGAAGAAGGGAACGCTCTTGTAGAGCGGGTCGGTGGATTCCTGGGGACCGACGTCGGTATTCCACAAAGTGAAGGCCTGGTTGCGGCGGTCGAAAGCGCCGGACTTGTCGCCCAGGCCGAAGAAGCGCGCGTCGTCGGGCATCTGCTTGTGAACCGAGAAGCCGCCGGAGGAGAACTCGGTCGCGCGGCCCAGGGCGTCGGCGCAGAGCAGGTTGCCGGCCAAATCGCGCACCACCACGCGCAGCGGAGAGCGCTCGATGCGCACTTCAAGCGATGCGGTGCGGAAGCCCACCGAAGCGGCTTCCGCAACCGGCTGGACGGTGACCGACTTGGCGCGCGGGCCCGCCAGGACGGCCCAGGAGGCGTCTTCAGGCAGCGTGCCGCCGGCAGCGATGCGCACGCGAACGATGTCGTCGCGGAGCGCGGTGATGCGCAGGATTGCCGAGCCGGACTGGACGGCAATCCCATCAGGCAAAGGTTGCGAGCCGGTGACCTGGTCGAGGGTCACGCGCGGTTGGGAGGGATTGGGGGGCGTTTGGGCCCCGGCGGCTGCGGCAGCGATCAGGGCGAATGCAATTGCGGTCCAGAAGTGGTTCAGTGTGCGCTTCATGTGGTCCTCTCAAACAATGGGAAATCATATCAACGCCCGTGCGAGAGGCGCAGATTGTGAATTCAGAAGGAGCGGATTCGGGCGGCAAAGCCGTGATTGCGGACTGCCTTGAAGGGTCTCAGGCTTTCCTTTTCGGCGGTGCCCAGGATTCGGTCTTGAGGATTTTTCCGCCCTCTTCGATGACGTAGAGCCGGTTCACGTCCAGGTCTTTCAACGCGTCCACTTGGCCGGAAGGCCAGTGAACCTCCACCAAATCCACCTTCTTTGCCTCGCCCAGGCCGAAGTGCAGGCGCAGGTCGCTGGCCGAGTAGTAGCCGTTGCAGGAGCGGACCTCGTCGATCTGGGCGAGCGGCGCGTCGGGCTTGGCGGTCAGCAGGGGCGTGCCGGTGTGGGCCACAACCTTGAGCCGTGCGCCGATGCCGGTGCGGTTGGATTTGGTTCCCACCACGCGAATCTTGATCCAACTGCGATTCAGGGTCGAAGTGCAGCGTAGCAGTTGGGGAACGGCGTTGACGCAGTTCACCACTGCATCCAGGTTGCCGTCGTTGTCGAAGTCGCCCACGGCAAAGCCCCGCGCCTTCACCGCCGCCGTAATGCCGCTGCCGCCGGTCAGGCTCACGTCCTCAAACTGCCCGTTGCGCAGGTTGCGGTAGAGGTATTTGCGCTCGGCATAGGCCGCGTCCACCTGGGTCCCGTCCACCTCGGGGTACACGTGCCCGTTGGCCACCAGGATGTCGAGCCAGCCGTCGTTGTCGATGTCCATGAAGCTCACGCCCCACCCCAGCAGGCGGGTGTTCATGCCCAGGCCGGCCTGGTAGGTGCGGTCGTCGAAGGACCCGTCGCCCAGGTTCATGAACAGAGAATCAGTGTCGCCGGCAAAGTTGGTCTTCACAATGTCCAGCAAGCCGTCCCGGTTGTAGTCGCCGATCGAGACGCCCATGCCCGCCTGCGGTTTTCCGTCCGGCGAGTAGGCCACGCCGGCCTCGATGGCCTGGTCCTTGAAAGTGCCGTCCTTCTGGTTCACAAGATAGGTGGCGGAGGTGGAGTCGTTGGCGATGTAAATATTGGGCCAGCCGGTGTTGTCCAGGTCGCTCGCGGCGCAACTGAGGGCATAGGTGCCCAATGTGCCCCACATTCCGGCCTTTTCGCTCACGTCGGTAAACGTGCCGTCGCCGTTGTTGTGGTAGAGCAGGTTCTTTCCGCCCTCCAGGCCGGGCGGCCCGCAGGCCACCTGGATGCCCTTGTAAGTGCAGTTGGCGTCCTCCGGCAGAGGTGCGGTTTTCACGTCAAAGTCGATGTAATTGCCGACGAAGAGGTCCAGGCGTCCGTCCTTGTCGTAGTCCAGAAACGCGCAGCCCGAGTTCCAGCGCAGCCGGTCCTGCAACAGGCCTGCTTCTTTGGTCACGTCGTTGAAGGTGCCGTTGCCATTGTTGCGGTAGAGGGCGTTCTGCCCGTAATAGCTGACGAACAGGTCGTTCCAGCCGTCGTTGTTGTAGTCGCCCACGCAACAGGCCTGGCCCCAGCCCGACCGGGCGAGGCCGGACTTCAGCGTCACGTCGGTGAACGTGCCGTCGCGGTTGTTTTTGAACAGGCGCGAGACCGGCTCGTGCCCCTTGGGAAATCCCTCCAGCCGCCAGCCGTTGACCAGGAAAATGTCCACCCAGTCGTCCTGGTCGTAGTCAAAGAAGGCCGCGCCGCAGCCGGTGGTTTCAAGCAGGTACTTGTTGCGGTGCTCGCCGCCGAAGATCATTTCCACATTGAGGCCGGCCTCTTTGGCCACGTCGACGAACTGCACCCCGAGCGGCGTCCCGGTGACCGGCGACGGCATCCCCTTGGGCGCCGGCCGTACGGGCGCTTCGTACGCCTGACGAGCGCTGCCCGCGGGCTTCGGCGGCGGGGCCGCCTGCTGGCGTGCCAACCCCAATGCGGGCCGAGCCAGCCTGAGAACCTCTTCCAGCGGCAACACCAGTGCGGTCCGCGAGAGCGACTTCAAGAATCCACGACGGTTCAAGGACAAAACAGGGATCTCCCCCGGCGCGCCGCGGGTGTTCGCGACTGCGCCCTGAAGGGCGAGTATATCCGGTAGGGTGCGGGGAGTGCCGTGCGGCCATCTGGCGCGAACCTCCGGCTCTATACCGGCTCTATACCGGCTCGATGACCTTCAGGCCCTTCACCACGCCGAAATGACGTCTATTGAAGGTGGCCACAGTATTTCCCGTTTGGATTGCCGTCGCCGCAAGAATCAGGTCGTGCGCCCCAATCATCTGACCGTGGGACTCAAGTTCTGCCCAAAGACGAGCGTGTACGAAGCCCGTTTGATCGGTGTAGGGAACAGTGTCAAAGGTGGCGAAGACTCGCTGCAGAAATCGTTGCCGCTTCGCCCGATGGGCGTCGGTCGCCCGCTCTGCTCCATGCCATAGCTCCGCTACCGTAATGGCCGCGAGCTTGAACTCCTCTTGCGGCTGGGAGATCAGCCAGGCATCAAGGTCAAAGAGGCCCCGCTCTGCCTGAATCACCACATCGGCATCGATCAGGATTGCCATCTGTCGACCGGTGGGGGCAGGGTTTTACGGACTTCTTCCAACTCGTGAAGCCACGACGTGGCCTCTTCCTCGCCGAGATGGACGTCCTTGAGCGCCTCACGCAGCGCCGCGGCCAGTTCCCGCCCGGTGCTGGGCTTCCGCTCTTCCGGGACGATCCGGGCCACGGGCACGCCATTCTTGTGCAGGACAAAGGTCATGCCCTGGTAGTGGACGCGATTAACGCAGTCGGCAAAGTTGCGCGCCGCCTCGGTCACGCTGATGTTCCGCTCACCCATAAAATCAGATTATCAGATTTTGCGGCAAAGTCCATCTTGGGTGAGGCTCACTCGCCAGCCAGGTGCTCCAGCAGAGTGTCGAAATCCTCGAGTTTCGCGTATTCGATAATGACTCTGCCGCGGCCGTGGTGGTCTTCAATGGCGACTTTGAGGCCCAGGGAGCGCTGCAGCCGCTCCTGGACCTCGCGAACGTTGGGGTCGACGGCAGGTTCGGGCTTGGGTTCCTTCTTCGGGTTGCGCTCGGGGTGAAGCAAACCCTGAACGTAGTTCTCTGTTTGGCGAACAGAAAGCGAAAGCGCGACCACCCGTTGCGCCGCCTTCTCGATCTCCTCGGCGTGCTCGAAGGCCAGAAGCGTTCGCGCATGGCCAAAACTCAGCTCGCTGGACTCGACCCTGGACTGCACCGAGACAGGCAGCCGCAGCAGGCGCAGGAAGTTGGCCACGGTGGCGCGGTCCTTGCCGGTGCGCAGAGCCATCTGCTCCTGGGTCATGTGGAATTCGCGCGAGAGCCGCTCGAAGGCCCGGGCCTGTTCCATGGGGTTCAGGTCGGCGCGCTGCAGGTTCTCGACGATGGTGATTTCCATCGCCTGTTCGTCGGAGACCTGGCGCAGGATGGCGGGGATGGTCTTCTTGCCGGCCAGTTCCGAGGCCTTCCAGCGGCGCTCACCGGCGATGAGCTGGTAGCGGCCGTTGGCCAGGGGCCGCACCAGAATCGGCTGCACCACACCGTTTGCGGTGATGGAAGCGGCCAGCTCGCCCAACTGCTCCTCGTTCATCCGGGAGCGGGTCTGGAAGGGATTGCGGTCGATCTGCTCGAGCGGAATCTCGCGCGGCTTGCCGCCCTCGGCTTCGGCGGAGGAGGGAACGGAGGTGGGCTGCACCCGCGGCAACAGGGAATCCAAGCCCTTGCCCAGGGCGCGGCGTTTGGGGTCGATGGCGGCGATGGTCATAATGGAAATTCCTCTAATCCGGCGATGTTGCCGGGCTTTCAAAAAGGCTGCATTTGATCTTGGCTGAGATAGGGCGGCAAAGGTACCTCCGGCCGTCACGCGCTGGGCAAGATGCGGACGGCGGGCGGCGGCGCGGCGGACTCCTTCTCGGCCCGGTGCGGAATCTTGATGTGGTTGCGCGCCAGGAACTCCCCGGCCAACTCGAAGTAGGCCTCAGTGCCGCGCGAGCGAGCGTCGTAAAGAGCCACGGGCTTGCCATGGCTGGGCGCCTCGGCCAGGCGCACGTTGCGGGGAATGACGGTGCGGAAGAGGCGGTCCTTGAAGTACTCGCGGAGGGTCTCGGTGACCTGCTGGGCCAGGTTGGTGCGGTCGTCGTACATGGTCAGCAGCACGCCCTCGATGGTGAGCGAGGGGTTGTAGGCCGCGCGGACCCGTTCGAGGGTGGAGATCAGCTCGGAAATGCCTTCCAGGGCGAAGTACTCGGCCTGCATGGGGACGATCAGGGTGTCCGCGGCGGCCAGAACGTTGAGGGTGAGCAGGTCGAGGGCCGGCGGGCAATCCAGGATCACCAGGTCGAAGCGGGGCTGAATGGGCTCCAGCGCGCTGCGCAGGCGGAGGGCGCGATCGTCCGCCGCGGCCAGCTCGATATTGGCCCCGGTCAGATTCTTCGAGCCAGGCAGCAGCCAGAGGAGGCCGATCTCGGTGGGCAGGATGACTTGCTCGGCCGGGGAGTCGCCCATGAGGACGTCGTAGATGGAGTGGCGATTGTCGTCGCGCTGAAAGCCGAGGCCGGAGGAGGCGTTGGCCTGCGGATCGCAGTCCACCAGCAGGACTTTGAGGCCTTCGAGAGCCAGGCAGGCGGCGAGGTTGATGGCCGTGGTGGTTTTTCCGACTCCGCCCTTTTGATTGACAACGCCGAGAATCTTGCCCATGGGATTCAAGAGTAAAGGGAAGGGCGATTTGAGGATAGCAACTTGCGCTGTGGAGAACCGCGCCAAGCTGTGGAAAGGGCCTCGGGCGGCGAGTGGTCGGAAGCGGGGAAGAGATTGAAAGGCAAGGGTTTCCGGTGGAACGAGGCCGAGAGGGCGAAGAAGGCGCAAAGAGGGGCGAACGGTGGAAAACTTTTGCTTTAGGGACCAGAAAAGAGGTTGGTTTGGGTAGGGCCGGGAGGGCGGTTCCAGATTGGGAATGCGCCCGATCTGGGCCAAGGCGTCCATTGTTCCACGTGGAACATCTTCCCTTCTTGGGCTGATTCCCAAATTGTTCCACGTGGAACAATCGCAACCACTCCCCGCACAACCGCTCCATCGGTCTATGCATCCCTAATCCCTCAGAGGTACAATTCCCTCGATTCAAACTAGACCCCTGGAACCGCAGCGGAGAAAGCCCCATGGAAATCCCCAACGCCTTCATCGGAAAGACCGCCCAACCCACCAGCGAAGAACTCGCCGTCGCCCTGGGCTCCGCCGCCGCGGCATGGAAGGAATTTCTGGATTGGCTGGCCGACGAGATGGGCGTGGTCGACCAGGAGTGGATTTCATCTCATCCCAAGTCCGGGTGGGCCTTGCGACGGAAGCTGAAGAAGAGGAATATCGTCTACCTC
>Ga0302193_10002314_pt1 | contig 15765 bp, 17 predicted proteins | sample II_Bog_E3_3_FD_200228 | JGI IMG/M metagenome (GOLD analysis project Ga0302193, IMG submission 200228) | Peat permafrost microbial communities from Stordalen Mire near Abisko, Sweden - II_Bog_E3_3 | ecosystem: Environmental > Terrestrial > Soil > Wetlands > Peat | place: Sweden: Abisko...
TTTTCGTCGCATGGGAATAAAATGGCCTAACAGCTAGATAGGCTGAAAATTTCCTTCGCCGCCATCGCGTCCTTGCGCGCGACGCAAAATGAAAATTGAAACCATCCTGACGCCGGCGGAGTTGCCCGCGCTCGTCCAGCAATATCTTTTTCATTACATGCGAACGAATTGCAATAGCTTTTGCTTGATAAAAATTTGCCGGTCAACTTTCATAAGCCTGGTGAAAGCTGAAATTGCAAACAATCAATCATGCGCGGGCGTCTCCCTTCTTTTTCAGTTGCACTTGTTTTAGTGGCCGCTGCTATTGTGGTTTTTGGCACGCTCCACTTCGCATCGTTGCGTCCCAGCTATACCCACAGCTCAAACACCATCAGCGAACTTGGAGAAGTCGGTGCTCCAAACGCTCGCGCGGCCGCCTTTGCTTTTTTCCTCCCGGTAGGTTTATTGGTTTGGCTGGCATTATGGCTCGTCCGCCGTGGAGCATCGGACGGATACGCCTCGTTCGCGTTGGTTGCCCTATCGTGTTTGGGCGCTGGCTACGCGCTGGCAGCATTTTTCCCATGTGATTCAGGAGCGCCGTTTTTTGGCAGTTGGCGCACGCAGATTCACAACGTCGTCGGATTTATTGATTACGAGGGCACAGGAATCGGGTTTCTGCTCATTTCCCGTTACTTCGCATCACAGAAAGCGGCAGTCCAAGCTGTTGCATTTTTCGTCGCCGGTGTGCTGGTGCTTGTCGGCTTGGCATTACTCTCGCTCGAAGCCACATTTCATTTCCGAGGTGTGATTCAGCGCGTTACGGAAGGCATCCAATTTACTGGTGTGTTTTTTGTGTGCTATTTACTATCACGAAAAATGACGCCATGAGATCCTTTATTCGCAATCTTACAACCCGTGGTGAGGTTTTTCTTGTCTTCGCGATTTGGTTTGGATTGGGCATCATCATGCGAAACATTGGCGGTCATCTTATGCCTGGAGCTCGGCTGCATGGCGAATTTAGCAACCTTGGCATGATGGGCTTATCCCTTTACGAATTATTGGTTTTGGCGCTGGTATTTCTCTACCTCGGACGAATCCGTGGTTGGTCTTTTGCATCATTCGGTTTTCAGATTTCCTGGAAGTTGACCGGTCTGGGTGTGCTGTTGTTTGTGCCAGCGAAGTTGATTTTTGTGTTGAAAAATATGGTCGTCAGCCCAAACACGGCAAGTTTGCTGGCGGGACAGATTGCACTTCCAATCGACATCATCAGTTCCATCATAACGGGCATTTTTGAGGAGTTGATGGAGGTCGGTTATATCATCAAGGTGACCGAGAAATACGGCATGTGGACGGCGGTCTTTATAAGCGCGCTCATCCGGACGGTGCTCCACATCTATCAAGGAGCGGCTGGAATGGCGTGTGTTTTTGTCATAGGAGTAACATTCGGAGTGGTTTATTGGAAGTTACGGCAGTTATGGCCGCTTATGGTAGCGCACATATTGATTGATATTGTTGGATCTCTGCGGTTAGCGCACCATGCAGTGTAATATCTAAACAGACTCCAAATTTCCTTCGCGACCTTCACGCAACGCCAAATGAAAATTGAAACCATCCTGACGCCGGCGGAGTTGCCCGCGCTCGCCCAACGTGATTTGCGTGCGACCGCGTGCGTCGTGTTCGACATTTTGCGCGCGACCAGCACGTTTGTCACCGCGCTGCAAAATGGCGCGGAGAAAATCATTCCGGTCAGCGAGATCGCCGAAGCGGTCGCCTTCAAAAATGCGGAATGCGGAATGCAGAATGCAGAAACCATTCTGCTCGCGGGTGAGCGCGACGGTTTGAAAATTTCTGCGGCGCAATCCGGCGGCGTGGATTTTGACCTCGGCAATTCGCCGCGCGAATTCACGCCGGAAAAAGTGCGCGGCAAAACCATTGTCAGCACGACGACAAATGGCACGCGCGCGCTGCGCGCCTGCGCGGGCGCGAAAAACATTTTGGCGGGGTCTTTTTTGAACCTGGCCGCGACGGCAAATTTTTTGAAGTTGCGGCAGGCGGAAGAAATTTTGCTCGTCGGCGCCGGCACGGGCGCCGGCGTGGCGCTGGAAGATGTCTTGGCCGCCGGTGCACTGGTGGAAATGTTGACGAATCAAGCGAATGCTCGTCCCGCCGTTTCGGATTCAGCCGAAATCGCGTTGCAAACTTTTTTGCAGGCGAAAACCAATCTGGCGGCGGCGCTGGCCCGTTCGCAAAATGCGCGCCGGTTGCTGGCGATCCCTGATTTGCGCGCCGATGTGGCGTTTTGTTCTCAGCGCGATATTTTTAACTTGGTGGCAGAAATGCAAACGGACGAGGCGATCCGGCTCGTCTGATTTTTCCTTAACTGGAAGCGATCAGTGAGCGTCGCCTCCAAAAAAAAATCGGCGGTCATAGACCGCCGCTACAAATGCTGCAAAAAAAAACAGGCCGTCCTGCGAACGGCCTGTCAATTGATCGAGCCTCAGGCTTTTTTCGGCGCGGCCTTCTTTTTCGTTTTGATCACGGCCTTTTTGCGCTTGATGTAAGCCTTGCGGCGTTTTTTATGTTCGTCTTTGTTGTGTTGTTTACCCATAAGTGTCTTTACTTTTTATGCTGGTTGCGATTTCGTGTGCGCACTATGAATTTTTGTGCGCGCCGATTCAATCTTTATTTACTGCTGCCCATCTTGCTTGGCCTGCTCGCCGGCTGTGCGACGGAGAAAAAAGACAAGCAAATCGCCGCGCTGCGCGTGCATATTGAAAGCTCGGCCAACGCGCCGGGCGGCGGCCAGACCATTTCCGTGCTGCGCGACAAACCGGTGAACGTGACCGTGGCGGCGGAGCCGGTGCTGAGCGAGGCCAACATCATCGCGGCAAAACTGCTGGACACGCCCGGCGGATTTGCGATGGAAATCAAATTCGATCAGACCGGCAGTTGGATTCTGGAACAATACACGGCGGTCAATCCCGGCAAACATTTTGTGATCTTCGGCCAGTGGGGCGACAAGCTGGCCACTTCGCGCTGGCTGGCTGCGCCGATCATCACGCATCGCATCGCGAACGGCATCCTGGCGTTTACGCCGGACGCGGATCGCGTGGAGATGAAACAACTGGAATTAGGCCTGAACAACAACGCCAAAAACAATCTCAAAGGTTCGTTCAAATGATTTTTCCCGCCGTCCGCCGCGCCGTTTTTTTAACCGCCATTTTCGTTTTTGTTTCGCGCGCCAATTTGTTCGCGCAGTCGCCGTTTCAATTTCCCACGGCCAACCATTTTTTGTATCAGCCCGGCAGTGAGTTGAAATTTCTCGCGCCGACCGCGCCGGACAAGCCGTGGACCAGCGGCAGCTTCGGCTGCGTGCGCAACAACGAAACGCGGATGCATGAGGGCCTGGATATCCGCAGCCTGCAACATGATCGCCGCGGCGAGCCGACCGATCCCGTGCTGGCCACGGCCGACGGCACGGTGGTTTATTTCAGCAAGAAACCGGGGCTGTCAAATTACGGCAATTACATCGTCGTGCGCCACATCGTGGACGGGCTGGAAATTTATTCGCTTTACGCGCATTTGAGCGAAGTGCGTCCGAGCCTCGTCATCGGCCAAACGGTCAAGCAAGGTGAACCCATCGCGACGATGGGCCGGACTTCGACCGCCGAAGTCATCACCAAAGACCGTGCGCATGTGCATTTTGAATTGAACGTGCTGGTCAACGATAATTTTGCGACGTGGTTCAAGCGCAACAGCACGCCGGGCGAGCGCAACGACCATGGCGAATGGAACGGGCAAAATCTCAACGGGCTGGATCCGTTGGAAATTTTCCTCGCGGAGCGTAACGGCAAATTCAACATTTTGAATTTTTTGCGCGGGCAGACGGAACTGTGCCGCGTGCTGGTGCGGGCGACGAATTTCCCATATCTCAAACGTTACGCGCCGCTCGTGCTCTCCAATCCGCGCGCCGAAAAAGAAGGCGTGGCCGGTTACGAAATCGCGCTCAACTACAATGGCGTGGCGTTCATGCTGATGCCGCGCGCCGCCTCGGAAATCAAGGGCGCGGCGAAATTCCAACTGGTTTCGGTGAATGAATCCGAGCAACGCGCGCATCCGTGCCGCAAGCTCGTGGCGCAGCATGGCAGTCGTTGGCAGTTGACGGACAAAGGCATTCGCGAACTGGAGATGCTCGTTTATTAGCCGCAAAAATATCGGTTGCGAACGCGGCGGATGAGCCTATTTTTCTGGAAAGAGTGATGCGCCATCCCATGACAAGCATTCGTCCGCCACGGATTTCTGCCGGTGCGTTCACGTTGATTGAACTGCTCGTGGTGATCGCCATCATCGGCATTCTGGCGGCGTTTCTCCTGCCCGCGCTTGCCCGATCCAAAGCCATGGCCCGAAACATTTCCTGTTTGAATAATTTGAAACAGCTTCAACTGTGCTGCCATATTTATTCGACGGACTACGATGATTGCCTGCCGCCGAACAATTCCGTAGCTTACATTGGCGGTTCAACGGCGCCGGTTAAAGGCGTCTCGTGGCTTCCCGATACGGACGCAACGGCGGAATACGATCCGTCCAACATTGTTAACGGAATGCTGTTTCCTTACAATGGTTCGCTGCCCATTTATCATTGTCCGGCCGACCAGTCGACGCTGGTGGACGCCAACGGCCAGAACTTACCCCAATTACGCTGGCGTAGTTACAACATGAGCCAGTCGGTGAACGGCTATCCAGAATACGATCCCAACCTTTATAAATATCTTCCGATGTGGAAAAAATTCACGCAGGTTCGGCACCCGATTCCCAGCGAGCTATTCGTGCTCATTGACGAGAATTCTGACACGCAGCTGGACGCGGAATTTGGTTGTCCGCCAGTTGGCTCACCCTATTATGAGCCAAATGTCTGGTGGGACATGCCTTCCGACCGGCACAACCGGGGCGCAAATGTTTCCTTTGCCGACGGCCATGTGGAGCATTGGAAATGGCGTTTTCCCAAAATTTTCTACGCGTGGCTCCAGCCGATCACGCCGGATGAAATGCCCGACTACAATCGCGTTCAAAATGCCATGAAACAACTGTCGGATGATTAACCCGCTTGGTTTCCGCGCTCGCGCGGTTTAAGCTGGCGTGTGCCGACCGACATCAAATCCCTGACCCGCGAAGAAATCGAAGCGCAGTTCAAAACGCTGGAACAACCGGCGTATCGCGTTGGGCAATTGCTCGACTGGCTTTACGTCCGCCGCGCCGCGACCTGGGACGCGATGACGAACCTGCCCAAAAGCCTGCGCGAAAAATTGCGCGAACATTTTTCCCTGCACACGCTCGAACTCGCGCGCAAACAAGGTTCGCATGACACCACGCAAAAATTCCTTTGGAAACTGGCCGACGGCGCGTTCATCGAAAGCGTTTTGATTCCCGCCAACCCCGCGCTTTACGGCGAGGCGAGCGACCGGCACACGCTGTGCATTTCCACTCAAGTTGGCTGCGCCTACGGCTGCCGCTTTTGCGCCAGCGGCTTGGACGGCTGGAAACGCAATCTCGCGCCGCACGAAATCGTGGAACAAATTTTATCCGTCGAACGCTGGCACGCGGCGGAAAGTGGCAAGTTGAAGGTTGAAGGTTTCAAGTTGGAAAACAGCGAACCGGCAACTTTCAACCAGCCACCTTCACCTCAGGTTTCAACCGATTCCCGCCTCGTGAACAACCTCGTCGTCATGGGCATGGGCGAACCGCTGGCGAATTACGACAACTTGATCAAGGCGCTGAAAATTTTGAATGCGCCATGGGGCGGCGGCATCGGCGCGCGGAAAATCACCATCTCCACCAGCGGCCTCGCGCCGCAAATCCGGCGGCTCGCGAAAGAGCCGATGCAATTCCGCCTCGCGATTTCCTTGCACGGCGCGACGGATGAGACGCGCAATAAAATCATGCCGGTCAACCGCAAGTATCCGCTCAAGGAACTGATTTTTGCCTGCGAAGATTATCAGCACGAGAAGGGCCGCATGATCACGCTCGAATATATTTTGATCGCCGGCATCAACGACGCCTTGGCCGAAACCAAGCCGCTCGCGTCGCTCGCGCGCAAGCTGCATGCGAAAATCAATCTGATCCCTTACAACAAAGTCGAAGACCTGCCGTGGGAACGGCCGGACGATGCCGTCTGCGAAGCGTTTCTGGCCGCGCTGGAAAAAGAAAAGGTCACCGCCACCCTGCGCCGCGAAAAAGGCCATGACATTGACGCCGCGTGCGGGCAGTTGCGGTTGAAGACGGAAAAGGAATTAAGCGCAAAATAAATCCGCGAATGCCGCGAATGCCGCGGATCAAAACGAAAATAAATTTGCGGAAATTCCCGCCCGCCACGAAAAAAAAATCTGTGTTCCCTCGGCGTTGATCTGTGGCTAAAATAAATTCGTGATCGCGTTACTCGACTACGGTTCCGGTAATTTGCGCAGCGTCCACAAATCGCTGCTCAAAGTGGGCGCCGCCGTGCGGCTCGTGCAGCGGCCGGAGGAAATCGGCGATGCCGCCGGCCTTGTGCTGCCGGGCGTCGGCGCGTTTGACGACTGCATCCACGCGCTGCGCCAGCAGGAATTGCTCGAAGCCGCAAAACAATTTATCACCACCGGCAAACCGTTTCTCGGCATCTGCGTCGGCTACCAGGCGCTGTTCGAGCGCAGCGAGGAATTCAATTCCTGCGCCGCCGGCCTCGGCGTTTTTCAAGGCAGCGTCGTCCGCTTCTCGGCAAAAAACGGGTTGAAAATTCCGCAGATCGGCTGGAACCAGCTGGAGATCGTGCAGACCGATTGCCCGCTGTATCGCGGCATCGCCAGCGGCAGCTACGTTTATTTTGTCCACAGCTTTTATCCGCAGCCGGCGGACGAATCCATCGTCGCCACGCGCACGGATTACGGCGATCATTTTGCGTCCTCGGTCTGGCGCGACAATGTGTTTGCCACGCAGTTTCACCCGGAGAAAAGCCAGAAGGTGGGCTTGCAACTGCTGAAAAATTTTGTGGACCTGACGGAAGCCTGACCGGCCGCGCGCAAAGTTTGGCGCAACTAATCCCGCTTTGGCGTGTTCACTTGGCAGATGAAATCATTCGGCAAAAAATTTCCGCGCGTGGCCGTCGCATTGCTCGTCATCGGCACCGCCGGCTGCCAGACCCATAAATCAGTTGCGCCCGTTGGCAATGGCTTTCAGGAAGTCACCCACCCTGCCCCGCACTCGTTCGGCGACGAGCCGGAACCGCCGCGCATTGCCTTTGAATATCACGGCCCGGACGGCAAGACCGTCCCGATCTGGCCCGCCTTGTATGGAGCCGATGAAGTCATCAAGGGAACGCTCGCCATTTTTGTCGGCGACAAGGGCTATGTGGAAGATGGCGACAAGGTCACGCATCCGCGGCTCTTCGCCGTGCAGCCGCCCGGATTGCCGCTGGACATCACGGAAGAAGTTTTGTGGCGCTGGTCCAAAGCCGCCGGCAAAAATTTCGGGAAGACCATGAACAACTACAGCCTCGTCACGCCCGAGGAGGCCAACGGTCAGTTAAAATTGCAGCTGGAATTTTTCACCGATGACAAAGATTGGCCCGACAAATCCGATTTGCAACTGGATTGGAACCAAGTCGCGGAAATCATGCACGCGGTGAAGACCAAAGGTTTGCTGCAAAAAGATCTCCGCTGGCAGACGCCCTACATCGGGGAAAGGTTTTGATTTGGCGACGAGCTCACAGCGACATCGCGCCGGCGGGCAGGCTCCAAGGACTGCGGCCCGTGCTGCCGCCGATGGCGCAGACGCGTAAATGATACTTCATGCCCGGCGTGCCTGCAGAAAGATGCCGACTTCCTGCCAATCCCCGCTGCCGACTTGCAACTGAACCTGATCCGCGCAGACGTTGGCCACGGGCGTCAGGCGCAGGGTCAATTGGCCGGAACCTTGATTCAAAATTTTGCGGATGCCGGGCGCGGACAGTTCGCTTTGGCGCGGTTCCGGCTGGCAACACACCGCATAGCACCAAGAATAAAAGCAGCCTGTCAACAAGGACAAAGCTAGATTGAAATTGTTGCCTCTGGGTTGACATGTTTGACATTTTTGGCAACGTTGCCCGCAGACGTTACCCTTAACCGATTGCCATAGTGCTAAAACTTACAAACCACTTGTATTGATTGGTCTTTATCAAATTGGTGCCGATGGCGGGACTTGAACCCGCACGATTTTTTAAGATCCCAAGATTTTAAGTCTTGTGCGTCTGCCATTTCGCCACATCGGCTGGCTTTCGCTCACCGTAGCAGGGATGGCGAGAGATTCAAGACTTCTTCGATTTGGCTGCTCCGCAGAATTTTTTAACGAATTCTCCAGCCTTGGCACGCTGCCAAAATCGAGAGATCTCCGAGTCCTCAACGAACAGTTTACCCTCAATGTTGACGGTCGTGATCATCCCCTTTTCCCGCCACTTGCCTCCGGTTGACCTGCTTTTAACCATTTTCGTCAGCCAATAAACGAGCTCGATACCACCAGCCACTCCCTACGGCTGGTGCCCGATCCCAAAGTGCCGGCGCAGCGGGTGGCGTTTGGCACCGCCGGTCTTCGCGGATCATCATTCAATCTGGCGTTCAACGAATGGCACATTCTCGCGATCACCCAGGCGATTTGCCTTTATCGCAAGTTGAAAAACATCGTTGGCCCGCTGTATCTCGGGATTGATACGCACGCGCTTTCCGTTCCCGCCTGCGCCACTGCGCTGGAGGTGCTGGCGGCGAATGGCGGCGAAGTGATGCTCGCGGAAGGCGATGAATACACGCCGACGGTGGCGATTGCGAAAACGTCCTGGCCGAGTTTTTAAAGGCCGGCATCAACGTGGATGCCCTGGCCGCGCAACTTCAGGACGAGGGCGCAAATCATTTGTGAAATCCTGGAACGAATTGCTGGCGGTGATCGCAACCAAGAGCGCCGCCCTTAAAAAAACGAAATGTTGAAGATTCATTTTTCTCTTAGAACTATTGGTAGGGTTTCACCCCATAGCAAACGCAACCTAACGTGCGCAGTCTGAATACTAGCAGTCGTGCCAACGAAAACAGATTTATTTCAAGCAACACAAACAACAAAAGGACAATTATGTTAAGCAAAGTTAAAACACTGAACGGATATTCGATCCAGAACACTGGCGATGAAACTCTTGGCAAGGTCAAAGATATTTATTTTGATGATCGGCATTGGACCGTCCGCTACCTGGTCGCCAACACGGGTAAATGGCTCACCGGCCGCAAGGTGTTGCTCTCTCCGTATGCGCTCGTGGCGGTGAATGCAGATCACGAAAACATCGTGGCCGATCTGACCAAAAAGCAAATCGAGGATAGCCCTTCGCTCGACAGTGACAAACCGGTTTCACAACAATTCGAGTCCGATTACTATGGCTATTATGGTTGGCCGACGTATTGGTATGGCCCTTACAGTTGGGGATATTATCCCTACCTTGAGCGAGACCGTGCTAAATGGGGTCAATTCAACCAGAAGGAGAAAGCATGGGATCATCATCTGCGGAGCTGCCACGAAGTTAAAGGCTACCACATTGACGCCGAAGACGGTGAAATTGGCCACGTCGAGGATTTCATCATTGACGACGAAACTTGGGAGATTCGTTATCTCGTCGTCAACACGAGCAACTGGTGGGCCGGCAAAAAAGTTCTCATTTCGCCACTTTGGATTGAGCGTGTGAGTTGGAGCGAACGCAAAGTCGTCATTGATTTGACCCGTGATGCTATAAAGCGCTCGCCGGAATTCACCGACAAGTCGCTGGTTGACCGTGATTATGAGACCAACCTTTACGGACATTACAATCGTAAAGGTTATTGGGTTGATGAGTTGGTGAACAGTTAACAATCCGGACGATTAAACCGCTCACTTACGCCGCAGAAGCTTTTCAGTCTCGCCCTTTCTGTGAGGGGCGAGACTTTTATCAACTTTAAAATATGAAAACCAATACTCTTACCCCGGATTCACTGCAAAAGATCAATGCCTACTGGCGGGCCGCGAATTATCTTTCCGTCGGTCAAATTTATCTTTACGACAATCCGCTGCTCAAACGGCCGTTGAAACTCTCGGACGTGAAACCGCTAGTGGTCGGGCATTGGGGCACGACGCCAGGGCAGAATTTTATTTATGTCCACCTGAACCGCGTCATCAAGAAATATGACCTTGATATGTTCTATGTCGCTGGCCCAGGTCATGGCGGCCCGGCGATTGTAGGCAATGTGTATCTCGAAGGCACTTGGAGCGAAGTTTATCCAAACGTGACGCAGAACGAAGCCGGGTTAAAAAAATTGTTCACCCAGTTCTCGTTTCCCGGCGGCATCTCTAGCCATGTGGCGCCGACCACGCCGGGTTCAATTCACGAAGGCGGCGAACTGGGCTATTCGCTGTCGCACGCGTTCGGTGCGGCGTTCGACAATCCCGATTTGATCGTCGCGTGCGTCGTCGGCGACGGCGAAGCGGAAACCGGCCCGCTGGCGACGGCGTGGCAGTCCAATAAATTTCTCGACCCGATCACCGACGGCGCGGTGTTACCGATTCTGCATTTGAATGGCTACAAAATTTCCAACCCAACCATTCTGGCGCGCATTGAGCCAGACGAGTTGGAACAATTTTTCCGTGGCTGCGGCTGGACGCCTTATTTTGTGGAAGGCGACGAACCGGAAAAAATGCACGAACTCATGGCTAGCACCATGGAAAAGGCCATTGAGGATATTCGCCGAATCCAGACCAATGCGCGGAACAAAAAAGACACGACGCGTCCGCGCTGGCCGATGATTGTGCTCAAGTCGCCGAAAGGCTGGACCGGGCCAAAAGAAGTGGATGGCCTGAAAGTCGAAGGCACATTTCGCGCTCATCAAGTGCCACTCCTGGTGGATGCCGATCATCCGAACCACGTCCAGCAACTCGAAAGCTGGATGAAAAGCTACAAGGCCGAAGAATTGTTCGATGCCAATGGCCGGCTCAAGCCGGAACTGCAAGAGTTAGCGCCGAAAGGAAACAGGCGGATGGGTTCCAATCCGCACGCCAATGGCGGGCTTCTGCTGCATGACTTGGTCATGCCGGATTTTCATGACCATGCGGTGACGGTGCCGTCGCCAGGCGCAAATGAAGGTCAGGACACGATGGTGCTTGGCAAATTTCTGCGCGACGTGGAAAAGCTGAATAAAAATAACTTCCGCGTTTTCGGCCCTGATGAAACGCTTTCAAACCTTCTCGGCGCGGTCTTTGAAGTTACCAACCGTCAGTGGGACGCACGCGAAGTGAAGAATGATGAATTTCTCGCGCCCTCCGGCCGCGTGTTGGATTCGATGCTGAGCGAACATCAATGCGAAGGTTGGCTCGAAGGTTATTTGCTCACCGGACGCCACGGATTGTTCAATAGCTACGAAGCGTTCATCCGCATCGTGGACTCGATGTTCAGCCAGCACGCCAAATGGTTGAAGGTAACTTCTGAGCTACCTTGGCGTCGAAAGATCGCATCATTAAATTACCTGCTCGCCTCGCACGTATGGCAGCAGGATCACAATGGCTTCACGCATCAAGACCCTGGCTTTCTCGACCATGTCATCAACAAAAAGGCGGATATCGTGCGCGTCTATTTGCCCGCCGACGCGAACTGCCTGTTGTCCATATTCGATCATTGCCTGCGCAGCCGGCATTACGTCAATGTCGTGGTCGCCGGCAAACATCCGCTCCCGCAATGGCTGACCATGGATGCCGCCGTGGTGCATTGCACGCAGGGCATCGGGATCTGGCAATGGGCCAGCAACGACCAAGGCTCTGAACCAGATGTCGTGATGGCCTGCTGCGGCGACACGCCCACGTTGGAGACCATGGCCGCCGTTTCCATCCTGCGCGAACATCTGCCGGATCTGAAGGTTCGCGTGATCAACGTGGTTGACCTGATGAAGCTCCAGCCGGCGAGCGAACATCCGCACGGCTTGAGCGAAGGGGATTACGATTCACTCTTCACCAAAGACAAGCACATCATTTTCAACTTCCATGGTTATCCGTGGCTGGTTCACAAACTGACTTACCGCCGGACGAATCGGAATCTCCACGTCCGTGGTTACAAGGAAGAAGGCACCATCACGACGCCGTTCGACATGCGCGTTCAGAATGAAATTGACCGTTTTCACTTGGTGAAAGATGTCGTGGATCGCGTGCCGAATTTAGGTTCGAAGGGCGACTATCTGAAACAGCAGATGAAGGACAAGCTGATTGAACACAAGCACTACGTTGACAAGCACGGCCAGGACCTGCCGGAGATTCGCAACTGGAAGTGGAGTCACGGCGAAACTGCGGCAACCAATCCACCGACAAAAAAATCGCAGGATGGGAAAATGCTGGTGCCCGATTTGAATCGTATCAAAGGTTTAAAAAATGCCGATTCACTTAAATGAAAATGACGGCGGGAATTTTTTAACCGTTCACGTCAGCAGGATTTTGTCCCAGACAGACTACGAACGTTTCGTGCCGCAGTTTGAACAGTTTGTCCAGCAGCACGGAAAGCTGCGCGTGCTGTTCGACATGACCGGTTTCCACGGTTGGGAAGCCGCGGCCATCTGGCAGGAAATCAAGTTCGAGGTCAAACATCTTGCCGACATTGAACGATGCGCGATGGTTGGAGATATGAATTGGCAGATGGTTATGACGTGGTTTTGCAAGCCATTCATGAAAGCGACCATTCACTACTTCGATCACAGTCATGCTGCCGAGGCGCGGCGATGGTTGACGGAGCCATAATATTTTATGAATAAATTAAAGCACGATCACAAGTCACACGGCGATCCGAATGGTGGCCCAATCCATCAAGGCAAGCCGCCTTATTGGCGAAGCGCACATCGGGACTGGCGAATTTGGTTTTGCGTGATTGTGATGCTCGCGGCGATGGTGGTTTATCTGATGACCGGTGACTTGCGCTGGCCATTCCATGGTCATCCGCAGCCAATGGTGCCAATCGCTGGCTGAACAAGTTAAATAAAATTGTGGAAATAGTCATTGCCCCATCGCTGCTCGCCTCCGACCACGCCCGTTTCGGTGAGGGGGCAGAACGTGCCGGAAAATCCGGTGCCGACTGGTTGCATCTCGACATTATGGATGGTCATTTTGTGCCGAATATTTCCTTCGGCCCGCAAGTGGTCAAGGCGGTGCGTCCGCTCACCAAACTGTTTTTTGACGTTCACCTCATGTGTTCCAAGCCGGACATATTGTTTGAACCCTTTGCCAAAGCCGGGGCGGATGAAATGATCATCCACGTCGAACTCGGTGACCAAATCCCGTCACTTATCAGGAAAATAAAAGCGCTGGGCAAAAAAGTCGGGCTGGCCGTCAACCCACCCACGGGTATTGGCTCGGTCGTGCCGTATCTCGAACAGATTGATCTGCTGCTCGTGATGACGGTCAATCCCGGTTTTGGCGGACAAGAATTCATCCGCGAAGGCTTGCCCAAAATCGAGCAGGCGGCGGCGTGGCGGCGCGACAAAGCGCTATCCTACCGCATCAGCGTGGACGGCGGCATCAACGATGAGACCGGTGCCGACTGTGCCTGCGCCGGCGCGGATACTTTTGTCGCGGGCACAAGTCTGTTTGGGGCTGCTGATATGAAATCCGCCATCACCCAATTACGCCGGAGTGTGAGCGGAGCCAAACCGCATTAATCGCTTTTGATCTCCTGGGATATTCACCCCATTCAATTTTTGGTGGCCGAAGAATATAATTTTTAAAGCAGACAGATCACATATGAACACGCAACTGTTAACCGATACCGCAAATAAAATTTTTGCCGACCACAAGGGTTTGCTGGCAATGGACGAAAGTAATCCCACCTGCAACAAGCGTTTCGCAAAGCTCAATATTCCACAGACGGTGGACACCCGGCGTGCCTATCGGGAGTTGATCGTGACCACACCCAACCTTGGTGAATGCATCAGTGGCGTGATTCTTTATGACGAAACCATTCGCCAACAGAAGAAGGACGGCACTCCGTTTCTTAAAATCTTAGGTGATGCGGGGATCATTCCCGGCATCAAAGTAGATACCGGAGCCAAGGATTTGGCCGCTCATCCCGGCGAAAAAATCACCGAAGGCTTGGACGGATTACGCGAACGTCTTCAGGAGTATTTTCAGATGGGCGCGCGTTTTGCAAAATGGCGCGCGGTGCTGACCATCGGCGATGGCATTCCGAGTCGGAGTTGTATTGAGGCCAACGCGCACGCGCTGGCGCGTTATGCTGCGTTGTGTCAGGAGGCCGGACTCGTTCCCATCGTCGAACCGGAAGTGCTGATGGACGGCGCGCATACTTTGGAACAATGCCGCAAAGTGACGGAAGAAGTCCTGCGAAATGTTTTCATCCAGCTCAATTGTCAGCGCGTGCTGCTGGAAGGCATGATTCTCAAACCCAACATGGTGCTGCCGGGATTGACCAGCCCCACGCAAGCATCCGTGGACGAGGTGGCCAACATCACGGTGAAAACTCTATGGCGAACTGTCCCCGCAGCCGTTCCGGGGATTGCGTTCCTTTCGGGCGGACAATCCGCCGAACTCGCTTCGGCCCGTTTGAATACCATGAATCATCGTTACAAGTCGCAACTGCCATGGGCGCTGGCATTTTCTTTTGCCCGCGCCATTCAGCAGCCGGCTTTGGAAATCTGGCGGGGCGAAGAGGCCAACGTGAAAGTCGCGCAGGAAGCCCTATTGCATCGCGCCCGATGCAATCGCGCCGCGCGTCGGGGCGAATACACCGCCGCGATGGAAAAGAAGTGAACTACACAATTACCAATATGAAACCAACAAACTCGCGCAAGAAATTCATCATCGGTAACTGGAAGATGCACACCACCACTGCTGAAGCTGGGCGTTTGGCCAAAGCGATCGTGGATGGCGTCGGAATGGAGAAAAACGTTGTCATGGCCATTTGTCCTCCTTTTCCCTATTTGGCTCTAGTCGGCGAAATTCTCAAAGGAAGTCATGTCTCGCTCGGGGCGCAAAACCTCTACCCCGAGCAGGAAGGTGCATTCACCGGTGAGATCAGCCCGACGATGCTCCTCGATGTAGGTTGCAAGTATGTAATTCTTGGTCACAGCGAGCGTCGGCACATACTTGGCGAAACCGACGCCTTTATCAACCAGAAGGTGCTAGTTGCCTTGGTCGCCAGCCTCAATGTGATCCTCTGTGTCGGCGAGACTCTGGATCAGCGCAAGGCTGGACAGACCGAAACTGTGCTTAATCGGCAACTTGTCCAAGGATTGGCCGGAGTGTCGGCGGATACATTGCCCCGCTTGATCGTCGCCTACGAACCGGTCTGGGCAATTGGCAGCACCGGACACGGTGCCACACCGCAGCAGGTTCAGGAGGCGCACGCTGTCATTCGTCGCCGCTTCGGCCAGATGTTCGGAGAGAAAGCGGCACAATCACTTCCCATCCAATATGGCGGCAGCGTCAAACCAGACAACGCGGCCGCATTGTTAAGTCAGCAAGGTGTGGATGGAGCTCTTCTCGGAGGTGCGAGCCTGATTGCCGACCAGTTTATAGCTATTGTTCATGCTGGGATTAGCGCGTCGCAAACCGAGGAAAAGTCAAAATGACCCCAATCGCACCTTCTGGATCTGGAGCAGCACCAATTAAATGCGAGAGAACGAGTGTCCCGCAACCAGCATAACCCACTTCATAGCAAAAAATCCTCCAATTATGAATCCCAGTTCCGACCAGCCCAAGACGCCTGATCCCAAGCCAGACGCCTCCGCC
>Ga0302193_10002318_pt1 | contig 15739 bp, 6 predicted proteins | sample II_Bog_E3_3_FD_200228 | JGI IMG/M metagenome (GOLD analysis project Ga0302193, IMG submission 200228) | Peat permafrost microbial communities from Stordalen Mire near Abisko, Sweden - II_Bog_E3_3 | ecosystem: Environmental > Terrestrial > Soil > Wetlands > Peat | place: Sweden: Abisko, Stordalen...
GGTGGTGTCAGCGATATCGTCTTCGGCGCAGGCAAAGAAATCACGGTCGGGCACAATGAAGTCAGCAAACTGGCCCACCGCAATCAGCCCCTTCTTGCCCACCTCATTGGAAAACCAGGCGACATTCTCCGTCCACATACGCAGGGCGGCCTCACGATCCAGACAATTGCGCTGGGGATAAAGCCTGAGCCCGGCAACGGCGCGACCGGTAATGAGCCAGGCCAGCGACACCCAGGGATTATAGGAAGCAACGCGCGTGGCGTCGGTGCCCGCAGATCAGGCCTGGATAGTGGGCATGAGTCATTCGTCAATCTCCATCGACTGAAACCGCAGCTGTCTGGCCGTCAGTGTAGCCTGCGTCCATTGCCTGGTCATGTGCCTCTTGCGCCGCTATTGGCGATGACATGGTCTTTCACACCGAGGTCAAGGGTCTGTTGACGTTTCATTGGCATGGCCGGGGAGGGCGCGGCGGCTGTTTGCCACTGGCCTCCCATCGCCAGTAGTCAGCCCAAAAGCCCTTCTTGAGTCTCCCGAGCCATCGCCGGCCAGCCCTCTGGTGTCAAGTTTGTCAATTTTTAATGGAACGAATTTTGCTTTCAAAGGGCCGGCAGCATCAGCTTTGTCAGGCTATTCAAGCATTTGGTCGGCAGGAGAGGGGTGTTTGTCTTGTCACCGCCTGTAGTTCCCGGCCCGGCCCACGTGCGGCAGTACCGGGATTCGTCCGGGATGATTTTTCCAAGGCCATGAAAAACAAGAAGTTTTATAGCCGATGGCGGTTACTGCCCGTGCGTATTGAGCTTCGGTAGTAGAGCAGCCCGGCATAAATGGCGTGGTCTTTAAGCGATAACACGAGTGACTGCTAATAGTGTTATGTTATGTGGGCCTGTAGACGTTCAGAATGTGACGCAATTGGCACTATGCGACGCAATGGTCAGTATTCTGTTGTCGGTGCAAATAGGATTTGTGAACAAGTATCAGGAATTGTCAGCTATAGGTTGACTTTTCTTTGTAGTATGGCCGATAGAGGAACCCTGCAATGCTGATGTACCCATGGCGGGGATGCGCCGGGTAAGCATATGTGACCAGCGCCGGATAGCTGAAGCCTTACAGGAGCAGCTGCCCATGCAGATGGCGTTCAACAAAACCAGAATGGGGTTCAAGATGTTCAAGAAAAATACGATGGCGGCACTGACGGTAGTGCTGGCAACTGTGAGCGTGCAAGCGTTTGCCAAGCCCGTTATTGAAATGAGCATGGTAGCGCAGAAGGAAATCCGGGTCACCGAAGGTGGCCAGTCCGTCGTCAAGACGGTTCCGGCCACTACGGTCGATGCTGGCGACATCGTCACCTACACCATCCATTACAAGAATACGGGCGATGCCCTGGCCAAGGATGTCAAAACCACCGACCCGATTCCGGCCGGCATGGTTTACATCAACGGCTCGGCGGGCGGCGCCGGCAGTGATGTCACCTTTACCACCGATCCCTTGAGCACCCCGAACAAGACCTACAAGAAGGCCGACGCGCTGGTGGTCAATGTCACGGTAGACGGCGTGGTCAACCAGGTAAAGGCGCAGGCCAGTGACTACACCGCCATTCAATGGGTCATTTCCCAGGTGTTGCCGGGGCAGGGTGGCGATCTCAGTTTCAGCGCCAAGGCGCAGTAAGCCTGCCGGCAGCGCGCGAGCGCTGGCAGGGCGGGTGGTAGCAGTGTTGTGCGGCGCCTTCCGGCGCCGGGTTGGACGTAGTGCTGTAGAAGTGCTGTAGATGAAAGGAAATAGCCCCGGCGCCGCAGGTCAACATGGTGCTCAGCATTAAAAAGGGGGTCAGTGGTATCTCAAGGATGTTTTTGTCGGAGGCCTTTTCCTCCGCAACGATCTACTCGCATCAAATACGTGGTAGCTGGCAGTGCAGCTTTTTTGCAGCAGATTCGAATTTGGGCCAGGCATGGTCCGAAGGTCTTTTTTTGTGCCTGAGAAAGACTGGCAAGTGAAGCAGGCACGTATAGGCAGTGGTTTGTGCCTGTTAACTTTTAACCTAGCTCGTAATCAACAAAGTTGTATCACACAAGGGGAATACCACCATGAGTAAGACAAACATCAAGTCAGCCATCAAGCCGCTGGCACTGGCAACCTTGCTGGGCACCAGCCTGTTGGCTGGTACCCAGGCATGGGCCAGCACCGGCGCTGGTGCCGGCATCCTGAACACCGCGACCGTCAACTATAACGACGTGAGCGGCACCGCCCAGGCCGCTATCAGTTCTTCGGTCACGGTCACGGTCAAGCTGGTTGCTGCTGCACCGACGGTCAGCTCGCCGACTGGCGTCCAGATCAATCCGGGCACCTCGACCACCTACACCTACTACATCACCAACAACGCCAACGGTGTGATGCCCTTCACGCTGAGCACGGCTGACAGCAACTCCTCCGGCCTGAACGCCACTACCACAGCCCCCAGCTCCACCTATGCCGTTGTTGCTGGCACTGGCACCCTGCTCACCGGCGGCAACACGCTGACTCTCGGTGGCACCACCGTGTTTGTGGTAGGTACCGGTACGCTGAGCGTCTCGGCTTCGACCGCGACCACCGTTACCGTGCCGCTGCCGACCACCCAGCAAGGCACCGGTCTGAACGGCCTCACCAACGGCGCCGTCGTGTTGATGGGCAACAGCTACTACACCGTCAGCGGCGTGCCTGGCACCACCACTGGCGCCGCCAACACCACCACCACCATCACCCTGACGCCTGTCACCGTCAACGGTGTTGCACCGTCGGCGCAGACCTTGTCCTCCGGTACGCTGATTGACGAAGTTGGCGAAGTGAAGCAGACCGTTACGCCGGGTACTTACACCACCGGTGGCGAGCTGACCAACCAGACCGAAACCGACACCCTGACCGCTACCGACCCGAACTCCGGTACCGACGGCATCTCGCCGGTTCCCCAGACTACCCCGACGGTCACCACCGTGGGCGGCGCCGGTCTGACGGTGACCAAGTTCGTGCGTAATGCCACCACGCAGGCCGCTGGTACTGGCACCACCGCCAGCATCATTGTCCCCAACGATCCGACCAACTCCTCCACCGCCGTCACCTTCTACACCGCGGGTGTCACCGGTTCGCCCGGCGATGTGCTTGAGTACCTGATCCAGGTCAGCACGCTCAACGCCTCCACCAACTTCTCCAAGAGCGTCAGCGTGACCGACGTCATCAACGACTTCCTGGTCTACCAGACCGGCACGGCGTTGCAGGACACCACTGCCAACTGTACCGGTTCGCTGGTGACGGCTACCCACTTTGCGGCAACCGCCGTCAGTGGCTCGGCCAACCCCACGCTGTCGTTCTATGTGGGCAGTGGCGCCACCAGCAGCGCTGGCGGCCAGATTGGCAGCAGCTCGTCGACGGTCACCTGTAGCATGACCTACCAGACCAAGGTCCAGTAATACCCAGGCGGTCGGGGCAGGGATGCCCCGCTGTTTTTAAGGGGATTCTGAACGTTAGCCCAAGTGGTTTTGGGGGTAGGCAGTGAATATTAATGTGGCTCTCAGGCAGGGCGGGGTGTTGCTCGCCCTTTGTCTGGGTGTGAGCGGACAGGCATTTGCCAATACAGCGGCGGGCGCCACCATTCATAACGCGGCAACGGTGTCATGGAGCGGTGGTGAGCCAGTCGTCACCTCCGTGAATGTCACCGTTCTTGCCGTGGCGGCCATGCCTGCGGCAAAAATCACCAGCGTGTCCACCAAGACCGTGCTTGCTGACGATCCGGCGGACTACAGCCTCACATTAACCAGCAACAGCAATGGCGCCGACACGCTCAAGCTTGCCGACGCGTACCTGAACAACAATGCCACGGGAACCCCTGGCATCACTTTCCTGCTCAACGGCAACCCTGTCACCAGCGTCAATCTCGATGCCACGGTGACCAGCGCGCCGTCAACAGCGGGCACGGTTTACATACCGGCCGGCTCACAGAGCAATATCGCGCTCAAGGATGTCCTGAGCGTGAATGGCAACCTCTACACCGTTACCGGCATCAGCGCGGGCACGGTGGCCTCGGGCGCCAATGTCGACGAAGTACCCACGGCAGTCACCCTGACCCCGGTACTGGCCAGCCCGCCCATTACGGCCGACATGGTTGGGCCCGGTGTGCAGTTGGGGCAGCAGGTGACCCTGACCGAACACGTGGTTGCCACGGCGCCTGTCACCACGACCCTGCCGGCAACCCAGACGGTCAGTTTTACCGCCACCACCACGCTCACCGACCCGGCTGGCACGGCAGTGGTTTACAACAGCGACAGCAGCAGCAACAACAGTGGCGGCGCCACGACGGTCACCTCCATCGTCGGGGCCTTTTCCACGCTGACCAAGTACGTGCGCAACGTCACCCAGGTCAGTGCCAACAGCGGTGGCAGCAACTCCACCCCCTGCGGCACCACCAGCAATGTCTACTATGCCGCCGGCGTCACTGCCAGGAGCAGTGACCTGCTGGAGTACTGCCTGGTGGCCGTGGTGCCGAGCGGTGCGCCCGTGGTGACCACCGCCGTGCTGAAGGACCCGCTGCCGACCTCGGTGACCTATGTGCCGGGGTCCACATCGGTAGATGGCGTGGCGGTTGCCGACAGCAACGGCACCTCGCCACTGAACAGTACGGCCGGCTTGACCGTAACCAGTCCCAACGCGGCGGCGTCGGGCCAGATAGCCCCTGGAGACACGGTGAACGTGATTTTCCAGGCAACAGTGCAATAAAAAAGACAAGAAGCGGGTAGAGATGGCGGGACACAAGGTTAGGGCAATTTCAAAAGCAGCGACTGGCTGGTGCCAGGCGCTGCTTTTGGCTGCCTGCCTGCCGGCGCTCGCCCTTGCCGATACGCCGGCTCCCGGCACCCAGCTGGTCAACAACGCCGCCCTTTATGACGCCACCGGCGACATCTGGAAGGCGTCGGTATCCGTGCTGATCGGCCAGCCGTATCCGGCCCCGGTCTTGCAGATCATGACCTATGCACCCAACGGCCTCGCGCAGTCGGCTCCCGACTCCGCACCCGTGGTGCCGACCGTGGTGCAGCCGACCCAGTGCAATGGCAGCAGCTACACCCAGCCGGGCTTTTCCCACATTGCCAGCGGCACCATCGGTACGGCGCCCGAAACGCTGCCCTTGCAGGACGCCTCCCTGTTCAGCGTCGGCCAGCCCCTGTTCCTGGAGGTCACCGACGCCCGCGCCAACAGCAACCCCCTGGCGCTCGACACCATCGTCGTGCATGTCGGCGTGGGCAATGGCACGCAGCAGGCGGTCACCCTGACCGAGACCGGCCTCAGTACCGGGGTATTTGTCGGCTTCGTCAATACCAATGCCGGCCCGGCGACCAACGACTGCCAGCTCACGGTGGCGAATAACGACAGCATCGTCGCCACCTACGGCGCCAGCGCCCGCGCCGTCGCCAGCCTGGTTGACCCCTATGGCCGCGTGTTTGACGACGGCAGCGGCAGCCTGCTCTCCAATGTGCGCGTGAGCCTGGTGGACAGCAGTGGCAACCCGGTGCCCGTGCTGGGCGACGACGGTGCCGCCTTCCCCAGCCAGATTTATACCGGCAGCACCTTCAAGGCCGGCAGCCTCACCTATACCTTCGGCCCCGGCGAGTTCCGCTTCCCCTTCGTCAGCACCACGGGCAGCTACAAGCTGCTGGTCGACAAGCTGCCGGCCGGCTATGTCGCCCCGGCGCCCATGCCCGGCAACCCGGCCACGGCCTACCAGAACCTGGCCAACGGTCCCTTCGTGATCGACCCCGCCGGCTCCTATGAGCAGCTCTTCGGCCTCACGGCGGGCGTCAACAAGCGCGTGGATATTCCGGTTGACCGGCCCACCACCGGCCTTTATGTGTCCAAGACCGCCAGCGTCAGCACCGCTGCCATCGGCGATTTCGTGCCCTTCGTGGTGACCGTGAACAACACCAACGTCAACGTGCAGAGCGCGCTGACCGGGGTAGTGCTCAACGACCATCTGCCCTATGGCCTGCATTTCCGCAAGCATACCTTGCAGATCAATGGCGTTACCGTGCCTGACCCGCAGATCGCCAGCAACGGGGCCGACATGACCATCCAGGTGGGTACCATCGCCGGCGGCGCAGCGACCACCGTCAGCTATGCCACCGAGGCTACCGCTTCCACCCCGGTAGGCGTACTGACCAATGTGGCCCAGGCCAGCAGCGGTGCCATCATCTCCAACGTAGCGCAGGCCTCGGTCACGATCACCGATGACCTGATGCAGACCAAGGCCGTGCTCACGGGCCGCGTCTGGGATACTGACCGTTGCGGCAGCGACCAGAAAGAACCCATGCCCAATGTGCGTCTGTACATGGAGGATGGCACTTTCGTGATTACCGACCGCTACGGCAAATGGCATATCGAAGGTGTCAGCCCCGGCACCCATGTGGTCCAGCTCGACAAGGCCAGCCTGCCGGCGGATACCGAGCTGCTGTCCTGCGAGCGCCATACCCGCTCTGCCGGCAGCAACTTCTCGCAGTTCGTGGACGTGCAGGGCGGCACCGTCTGGCAGGTTGACTACTACGTGCACCACAAGGTCACTGCGGCGGCTGCGGCCGTGGCGGCCAAGCCCGCCGATGCCTCCATCGCCATGACCTTCAAGGAAGTAAAGGACGTGGTGCGGGCCCGCCTGACCGCCGACATCATCCCCGGCGGCCTGCGCTACTACCTGAACGTGACCAACCCCACCATGGACCTGGACAAAACCAGCATCAGCATTACCCTGCCCAGGGAGCTGGTCGTGGTGCCGGGCTCCTGGACCCTGAATGGCGTTGCCTATCCGGATTTCGAATTTGCCAACGTCAATGGCCAGCGTGTGGTGGAGCTCGGCAAGCTGCCCCTCAATGCCCAGAGCCATGAGCTGACCTTTGAAACCAGGGTGCGCAACACCGTAAAGAACAAGGCCAGGGCCGGCGACTACGCGGTGAATGCCGAGGTGCAGGGCGTGACCGCGCTGGGGTCGTTTGACATCAAGGCCCAGAGTGCCTACTCGGTGGTCGTGCCCTCCAGGAAAGGCCAGACCATCGTTTTCCACCCCCACTTTGCCACCTACTCAACGACCCTGGTGGATGCCGACAAGCAGTTCCTCGACACCCAGGCCAAGACCCTGGCCAATGAGGGCGAATTGCTGCTGGAAGTCGTAGGCCACACTGACAACGTGCGCGTAGTGCCGCGCAAGGGACGCCTGATCAACGACAACTATGCCCTGTCCAAGGCCCGTGCCCAGAGCGTCGCGACGTATCTGGCTACCAAACTGGGCCTGGACAGCAACCACATCCTGGCCGAAGGCAAGGGCCCCGACCAGCCCATCGCCAGCAACAAGACCCCCGCCGGCAAGGCCCAGAACCGCCGCGTGGAACTGAAGATTCATCAGCTGGCCAAGAGCTTCGGTCCCATCGTCACGCTCGGCAAGAGCGACTCCGGCGAGCAGGAACACCACTTTGTGCATTATGTGGCTGTGCCCGATACTGAGGAGACTGCACCGGTTATCCAGGAAATTGGCGCTGATGGTGCCCCGGCGGGCGTGCTGCCGGCTGGCACAGCTACGGCGGGTGATGCCGCCGCCGCAACGGATGCCCTTGCCGGAGCAGGCAGCCCTGGCGTTGACCTCAGCGGTGGCCCGGTCGTCAGCAGCAGTCCGGTGGTGAGCTCCGGTCCTGTCGTCAGCAGCGGCGGCGCCGTGGTCAGCAGCGGCACCGTGGCAGGCACGGGGGCGGCTGCGCCCCCGACCGGGCTGGCGGCCCTGACCGCCGCCGCTGCCAAGGCTGCCGCCGAAGCCGCCGCCGTGGAGGCCCAGTTGGGCGTGCTGTCCTTCAAGGATGGCGACGTGCTCACCGACCGTGTTTACCCGGTACGCTTCCGCATCGACAGCCGCCTCAAGCCCATCCTCCTGCTCGACAGCCGGCCGATCTCGGAAGACCGCATCGGCTACCAGGCCAGGGGCAAGAAAACCACGATGTACATGTACATCGGCGTGGATTTCGGCGACGTGGGCAACCACACCCTGGAACTGCGCGGCATCGACCCCTTTGGCAATGCGCGCTACAAGCAGACGCTGAAGCTGGCGCGCGCCGGCAAGATCGCCCGCATCCGCCTGGTATCGGGCAAGGGCAACGTGGCCGACGGCAAGACGCCGGTAGCCCTGCACATCCAGTTTGAAGACGGCAGCGGCAAGCGCTTTACCGCCACCACCGACCTGCGTGTCCTCGGTGGCACCCTGCAGCCGCTGGCCTCGACCGCGCTCGACCGGGGCCAGGACGGCAGCAACGGCGCCAAGGTTCAGGTTGATCACGATGGCCTGGTGAAGTTTGCGCCGGTCAGCCACTCTGGCCTGTATACCGTTACCCTGGGTACCGGCGACGCCAGCGAAACCATGTCGGTCTACGTGACGCCGGAAAAGCGCGACTGGATCATGGTGGGCGTGGCCGACGGCACCATCGCCGGCAAGACGGTGACGGGCAATATGGAAGGCCTCGCGGCCAATGGCCAGAGCAACGACATCCTGCAGGATGGACGCGTGGCTTTCTTCGCCAAGGGCCAGATCAAGGGCGAGTGGCTGATGACCATCGCCTACGATACCGCCCGTGACAAGTCACAGGCCTTTGGCCAGATCATCGACCCGACCCAGTACTACACCGTCTATTCCGACGGCACCTCGCTGGGCCACGATGCCGCCAGCCGCGAAAAGCTCTACATCCGCATGGAAAAAGACGCTTTCTACGCGCTCTTTGGCGACTACGACACGGGCCTGACCGACACTACCCTTAGCCGCTATTCGCGCACCATGACCGGCCTCAAGAGCGAGTACCACGACGGCAAATACAACGTCACCACCTATGCTGCCGACACCGATCAGGCTTTCCAGCGCCGCGACATCCAGGGCAATGGCACCTCTGGCATGTACCAGCTCGACCCCAATATCCTCCCGAATTCCGACAAGATCATGCTGGAAACGCGCGACCGCCTGCAGCCCAACGTGGTGATTGCCACCCAGCAGCTCTCGGCGTTCAGCGACTACAGCATCGACTACGTGACGGGCCAGGTGTTTTTCCGGGCGCCGGTGCTGAGCCAGGACGCCAATTTCAACCCGATCTACATTGTCGCTGAATACGAAGTGACCACCACCGGCCAGAACCAGATCAATGCCGGCGGCCATGCCGACGTGCACCTGCTCAATGACAAGGCCATCGTGGGGGCGACGCTGGTGCATGAGGCGGCGGGCCTTGAAAGCGGCAATCTGCAGGGCCTGAACGCCAGCTACAAGCTGACCACTTCCGATACCGTCAAGGTGGAAGTGGCCTCCAGCAAGTCCACCATGGCGGGTTCCGCAAATACCACCGCCTCGGCCAACGGTCCGGTGTCAGGCTCGGCCCAACTGGGCGAGTGGGACCATATCGCCGGGCCCCTGAGCTCCCGCGTGTTTTACAGCGACCAGGGCACGGGCTTTGGCCTGGGCCAGCAGTCCTCCATTACCACCGGGCTGCGTACTTACGGTGCCAGCGAGAAATACCAGTTCACGCCGTTCTGGAGCACCTATGCCGATGTGCTCGACCAGCTCAACCTGGCCTCCAATGCGGAACAGCGCTCCGAAGATGTCGGCATGGAGTACCGGCACAAGGCCTTCACGGCCAAGGTTGGCTTGCTGGTGGCCACGACCAATCTGAATAATGGCAGCGGCACGCAGTCGTCTGACCAGGCTACCGTGTCCGGCAGCTATGCGGTGATCCCGAACAAGATGAACCTGACGGCAGACGCCAACGTCGGCCTGAAGACCTCGGACGACCAGTCCTTCCCGAACCAGGTTGGCGTGGGCGCCGACTACCAGCTGACCAAGAACCTGAAGCTGAATGCCGGCGAGCAGCTGACCTGGGCGCCGCAGGCCGACACCGCCTCCACCAGCGCCGGCATGGTCTGGGCGCCCTGGGCTGGCGGCAACTTCAACGAGGCCCTGTCGAACAATGTTGACGAGTCGGGCGACCGCATCATGTCCAGCCTCGGCCTGGGCCAGAGCTACAAGCTGACCCCGGAGTGGACAGTGAACGGCACCTATGATCGTGCCGACACCCTCAAGGATATTGAAACCACCTCGGTGCTGCCGAACGCCGTGGCGCCGATTGGCACGATAACCAGTGACTTCTGGGCCGCCTCCGTCGGGGGCAGCTACAAGATGGACTTCGTCAAGGGCACCATGCGGCTGGAGTATCGCGACTCCACTGGCGAAACCAGCTGGAATGCCGTGGGTGGCGTCTACCGGGAGCTTGACCCGCAGCTGGCCGTGGCTGGTGGCCTGCAGGTTACCACCGCCGATGACTATGCCACCCAGTCGGTGAATGACAGCGCCGACCTGCGCTGGTCCATCGCTTTCCGCCCGAACGAGCAGCGCACGGTCATGCTGAATCGCCTGGACCTGATCGTGCAGACTACTGACGACCCCACTGGCGGCAATGTCGTGGGCCGGCGTGTTGTCAACAACCTGAATATCAGCGAGCGCTGGACCCAGAATCAGCTGTCGCTGGAGTACGGCTCAAAATACGTGCTGGACACGATTGATGCCGTCAATCTCGCCGGCTACACCGACCTCACCGGTGTCGAGTGGCGGCATGACATGACCGAAAGATGGGACTGGGGCGCGCAGACCAGCATCATGCATTCCTGGTCGGCACGGGTGATCAATTATTCCTACGGCATCTCGCTGGGCCTTACCCCGGTGAAGGACACCTGGGTCAGCGTGGGCTTCAATTTTGCCGGCGTCAGCGACCCCGATTTCCCCGACTCCGAATACATGGCCAAGGGTATTTACCTGAAGGTGCGCGCCAAGTTCGACCAGGAGTCCGTGCAGCAGATCTGGGGTTCCGCGCGTGGCGTGTTCCAGTAAGCAGGCGGCCTGTTTCGCATGATTTCCAGACCCGGCACAAGCCGGGTTTTTTTACCCCCAGGGGCTCCAGGCTCCTGCCAGATCTGACAGCTATGAATGCCAGGCCAGCTCGGCCCAGAATGATGAAGCCAGACACATACCGGCCGACATACTCCTTGCAGACCAGGCTTTTGCCGAACCAGTGAATGCAAGGCGCCTCAGCTGAACAGGCAAGCATACATTGCGAACGGATTCGCGGAGCCAGCTTCGTCCACAATCCTGTCGTTCGCTTGTCTTTTGCCTGATGACCAGACATCCGCCATCACGATATCCCTCGGGAGCGGCGATTTTGATGCCACCTGGAGCCTGTTTACTATCTTTATCGCCCTGCCTGGTCTCGCCTGAGGGGGAAACGCAGGGCAATAAAGATAGCAAACAGGCTCTTGCCGAGGATAAGAACAATGTCGACCGGCACCCCCTTGCTGTTTGGTTCCGCCATCACGCTTGGCTCAGCCGCGTTTGAAGGACTTTCGCTATCGGGCCGCGCTGAACACGCAATGACGGGTTGCCCGGTATCTTTTGAGCGCCAGCGTAGTTGCTGTGAACAATGGTACATCCTGAATCCCGACAACCTGGCCGACAGGTCGCCGGTTTTTTATGGTGCTACGGTTGTTTTCAGCTGTTGTGCGCGTGCAACCTGCTGTTTGTCATTTGACCCCGACAAGGATATCGGTCTGGTGCTGATGACGGCGGGCATGGGAGTCAACGAGCGCTGGCGTCTGGTGAACCCGACAGATCAGGCCTCCAGGGCTGTGGTCAATCGTTTTGCGCGAGTCGGGCTACGCTGGGAAAAGCGCAACTTTTTCTATCTGTCATGCTTCCAGGCCAGTGGTGGCGCCGCACCAACTGCCAGGACGATGACACATTGCAGCGCTTGGGAAACCTTTCACCTGACGCCGGGTGGCGGCACCATGCTGAGCCGCAGTGTCAAGCCGGTCCGGTCCGGCAGCAGTCCGCAGTTGCAGGACACCACGGGCGCCGGTACCGAGATCGCCGGCCCGTCGGCCATGAGCGCGGTGGTCGGCGAACGCATGAGCTTTGGCATATTGCCCAGCCCCGACATCAGGATAGAGCGCACGACCTGGACCATCGACCCGGCAGGCAACCCCGTCGCCGGCTACGGGAACGGGGCAATCCAGCCACTTGCACCGCTACTCATTGGCGATGACGTGCTGTTCTTCTGGACTCGACCCGGCACGTTCACGATGACCGTGCAGGAGGTGGGTACCTACCGTATCAGCGAGACGACGACCTGGGCACCGGGCACCTCCACCAAGCGTGTCACGTTCACCGTGCTGGCTCCCCTGGTACTGCGCGGCGGCACCAAGGCTGGCGGCATCCGGCTTGAAGCTCGCGGGCCTTACCCTTTCCCCAGGCCGTCCGGTGGACCCGAGCAGTTGCCATGCATGCGGGTCATTTTCGACGGTGTGCAGGTGCCTGCAATAATGAACCTGCGCAGCCAGAATACCGGCATTCTGCTGAGCGCTCGCGTGGCGCCCGAAGGAACGGCCGGCGGTGGCGAACTGTGCTGGGTGCAAACGGTCAACAGCCGGCGTAATGCCACCCACTCGGACGGAGCAGTGGTGCCGCACAACAGCAACGGTGTGTTCGTCCTGGACAATGTGAATCCCTACAATCAGTACCCGATTCCCTTTGACGCGATGTCAGCACGGCTTTTCTTTGAGTGTGACGGGCCCGAGCAGAGCTTTACCACGGTTGACGCCACAACACCCGGCGGGCCACGGCGGACGATGGAACTTGATATACGTGACGAGTTCCGTATGTACCTGATGTGGCGCTGCGACAAGCCGGGCGCCATCTGGGCGACCCTGGGCAAGTTCGAGTGGTTCTGGCAGGCACTGCTGACGGCCCCTGACGGCGGCCACGACTATTCACTGGTGGAACTCGAGACCGACTTTACCAACAAGGCTATTACCCCCACCCTTGCCACCCATGAAAACGATAACCTTGCCATCAGAAGCGCGGAGTTGCCCGTGTGGACTGCTACGCTTGATTCCAGCGGCTTCCGCAATCCGCTGGATGTGACGGACCCGGTTACCCACAAGCCCGTGCCGCCCTACTGGCAAACCGACACGGCCGTGCGTATTCCGCCGATGGGTGAGGAGGAACTGGTTATTTTCCAGTTTGACGCGAGCACGCCCCGGTTTGTGCCCCTGGCTGTGCCAGTGCCGCAGCGGCCTACCCGGCAGGACGGCGAGGCGGCGCTGGGGCGTAAATTCGGGCCTGACATCAGCTATCAGGGCAAGACCTGGTGCACCACCTGGGCTTCGGGAGTGATTGCACGGCGCGTGGCTTATTTCAATTCGGTCTGGACGCTGCCACGTGATTTTCGCATGGCCAATATTGATCTCTCGCCACTGCGAGGCGCTGCCAGGGAGTGCTGGCTCTCTGTGCAGATTGCCCCACTGTGCTGGGCTGACCAGGACTACTGGAGCGCCTTCGCCAGGGAACCGATAACGGCCTGTGGCATCACGGAGGAGAACCGGACGCGTGCGGGATTTATTGCGAAAGTACGGGCACTGGCGCCAGGCGCCAGGGTGCTGCGCCGCGCCGAAGACGAGGGTAGTATCTGGGTGATATTTACCGGCTCTGCGCCCAGTCGTCAGTTGGTGGAGAAGATCGCCGACATCAGCCAGACCTTCCATATCCGGCGCTGGGGCGAGAATGAGTTCCGGATGCCGCCGCTGCCGGATGACGACCCCATTTCGCAATAGGCTTGCCAGGCAAATCGTGGGGCTTTTGTCTTTCCGCCAGTAGCCGGTGGTGGGCGAGAGTCCCGTGCTGGCCGTGTAAAGCTGCCCCGCTACAGGCGTGCGCTGATGAAGTGGCCCAACTCGTCAGCCGTCAGTGGCTGGCTGAACAGGTGGCCCTGGCAGGTGTTGCAGTTGTACAGGGTCAGGAAGTCCAGCTGTTCTTCCGTTTCCACGCCTTCGGCCACCACCTCAAGGCCCAGGCAATTGCCCAGGGAAAGAATGCTGCGGGCCATAAGCGCGTGGCTTTCGCTCTGCATGAGGCCGTGCACCACCGACACGTCGATCTTTACCTGCTTCAGCGGCAGGCGCTTGAGCAGGGTCAGCGACGAATACCCGGTGCCGAAGTCGTCCAGCGAGAAGCTGACACCGATACTTTTCAGCGCCTTCATGATGCCGAAAGCGTCGTCCAGTCGGGTCAGCAGCACACTTTCCGTCAACTCCAGCACCAGTCGCTCTGGATCGGCGCCGGTACGGCTGAGAGTCTCCTGCACCTGCTCGACAAAGTCGGGGTGAAAGAACTGCCGGCCACTGATGTTCACGGCCATGGTGAAGACGGCCGTGGCCGGCGTCTGTCCCCAGCGCGCCAGTTGCGTGCACGCGGCTTCCAGCAGCCACTTGCCCAGGGTCAGCATATGGCCCGTTTCCTCAGCCAGCGACAGGAAGTGGGCGGGCAGGAGCAGGCCGCGCCGGGGGTGTTGCCAGCGCAGCAGGGCCTCGGCCCCCGTCATCAGGCGGCCGACGTCGGTCTGGGGCTGGAAGCTGAGGTGAAACTCGTCGTGTTGCAGGGCGTGGCGCAGGTCTTCTTCCAGTGTCACGCGGGTGTTGACCACGGTTTGCACCGCACCGTCGAAAAAGCGGATGGTGTTGCGCCCGGCCGCCTTGGCCTGGAACATGGCCAGGTCGGCCCGCTGCATCAGTTCGTCAGCCGGGTCGTTATTGCCCTGGAACAGCACGATGCCGGCGCTGGCCGTGCAGACCGGATCGCTGGCGTCCGCTTCAAACGGCCAGTCGAAGGTGGCCAGCAGTTTCTTGCAGACGGCGTTGGCGCGGGTGGCGGCGTCCAGCATGAAGGGGCTGAGGCCTTCCAGCAGGATCACGAACTGGTCGCCACCCAGACGCGCCACCGTGTCGCTGTCGCGTACATTGGCGGCAAGGCGCTCGGCCACCTGTTGCAGCATCGAGTCGCCCTGGTCATGCCCCAGTGCGCTGGTCAGGGCCTTGAAGTGGTCAAGGTCGATCATGAGCAGGGCGCCGCAATGGCCGCTGCGGGCACCGGCGATCATGCCGCGTTGCAGGCGGTCCAGGAAAAGCCGGCGGCTGGGCAGACCGGTCAGGCCGTCGTGGAAGTCCAGGGTGGCGCGTTGCAGCTCCAGCGTCTGCTGGTCGGTCCAGTCGCGGAATATCCACAGCCGCCCGCCGCCCGGGTAGTCGGGCAGGGCGGTACTGGCCAGTTCGAAAGTCCGGCCATCCTTGAAGCCGAGCAGGTGTTTGTGGTTTTCGGAGCTCTCATGCAGGCCGGCTATTTCATGCAGCAGGCCTTGCGGGTCCGCCAGTTGGGTCAGCAGGTGTTGCAGCAGGGCATCAACCGGGCCGGCACAGGCGGTATCGGCAGGGATTTGCCAAAGTTCGCGGAGTTGGGCATTGGCCATCAGGATGCGCCCCTGCGCATCGAGTGCCAGCACCGCGTCGGACAGACCGCCGAGCAGGGCGTTCAGCATCGATGCTTCTTTGGGGCTGCTGCGTGCGTTCAAGAGAGGCTTCCTCGGGGCAAACGCCGGGGCCAGGCAGGCCTGAGCTCAGACAGGCGGGCGGCTGGCCGGTCGGGCAACAGGCGTAGTCTATGTGAAATAATCATATCACCCCGACCGCGCGGCGTAGGTTTCTGAAACATTAAGAGCTTATCCGTAAATAATATTGGATTTTCCTGTTGTCACAGCCTTGCGGAAAGCAATGAAGGCACAAGCCAGCATCAGCAACGCACAGTAGCTGCGATCCGTTTTCTCAAAACGTACCAGCAATT
>Ga0302193_10002327_pt1 | contig 15715 bp, 18 predicted proteins | sample II_Bog_E3_3_FD_200228 | JGI IMG/M metagenome (GOLD analysis project Ga0302193, IMG submission 200228) | Peat permafrost microbial communities from Stordalen Mire near Abisko, Sweden - II_Bog_E3_3 | ecosystem: Environmental > Terrestrial > Soil > Wetlands > Peat | place: Sweden: Abisko...
CCCCCCACCCTCGATTTCGTCAAAAAATCGAAGGTAGAATCCGCTTAACTGATTCCGATTCAATGAGTTACAAAAACCGCCTATTTACCCATTGGTAAACACAAACCCCCATTTTCAGGCAAAAAAACGCCAAAAACACCGTCGAAACTGGCACTTTAGAGCAAAAAATGGCACTTTTCGCACATCGAAATTCGCCTACCCAAACCATCCCAACCTGCTCTGTTTTTCCACCTCGATTCGCCCTCAAAAGCATCTCCCTCACAAGGCCAAGAGCTTGTCGTTCCAAATGCGTTCACCCTGACCCGCCCGTTCCGTTATTGGGTCCTCCGCTCTCCGATTTGCGACAATGGCAATGTGAATGCCTTTATGCTCTCCGCTTCAATCGAATCGAGAATCGATCTGCTCTTCGCGCCCGAAGACCGTCAAGCCGCGCGGAGGATTCTGATCGAGCAATGCGGACCAAATCTTTCCCTTACTCAAAGATGGAACGAAGAGGGATTCGAACGGATCCAGTGTGCAGCGCTGAGGCTAAGCAACGGCGATGTGTCAGTGCTCCTGAAGGTCGTCGACCATGCGACGTGCGATTGGCGAGATGTGCTTGTTGCAGCGGGCTTCGCCCACGATGTGCTCGCTCACAAGGCATGGCTTCCCGACGCTCACGAACCATCGCTTCCGAGGCGGCAATAACCCAAACAAGCTCTGATCAAGCCTTCGGAATTTCCCCTGAGGCTAAAGCCCGCATTCATTTGATGACCCAGGCGGCACGGCTGAGTCCGTACCCTTTCGGAACACCGGCCCGTTCAGAGGCTGGTTAGCTTGGCTTGCGCGGCCTGAAGTAGCACGTCCCGCCCGCCAGTACAGTCGTCCAGATGGAAGGATCTGCAGGCTGCTCGGTGGACCCGAGAAACAGGATTCCGTCCGGCGCAAGAACTCGATGAATCCCGGCAAGCAGCGTTTTGCGCGTCTCCTGCGAAAGGTAGAGCATGACGTTGCGCAGGAAGATGACGTCGAAGCGGTCTTCGGCGCGATTGAAGGGCAACGACGGGCCGCACAGGTTGGCCTGGCGAAAGTTGCACATCCGCTTGATCTCCGGTTTCACCACCCAGTCTTCGCCCTGGTGGTCGAAGTAGCGCACCACAAAGCGGGCAGGAAGGCCGCGGTTGATTTCAATGCGGTGATAGCACCCGGCTTGCGCGCGTTCCACAACTTCGGCGCAAATGTCGGTTCCCTCAATGCGTTGATTCCAGCCGGCCAGCAGGGGGAAATGTTCGTGGAGCAGCATCGTGATGCTGTAGGCTTCCTGGCCAGTGGAGCAGGCAGCACTCCAGAAACGAAGGCTGCGAGCATGACGCCGCGACTCAATCAACTTCGGCATCAGTTCGGTGCGCAGCAGTTCAAACGGCCTGCTGTCGCGAAAAAAACTCGTCTCGTTGATGGTCATCGCCTCCGCGATTGACCTTTCAAGCACCGGATTCCTGCGCAGTTTGAGGTGCTGCACCAGTTCTTCAAGATGGGTCATGCCCTGATTGCGCAAAAGCTTGGTGAGGCGCGTTTCAAAGAGATAGTCGCGCGAGGGATCGAGTACGTTTTGGGAAAGCCCAAAGACCACTTGGCGAAGATAGCCGTAGTCCACGCCTTGGGATGTTTGCATGACTAGACCATCGATTCCCGAAGCTCTGTGGCTTCGCTGTGCGTCCGGCTGAGAAACCGAAGGATTTCCGGGGCGATGTCGCCAAGCGGCAGCACCCGGTGCGCCAGTCCCGCGTTGGCCACCGCGCCGGGCATGCCCCACACCGTGCTGCTGGCCTGGTCCTGGGCCATCACTGCGCCGCCATGCTCGCGGATCATGCGGCAACCGAGCATTCCGTCCGATCCCATGCCGGTGAGAACCACGGCAAGTACACCCGCCCCATAGACCGCGGCGGCCGAGCGAAACAACACATCCACGGCCGGACGGCAATGATTTTCAAGCGGTCCCTGGTTCAGGCGCAGCGTCGGCGGCGCCCCCCCGTACGCGCCGGCAACCACTTCCATGTGCCAGTTGCCGCGAGCGATCAAAATGGCCCCCTTGCGGACTGGATCGCCCTCAGACGCTTCGCGTACCCGCAGCCGGCAGCGGCCATCCAGCCGTTCGGCAAACAATTTGGTGAACAGCTCCGGCATGTGCTGCACGATCAGCACCGGCAAAGGGAAATCGCCCGGAAGCGTCGGCAGCAACACGTCCAGTGCAGCCGGCCCTCCGGTCGATACGCCGATGACGAGCACTGTGGGCCGGGAGAGTAGGGGCTGCGATCGATGAGGCTGGACCGGGGGCTGAAAGAGCGGCAGGCGCGCTCCGCCCAGAAAGCTTGCGCCGGCAGTGGCAGAACCTTGGCCCGGCGCGGCTTGCCTTGCCTGAATTGAACTCGTCAGCGCACGAATCTTGGGGCTCAAATCCTGGCCCAGAGCCCGGATGGCTGCTTCACGGTTGGCCTGTCCGGCAGGCTTGGCCACATAGTCCGAGGCGCCACCTGCCAAAGCCTCCAGAGTTACCTTGGCGCCGCGGTGGGTGAGCGAACTGCACATGATCACCGGCATCTTGTGTCCTCTTCGCCTGAGTTCCCGCAGCGTGACCAATCCGTCCATCACCGGCATCTCAACATCGAGCAGCACCAGGTCAGGATGCAAGACGCCAAGACTGCTGAGGGCTGAAGCTCCATCGGCCGCGGTACCCGCCACCTCAAGGGCGGGGTCGGCGCAGACCACCGAGCGCAGCAGGCTCCGCATCACGGCAGAGTCATCCACAATCAGAATTCGGATGAGGCGGCTGGGCGCCATGGGACTGGGCGCCATTTTCACGCCTCCACGAGGCCAAGCATGGCCAGCTTCTCGCAGAGAGCCTCATCGTCGAACGGCTTCATCAGATATTCGTCCGCGCCCGCATCGAGCGCTCTCAAAATGAAATCGTTCTCCGCCTCCGTGGTGACCATCATGACCTTCATGCTGCTGAATCCATCGGCCCGCAACTGCTTCAGCATCTCAAGCCCATCCATCACCGGCATGTTCCAGTCCACCAGGGCCAGATCGAACGGCGCTCCCTTGTCGCACTGAGCGTGCAGGACGTCGAGCCCCGCCCGGCCGTCGCCGGCCTCCAGACATTCGATGCCCCGTTCTTCCAGCATTCCGCGCAGAAAACCCCTGACAAAGCGGGAGTCATCGACAATCAGTGCACGCATACTTCCCTCCATAGCCAATCGGACACACCCTGTTTGCCTCAGACCGCTTGCCCGGCGCCACGCCGCATTGCCTCCAGCCGGATGGGATCGAGACGCTCCGGATCGAGCATCACCAACAGGCTGTCCTTCAACTTGTATGCGCCGGCAAACAAGCCCCTGCGCCGCTCGTCAAGAATGGATGGATTCGGCTCGTGGTCGGCCGAGGACACGGTCAGCACTTCGCCCACCGAGTCGACGAGAAGGCCGAAGCAGCCCCCCGCACTCTCAAGGACCAGGATGTCCTGCGGCCCGTCGCGCGGCGGCATGTCGAGCAGGTGACGCAAGCTCACCGTTGTGAGAACGTCGCCGCGATAATGAACCAGCCCGCCCACATAGCTGGGCGCGAGCGGGACCGGCTGCGGGCGCGCGCCTCCGACAATCTCAAGAATGTGTTTGATGGGCACGCCGAACAGGGTCTTGCCCAAACGTACCGAGCACATCTCCACCAGCGTTGCCGACGATTGTTCCCCGCGACTCATGACTGCAACTGCACTGCTCATCGCACCGCCTCCGCCACGCCTTCTGCATATTGATTCCACGATGCCGGTGCAGTTTCGTCCACCGGCAGCGGCGGCACTCCGCCCAGATCCACCACGCCCGTCACGCGATTCTTCAACAGCGTCACCCCACCAGCCCGCGCGCTGGTTCCCGCTTCAAACAGGTCCCCGCCCGCAGCCACATCCAGCACGTGCGAAACGGCGATGCCCACCTGGCGGCTGCCCTCGCGGCAAACCACGATAATGATCTGCGCTTCGGGGTTGCTGGCCACCGCGGCCAGCACTCCGCCGGAGTCCTCGATAGGCAGCAGTTGCCCTTCAAAGTTAAGCACCGGCCGGTACCCGATGTACTCAATTCGCGAGACTTTGAGCTGCTCGATGCGCAGCACGTCTGCCAGCGGGACCGCAGCCTGGCGGTCGGCAACCTCAACCAGCAGGTACTCCAGGTTTTTGGCCGTCTCGGCTTCGGTCTCTTGTTCGGCGCCACGCCCCTTCTGAACCTGAGCGCTCACACTCACGCCGGCTCGCGACGCAATCGCGCCGGGGTCAAGAATCAGCGCCAGATCGGCGTTGCCCAGCACCGTGGCTCCGGAATAGAGGCCGATGTTCTTGAGCACCGTCGACAGCGGCTTGACGACAATCTCTTCCGGATCGGCAAGGCCATCGACGACGAGGCCGAACTGGCGTCCATCGGCATTGAGGACGGCAATGAAATTGTCGCGCTCGGTGCAGGCCTTGTGGACCCCCTCCGGCATCAACAGGCGGTCAAGAAACACGAGCGGCAACAGCTTTCCGCGCAGCCGGTAAAGCGGCGCGCCCTCCATCCACTCGATGGATGCTGCGGCCTGTTCCCCAGGAATGTGAACCAGCTCCGAAAGCGCCCCCTGCGGCAGAGCAAAACTCTGCGTCAGGCTGCGTACAATCAGGGCCGGAATAATCGCCAGGGTCAGCGGAATCCGCAGCCGTAGCGTGGTTCCCTCACCGGCGTGCGAGTCAATTTCGACCTTGCCGCCGATCTTTTCCACATTGGTGCGGACCACGTCCATACCGACGCCGCGGCCGCTGACATTGGTCACTGCCGCGGCGGTGGAGAACCCAGGCAGAAACACGAGTTGGAGCAGTTCCCGCTCCGCCATCTGGCCGGCACGATCGGCGGTAATCAGGCCGCGCTCCACTGCCTTCTGGCGCACCTTTTCAACGGCAATGCCGGCTCCGTCGTCGCAGACCTCAATCACAACATGGCTGCCCTCCTGCACGGCGCGCAGGCGCAGTGTTCCCTCCGGGTCTTTGCCCGCGGCAATGCGCACCTCCGGCGGCTCAATGCCGTGGTCCAGCGAGTTCCTCACCGCATGCGTAAGCGGGTCTTTGATTGCTTCCAGAAGGCTCTTGTCCAGTTCCGTCTCCTGGCCTTCCATTTGCAGGCAGACCTTGCGCCCCAGCGACTGGGAAAGGTCGCGAACGATGCGCGGCATCTTGGAGAAAATGTTGGAGACGGGCTGCATGCGCGCCTTCATCACGCTTTCGCGCAAATCCGCTGTCACCATATCCAGGCGGCGTGAAAGCAGCGTCAGGTTGGGGTCGGCTGCCGTGGCCTGCAGCACCTGGTTGCGCGTCAGCACCAGTTCGCCCACCAGGTTCATCATCCGGTTGAGCAGCGTCACGTCGACACGCAGGGTACTCTCCGCCGCGGTGCCCACGTTCGGCGTACGCACTTTGGCCGCAGCGCCGTCGGTTTCGCCCGCCGGCTTATCCGGGAATTTTTCAACAGCCTTTTGCTGCACCGCCGGAACCGGAGTCGCCTTTAAAGCTTCCGCCAAAGTATCCGCGGGTGGAATCCCCGCGACCTGTTGCTGCCAGCTTCCGTACGGCACAGTCGCAGCCGGTGCAGGTTTGTCCGCCGGACTCGCGCCTGCGCACACTTGTTTCGCCTTGACAGGTGCCTGCAGCTCTTCCAGACGCTCAATCAGCACGGTGTCTTCCCCGTCACCCTCTGAGTCCTGGATCTCGATTGTCTTGAGGATGGAACGCAGCCCATCCATCAACTGCAGCAGGCCGGTGGTAATCGGCCCGTCCGCGCGTAGCTTGCCCTCGCGCAGCATTCCGAGCAGGTTTTCGCCCGAATGGGCCAGCTTCTCCAGCCGCTTGAAGCCGAGAAACCCCGTAGTCCCTTTGATCGTGTGCACAGAGCGGAAGATGTCTCCGATGAGCCCGGCGTCTTCCGGGCGCTCTTCGAGTTCGGTCAAACACCGCTCCATGCGGTCCAGACCCTCCTGGCTCTCAATCAGGAATTCTCTTGTCAGTTCATCCATTGCCATGGCACCTACTCATCCACCCACCCGGATTGGGAACCGGATGGGGTTAGCTCTCAGGTCCTTATCGGTAAAGAACAGCGCAACATGAGAAACAGGCCGGAAGTGGAAAATGCGGCTCGCCCGCACTTTCTCGAATTTTTTTGTGGCTCGCGTGGGACGGACGAATGCTGACGGCATGTACATGCGGAGCCGAAATGTCTTACCCTCAAGTCTCATGCCCATTGAGCAAGCCAACCCGACAGACCTAACCCTTGAGGCCCTGCTCGATCAGGCGCACAAGGCAGCCGCCAACTCTTATTCGCCCTACTCCGGCTTTCGCGTGGGGGCGGCGCTCCGCCTGACCAACGGAATGGTGGTGACCGGAACCAACGTGGAGAACGTCAGCTATGGCCTGACCATTTGCGCGGAGCGGTCGGCGCTGGTTGCCGCTGTGTCCGAATTTGGCCCGGGCATCCGCATCGAGGCCGTTGCTGTAGCCAACCTGAACAACGCTGCCAGCCCACCCTGCGGCGCATGCCGCCAGATGCTTTCCGAATTCGTCCTTCCCGAAGCCCCGGTTGTGTTCCCGGCCGCGGCCGGAACCCGAACCATGCCGTTCTCGGCGCTTCTGCCCATGGCATTCGAGATGAAACTGAAATGAAGAAGTCCCTCATGAATCCCGAGTCCTGCGAAACCCCGCTCCATGTCATCGACCTGATTCGCAAAAAGCGCGACGGGCTGGCACTTGACCCGCGTGAGATCGGCTTCCTGGTCACCGGCGCGGCCTCCGGCTCCATTCCTCAGGAACAGCTCTCGGCGTGGCTGATGGCGGCATGGCTGCGCGGCATGTCGCGGGACGAGACGCGCGCGCTCACGCTGGCCATGCGCGATTCCGGCGAAAAATTCGACCCCTCGCGGCTGGGGAAAACGGCTGTGGACAAGCACTCCACCGGCGGCGTGGGCGACAAAACCAGCTTCCTGGTGGCGCCTATCGCCGCAGCCTGCGGCGTGGCTGTGCCCATGATCAGCGGCCGGGCGCTGGGCCACACCGGCGGCACCCTGGACAAGCTCGATTCCATCCCCGGCTATCGCACCGCGCTCACGCTCGACGAATTCGAAGCGGTTCTCGACTATTGCGGCGCGTCCATCGTGAGCCAGACACCGGCGCTGGTTCCCGCAGATCGCGTGCTCTATGCCCTGCGCGACCGCACCGGCACGGTGGAAAGCCCGGGGCTGATCTGCGCATCGATTTTGAGCAAGAAACTGGCCGCGGGGCTGGACGCGCTGGTGCTCGACGTGAAGACCGGGTCGGGCGCATTCCTGCGCAAGCAGCAGGACGCTGAATATCTTGCCGCCCTGATGGTGGCGACAGCCGAAACGGCAGGCACCCGCACCGTGGCGCTGCTCACGGACATGGGGCAGCCGCTGGGCCGCATGGCCGGTAACTGGATTGAACTGGTGGAGTCGGTTGAACTGCTGCGCAACCAGCGCCCGCCTGAGAGCGAAGACCTGCGCGAGCTCTCGCTGATCCTGGCCGGGTGGATGATCCACCTGGGAGGCCGGGCTCCCACTCCCGATGCCGGCTTCCAGTTGGCCGAAGCCGCGCTCGAAGACGGCTCCGCCTTGTCGGTCTTCTTCAAGATGGTGGAAGCGCAAGGCGGGGACAGCAGCATTTTTGACGCGATTGACACCGTGCACAAACCAGGCGCCACCGGGGTGCTCACTGCATCGGAATGTGGCCACATCTCCGCCATGGACACGACGGCCATTGGCTGGGCCGTGCAGCGTACCGGCGCGGGCCGCGAAGAAGCCGGCGAGCCCGTCGATCCGCAAGCAGGCATTGAGTTCCACGCCCGCCGCGGCGCATACGTCGAAAAAGGTCAGCCCATCGCCACGCTCTACGCCACCAACGCCGATCTGCTGGCCGAGCCCATCGCCCTGCTGCGAGAAGCAATCACAATCTCGCCTGAAGCGCCTGAGCCCGTTGCTCTGATCACGCGCATCTTCACGCGGGAAAATGCTGAAACCTATCTGCGCGATGCTGTAAGGTAGTCGCATACGAAAAAGTTGTCGGTTTCTCAAGGAGCAACCTTGTATCGATTCACTGGAATTCTGGGAATCCTTGCCGTCCTGCTGGCGGCTTACCTGGGCTCGACCAATCGCAGGCAGATTCGCTGGCGCACGGTGATCTGGGGCCTCGGCCTGCAATTCTGTTTCGCGTTCCTGGTTCTCCGCTTCGACTATGGGCAGCGCGCCATGACGTGGGCGGGTGGAGTGGTGAATGCGATGCTGGCATCGACCGCGGCAGGCACCAAGGTTCTGTTCGGAGCGCTCGGCACTCCGAATACATCGCTGGGATCGATTTTCGCATTTCAGGTTCTACCGACGATTATCTTCATCTCCGCATTTTTCGCAGTCCTTTACCACATCGGCCTGATGCAAATCATCATTCGCGGCATGGCCTGGGTGATGCTGAAGACAATGCGCATCAGTGGCGCCGAAAGCATGAACGTGGCTGCGTCGATTTTCATGGGGCAGACCGAAGCCCCGCTCACCATTCGACCATTCTTGTCCAAGGCGACCCGCTCGGAGTTGATGGTCATCATGACCAGCGGAATGGCCCATGTTTCCGGCGGCATCATGGCCATGTACATCTCGCAGGGCATCGAGGCCCGGCATCTGCTGTCGGCAGTGATTATGACCTCGCCGGGAACCATTCTAGTGGCCAAGATGCTGGTGCCGGAGACCGAAGTTCCAGCCACCGAAGGCAAGGTCGTGATCCCAAAAGACGAGTTGCACAAGGAAGAGAACCTGATTGGCGCAATTGCCCGCGGCACCATCGACGGCGGCAAGCTGGCCATGAATGTGGCCATCATGCTGATCAGCTTCCTCGCGCTGGTCGCGCTGCTCGACTCGCTGCTGTTGTGGACGCACGGCCTGGCCTACATGCACTGGGTCCCCGGCTCGCTCGGCCAGATTCTGGGGTACGCGTTTGCTCCCGTGGCGTGGCTCATCGGCGTGCCGTGGCACGACTGCCTGGCGATCGGCAATCTGCTGGGCACCCGTATGGCACTGAACGAGGTGATTGCCTACATCGCGCTCGGCGCGCAGAAGGCAACACTGGCGCCGCGGTCCTTCACGATCGCGACATTTGCGCTGTGCGGGTTTGCAAATCTTGGGTCGATTGGGATGCAGATTGGCGGCATTGGAGCACTGGTGCCGGAGCGGAGAAACGACCTGGCCCGGTTAGGCATTCGAGCCATGCTGGCCGGGACCATGGCGAATTTGATTTCCGCGTCAATTGCGGGAATGTTTTTGGGGTGAGGGGAGATAGCAATGGCCGAAGAGGCTCGTTCAGCACCGGAGATTATGGCCTATTTAACCAAGGTAATCACTACCAAAGGTCCCGACGACTATGTAGCGGCCATTTCAAAGGTTCCTCGTCACATCGTCCGAATCTACGCGATTCATATGTGCGTTTGCGAAGTTAACAATGGCGGGTTTCTTCAGCTCTTCTGGAATAGCGTTGGTGTGCTTGTACCTGAAGCGATCGAAGGATTCAAAACCATCGGAATGCCGACCATGGCAGCCATCCTTTGCGAAGCAGCTCAACCTCTGGGCGATCTCTATCCGCGGGACCGAGATGATCGCTGGGATGCTCTACTTCACGCCTCGGGACTGAATGAGGCGGAACTGGAAACGATATTCAAGACGGAAGACAATTTCTATATTGCCTTCGTGAAAGCCACTAAGAGCCTGCCGTTCGACGATCTCAATGACCAGTTCTGGGACGCGGTCAAGACAGAGAACGGGGGCTTTGAAACAGCGGCCACGCGTTACGCCCAGAACCCGTTCCCGTTGCAATAGCTCGACGAACCAGCCTCCATTTTGGCATGAACGAACAGAGGCCCCATCACCGCCCCGCCCGATACCGCGCCAACAAACCTTCAAGCATCTCAGGCCTGTACCGGAAGTTCGTGGCCTTCAACCGTTCAACGGCCGGACCAATTTCAATCAAGCCTCGGCGGCAAGCCAGATCGAGCACCCCAAGTGTCCCGGTGACGGTAAATCCCTTTTGGGACGCGATGCGAGCGGCTTTTCTCTCGTCGATAAGCATCAGATCGGCGCCCAGGACGTCTGCCAGCGCAAGAGCAGCCCGCTCTCCGAGATGGAGCAAGGCCGTGGCAGGGTCGGAGAGGACTGGAGCCGCCACAACCCTCAGCCATTCCGGCGGAGACGCGGCCCATGCGCGCAGCTCGGACGGAGCGCTAGCATGGCGGAGTTCCGCTTGAACGTCGTCAGGCAGATAGATCGAACCGAAAAGATCCTTCAGCAGCGAGACTTGTTCGATGAGATGGAGATAGCGGATGGGACTCGTATCGGCAACGACAAGGCGTGTCAAAACCCCAGCCGCTCCAACGCAGCCCGCTCACGATCCAGATCCTCGGCTGTGTACTCGATCCAGACCTCGTTGCGTTTGAGGAAGCCGTCCAACTCGTAGCGTGTTGGAAAGCCCAAGACCTGGCAGAGCTCAGGCTCGCTCAGCCGCCCGCTCTTGTACTCCTCGAGAGCCAGCGCCTCCAGCACCCTGCGCGGCAAATCGCCCCCCGCCGCATTCAAGCTGCGCGCTAGATCGTCCGGAATTTCGACCGTCAGGTTCATACCCTCACCGTACCGTGTAACCGAAATTGCGTCAAGAATGGCGGGGACCACGCATCCGCTTCACTCGATAGAAAATCGTCAACCCCGTCACCGACCCGCAAGTCAGCAAGCTGGCCGTCATGCCGAGTATCAGCGACCAGTCGCGGTGGTTAACCCCATGCACGATGCCGATGGCCTGCAGGATGCTGAAGCCGCCAAAGGTGATCAGCGAGATGCCTTCATCGGTCTTCTTGCGCCAGACAGCGAGCACCTGCGGCACAAACAGCAACGCGTTGCAGCCCAGGCCCAATCCAAACAGCCAATCAAAAACCTCTACCATTCCACGCTCCCCGCTCCTGTTCCCTGTCCCCTGTTCCCTAGTCCCTAGTCCCTAGTCCCTAGTCCCTAGTCCCTAGTCCCTCAGATTCTCGATCCAAACCGCTCTGCGTTGCGCTCCTTGGCCCGAGCCGCTTCTTCCTCACGGCTGCGCGGCGGAGCGTTGGTTTCAAGCGAGCTGAGCAGGCGCGCCGACACCGCCGCAATCTCATTGACGGCCAGACCGAAAGCAGCCTCGTTCGCCTTCGACGGCTTGTTGAACCCGCTCAGCTTGCGCACGAATTGCAGGCTGGCGGCGCGAATCTCCTCGTCGGTCACCGGCGGATCGAAATTGAAAAGCATCTTGATGTTGCGGCACATTGGCGGCGCACCTCCATCGCATCGAAAGCCCTGCATCCATCATCGCCTGTTTCAATCGGTGCGCGGCCCTGTAAAATCACGGGAAGCGTATCCGCTCTCAAACCATGACCTACTTCGATCAAGTCTCTGAAGCCGCACAATTCCTGAAGACCAGGCTTGGCGGGCTCACGCCGAAGGTGGGCATCGTCCTCGGCTCCGGCCTGGGCGCTGTGGCCGACGCGGTCGCCGATCCAATCCTTGTCCCGTATGCCGGGATTCCGCACTTTCCGCAATCGACCGTCCAGGGCCACTCGGGCCGGATTGTTGCCGGGCTGCTGGGCGACGTGCCGGTGATCGTGATGCAGGGGCGTGTGCATTTTTACGAGGGCTATACGCCACAGCAGGTAACGTTCCCCATGCGCGTGCTGGGGGCTCTCGGGCTGCGGGCTGTGGTGCTCACCAATGCAGCCGGCGGCATCGCCGAGGGCTATCACATCGGCCAACTCGTGGCCCTCGCCGACCACATCAACCTGATGGGCTTCAATCCACTGGTGGGGCCAAACGAGCCTCGCTTTGCGGTGACAGAGAGCGCGGGACTACGGTTCTTCGACATGACCGAGGCCTACTCCAAGCGGCTGCGGGGTCTGGCGGCCAAGGCAGCGCAGGCGGACGGTTTCGGGCTCGCCGAGGGAGTCTACCTGGCCGTTTCGGGCCCGAGCTTTGAGACGCCGGCCGAGATTCGCGCGTTTCGCACGCTTGGCGCAACACTGGTCGGCATGTCCACCGTGCCGGAGACCATTGTGGCGCGTCACATGGGCATTGAGGTGCTCGGCATCTCCTGCGTTACAAACCTGGCAGCCGGATTAAGCGCGACAAAACTGAGCCACGAAGAGGTCTTCGAGGCCGGGCGGGCCGTGGAGCATCGGCTGGCCCGGCTGTTCGAGCGGCTTTTGCCGGAGATTGCCGCGCTGGAGAGCGCATCGTGAGCCAGTCGAAGAACCTGCCATTTCCGCCGGTGATGCTGGCGATTGCCGGCTGTTCCGGTTCCGGCAAAACGACGCTGGCGGCGGAGTTGGCTCGAACCCTTGGCGGCGTCCACTTCCACTTTGACAACTACTATCGCGACCTGTCGCACATGCCCATGGCCGAGCGCGCGGGGCAGAACTTCGACGACCCGGCCCTCATCGAGAGCCCGCTGCTGATTCAGCATGTGGCCGCTTTAGCCAACGGTCAGGCCATTGAGCGACCCCTCTACGACTTTGCCACCTACATTCGCATTCCTGGCCAGACGGAGACCTTCCGGCCTGGGCCGTTTGTGCTGGTAGAAGGGTTGTTTGCGCTCTACTACCTTGAGTTGCTGCCACTTTACCAACTGCGCGTCTACATCGACACGCCAGATGAGCTCTGCTTCGAGCGGCGGCTCAAGCGCGACATGGAGCAGCGCGGACGCACTCCGGAGTCGGTGCGCCGCCAGTATGACGCCACGGTGCGGCCCGCAAGTTTTGCCTATGTGCGGCCCTCCGCGGTGCATGCGGAGCTCACTGTGGACGGAACCGGCGCGCTGGACTGGAAGGTGGAGCGCGTGATGACCGAAATGCGCAACCGCGGGCTGTTGCTGGGCGCGGGCTGAGGCATTTCGCGCCATTCCCATTTTGCTCCTTGCATGAATTCTTCACTTTTTTCCTGACCAAACCGGAACATTTCGCGAAAATTCACATCAAATCCAATAGACGGCTTCACCCGTACGTTTATCGTGAGGGTGAAGATGAGCCGGACCATGACCCTAATGAACCAGCCCAGATTCCAGGCCAGAATGCCGCGGAAGCTTGCCCAGTCGGTTGACACAGTCAAGCGCAACGCGGGCCTGTGGCTCAAGCAGGGCATCTCGCCGCGCAGGCTGGCTTTGACCCTGGCTTTGGGATGCGCCGTCGGGTGCATTCCGGTTGTGGGAATTCCCACGCTGCTGTGCGCGGGGCTGGCGCTGGGATTGCGTCTGAACCTACCGGCAATTCAGGCGGCCAACTACGCGGTGATGCCGCTGCAACTGGTTTTGATTGTGCCTTTTGTGCGACTGGGTGGGTGGCTGTTGACGGCCCCTGCCCGGCAGCCGGGCCTGGCTGCCGGAGCGCTGCTCCACACCTCGCCGCTGCGGCTGATGACACAGATGGGCTCAATGGCCGAGCAGGCGCTGCTGGCCTGGATCGTGATCGCCATTCCCGCTGTACTGGTACTGACGTTCACTCTGACCAAGGTGCTGCGGCGGATTCCCGCTGTCGCCGCGGCGGAAGCCTGCAACTAACTCGCGCTATTTCCCGGCGTAGGGGTCGGCAACCGGTTTGGCGCTTTCAAGCCACGCGGTGTAGATCATGTCCCGCAGCATTGAGGCTCCGGCGCCCAGGCGTTCCGCGGTGAATTCGCGCGACTCCGGTGACCCCTTGCCGACGAAGCCGCCGGCCTTCTCCAACTGATAGACCTTTTCGACATACGTCGCGGTGTGGCGCAGGTAGGCGACGTAGGCGTCGAACATGTCGCCGTCAATGGCCTTGGTAGACGACATCTTTTCGGCGACTTCGTGGGAGTTGATGTTTGCGCCCACAAAAGGCCCCTCGAACTGCCAGTGGATCTTGTGTTCGGTGGTGTAGCCGTTGGGGTTGGGGCCCACCCAGCCGTTGTATTTGTCGGTGGTGTGCAGCGGTTGCGAGGCGTCGCCAACGTAGTGGCCGAGCCAGCCGGCGTAGAAGATGGCGGCGGCTTCCACTCCGCGAGTGTCCTGGTGGGCGGCGGAAAGCGCACGGTATTCGCGAAGAGCGGCTTTGAGGCGCTCCCAGACTTCGGTGGCTTCCCAGGGCTGGAGGCCGATCTTTTCCGGACGCTCGCCGGCGGCGAAGACTTTGGCTTCAAAGTCGAGGCGGCGGCGGGGCAGGGCCCCCAGGGCGTCGGCGGGTTCGAGGTCGATGAAGTGCTCGGGGGCCTGGGCGGCGGCGAGTTCCGGCTCGGCGGGCGAGCGCCAGCGATCGGGCTCGGGGCCGAGGTACTCGATCTCGTTGAGGGCGGCTTCGGAGCGGAGGAAGGCGGGCACGTCGGCGGGCAGGTGGCTGGCGGCTTCGCGGTTGATCATGCGATGGCCTTCGTTGCCCCAGGCGTTGGCGGCGGGCGGCTGTGCGATGAGGCAGAGCAGAGAGGTTGCAGCCAGGGCTTTGTGGATGAGACGAGAGGAAACCGGTGCGTTGGTCATGAGGTGAGTATAAAGTTTCGTAGCCGTAGATGCCTTTTACGGGGTTTGAACCGGTTTTTTTCGGCGTAATCCTTTTGTCTTTATGGCATTGCAGCAAAAGGGCGGGTGGGGTGGGGGTTTGCGCCGGTTTCAGACTGATGTTTCCCTGTTCCGGACTCCCGAAATTCGTGTGTGCAGAGGTACTCATAGGATGATTGTGCGCGTTTCAGGGTGAATAGACTGCAAAGTTTGGGGATTTATTATGCGGCGAGATTCCTGCCTGCCCAGGGTAACTGGGGGGTCAACCAGGGCAAACGCATTTGGAACCATAAGCTCTTGACCTTGTGAGGGAGATGCTTTTGAGGGTCGAATCGAGGTGGAAAACAGAGCACGTTGGGATGGCTTGGGTAGGCGAATTTCGATGTGCGAAAAGTGCCATTTTTTGCTCTAAAGTGCCAGTTTCGACGGTGTTTTTGGCGTTTTTTTGCCCGAAAACGGGGGTTTGTGTTTACCGATAGGTAAACAGGCGGTTTTTGTAACTCATTGACTCTGCGTTAGTTAAGCGGATTCTACCTTCGATTTTTTGACGAAATCGAGGGGGGGGGGTGGGGTCTCAGCGTTTTTGGGGGGTTGAAGGCCGGAAAAACAGGGGCAAAGGCGGGGCGATGGAATTGGCGAGGGTGCGCTTTGCTGGACGATTTTGGCATGCGAAACACCTCTACTAGGATTGTGCGCCAAAAGGGGGTAATTGCCTGCAAGTATGGTGCGGGTGGAAGTTATTGGATTTAAGAAGGTTAGTCAAGGTCAGTTGGGGGAGGGGCTTGCTTTTTTTCGATGGGGTATGGGGGATCGGGTTGCAGGCCTGCCGGAAGGCACATTCTGTGGTTGGATCGATTTTCATGTGCGTTTGCCCTGCGGGGGGTCAACGGCGTCCGCCTGCCTTTTTACATGCTGCAGCGGTGAACATCCCGTCTGTCCCCGGGTTTCGTCTCATGAACAAAGGCCGAAAAGCAACCGCAGATCCTTCGACTCACCACCCCCCACCTCCACCCCAGCGACGAAGACCTGTCGCCGGGGACCCCGGAACTCCACCCCAGCGACGAAGACCTGTCGCCGGGGACCCCGGAACTCCACCCCAGCGAC
>Ga0302193_10002331_pt1 | contig 15701 bp, 12 predicted proteins | sample II_Bog_E3_3_FD_200228 | JGI IMG/M metagenome (GOLD analysis project Ga0302193, IMG submission 200228) | Peat permafrost microbial communities from Stordalen Mire near Abisko, Sweden - II_Bog_E3_3 | ecosystem: Environmental > Terrestrial > Soil > Wetlands > Peat | place: Sweden: Abisko...
GCACTCGCGCTTTGCCCGACCGCCAAAGAGTTGCCGCCGTTGGCGGTCGAATCGTGGCCAAGCGCCGTATCGTTGGAAAGCGTCAGGCTGCCTGAAACCCCCGCAACCGCGTTCGTACCCACTGCCGTGTCATTGGCATTGTAGGCCTGCGTAGAGCCACCCACGGCGACCGCCTGGAATCCCACGGCGGTCGCCGCGGGCCCGAATGCCAGCGCGTCCGGTCCCGTGGCGGTGCTCGAGCCACCGATAGCCTCGGCACCCTGCCCACCCGTTGCACGGGCACCCTCGCCAATCGCAACCGTGTTGTCGGACGTGGCGGTTGCGCCCGTCCCCATCGCGATGGCGTTGCCCGTAACGCCCGTTGCGCTGGCGTTATTGCCAATCGCAATATCTGGAGCGGCGCCCAACGCTGAACCCGGGCTTGCGGCAGATGCGGCATTGCCGATCGCGATGTCCTGCGTGCCAGTGGCCGTGGCGACCATTCCCAAAGCGATGGATTGGGCGCCGCTGGCGACCGATTGCCCGCCCATCGCGATGGCATTGGTATTGCTTGCCAGCGCCCCCGCCTGTCCATCGGCACTGCCCCCGATAGCGATAGAACCCGCGCCGGATGCGGTTGGCCCTGCCCCGCCCGTGCCGGCATCGTGCGATCCGATAGCTGTTGATTGGGCGCCGCTGGCCACGGCGGCGTCGCCCATTGCCAAGCTCTCCTTCGCGTTGGACACCGCACCATTGCCAAACGCCATGGATTCATCGCCGGTTGCCTGGGTTCCGACACCGACTGCGAGCTCGCCGCCCGCCCCCGACGCGAGCGCCCCGTTGCCGATGGCCGTGGAGGACGAGCTAGACGCCTTCGCCCCGATCCCGAGCGCCGTCGCTTCACTGCCGGTAGCCTGTGCACCATTGCCCACGGCCGTTGTATTGAGACCTGAGGCGGTCGCGCCAATACCAAGCGCTGTGGAATCCGAACCGGTTGCCTGCGCGTTCACGCCAATCGCGATGTTATTGGCATTTCCCGGCGACGCCGAAACACCAGTAACGGCACCTGTTCCGACCGCCACATCGTTCGCCCCATTAGCAGTGGCAGTTCCTACGGGAATTACCATGGAGCCCGGACCGGCGCCGGGGCCAATGGTCTGCGCATCAACCGGAACCGCGAAAGCCAGCAGGCCGAAGGCAACCGTCGCCATCGCCACCCGTGTCGATCTACCAGCCCCGAGCAGGCCAAGCCCGCGATTGCGACGCTTAATGCCCAGCACCATGCAACTGGCGCGCAGAATAGCCATGATACGACGGCGCAGGGTCCAGCTGCCCATATCGGCACCGGGAATCCAGTTTCCGACATAGTTCATCCGAACCGAATTACGTTCCGAAATTTGCCCAAAAGTGTTTTTCACGTCAGTCCCCACGTTGCGTACACAGCGCAAGGCGCGGTGCCAAATCATTGGCACCGCGCAGCGCGATGAAATAAGTTGCTTCCGAATCGTCAGAACCTGCGTGATCAGCGGAAGAAATGTGGCCTGCTGGTTCTCACCGACCCCCATCCAGTACAAATTCGCAAAGCCCCACGCCGATATTCACGGCATGCATTTGCACCATGTTCTGCACCGCAGGCTGTGCACAGGTTCAACACCTGCGCGGTCTGCACACCTGATCCAAAATTCTTACCAACTTCATGCGAATGGGGCGTTTGGGGGGACGGCGGACGAAGCAATCCGGGCCCTTCCTCCCGCCGCTCTGGCGCAAGCGCCAATCCAGATAGCGACGGCTCGACGGAGCGAGAAAGTCACCATCGTTTACAATTATGAAATCGCGCGCCAACGTGCGCGCCGGGGAGAAAATCGCGGCGCTGGCTCAATAGGCTCTCTTCGCACGGGGAGGCGATATGCCGCCCCAATTGATATCGGGTTGGGACGCCGGCAGCGTGCGTCAGCGCGGCCGTTGTACACGGCGATCTATCAATCCGGCAGCAGCGGACAGCCAAGGGCAGAATATCAGTTCATCGGTCAGGGCATCCTGCCCCGATCACCGCACTGCTTTATTGGGGATACCGCCCTGATCCACCAAACGGAGTGCAGCGGGCGGCTTGGCCCTTGCGTAGCGGTGGGCCTGCCGCAGCGGCGGAATAGGCATTTGCCGCGACAACGACCGGAGCGACCCAGCGATGCGGCGCGTTTACTCGGCCGCTTTCGCTCCATGCATTGTCAGGGCTTTGTAGCGGGATACAAACTGATCCCGCTACAATTTGCAGTCTTACTGGCAAATCCTGACACGGTGGAAATGTCGGAATGCATAGTGACAGCGGGGGTGATGGTCGCGGTGGTCGCGGTGGTCACGATTACCGCGTTGATCATGCTGGACAACGCGCTGGTCATGTCGATCGGGACCAGCCTGCGCTAAGGCGATCGTGCCGAAACTGCTCGCAGCCAACACCAAGCCAGCGTAAGCCAGCGTAAGCCAACATACTTTTCATTTTCATGATTGTCTCCTTCAATTTGCCCCCTCGATGGGAGGCGCTCTCTTGTTAGTTCAGAAAATCAAAACCTTATCTGAACAAAACTGATACCCGGCGCACGGCCTCCTTACTTGCGGGGGTTGTCGAGATCGGCGGCTAAGCCATCTCCCGTCGCGGCCTGCGTTGCGCCCTTTGGCGATGATGCGGCAGCCGAATTGAACGTTTTGGCAAGGTTGAGCAGCTGGTTCTCCATCATGGTGTCGACAGCCGTTGCAATCTTGTCGCCCGGATAGCGCATATAGCCGGCCACGACATATTCAAAGATGACTCGCGTTCCGCCATCGACCGGCTTCAGCGTCACGGTCAGCGCGCCGTTGACCGCTTCGCCCTGCAACGGCCCAAGCGCGCCCACCAAGCGCATCGCCCTCGTATCATCGACGAACACAACGCGCATGTGCTCAACCCCGCCGCGCGCGGGCGGACGCGGAGCGGGGCTGGGTTTGGCTGCGTTGCCTGCCTCGGCATCATCTTGCGGTAGATTTTCGCAGAAGCACCCCCCGGGTACAGAATCGAGCGTCAGATTGGCGGCATCGCCCGAAAATGTATGGTCGGACAACCACCAGGCCGCCGGCGTCACCAACCGCTTCCACACTTCCATCGCGCTGCCGGCCACAACCACAACATTGCGCGATACAAAACCCAGATCAGTCTGCGCGATTACTTCGGCATGGGCGGGTGCGGGACCGGCGAGAACGACAAGCAAGGCCGTCGCCCGGATCCGTCGCCACGCTGTCATCGTCACTCTCCTGCAACCGCTCTGGGCGACTTAACCAAACGATTCGGAGAGTCTAATTCGCAAATTGCATTTCTCGGCAACGTAGCGCCTAAATGTACGATTCCGGCTGACCCACCCCCCTGTGGATCCCTCGATCTGATGTAGAGCCTGCCCACGAGGAAGGAGCAGGCAGATGAGAAAGAGCCGTTTTACCGAGGCGTAGCTAATCGGAATGATCGAGGAACAGGAAGCCGGGCTTCCGACGGTCGAGGTTTGGCGCAAGCACGGGCTGAACACGGCGGGTTTGAGGTTTCTGACGCCCGTCGCCTGCGCCCGCTCGAAGACGAGAACGGTAAGCTCAAGCGGTTGCTGGCCGACAGCATGCTCGACAACGCTATCCCGAAGGATTTGCCGGGAAAAGTCTGACGCCGCCAGCCTAGCGCCCAGCGGCGTGACACGGCGCTCGGCGTGATGCGGGATTACCAGATTTCGCAGCGCCGGGCCTGTGAGCTGATTGGTGTCGAATCCAAGACGGTCCGGCGCCGCCGGTTCGGCAATCGGCGCGTGGGCGTCATGCTGGAGCGTAACGGCATGATCATGAACCACAAGCAGCTGTACCGGCTATACGGCGAGGAAGGCCTGTCGGTGCGTCGTCGCCGGGGCCGCAAGCCGACGCGCGGCATCCGGACATCCATGCCTGTGCCGCTGCGCCCAGGTGATCGCTGGTCGATGGACTTTGGTCTGACACCTTCGGCGCCTCGCGCAAGTTCCGTATTCTGGCGATCAACGACGACTGCTGCCGCGAAAACCTATGCCTGGTCGTAGATACCAGCATCGAGGGCGAACGGGTGGCACGCGAATTGGACACGCTGGTGCGCCTCTATGGCAAGCCGGTTTTCATTGTCAGCTATGGGACCGAGTTCATCAGCAAGGCGATCCTGAAATGGGCCAACGCCAACAAGGTCGATTGGCATTACATCGATCCGGGCAAGCCACAGCAGAACGCCTTCATCGAGAGCTTCGACGGATCGTTGCGCGATGAACTGCTGAACGAAGAACTGTTCGACAGCCCGCCTTTCCGACGAGAAGAGCAAGCCCGCGCCCCCTGCGGCCATGCACGAAACCACACGCGCCATGCTGTAATCGAATTGGGCGAGGCGAGATGAACGTGGCTATAATCATATACCCAATCAGGATGTACATTCGCTCCTTTCCATGATCGAACCCACTATGCCCGTGCCAGTAATCGACGAAATATCTCGTGATGACTGGAACATGTCATCACGCAACAGCGATATCAGATCCGCTCTCGATAATTGGGCGAATAATGGAACCGGGGGCGATTTCGCGCTTGCAACCCTATGCCATCTAGAAGGCGCTGCGCCGCGACCGCTCGGAACGCAGATGCTGTTTGCGCGTGATGACAGCGGAGCGATGCGCATGTCCGGCTATTTTTCCGGCGGATGCATCGAACATGATGTTGCAAAACATGCAGGCGAGGTACTTGAAAACGGCCAGCCGAGAATGCTGGTTTACGGCACAGGCAGTCCGTGGATTGACATCCGGCTGACCTGCGGCGGCAGCATGCACATTCTCGTTGAAAGGGTGAATGCGCATGCACTCGCGCTCGGTCGCCTGCGGCATGCTGATGCGACGCGCGAGCCCGCGCTGTGGACCAGCAATGGCTGGGCTCGGCAGGTGCTCTATGCCACCCCAAACAATTGTTCGACCTGGCGATGGTCGTTCGATCCCGAAACCTGGTGCTATTCGCGGATCTATCTGCCAAGGCCTAGGCTGCTTATCGTCACGAATGCCGATGCCTCGGCGCTTGCGCTTGCCGAACTGGGTTCGATAGCGGGTATAGAGACATGGCTGTGGCGCCCGTCCGGTCCGGCCACGCCCTGCCCTATTCCCGGCGTGCGCTATGTCCGATCCGGAATTGGTGGCGCGGGCGCATGGCCCGTCCGCCTCGACGCCTGGACGTGGGTCGCGCTGATGACGCATGACAGCGAACTCGATCTTGTGATCGCGCCGTGGGCCTTGCGCAGCGAAGCCGGCTATGTCGGCGTGCTCGGTGCGGGCAAGCGCCGCCCGCAATTTCTCCACGACCTGCGGCACCAGGGGCTTTCCGAAACGCAGATCAACAAACTGTGCATGCCGATTGGCATTGGCGGCTGCGGTAAGGCGCCTTGGGAAGTTGCGACCGCCATTCTGGCGCAACTTTTCCAACTGGCATGGTCTTCACAACCAACGACGTAAGAGGAATTAGATGAACAAGGAGCGGATGGTCGCATTCAGCGACGGCGTTTTTGCCGTTATCATCACCATCATGGTGCTCGATCTCAAAGCGCCCGAAACGCCGACGCTCGCCGCGCTGAGGGGTGTTCTCGCACCGTTTGCGGCCTATGTGCTCAGTTTTCTCTATGTGGCGATCTATTGGAACAATCACCACCACCTGTTGCAGATTACCCGTCATATCAACGGGCGGGTGATGTGGGCCAATATGAACCTGCTGTTCTGGGCCTCTCTTATCCCCTTTACCACGCGCTGGCTCGATTCCGCTTGGCTAAGCGATGTGCATCATCCCGAAATCCCGGTTGTGTTCTACGGACTGTCACTGCTGTTTACGGCTCTGTCCTATTTTCTGCTGCAAAACATGCTTGTTCGCCTGCATGGCAAGGACAGCGCGCTTGGCCGCGCCTTCGCACGCGATTTCAAGGGACCGGCCTCGCTCGTGCTCTATATCGTCGCAATCGCCAGCGCGCTCTGGAATCCGGCTATTTCGCTTGTCATCTATCTTGTCGTGGCGACCTTATGGTTCATTCCCGACCGACGGATCGAGGGCGTTTTGGGCGAGGCTGAACACGGGAATTGAGGCACACCTCACCCGGCACGCGAACCCCAGTCTGTCCAGATACGGCATACCTCATCGGGCAGCGTGAGCGGGTCGAACGGCTTAGCGATAACACCGATCGCGCCGAGTCCCAGAAAGTGCGCTTCGTCAGGCGGGAAGGCGTTGGCGGTCATGAAAATCACCGGAATATGCGCCAGCGCAGCATCGGACTGAATGGCCTTCAGCACAGCGGGGCCGTTCATATCCGGCATCATATAATCGAGCAAAAGGACGTCTGGTGCGCAGGCGGCAAGACCATCGAGCGCGCTGTTGACGCAGTTAAAAACCGAAACCTGATAACCACCGATCGTTTCGAGCGCCAATTGCGCAATCATCAATATGTCGGCCTCGTCATCGAGGCAGGCGATATGCCTGAGATTTTGGCTCATGATACCCCCAGAGATAAATCTACAAAGAAAGTGGCGCCTTGATCTGGCAGGCTTTCAAAAGAAATCCGGCCGCCCATCGCATTGACCATCGCTTTGGCCATGGCGAGGCCCAGACCGGTTCCCTTGACCTGGCGCGGAGATGTATTCGGCACCTGAGAAAATTTTTCAAAAATAGACGCTTGATATTCCGGGGGGATACCCGCCCCATCGTTATGAACGCTGATCCGCATGAAATTACCAAACACGAATGCTCTGACGGTTACTTCACCATCCCTCGGCGAAAACTTTATGGCATTTGACAATAGATTATCCATGACCTGCATCAAACGTGTCGGGTCCAAAGCGACTTGTGGAATGCTCTCTGGCGTATCCAGCTTTACGGACACCGAAAACTGCGCAGCATATCCACCAATGGCTGCGCAGGCCTGGTCAAGCACGCGCGCTACATCAAGCAGGCGCATTTCGACTTTCATATGACCAGCCGCGATCTTTTCTATGTCCAGAATGTCATTGACGATAACCAGCAATCTCCGACTGTTATCATTGGCGATTTTCAGCAATTTCTCCGCGCCCACCGGAATGGTTACCACCTTTCCCGACAGCAGGAGGCCCAGAGCGCCGTTGATCGAGGTAAGCGGCGTGCGCAGTTCATGCGTTACCATGGAGATAAACTGCCGTTTGAGCTCTTCCTCCCTCCGTCGCTGACTGACATCCCGGAAAACGACACTCCAGATCTCGCGCTCGTTCTGGATGTGACACGAACTGCTCGCTTCGAGAAAAATCCGCTTGCCGTCCTTATGGAGGCCAACCCAGTCGAACGGAGCACCAGATTTCTCCTTCACGAAATCCCGAAAAGACTTGTTGTCGGCGTGCAGCATATCGATCCAGTCCCGATCGACGACCCGTCGCGAGTCCAACCCCTCCATCTTGCCGGGTTCGTACCCGAACATCCGCTCGGCGGACTTGTTCGCGGCGAGAATCCGTCTACGAGTATAATCAACGAGATAAATGCCATCCACCGCATCATCAAAGATGCTGGCGTAAAAATTGGCCATCTGCGCGATATTGGAAAATCCTTGTTCGATTTCCTGCCGCAAAGCCGTTTCCATGCTCGCGACACGCAGCACCAATGCAACCATAGAGACGCCGATAACCAAACCCGCCTCACGGATAACCAGGAAGAAGTACCATATTACTTCCCGTGACAAGCCTCGATATAGCCCTTTACAAGGCACGGATCTATCCGATGAATTTGTCGAGCAATTATCAGAAATACTACCTTCCATCACGGTTATAGCGATGACAATGCAGGCCGTTACCACAGAAATTATCGCAAGTTTGACAAAGGTTCCACGACGTTGTTCCTGGGGAACAATGAGCCCCGTTCCGACAAAAGCGAGAACTGTCAGAGGCGCGAATACCGGTCCGGCAAGACATGCGCCGATCCAGGTGTTCAAAAAGCCCAACACCAGAAACCCCGTCCCCGAGGACATGGCAACAAGCGTCATCCACACCATGGGCACGATCGAGGCGGTGAGCAGACCGGTCAGCGCCAGCCCCAGGCCGATCGACACCAGCGGCAAGAGCATTTTGCGCCCATGCAGAAAGTTCCTGAGCACGGGGTGGGCCAACACCGATTGCAGCGTGAAAGCACCACCCAGCAACAGACCAACTACCAACCGCCCGGTCCCGATATTCCCGATCAGGTCTGCACCGGACATCGCGCAGTATCCCAGCGTCACGCCGATCCAGATCGCCGGCCAGACGCGTCTGCCAAAGCTGACCACTGCGCCCAGCGCAAACCCACCCGCAGGTAAGAATTGAGGCACCTGCTCGCCGTGCACTACAAACAACGGCAGGGCCAGCGTTGCCAGGAAACACCCCGCCAAGGTGACGAGAAAACCCGCTGTAAAACCGCCCCGCTCAGTGATGGGACGGGTATCTGCGGCAGGCTCTGGCCACTTGAACATTTGCATCGCGCCAAGCCTGCCTCTTAAAAGCGGCGCCAGACTGCAAGAAATGCCCCGGTTTCCTTAAGCGCGTTGTGGCCAGCGATCGTCGTCATGCCGCCAACCTGAAGCGACCAGTGATCGTCGATGTGCCGCACGAGAGACAGGGCAGCCTTATGGTAGTTGGTCTGCGGAAACTCGGATCCACCCGAACCCAGCGAGACAACGTTGAAGGACTGCGCAAGAAGCAGCCATTTGGGCGAAAGTTGCGCGCCCAATGTAAAATCATCATGCAATTCATCGGGCGGACCGCCATTGCGGAAACGGACGCCAAGCTGTTCATCGAAAAACGCCGGGACGTGGCCGATCGAAAACTTGCGCCCCCACAGCACACGCGCATCAAATTGCGTGTCAGTCTGCCCAGTCTGCGCAAGTCGCGATCCATCGCTCGCTCCGGGAATACGCACGCTTGCCTGCACCGAAAAGACGTCCGAAGTGGTCTTCGCGAATGTATAGTGGCCGCCGAGCTCGGTATATCCAGCCCCGGTATATTGATCGGGTGCTCCCCCGCCACTGACTTTGACATCGCTAAAGCTGGGAATCACGAATGCCGTCAGTTCGGGGGTGACGCCATATTCAATCAGGGCATAGACCTCGGCCTTGTCCGTCTTGGGAACATCGCCGAGATAGCCGGAACTCCCCGAAAAGGGCTCTCCCGACGAATAGCTGCCAGTGACGATGACCTGCCCCTTGCCCTGGTCCTGCGGCCAGGCGCTGGCATGGGCTGAATTAGGAAGGCCAAGGGCTGTCAGCCCCAATGTTACGAATGCTGCAGCAAAAGCCGGCGCCTTTACCATGGTGGCGATCTTGCTGCTCATGCGCCTGTCCTTACGATGGTGTAGGCATTTCCGTTGCCGGCTGAGAGATGTTCGGCGGCCTGAAACGCCTGCGTCACCCCCTGCTGCAGGGCTTGCGCGGTATCTGGCAGTGCGATGCCGATACTAACCGTGACAATTTCGGCGGCGGTGGATTCCGGATTGGGAAGCCCCAATTTCATGACCGCCTTCTGAATGTGCCGCGCGAGGTCTTCGCATTCCGCAGGGGTGGTATCGGGCGCCAGAATCGCCAGTGCCTTGCCATAGCTGGCTAGGATCGTTCCCAGACGCCCCGCCACGGACGCCACTTGCCGCGCGACGATCCCGATCATCCTTTGCGTACCGGCTTCGCCGAATTCTTCCTCATAGGCGATCATGCTGTCGAAAAGGATGACAAGCACGCCATGGCGGGACGCCTGACCCAGGTCGGCAAGACCGTGAATAGTCAGATCGAGAATGTCGCCACGCAGCAGGCCGGTCGCCGGATCGATCGCGCTGGCATGTTGCGCCCGGCCGCCAAGACCACCCCGGCTGTTTTTCAACAATTCCAGGAGTTCATGTTCGCGTTGCCGATGGCGATCGAGTTCGGTCTTCAGCTTGATCGCCGAGCGAACGCGGGCAATGAGCGCGCTGCGGTTGATGGGTTTGGTTATGTAATCGTTGGCGCCAGCGACAAAGGCATGTTCGAGCGCAGCGGTGTCTGCCTCAGCCGTTACCATCAGGATCGGTACGTCGTGGTAGCGCTGATCGGACCGGATCCGCGCACAGGTTTCGATGCCGTCAATCCCGGGGGGCATCATGACATCGAGAAGAATAATGCCTGGCACAAGGCCATCATGCGACACTGGATCGATTCCAAGCTGCGACAAAGCATCGCGCCCCGAGGTCGCGAAAATCAAATTCTCATAGCCAGCCGAGCTGAGCACGACCTGCATGATCGACCGGAAATCCTCGGAATCGTCGACGACGAGCAGTTTCATTGAAGCCCTCTGCACTACTTTTGATGATGGGTCTGGACGCGATAGATCCGCCAGGTCGGAGTATCGTAAACGAGCCTCATACCTGGTGCGCCGTCGGCATAAAGTTTTGGAAAAGAAAGTGAAATCGCGTCAGCGTGGCTCCTTTGCGCATCTGGATTGGCCACCAGAACATAGTGGGTCGGGATCTGGTGGTGCATCAAGGCCAGGCGAAACGACGCGTCGGATACCGTGACAAGCCCTCGCGCGGTTCCGCGCGCCGCCACGATTTCAGGAGACGCATCGGTATCGACCATCACATCGTCGATCCCGGCCAGCGCTTGCCCTGTCAGGTACGCATCACGATCCATCGACACCTCCGACGGCGACGCCTCGGCGAACCGGGGAAGCAATGTTGCCGCAGTGAAGATGCCGCCGCTTACCAGGCCCAGCACCAGCCAGGCTGCCAGCCTGAACGTCGGGAACGAGCGCCTGGTTCGCCACAGGATCATCGCGACAAGCAAACCCAGGATTGGCGCCATCGCATCCTCCAGGCTGGTTCGCCACCCCAGGCCAAGGGCTACCATGACCGCACAGGGCGCTGCCGCCAAAAGCGCAAGACCAGGTTCGAGCAGCGGGGGGCGCCGGCGCACAGAGTAGGCCAGAACGGCCGCTGCGGGCATGACACCGATCAGGAATGCCGCAGCCTCAAGCCACAACGCGCCCCAGCGCAAAGGCTCCGCAGCTCCCCGCAACGGCAATGTCGTGTCCGATGCCAAAAGCTGTCCACTTGCAAGTGGATTGATCATGCTCCAGTCGGCCGCCCCGAAAACTCCGCACAACGCGGCGAAGGAAGCGAGCGCGAACAACGACGGAAAGGCAAGGATAAGCGCAACGCCCATCGCCGAACGCCGCAAAAGGCGCGGCGGAGCGGCCAGAAGGCTGAGCGGCAGGATAATGGCGGCAAGCGCAAAGCCCATCGCGTCGCACATCGGCAAGCTCGCAAGCGCCAGACCCGCCGCGATGGCATCGCGCGCCCGGCTATGCCCGCGCAGCGCATAAAGCGCGTGCGCATAGACATAGACGAACGCAAGCAGCAGGATTGTGCCGCTCCCGTCCGTGACCGCAAGCAGAAACAAGGGATGAAAGATGATCAGCGGCAAGATCAACACCCAGCCCAAGCCATAGCCGCCGGCCCAGATGCGGTTTGCCCAATGCGTCCCCAGCGCGCCAGCCAGAATCGCAGGGGCGGCCAGTGATGCCGGTATACCGGTCCATCCGATCGCCCACTGCATGATCGTGGCAAGCAGGATCGGGACGGGTGGATAAATGCTAGTAAACGCACCGATCCCGACGCGTCCTTCCGCAGCAAGGATGGCACGCCCCTGAAGCGCCTGCGCGTCGGCAAAGTGATTGCTCGCCGCGATGATCTCACCGAAAACGACCGTCAGTGCAGCAAACAGCGCAAGGCGTGCAAAGCTCTGCGCCAGGCGTTTTGCGCTGATCATCCCAACGCCTCGGACGGCACGGCACTGTGCTTTTCCGCCTGAACCCGCGCGAGCTCCACTGCGGTGTGCTTGGACAGACCGTGCTGGGTCTTTTCCCAATAGAACGGGTTATTGATCAATTGCCACAGTGCCTTGTAGGCCGCGATCGACATCAGGGCCCAATAGCCGCTTACCGTCAGCGCCCATGGCGAAAGGTGCACCCAGCCCCGTCTTAAAGGCGCAACCATAGACAGGAGCACGAAAGCCCCATTGCCCGCCAACAGGTTAAACAGCGCCAGCCAGGCGATGACCGGCGGAAACAAGGGATGCAACCCGGTTAGATGGAAAAATAGCCAGGCAACAAACATCGCCCAATAGATCGGATTAAGCAGCGACGATATAACCGGAGCGCCGATAAAGAACACAAACCCGATGACACCTGCAGGTCCGACCGTCCGGGCGAAATCAAGCGGCCGGCGGGTATGAACCAGCAGGGTCTGCATATACCCCTTGATCCAGCGAGAACGCTGCCGGATCCAGTTTCCAATCGCGACGTTGGCTTCCTCGTAAGTGGTCGAATCTATGACTCCGGTCCGGTAGCCCTTCTGCGTCAGTCGAATGCCCAGATCAGCGTCCTCGGTCACATTGAACGGATCCCAGCCATGGAGTTCGCGCAAGACATCAATGCGAAAATGGTTCGAGGTTCCCCCCAGCGGGATCGGCATACCGAGGCGTTCGAGCCCAGGCAGCATGAGATCGAACCACAAGGAATAATCCAGTGTAAACAGGCGGGTCAGCCAGTTTTCATCGGCGTTGTAATAGTTGAGCCGGCATTGGATGCAGGCGGTGTTGGCGGGGGCTTGGGCGAAGGCGGCGATGACCTTGCGCAACTGATCAGGCTCTGGCTTATCCTCGGCATCGTAGATGACGAGAAATTCGCCCCTCGCATAGCGGAGCGCATAATTGCAGGCTTTTGGTTTGGACTGCGGCTGCGAATAAGGGACACGAATAATCTCGAACATGCCTTCGAGCCCGAGCGCACGCGCTGCATTAATGGTGTCATGATCGCCATCTTCGAGGACAATCTTCACATCGAGTTTTGCGAGGGGATAGTCGAGGCTGCGCAGCGCATGAGCGAGAATGGGAAGAACATCGGGCTCGCGAAACATCGGCACGAGAATTGTGAAAACGGGAAGATCGTCCTCACGCAACCGGCGGGCCTTGAAGGCGAGGCTGCGCGCGTTTTCCTCTTCCGCCGCGCTGCCCTTCCACGCCAGAATTGCCCGAAACGCGAAATTCCCGGAATAGAATATGATCGCGATCACGTTGACCACAAACAATGTTCCAATCGGCGCGAGAACAAGGCCGAGCAGAAGGGCAGAGACACAAAGATAGCCAAAAACCGCCTGGGGGACGGTCAATACGGTCTTTGCCGACATCCGGGGATCACGTTCGGCAAGCGCATGAACGGCCTCATGCGAATGGCGTTCATCATGCAGTCGCTGCACTGTCCAGATAATGTCGAACTTCGATGTAACCACCAGTTCCACATCACCCCCAAAGCGGCTCCGTATGTACATCAGCGTGGCGGGACTGGGGTCGGCGGTGGCAACGACAAGCCGGCCATCTGACCGGCGACGCCAGGGAATGGTCAAATTACGCAGATCCTCGTCCGCATCATCTTCACGTAAAAGACCTGCGTCGGGCCATTCCTCCAGCAAATTGACAAACGGTAAATCGAAATAGGAAGCAAGCGTCCGGTAAAGACTTTCCGTCGGCACCCAGTCGCGCGCCAGCAGGACATCGAGAATACGCACCCGCCAGCGCCGAGCCAGATCACGGACCTCGTCAAGTTGGGCAAGCGTGATCAGTTCTCGTTCTAAGAGCAGATCGCCCAGCACTTCATCGTCAGGTATGAATGCGTCGCGAAAGGCAGCCCTCCCTGCCGTCAATGACGGTTGGATGGCTGCTGCGTTCACGAATCCTCTCCGTCAGAGCGATGCTTGCGACGAACCTTGCGCAGCGCATAAAGGAACCCGAGCGTAAGCAGGACCCATGCGCCAGCGACCAATTCCACTTCGTAGCGCGTCGCGAAAGCCCAGACCGACCATTCATCCGGATAATCGGCGATCACGTCGCTTTCGTGCGTGTCGGCGTAAGACACGTTGCCCGCCTCACCGACAATCGCCACATCACCACGGTCAAGGAAAATGCCATCGGGAAGCGCCATTGCCGTGACATCGCCAAACGGCTTCACCCAAAGTCCTGCCGAACCGTGATCACCTGCTGCAAGCTGAACCGCAAGCATGTCATGGGCATTGCCACTGTCGAAAAGCGTATCCTGATCGCCGACATGCAACACCGTGCGCCCTTCATCAAATCGCAAGGGGAATGTCAGGTTCGCCGGCTTGTCTTTCCCATAATAGACCAGCGGATGCGCCGCGCTGCCGCCAGGTGCTGAAATCGGCGCATCCAGTCCTGTCAGGCTGGCGAGCATTGTTCCGACAAGCTCTATAGCGCGACGCTGTTCGGCCGCGCTCGCGGTATCGAGCCGGACATCGACCCCTTCGCGCAAGTAAGCCGCCCATTCATGAAATGCATGTGCGTCCGGTGCGTCCTGCAGGAGGAGGCCGCTTGAGGCCAGCAATTGAACGGGATAATCCAGCGGCAGATGCTTGCACCCGCCTTCGGCAGGCTCACGCTGCACAACAACCCGCACGGTGTTGGCAAGACCAAGCAACCGGCGCGCGACAGGTAACTCGATGTGCTGCGGCTTGCTTGTCTGAAGACGCTCTGAACCAATCAGTTCGTCGTTGACGAAGATACTGGCAACAACGGTCCGGTTATCCGAATCAGGTGCGGCAAGCAGATCAACCGCGATCGCCGCCGGCCTGGAATGCGCGGGCAGTTCTGTCATGGTGAAAGGCAGGGCGAATTCGGCCTTGGCAACCAGTCCAGTCAACGCCGGCGCATGACCCAGCCTTTCAAATGGCAGAAAATGCCTGACCGTGCCATGTCCACCGAGCGGCAACGGCAGGGCGGGTGCGTGCGCGGTGGAGGCCCGCCGCGCGGACAGCAATTCGAGCTGTTGCGGGGTAATCTGGACCACCGGGCCCTGCGCGCCGAACGAGATCGGGTTGCCCTGCACTTGCCCGCCGGAAACGACAACGATTCCTGTCGACCACGGCCCATCGACATTTCCCGCAAGGCCAGCGGGCGTTGCTGGCAGACCGTTTTGCGCCACCGGACGAATCGTGACTTGGTGACCCAAGGCCCGGAACAGGCGGAACGCCTCAAGCGCGTTAGCGACCTGGGCGCCATCAAGCGACCGATCAGGCAGCCCAATAACCACTTGATCGGGCATGAGCGCCAAGACCGCATCCAGCGAAGCCAATCCCGAAGGGTGGAATGCCAGTTCGAGACCGGATTCTGGCCGCAAGTTCAGGGTTTCACCCCCGATGCGGTCTTCGAGACAACGGTCATCGTCGATCTCTCCCTTATAACGGATGGAGACCTTGATGACGCCCTCTCCAGGCTGCCTTGGCGGGAGTGCAATCGTCAGCCGCTGCGGCCCGTCAGCCTCCTTGATCGCGCTGGTGGCCACGACCTTGTCATTGACCGCGACTTCGATGACCCGGCGCCCGGTTTGCGAAGCGGTGACATCGTAAACGAGGTCAAGCTGGCTTGAGGCGAGGTCAACGCTTGCCGGAACGGTGAAGAAAAAATCACGGGTCCGACCGAAACCATCGAACTGCACACCCTGTGGCAACCCAAGAGCTTTGAGCGTAATCGTATGATGAAGACTTTGTGCGACAACGGGCGTCGCGACGAAATGCCTTGGCACGCCATGCCATGGCGTGCTGGCCTCGCCCGCTACGGGCAGGATGATCAGGGGTACGGCGAGCACGAGTAAGGGGCGCAA
>Ga0302193_10002344_pt1 | contig 15670 bp, 14 predicted proteins | sample II_Bog_E3_3_FD_200228 | JGI IMG/M metagenome (GOLD analysis project Ga0302193, IMG submission 200228) | Peat permafrost microbial communities from Stordalen Mire near Abisko, Sweden - II_Bog_E3_3 | ecosystem: Environmental > Terrestrial > Soil > Wetlands > Peat | place: Sweden: Abisko...
TGGGATTCGGTGATGTCCCGGGTGACCTTGCTGTAGCCGGTCAACTGGCCTTCCTCGTCGTATAAAGCCGAGATGACCACATGGGCCAGGAACCGGCTGCCGTCCTTCCGGACCCGCCAGCCCTCCTCCATGAAGAGTCCGTCTTCCCGGGCCTTGCGCAGGCCCCATTCCGGGGCTCCGGCCCGGATCGCCTCTTCGGGGTAGAAGCGGCTGAACGATTGGCCCAGGATTTCCTCGGTGGGCCAGCCTTTGATCCGTTCAGCGCCCTGGTTCCAGCTGACCACCCGGCCCTGGACATCCATGAAGTAGATAGCGTATTCCTTCACCTCCTGGATCAGCCGGCCGAACTGGGTCTCCTTTTTTTTCAGGTCCCCCAGGGCGCGGTCCTTTTCCTGCCCCAGGGCCTGGATCTGGCTGAGGGTGGGGGCAGCGAGCATCCGCGGGATCAGCCGGACGAAGATCAGGGCCGTGACCATTCCGGCCAGGGCCGCCGCCAGCCGGATCGGTGAGGTGGGGGCGGGGGTGTAGAATGTATCCATGGCATGCATGGATGCGAAGATGAAGAAGGCGATGGAGCAGAGCGCGGCCTTCCCTCGGTCCAACTGGTCCGGGCGCCTCCAGGCCAGGAAGGCGAGGGCCAGCGCGACGAGCAGGGTTGCCAGGGCCAAGGTGCCGGAAACCAGGGCGCTGGGGGTTCCCAGTTGAGGTGTGCGCAACCATTCAATACTTTGGTTCAAGGGGGCGGATGCGAAGTTGGGCGTCATCGGTCGGCTGTCGGGATGCTGCAACGGGGGGGGAGCGCGGACATGGCCCACGCCTATGATTGTGAGGTGCGGGTTGCCGGACTTTTGGACTCATCGGGGTTGCAACTGTCTCCGGGTCAGTTCCGGCAGGGCGCCGCTAGCTTCGCGCCCGTTCCTCGGTTAACCTAGCCTTTCAACTTTTTCACCGTTGGGCTGGTCAATGGTCAGTGCGAAGGTCTTGGCCTCGCTGGAGCAGGGGGAGCAGGCATGGCGTTCAGACGAGCACGATTGATGATGGTTGTCCTTCTGGGCGCGGGCCTGCTGGCCGCCCACGGCCTGGAGGCCATGCCCGGCCTTTCGCTGCGGTCGGCCGCTGCGCTGGTGGAGGACCAGGGGACGGGCGAGCTGCTGCTGCAGAAGCATCCTGACCAGGCGGTGCCCATCGCCTCCATCACCAAGCTGATGACCGCCATGGTCATGATTGATGCCCAGCAGGACATGCAGGAGCCGGTCACGATCCTGGAAGAGGACAAGGACATACTGCGGCATAGCCGGTCCCGGCTGCCGGTGGGAACCACCCTGACCCGGAACGATACCTTGCTGGTGGCCTTGATGGCCTCGGAAAACCGCGCCGCCCATGCCCTGGGCCGGACCTATCCGGGCGGGGTGGCGGCCTGCGTGGCCGCCATGAACCTCAAGGCCGCCAACCTGGGCTTGACCACGGCCCATTTCGACGACCCCACCGGGCTTTCCAGCGGCAACGTCGCCTCGGCCAAGGATCTGGCCCGGATCGTGGATCAGGCTCACCATTACCCTTTGATCCGGACCTGCACCACCCAGGAGGAGACCACGATCCAGGGGCGCTTCCACCCGATCGCCTTCCACAACACCAACCGGCTCCTGCAGAGTTCCCGCTGGCGGATCGGCCTCTCCAAGACCGGATTCATCGACCAGTCGGGGGAATGCCTGGTGATGCAGGCCGAATTGAAGCAGCGGCCGGTCCTGATCGTGCTGCTGGACTCTACCGGCCGGGGCGCCCGGTTCGGCGATGCCGACCGCATCCGTCAGTGGATGGAGGGGGCGGATCCGGTGGTGCGGGTGGCCAGGGTGGCCAAGGTCAGAAGGGCGTCCAAACTGGTGCGGGTGGCCAAGATCACCCGGGTCGCCCGGCTCCGCAAGCCCCACCGGCACCCCCAGGCCTAGCTGCACAGGGGCGTCCGTGGTCATTCGTAGCGCAGCGCCTCGATCACGTCCAGCCTTGACGCCTTCAGCGCCGGCAGGAAGCCTGCGGCCACTCCCACCGTGGCGCTGAAGCCCAGGCCCAGGAGTACGGCCCAGGATTGCATCGGGGCCGGAGTGGAGGTGGCGGCGCGGATGCCCCACAGGGTCGCCGCCGCCAGGACGATGCCGAAGGTGCCGCCGGCCACCGCCAGGACCACCGCCTCGGTGAGGAACTGAAGCAGGATCCAGCCGCGCAGCGCGCCCAGGGCGCGCCGGACGCCGATTTCCCGGGTCCGCTCCGTGACCGTCACCAGCATGATGTTGGAGATGCCGATCCCGCCCACCAGAAGGGAGATGCCGGCGGCCAGGGCCAGGAACAGGGTCAGCACATCGGCCTGCTGGGTCATCATTTTTACCAGATCGTCTTGTTTGCGGATGGTGAACGGCGATTCCTCGCCCGGGCGGGTCCGCAACCGCTGCCGGAGCAGGGCGGTGATCTCCCGCTCGGCCTGGCTCGACCGGCCGTCCCGGGCGCTCACCAGCAGGTTCTGGATCCGATCGCTCCCCATCAGCTTGCGCATCACGGTGGTGTAGGGGGCGATGACCAGGTCGTCCTGGTCCCCCATCATGCCTGCGCCCTTGGACCCCAGCACGCCGATGATCTCGAACGGCAGTTTGCCGATCCGCACGATCTGGCCCACCGGATCCCCGCCGCCCGGGAACAGGTTCTTCACCACCGTGGAGCCCACCAGGCAGACCTTGGCCTGGGCCGCCACTTCGGCCTGGGTGAAACCGCGGCCATCCTTGACGGTCCAGCCCTGGATCCTGCCGAAGCCCGCGCCGCAGCCCTGGATGCTGGTCAGGTAGTTGTTGTTCTGGAATACCGCCGCCTGGGAAGTGCGGACTTCGGGGGTGGCGCCCTGGATGCTGGAGCCGCCCAGTTCCTGCTCGATCAGATCGGCGTCCCGGGGCAGGAGGACCGGGATGCCGCCCACCGCCACCGGCCCCATGCGGCTGTTGGCGGCGGTGCCGCCGTTGAAGATGATCAGGGTGTTGGCACCCATCTTCTGAATGATGGCCAGGGAGGCCTCCTTGGCGCCGGTGCCGATGCCGATCATGACGATCACCGACCCTACGCCGATGATGATGCCGAGCATGGTCAGCACGGCTCGACGCAGGTTGCGGGCGAGGGAGGTGAAAGCCAGCTTCAGCGCTTCCTGGAACATCAGCGCGGACCGCCGGGGGGCAGGCCAGGCCCGCCCGGGGCGGCCGGGGCCGGCGCAAGGTCGTCCATGCCGGTGAGCACGGTCAGGCCTTCGTGGATGCCGGGCCCCTGGATCTCCGAATACCGGGCGCCGGCCACGACCACCGTCACCGGAAGGGCCCTGGGCACCCCCCGTTCCAGCACCCAGACCCGGTCCCCCGGAGGCGTCTCGGCGTGGCCCGGGTCAAAGCGCAGGGCCAGGTTAGGCACCCGCAGCACCCCCTGGTGATCCACGGCGAGGATGGCCACGCTGGAGGTCATGCCCGGAAAGAGGGCCCATTTTCCGCCGTAGACCGGCTGGCCGGGCACCAGATAGCGCGCGGTGGAGACTCCGCCCCCGGCCCTGGCCGGGGCCAGCCGTGGTCTCGGCACATTGGTCACGGCCAGGACCACGTTGTAGGTGACGACGTTGTTGGCCACCGTGGGGCTGAGCTGGACTTCGGAGACTGCGCCGTGGAATTCCAGCCCGGGATAGCTGTCCACGGTGAACCGAGCCTCCTGGCCGGCCTGGATCTGGCCGATGTCGGCCTCGTCGACGGCGGCCTGGAGCTTCATCCGGGACAGGTCCTTGGCGATGGAAAAGAGGCTGGGGGTGCTGAAGCTGGCCGCCACCGTCTGGCCCTCATCCACCTCCCGGGCCACCACCACTCCATCCACCGGGGCGGTGATGGTGCAGTAGCCGAGGTTGATCCGGGCCCGGGCCAGGGCGGCCTGGGACGCTTCCAGATCCCCGTTGGCGGAGGCGAAGGCGGTGACCTTGAGCTGGAGGTCGGCCGCCGAGATCAGGGACCCGGCCGCCAGTTGCCGGTTCCGTTCCAGATCGGCCTTGGCCTGGTCCCAGGCGGACTGGCATTTGCGCAGGGTGGCCTTGGCCTCGGCCACCTGGGTCTCCAGGACGGCGGAATCGATCCGGGCCACGATCTGGCCCTCATGGACCAGGCTATTGAAATCGGCGTAGAGGTGGGTCACCACCCCGGAGACCTGGGTTCCCACTGCGACCTGGGTCAGGGCGTTGAGGGTGCCGGTGGCGGTGACCTGGCGGCTCACCTCGCCCCGTTCCACCGGTGCGAACCGCCAGGAGGTCGTGGACCGGGATCGAAGGCCGACCCATGCGGCGCAGCCGGCCAGGGCCAGGGCGAGGGAAATTCCAAAGACGAAGGCACGGTTCAAAGTGTGGGTTTCCTGGGGGGGGGCCGGAAGATGGGCCAACGTCACTAGACCACAAACCGCTCCGGGGCTCCCGGACCCGGGGCCGAACGTCTCCCCCGCGCCGCCGGACGTCGATGACTGGCCGCCGGCCAGCGGGCCTGGACCTTCCTTGCCGAGCAGCTTGGCTCTCCGTTTTGCCCATTCGGCGGCGCCCAGTCACCACTCAGCCCATGGGCCTTCCTAAGGCGATCTTCCGGCGGCATGGTGGTTCCAGCCCAAGGCTCCGATCGCGAGATCAGAAAGAGAACACCCATGAACTCCCCCCGCCTCCCCCATCGCACCCCCCGCCAGCCCGGCTTCCGCGGCCTGGGAGCCGTCTTCGCCCTGCCTTGCCTGGCGCTGGGATTGGCCTTGGGTTGCTCCGGAACCACCACCAAGACTCCCCCGACCATCACCAGCTTCAGCCCCACCTCCGGAGCGGATGGTACCACCGTCACCGTCACCGGCACCGGGTTCTCCAACAGCGTAAGCGCCGTCACCCTGGGCTCGGTCACGGTCTCGTCGGGCACCATCGCCAGCGACACCCAGCTCAGTTTCGCGGTACCCGACGCGGCCGTGACCGGCGACATCGCCGTGACCAACGCGGGGGGCACCGGGACTTCCGCCACCGAATTCATCGTTTCCCCTGAACTCAGCAGTTGGTCCACCCATACGGGATCGGCGTCAAACGGGACCCAGGTGACCGTCAAAGGATACGGATTGATGGGCATCACCCTGATCACCTTCAAGGACAGCACCACGACGGTCGACGCGACCATGACCACCCAGACCGCCAACGAGATCGTGTTCTCCGTGCCCGCCACCGCCCCGGCCGGAACCGACACCGTAACCTTCCAAATCAATTCCGACTATAGCCTGGCGAATCTGCTCTCCACCTTCACGGTCACGAACTGATCCCGAACCGGTAGGACGATTCGGAACTGTGCCCCGGTGGGACTTGTTCAATGGCCAGGGCCACGGGTCATGGGGCCGAATTGGGCGGACAGGAAGGCCCTCAGGCTATCGGCATCCTGGAGCAGGAAATCCCGCCCGGTCTGCCGGGCCAACTCCCGAAGGTGACTCTCCAGCCGCTCGGCGAAATCGAGGGGGATGCGGAGTTGAGGTTCCTGCAGACTGGCCATTGCGTGGCACTTTCAAGGATGAAACACTTATGTGTGGGGGGCCGCCCGTTTAAAAGGTGCGCTCTAATCGCACGCAGGCGTGCGATCCCCACACTCCCACTCCAGGCCCGGGCGAAGCCCGGACCAGGAGTCTAGACCGAGATGACCACGATCTCCGGATCCACTTCCTTGCGCAGGATGCCTTCGATCGCCATGAGGGTGCCGGTGAGGCCCGAGGGGCAGGAGGTGCAGGCGCCCTGGTAGCGGATCATGATCTGCTTCTCGTGCCGGCCGACGATGTCCAGCCCGCCGCCATCCGCGGCCAGGGCGGGAAGGATGGACGCGGCGAGGATGGTGCGCACCTGCTGGATCAGCGGGTCGTTCTCGTCCACCTCCGGCCGGTCCCAGTGGGGGGCCTCGGCGGCCTGGCCGGTGACGGAGGGGGCCTGACGGATGGGCGGCGCCAGTTTGGGCAGCAGTTCGGTCCAGTTGACGCCGTCATCCTTGGTCACGGTGACGAACTTGTCCTGCATGAACACGGAAACGACGTGGTCCACCGCGAACAGGCCCTTGGCCAACCCGTCGTGCTCGGCCATCTCTTTGTCCCGGAAGGCCTTGGGAAACCCCACCGTGACCGGCTCCTTGAGCACGAACTTCACGGCGTTGGGGTTGGGGGTGTACTCGATTTCCGCGATCTTGGGCATGGGCGGGATCCTATTCGGTGCTGACAATCTCTTCGCCCTGAAGGGCGCTGTGCAGGGTGGCCCAGGGCAGGACCGCGCACTTCACCCGGCTGGGCAGGTTCTTGACGCTCTGGAACAGGCTGAGCTTGCCCAGCACGTTGGGGTCCACCGCGGTATCCAGGGTGCCCCGGATCATGCCCCGGAACTCCGCCACCATCTGTTCAGCCTCGGCCAGGGTCTTGCCCTTGACATTGACCGTCATGAGGCTGCTCGACGCCTTGGAGATGGCACAGCCCTGGCCCTGGAATCGGAGATCCTTGACGATCCCGTCCTCCACCACCACCTTGAGGACGATGTCGTCCCCGCACAGGGGGTTGAGCCCGTGGGCATGATGGGTGCAGGTCTCCAGGTCGCCATAGTTCCTGGGTTTCTTGTTGTGCTCGATGATGACCTGCTGGTACAGCTCCCGGGGATCGCTCACTTGAATATCTCCTGCACCTTCAGAATGCCAGAGACCAGCGCGTCAATCTCCTCCATCGTGTTGAAATACGAAAAGGAGGCTCGGGTGGTGGCGGGAATGGCCAGGCGCTTCATGACTGGCTGGGCGCAGTGATGGCCAGCTCGGACGACAATCCCTTCATGGTCCAGGATGGAGCCGATGTCGTGGGGATGGATGTCGTCCAGGACGAAAGAGAGCACGCTGGCTTTGTCCTTGGCCTGGCCGATGATGCGCAGGTCCGGGATGGTCCGCAGCCGTTCGGTGGCGTAGGCCAGCAGGGCGTGCTCGTGGGCGGCGATGCGATCCAGGCCCAGGGACTGGATGTAGTCGATGGCCGCGCCCAGCCCGATGGCCTGGGCGATGGCGGGGGTGCCGGCCTCGAACTTGCTGGGCAGGCCGATGAAGGAGGTCTTCTCCCAGCTCACCGACAGGATCATGCTGCCGCCGCCCTGCCAGGGCGGCATGGCCTCCAGCAGTTCGCGCCGGCCGTAGAGGACGCCGATTCCGGTGGGGCCGGACATCTTGTGTCCGCTGAAAGCATAGAAGTCCGCATCCAGGTCGGTGACGTCCACCGGCAGGTGCGGCACCCCTTGGGCTCCGTCCACCAGCACCGGGACGTTCCTCGCATGAGCCCGGCGGATGATCTCCTTGACCGGGTTGATGGTGCCCAGCACGTTGGAGACGTGGGTGACTCCCAGGATCCGGGTGCGGTCGGTGAGCAGGGTCTCCAGGTCATCCAGGATCAGTTCCCCCTCGTCGGTCATGGGGATGACCCGAATCCGGGCGCCCTTCTCCTCGGCCAGCATCTGCCAGGGCACGATGTTGGAATGATGCTCCATGGCCGACAGCAGGATCTCGTCTCCAGCGCCCACCCGGGTCCGGCCGAAGGTCTGGGCCACCAGGTTGATGCTTTCGGTGGTGCCCCTGGTCCAGATGATCTGGGCGGCGGAAGGGGCGTTGATGAAGGCCCGCACCTTTTCCCGGGCCTCCTCGAAGCGGTCGGTGGCCTCCTGGCTGAGGGTGGAGACGCCCCGGTGGACGTTGGTGTGCTCGAACGACTGGTAGTGGCTGACCCGGTCCACCACCGGTTTCGGGGTGAGCCCGCTCACGGCGCTGTCCAGGTAGATCAGGGGTTTGCCGTGGAACGGTGAGCAGAGGACCGGGAAATCCTGGCGGATCCTGGCCACGTCCAGGGGAAGGAGGGTCTCGGTGCTCATGGCAGCGTCTCCAGGTGTTCGGCGTTGGTGCGGGCCAGGACGGTCTGGCGCAGCTGGCGCTTGAGGCTGGGCACGGGGATGCCGGCCAGCAGGTCCGAAGCGAAGGCGTAGGTGAGCAGGTTGCGGGCCAGGGCCGGGCGCAGGCCGCGGCTCTGGAGGTAGAACATCGCCTCCGGGTCCAGCTGGCCGATGGCCGCCCCATGGGCGCATTTCACGTCGTCGGCGTAGATCTCCAGCTGGGGCTTGGCGTCGATCCTGGCCTGGGTGGACAGCAGCAGACCCCGGCATTGCTGCTGGGCGTCGGTGCCCTGGGCATCCTTGCGCACATAGATGATGCCGTTGAAGATGGCCAGGGAAGCGCCGTCGGCGATGGTCTTGTGGGTCTGCCGGCTGACGCAGTGGGGCACGGTGTGGTCGATGAAGGAGTGGGTGTCCGCCACCTGGGTCTCGGACAGCAGCGCCAGCCCGTCCAGGGTCACCTGGGCGCCCTCGGCGGCCATGGTCACATGGGGAGTGGAGCGGGACAGGCGCGCCCCGAACGAGATGGTGCGGCAGGCATAATGGCCGTCACGCTCCACCCGGGCGGCCAGGTGGGAGAAATGGAAGGCCTCGGCCGACTCCCGCTGGATCCGCTCATGGTTCAGACTGGCGTTGGCCCGGACGATCACCTCGGTGACGGCGCTGGTGAGGGTGCGGCCCCGCCCCTGGTACTCCTCCACCAGGGTGGCCGAAGCGTTCCGCTCGAGCACCACGAACAACCGGGGCAGGGAGGCGGTAGCCCCTTCGCCGCCCGGATCACTGATGAAAAGCACATGCAGGGGCGCTTCCACCCGAACCCCCTTGGGGATGATCACCAGGGCGCCGTCCTGGAACCGGGCAGTATTGAGGTTGGCGAACAGGTCCGAGCCGCCCGGTTGGGCCAGGGAACCCAGGTCGGTGGCCATTTCCGAGGCCGAGGCCAGGTTGAGCAGCCGGACCCCCTGGGGAAGGTTGGAGGTGTTGCTCCGGTGGGGATCGAAGTGGCCGTTCACGAACACCAACCGGGAGCCCCTGGCTTCGGGCAGGATCTGCGGCCCGATGTCGACCTCGGCCGGTTTCCCGGCGGTGAATTCCAGGGCCTCCAGGCCGGTGAGGTCGGTGTATTTCCAGGCTTCCTGCTTGCGGGTGGGCCAGTCCTGGCGGTCCAGGGCCGCTTCGGCCAGGCCGCGCAGGGCGTTCCAGCCGGCAGGCCTTGGCCGTGCCAGGATGGCGGGCAGGAGCGGGCGCTCCATCACGGCTGCCATCACGCTCTCCCGGCCTCGGCCACCGCAGGGGCGGACCCCGCGAGGGCGGACCCCTCCGCCTTGAGCCAATCGTAGCCACGCTCTTCCAGCTCGAGCGCCAGTTCCATGCCCCCGGTCCGGACGATCCGGCCGGCGGAGAGCACATGCACCTGGTCGGGGCGGATGGTCTCCAGGATCCTCGGGAAGTGGGTGATGATCATCAGCGCCCGGTCGGGGCCCATGAGCGCGGTGACGGCCTCGCCCAGCACCCGCAGGGCGTCGATGTCCAGGCCCGAATCCAGTTCGTCCAGGATCGAAAGCTTGGGCTCGAGCACGCACATCTGCAGGATCTCGTTGCGCTTCTTTTCGCCGCCGGAGAAGCCTTCATTGAGGCTGCGGTCCAGGAACGAGCCGTCCATCTTGACCAGACGGATCTTTTCCTGGATGAAGTCGTCGAACTCCAGGGGATCCAGTTCCTCCCGGCCGTCCGCCTCGGCCTTCTTGTTGTAGGCCAGGCGCAGGAAGGAGGCATTGCTCACCCCGGGCACTTCGATCGGATGCTGGAAGCCCAGGAAGATCCCCGCCCTCGCACGCTCATCCGCCGCCAGCTCGAACAGGTTGCGGCCTTCGAACAGCACCTCGCCCCCGGTCACCTCGTAGCCGGGGTGGCCGGCCAGGACCTTGCCCAAGGTGGATTTGCCGCTGCCGTTGGGGCCCATGATGGCGTGCACTTCCCCCGCCTTGACTTCCAGGTCGATGCCCCTGAGGACTTCATTGTCCCCGATGCGGGCGGTGAGGTTGCGGATGGAAAGCATGCTGGACTCCGAAATGAATATCTTTCACTGGGAACGGTTGGTCAGCCGACGCTGCCTTCGAGCTTGAGGCCGAGCAGCCGGGTGGCTTCCACCGCGAACTCCATGGGCAGCTCGCGGAAGACGTCCTTGCAAAAGCCGTTGATGATCATCGAGATGGCGTCCTCGGCGGGGATGCCCCGCTGCTGGAAATAGAACAGCTGCTCTTCGCCGATCTTGGAGGTGGTGGCTTCATGCTCCACCTTGGCCGACGGGTTCTGCACTTCGATGTAGGGGAAGGTGTTGGCGCTGCAGCGGCTGCCGATGAGCATGGAGTCGCACTGGCTGAAGTTGCGGGCCCCCTCGGCCTTGGCCATGACCTTGACCAGACCCCGGTAGCTATTGGCGCTTTCGCCGGCGCTGATGCCCTTGGAGATGATGGTCGACCGCGTGTTCCGGCCCAGGTGGATCATCTTGGTGCCGGTGTCGGCCTGCTGCTTGTGGTTGGTCAGGGCCACCGAATAGAACTCGCCGACGCTGCCGTCCCCCAGCAGGACGCAGCCGGGATACTTCCAGGTGATGGCGCTGCCGGTCTCCACCTGGGTCCAGCTGATCTTGCTGTTGCGGCCCTTGCAGAGCCCGCGCTTGGTGACGAAATTGAAGATGCCGCCCACCCCGTCCTTGTCGCCGGCGTACCAGTTCTGGACCGTGCTGTACTTGATGCTGGCGTCGTCCAGCGCCACCAGTTCCACCACCGCGGCGTGCAGCTGGTTGACGTCGAACTGGGGGGCGGTGCAACCCTCCAGGTAGCTCACCGAGGCGCCCGCCTCGGCCACGATCAGGGTCCGCTCGAACTGCCCGGATTCCTTGTTGTTGATGCGGAAGTAGGTGCTCAGGTCCATGGGGCAGGTGACCCCCTTGGGGATGAAGCAGAATGAGCCGTCGGTGAACACCGCGGAGTTGAGCGCGGCATAGAAGTTGTCGCTGCTGGGCACCACCGAGCCGAGGTACTTCTTCACCAGCTCCGGGTGCTCCCGCACCGCCTCGCTGAAGCTGCAGAAAATGACGCCCTTCTCGGCCAGCGCCGCCTTGTAGGTGGTGGTCACGCTCACGCTGTCGAACACCACGTCCACCGCCACCCCGGCCAGGGCCTTCTGCTCGTTCATGGGCACCCCCAGCTTTTCGAAGGTGCGCAGCAGCTCCGGATCCACCTCGTCCAGGCTCTGGTACTTGGCGGTCTGCTGCTTGGGTGCCGAATAATAGACGATCTTCTGGAAGTCGGGTTTGGTGTAGTGGACGTTGGCCCATTCCGGTTCGACCATGGTCAGCCAATGGCGGTAGGCCTTCAACCGGAACTCGAGCAGCCACTCGGGTTCGCCCTTCTTGTCGGAGATGAAGCGGATCACCTCTTCGCTGAGCCCCGCGGCCACGCTGTCGGAGGCGATGTCGGTCACGAACCCGTATTTGTATTCTTCGCTGGTGACCTGTTGCAGAGATGTGCTCATGGTCAACTCCCTTGCTTCTTTATTCTGCAATCATGACCGAAATTGTCAACTTTGTCACGGATCGATTTGCGCTGTTCAACCTCTGGCAAAGGTTTTTTCCAGGTCCTTGATCATGGTCTGGATCTTGGCCCGGAGCAGGTCGGCCTGGTCCTCGGGCAGGTCCCCGGGGTCGGCGTCCAGCCCGTCGTTGAGCACGGCCAGCCCTTCCTCCCGCTGCTTCAGGGCCACCAGGGCGCTGCCCAACTGGAAGTGGTTGATCATGGTGGGTTCGGCCGAAAGGATCGGGTCGATCAGTTCCACCACCTCCTTGGGCCGCTTGAGCTCCAGCAGGTACTGGCCCAGCAGGGTGCGGGCGCGGGCTTCCTGGCCGGGCAGGGGGTTGGTCTGGAGCCGGCGGACTTCGCGCAGATCGTCTTCGTTGACCGAGCCGTTCATCAGCCGGTAGGCCTGGCGGATGATGGCGGCCTCCCAGGCGCCGCTGCTCTTGGGATGGACCGCGAGGAAGGTGTTCAGGGCCAGATTGAGGCCCTTCTCGTCGTTCTTGTCCATGAAATAGTCCACCGCCAGGTGCAGGGCCTGGAAGCAGAGCCGCGGATGACGCCCGGAACCGGCAAAGGCGACAGCCTTGGCCAACTGGCTCTTGGGGTCCTTGCGGAACGCCAGCAGCAGTTCCAGCCATTCCAGCCGCTCGCTCCGGTCCCGGCGCCGGGCCCGCCTCAGGGCCGTCTCCGCTTCGGCGATGTTGCCCTCGGCCAGGCAGTCCTCCACCTCGTCCAGCAGGAATCCGGCCTGGGCCTTGCCGCCCCGGGCCGAGTGGAGCTGGGCGGGATTCTCGGCGTCCAGCAGCAGGAGGAGATCATGGTCGCCGGGATGCTGGCGCAGCAGTTCCTGCAGGATGATGAAGGCCTTGGGGCGTTCATCCGCCAGGATGTAACCCTCGGCCAGCAGTTCGCGGATCCTCAGGTCCCCGGGCAGGTAGCCGGAAGCCTCCTTGAGCAGGGTGATGGCCTTGGGCGCGTCGGCCCGGGCCAGGAAGATTTCCGCCAGCAGGCTGAGGGTTTCCCCGTCGCGCTGCAGGGCCACGGCCTCCCTGGCCGAGGCCAAGGCCCCCGCCAGGTCGTCCCCGTCCAGCAGCAGTTCCGCCAACTGGACCTTGGGCGCGACCTCGTCCGGCCGCAGTTCGGCAGCGGTACGCAGGGTCTCGATGGCCGAGACGGAACGTTCGGGGTCATCCTGGATGATCTTGGCCAGCAGCATCCAGCCTTCGTAGTGGCGCGGGCTCAACTGGACCACCCGGCGCGCCAGCTGTTCCGCCTCGTCCCAGACCTGGGCCACTTCCTTGAGCGAGGCCACGGTGAACACCAGTTCGTAGTTCTTGGGATCCAGGGCCAGGGCATCGCCCAGACGGGCGGCGGCTTCCGGCAGCAGGCCATTGTCCAGCAGGGCGGAGGTCTCCAGCAGCGCCCGGCGCAGCTGGGAAACCGCCTTGGGTTTGGCGATGGGCAGGATCCGGGCCCGGTAGCGGGTGAACATCTCCCTCGCGCTGATCAGCTGGAGGTTCTCCTCCACCAGCTGCTCCCAGCGGCCGGAGAAGGCGTGGGCATCCAGCTGGCCCTTCTGTTCCATCTCCTGGACCAGGGACATGAGCCCGTTCCTCAGCATGACCTCCGAACGTTCCAGACGGCCGAGCTGGTCCGAAACCGTCTCCAGGTAGGTCTCCACCCGGCGGAGGGTCTCCTCCAGGCCGGTGATCCGTTCGAGCAGGTGCTCGTCCAGATCGTCCTCGGCCTCCATGGGCTCCTCTTCCTCCCAAGTCTGATCGCCGGCCACGATCAGTAGCCGGGTGCCGCATTTGCGGCAGATTTCCCGCTCACCTGGGTTCCAGGTGAAGCAATTCTGGCAGTAAGTTCCCGGAGAATCGTTGGCCATGGGATCAGGATACAACCAACCGTGACCGGATCTATCATGTGCAAGGCGGTTCCTGACCGTTAAACTAGCCTATGCTTTAGGCCCTGAGGCCGCCTATGAACAACCAAGAGAAAAAACAAGAGGCGATGGAACTGGTGGGGAAAGCCTACCAGCATCACATGCGCGGCGAGATCGAGCGGGCCATCGAACTCTACACCAAGTCCCTGGAACTGCACGGCACCCCCGAGGCCTATACCTACCGGGGTTGGGCCCATTCCTACCACAAGGATTTCGAGCAGGCGATCGCCGACTGCCACCGGGCCATCGACCTGGATCCGGAATTCGGCGCACCGTACAATGATATTGGAGCTTATTATCTGGAGATGGGGCAGTTCGAGGACGCCATCCCATGGCTGCACATGGCCCTCAAGGCCAAGCGGTATGAAAGTTACTGTTATCCCCACTTCAACCTGGGGCGGGCGTTCGAGGCCCAGGATCGCCTGGATCAGGCCCTGGAGCATTATCTGAGCGCCCTGAACGAAAACTCGGGGTACGCGCTGGCGGCGAAGGCCGTCGAGCGGGTCAAGGAGAAACGCTCCCACCGGGTCAACGCACAAGCCGGAGGCCGCTGATGCCCTTCACCATCGCCCACAGTCCCGATTCCGACGACGCCTACATGATGGCGCCCCTGGCCCTGGGCTGGCTGGACCCCGAGGGGTTCGACTTTCGTTTCGTCCGCAAGGACATCGAGACCCTCAACGCCGAAGCCCTGGAGGGCCGCTACGAGGTCACCGCCATCAGTTTCGGGGCCTACCCCGAGCTGGTGGACAGCTATGAGCTCCTTACGGCCGGTTCCAGCATCCAGGAAGGCACCGGCCCGCTGGTGATCGCGCGCACGGCCATGACCGGGGCGGACCTGCGGGGGGTGACCGTGGCCATTCCCGGCCTGCGCACCAGTGCCTATCTGGCCATGGGCAAGTGGATGCCGGGCCTGAAGGTCGAGCTGGTGCCCTTCGACCAGATCATGCCGGCGGTCCAGGCCGGACGGTACCAGGCCGGGCTGCTGATCCACGAAAGCCAGTTGATGTACCGGGAGCAGGGGCTGCATCTGGTCCAGGACCTGGGCGCCTGGTGGAAGGCCGATTGTGACCTGCCCCTGCCCATGGGCGGCAACGCCATCCGCAGGAGCCTGCCCCAGGTGGTCAAGGACCGGTTCGCGGGGCTCATGAAGCGCAGCGTGGAAATGGCGATCGCCAGGCACGACGAGAGCGTCGCCTACGCCCAGTCGTTCGGCCGGGGCATGGACACGGCGATGGTGGGGCGCTACGTGCGGGCCTGGGTGAACGAGTTCACCGTGGACCCGGGTCCCCGGGGCCGGGCGGCGGTGGACCGGCTGCTGGGCCTGGAGGCCCGTTGGGTCCAAGGTTGATTGCTGCAGCGAGGGGATTTCCGCCCGTGCTAGGATGGACCATCGGAAAACCTTGCAACGGTAATTGAGGCTCGGAAGCACCAGCGAGCCGATTAAAACCCAATTCAGTTAGGGGCAGCCATGCGGCCATGGACGTTCATCTCCCGCGTTTTCATTCCCCTCGCCATGATCGGGATCCTGGCTAGCTGCGGCGGGGGTGGGTCGTCCTCGGGCATCCTGGCGTCCACTACCCCGCCCAGCGCCACCTTTACCGGGGTGGCGACCACGGTGGGGTTGGCGGCGGTCGGCACTGGCACTTCCCTGAACCAGTACACCAGCTACACCTTCACCGCCACGTCCACCGAGCCCACCCTTGGGCGGACCATCGCCAGCTTCATCTGGGACTTCGGTGACGGCTCCGGGCCAACCACCTACCCGGCCACCGCCGGAGCCAGCACCGTCACCCATGCCTACGCGGTCTCCGGCACCTTCGCCGGCACCGTGCTGTGCGTGGATGACCAGGGCCTGCAGAGCGCCGCCGTTCCCGTCGCCGAGGTGGTGGCGGCGGGAACCACCCCGGTGACCATCACGGCCATCAATCCCGCGGCCGCCACGGTGCTCCAGGTCCAGTCGCCCCTGACCACCACGTTCAACTTCCAGTTCTCCATCACCGACACCGCGGGCACCGTCGTTCTTCCCGCCACCGGCTCCACCAGCGTCGTGCTCAACCCCGGGGAGGCGACCGCCACCCAGGGCGCCATGACCGTCGACGGCAGCGGCAATTTCAACGTCACCGTGACCTACCCATCAGGTGCGGTGGGCAGTTCCACCCCCCTCACCCCGACCCTCACGGTCACCGA
>Ga0302193_10002364_pt1 | contig 15599 bp, 12 predicted proteins | sample II_Bog_E3_3_FD_200228 | JGI IMG/M metagenome (GOLD analysis project Ga0302193, IMG submission 200228) | Peat permafrost microbial communities from Stordalen Mire near Abisko, Sweden - II_Bog_E3_3 | ecosystem: Environmental > Terrestrial > Soil > Wetlands > Peat | place: Sweden: Abisko...
CCTCCTTGCCCTGCCGGCGTGACCTCGTGCAGTGGCTCCGGCTCCAACGTGCGCGTGAGCCTTTTCACCTTTCCTAACGTTCTCACCGCAGTCAACGGAGCGCTGCCGGTAGTGAGCGGCAAGTCAGTGGATTCCATCTCCGACGAGATCAATTGCAGCGGCACTCCCGCCACATGGAAAAACTATGCCAAGCAACCCCTGGCCGCGCCCTACACACTGCCGGTCCCGGGAGCGACCCTGCCCACCTACGACGGTACCGGCTATGAAGCCGCGCCCGCCAGCGACATGAGCGGCCTGGTGTACACCACCTACAAGCAGACCAGCACCGGCAGCACCTGGGATGCAACCTACCAGATCACGCCGTTCCTCAGCGACTACTACCTGCCCAGCGATTCCAGTGGACTGAATCCAAGCTCCAACCTGGTGAAGGCGATCGGGCATGGCAGCACATCTGGCTGCCTGACCTACACGTTCGGCATCTGGGGCACCGGTTCGGGCAGCGGATTCGGTAACACCTACTTCGCCAGCTCCATCTACGAGGCACAGGCGGCGCTCAATGCTGAGCAGGCCGCGTATGGCGGCAACAACGCCATCATCTTCCTCTCGGACGGTCAGGCGAACGCCAGCTACTACTCGAACAACATGAGCGCCTACGGAACAGCGAATTCCACCAACCAATTCGCCGACGCCTATGAGTTTCCGACCGGCCCGGCAGGCAGCGAAGTGGGCCCCACCAGCACCAGTCCTGCCGATCCCGTGCCGGCCTATTTGACTCCGGCCACCAGCAACTCCAGCACCATTGCGTACACCACGCTGGGCGCAAACGGCAAGGGCGTTTATCCGGACTGGTATGACCAGTGCCAGCAAGCCATCAAGGCCGCGCAATACGCGAACACCGCGGGCACCACCGTGTACGCGGTTGCCTATGGGGCCGAGGGCACCGGGTGCACCAACGGATGGAGCGTAGGCCTCACAGATACCACTGTCGTTGCAACCGGGACAAATGCCAGCTTCTCTCTGTCCTCGCTCAGCCCTTGCGTCACCATGGAGAACATCGCATCGTCTCTGACGACGTTCTACTCGGACTACAACCAGAGCGGTTCGGGTAGCACATGCGAGGACGCCTCGCATTCCGCAGTCAGCCTGCAGGACATCTTCCAGGCCATCGCAGCCGACTTTACCACGCCCCGGTTGCTGCCCAACAACGTTCAATAGGGCGCTGCATAACCCTCGCCGGTAGCTTGGAGACGGCGGCTCGAGCGGAACCAGAATTGCTCTACCCCGAAGGCAGCGACCTAGCAAAGCCTTCAACAGGGCACGGTCAATCCGGTTTCGCTCCAAGTTCAGTATCGGCAAGTCGGGGAAGTGGTCGCGGCACGCAGAGCCTACGACCACTTCCCCGCGGTTGCCCGGGCCAGCGCATGCGCCGGCCCAAAGGTTTTGTTGCCAGGCACAATCGGCCGCATCGCGATTGTGCCGCAAAGAGGAAGTGCTTCCTCGGTCATGCCGGCGAAGCATTTCAGATCCGCTCTTCTGTGATCCCCCTCACACGAGCGCGACGAGAGGCCCTGCCGTCTGCGCAGGGCATTGCAGCAAGAGGCACCGTTGAGCGGCAGTTTCAAGCACAACCGTGCATGGAGGAACGACGATGAAGACTCAAATCGACTGCGCGGCCGCCCAGGCAGCGGCCACGCAGCATGCACAGGCCGAGCCGCGATGGCTCCGCCGGCAGCTCAATAGGCTGCTGCGAAAGGGCCAGCGCGGCAGCGCGATGGTCGAGTTCGCGCTGATTCTACCGGCGCTGCTGCTCATCACCACCGGCGTGATGATCTTCGGCGTGGCCATGAACAACTACCTGCAGCTCACCAACGCAGTGAGCGTGGGCGCGCGGGCGGTGTCAACCTATGCCGGGCAAACGCTGGACCCCTGCGCCGTGGCATCGAATGCGGTGATCTCCGCTGCGCCGGGACTAAACACCTCGCTGCTCACCTTCTCCTATACCTTCAACGGCGTGCCCCAGAGCGGAACCAACTGCGCCAGCGGCACTCTTACCACCGGCGCGGCGAACGATCTGGCCTCCGGCACCACCGTTACCGTTACGGCCAAGTACCCCTTCAACCTGTCGGTCTACGGCCAGGTTTTCTCCATGAACAACGCGGTTCTGCAAGCGACCTCAGCGGAGCTAGTCCAATGACGACCAAATTCTCACCCCTTCGCCGCGCCCTCTGCGACCAGCACGGACAGGTCCTGCCCTGGGTCGCCTTCATGCTCGTACTGTTCCTGGGTATGAGCGCTTTTGTACTCGACGTGGGCCACGCGTTCTATTGCAAGCGCGAACTGCAGGCAGCCACCGACGCGGCCGCCCTGGCCGGCGCGCAGAGTCTCAAGAATGCCTCGCCCACCGCCATGGTCGCCGCGTTCAGCGCGGAGGACTCAGGCCAGAACACCTATGGCAGCCTGCCCAGCGTTTCGATCGCACCTGGCTGGCCCAAATACGCGTGCCTGAGCAACGTGACCAAAGCTTCCTGCGTAACCACCACCGACGCCAGCGGCAACAGCGTTACCGCCAATGCCGTGCAGGTGCAGGAGCAGGTCAACGTTCCCACCTTCTTCGCCCGGGTATTCGGTATCAGCCAGCTGTCCATCTCGGCCACCTCAACGGCGGCCATCGTGGGTGCGAAAAATCAGATCACCAACCTGGCCATCGTCCTCGACACCACCGCGTCCATGCAGACCGTAGACTCGAACTGCTCGTCGAGCGGCGGCAGCGCGGAACGAATTGTGTGCGCCGAACAGGGCGTTCAGATTCTGCTCCAGGATCTTTCGCCGTGCAATACGGCTCTTGGATGCGGCACCGTCACCAACGGCATCGCCACCAACGCGCTCGACCAGGTCGCCATCTTCACCTTCCCCAACGTCACCGTCGGCACGGCGCAGAATGACTACAACTGCAGCGGATCAAACCCATCCATTCCCGCCTATTCGCTGCCCACAATCGGCACCTCGTCCTATCCGCCCAATGCCTCCGGCACCGCGTCCTCGACCGCAACCTATCAGGTCACGCCCTTTCTCAGCGACTACCGGTCGTCCGACAACGCATCCACGCTGGATACCGCTTCCAATCTGGCCATGGCCACCGGTGCCGGCGTGAATTCGAGCGGCAAGAGCTGCTCCGGTATGCAGGCGCCCGGCGGCGACGGCACCTACTATGCCGGCGTCATCTACGCAGCGCAGGCAGCCTTGACCGCGCAGGCCATCAACGAGGTGGCTGCCAATCCCAGCGCCAACGCACCGCAGAATGTCATGATCATCCTCACCGATGGCGAGGCCAATGCGAGTTCGTCCAAAATGGCCGCAGCGGAAGCCAACGGCACAAAGCTGGCAACCAACAGCAACTGGCCCGCCGGCGGCGGCGCCACTTCATCCATTACCAACTATCCGTCGGCTTTCGACCAGTGCCAGCAGGCTGTGGCCGCTGCCAACTACGCCAAGGCCCAGGGCACTCAGGTCTACACAATCGCCTACGGCTCCGAGTCTTCCGGTTGCACCACTGACAGCTCCGGGCCGCAGCCCAACATTACGCCCTGCCAGGTCATGTCGGAGATGGCTTCCACCAACACCGGCAACACGGTCTACTTCTACTCCGACTACAAGCAGAGCGGCTCCAGCAGCACCTGCGTTTCGCCCGGCAGCCCGCTGACCGATATCAGCAAGATCTTCGGGCAGATCGGCAGCAATTTCCTCAACGTCAAGCTGATTTCAGAAGGCGCGTGGCCGAGCAGCTAAAATGGGACGCTGCAACCTGGGCACATGATCATTCGATGCATCAGGCAATTCTCTCCCGGCCGGTTCCCCTTTGCGGGCCTGCCGGGAGATTGCTTTGCGCGCGCAAACTCAGGGTTGGGCAGGAACCAGGATCTGGGCCTGGTCGCGCTCTTCCGGAATGATCAGCAGCACTTCCACGCGCTCGGTTTGCCCGTCGCGCGCCGCCGGCCTGAACTGCCACTGGTTGAGCGAGTCGAGAACGAACTGCGCCAGCGGAAACTCCGGCGGGAAGGCGATGGCCAGCGACTCGAAGCGCCCCTGCTGGTTCACGAATCCATGCACCAGCACCGCGTCCGAGTTGATGGCGTCCGCCGACAGGTTGGGCCGGACAATATTGAAGGGCCACGGTGCTTCCAGGCGCGTCACATTGCCGGCATCCGCCGCCGCCGAGTCACGCGGCAGCGAGTATTGCAGAATCCAGCTCTTCTCCAGCCCCACATGCAGGTAGACCGTGTAGGCAACACGGTCATTCCACACCCCGGACATCTCCGGATATTTCTCTTCGAGCGACGCGCCGACGACTACCGCGCCGAACTGTCCATCCTTGGGCAAGGCGATCTGGTTTGTCGTCAACCCCTCGCCGGTTCCCGAACCCGTACTGGGGCCGGGGCGCGTGCCGCTTTGGTTGCCGGCCACCGCAACCGGCTCTCCGGAGTTGCCCGCGGCGGGGGTGTTGCCGGTTCCACCCGGCTGATCCGCACGGCTGCCCCGCGCCGCTTCCCCAGGCTTGATCGCCCCGGACTCGCTCTTGTCCGTGGTCAAATTGACGGGTGGAAGCGTCGCCGTACCATCAGGCATGCGCAGATCAGAGAGCGACATGACCGCCGTAGGCGTGGGCTGCTCTTTCGAAACCGAGGTAGTCACCGGAGCCATCTGCAGCATCTTCGGGCCATGCACCACGATGGGCGAGGTCGTCGTCGGGAACACTGGAAGCCTGTCGGTCGGGTGGTCGGTCGACGATACCCCCAGATCTGCCAGATTGATCTCCTCATTCGGCGCGTTCACCGAGGGCTTTACCTCAGCGGCCGTTGCCGGCTGCGGCAGCGGTGCCACAATTTTCTTCACTTGTTCCTTTTTCGGAGACCAGATCACGACCGTGGGCACCGGTGTCTCCACCTTGGGCTTGACCGGCTCGGAGATATCCGGCTGCACCAGCGTTTGATGCCCGATCTCGGCATTCGCGGTCTCACGCAGAACGGCTTCTTCAGCTGCGGCCTTCTTGCCGGGCGCGGGCTTCTCGTCTTTAGCCACTGGTCCGGGATAGGCCATACCCATACCCGCCGAGCGTTTGGCCTGGAGTTGCGGAGTATGCAGGTCGAGATGGCGCACAGAGTAGCGCTTGGGAACAACGCGGTCATTCATCTCCGGCGTATAGATGATGCCGAAGGAAAGCAGCGAGATAGCCGCCGCATGGGCAACCAGCGAAACCAGCAGCGAGGCAGGTCGCTGGCTCACCTCCGGCCGTTCGGAGAACAGTGTGATGGTGCGGGAAGAGTTCATCTCTGGGTCGATTCCCTTCCTCGCGGCGCCGCGTCTTCGTTCACGGGGTTGGTGACTCCGGATGCAATCATCCGTTGGCCGGACACGCGAGAGGTTTTGCAATCCTCTCAGAACACCATTCTAGTCCTGATCTGTCCCAATTCGGCACCCATCTGCCTCATAGCATTCTTGATACCTTGCTTGAATTCTACTTCGGTTCGGCCGATAACAACGAAGCCATCAACGGCTACACTGAACTCGCGTTTGAACTCGTTTGGCTTTGTGTCGCTCGATCCCCGGTTCGGCGTGAAATCGAAATTGTTTCTCCGGGTGTGGAAAAGCCTGGAGGACAGAAAGGCGGAGCTGGCCGGGTAGCCAGTTCAATCAGGCTTTAAAAAAATGAACAAAAGACTACTTACGATCCTACTCCTCGCTTTCGTCATTGCAGGCGCGTGCGCCTTCCTGGTGTATCGCGTGATAGGAAACCGACTGGGGGCGGCTCATCCGGCAACCACCCGCGTGGTGGCCGCTGCAGCCGACATCAAGCTGGGAACAGTCCTCACCGCAGCCAACCTGACCACTGTCGATATCGATGGAACCGCACCCAAGGGAGCCATTCTCGACAAGGACAAGAACAGTGCCATTGGCCGTGGCGTGATCTCGGATCTCTACCAGGGCGAGCCGATTCTCGATAGCCGCCTGGCCCCGGTGGGCTCTGGCGGCGGCCTCGCGGCCACCATCCCCGACGGCATGCGCGCCATCGCCGTCAAGGTCGATGAGGTGGTCGGTGTAGCTGGCTTCGTCACCCCTGGCATGCACGTGGATGTGCTGGTCTCCGGCACCCCCCCGGGAGCCAATTACACGCCCGGCTCCCGCGAAGCGCAGCTCGGCACCCTGGTCAAAACCATCCTGCAAAACATTCAAGTCCTTTCCGCCGGCGTCAATATTCAAAAGGATGCCGAAGGCAAGCCGCAGCAGGTGCAGGTGGTCAACCTGCTGGTCACCCCGGAACAGGCTGAAACGCTGAGCCTTGCGGCCAACGGCGTAAAGATCCAACTGGTGCTGCGCAACCCGCTCGACACCAAGACCGACCCCGTCCCCGGATCGGCCATGGGCAACATCTTCGCCGACAAGGATATCGCTCCGGTCAAAACCAAGGTCGTGGCTCGGGCCCCGAAAAAGACCGCCGCTCCTGCACCCTTTTCGATCGAAGTCATCAACGGTTCCAAACACAGTGAAGAAAAATTTGGTTCTCCCGAGGCAAAACAGTGAGAGCTAACACTGGATTACCCATCGCATGCATGTGCGCATTGTCTGTCCTGCTGTGCGCCGAGTCGGGCCTTCAGGCTCAGACGACCACGACCGCTTCGCTGCCCGGTGCGGTGCCCGTTTCGGACTCGACCAACGATGTCGCCGTGGCCGTGGGCAAGACCCTGTTGATTGACACCGCGCGCCCCATCGCGCGCGTCGCCGTCGGCCTGGGCGATGTTGCCGAGGCCTCCGCGGTCAGCCCCACCGAGATCCTTGTCAACGGCAAGGCCGCCGGCGAGACCAGCCTGATCATCTGGGACAGGCGCGGGGGACGGCAGTTTTTCAATGTGACGGTTCGCGCCAGCGCGGCCGTCACCACGGATAACCTGGACTCGATTCGCCGCGAGCTGGCGATCGAACTGCCCGGGCAGCCGCTCAAAGTGACTGCGGAGAACGACCGGGTCTTCCTGCGCGGCACCGTCAAGGACCTCACTGCCTCAGGCCGCGCCGTGCAGATCGCTTCAACCGGCGGCAGGGTCGTCAACCTCTTGGATGTCAATGTCCCGCCTTCTGAACCGCAGATTCTCCTCAAGGTGCGCTTTTGCAGCGTCGACCGTAGCAAGGAGCTCGCCCTCGGTCTCAACCCCGTCAGCTCCGGCTTCGGCAACACCATCGCCGGCATCACCACCGGCGAATTCGCCGCACCCACCGTGGGCAGCCCCACTCCCGGCGCCGCCTCTACGGTTTCGATCAGCAATCCCCTCAATATCTTCGCATTCCTGCCCGGCCTCAACATTGGCGCCAGCCTCGAGGCCCTGGAGAGCAAGGGCGTTGTCGAGACCCTCGCCGAACCGAATGTGATGGCCGTCAACGGCAAGGAAGCCAGCTTCCTCGCCGGCGGGGAATTTCCCTTCCCCATGGCCCAGGCCTCCGGCGCCGGCAGCTCAGCCGCCATCACCATCGAGTTCAAGGAATACGGCATCCGCCTCAACTTCATCCCCACCATCACCCCGCGCGGCACCATCCGTCTCCAGGTTGCGCCCGAGGTCAGCGCTCTGGACTTTGCCCATGCCGTCGAGATCTCCGGCTTTGAAGTGCCGGCCATCACCTCGCGCAAGGTCAAAACCGAAGTTGAACTCCGAGATGGACAGAGCTTCGTAATCGGCGGGTTGCTCGATAACGAAGAGACGGAGACCTTCCAGAAGATTCCTTTCCTGGGAGACATCCCCATCCTCGGCAAGCTCTTCCAGTCCATGGACAGGAAGAAGGCCAACACCGAGCTGATCGTGGTCGTAACCCCCGAGCTTGTGGCTCCCATCCCGGCCGGCACGGCGCCGCCGGCGCTCAAGTTCCCCTCCCCGTTCCTGCCCTCCAACTCCGGAATTGCCATGAACACTCCGGACGGCAAAACTCCTGAGACGGAGTTGCCCGTTCCTCCCGCCTCAATCCCGGTTGAGAAGCTCATCGAGAGCATGAAGCCGGAGCCCACCATGGTGATCGAAGGCGCATCCGGTTACGGCGCCGGCGGCGGCGGAGTCATCGGCGCAACCCCCTCGCTCCCCAATGCCGCTGCACCTCAGTAAGCGGGGTTGCTGGTTCGATTCGAATGAAGAGCCGGCAGCTTGCCGGCTCTTCTTATTTGCAACCACTGCGCAGCCGGACCGCTGCGCACAAGAAAGGTCTTGAGCAGGCGCATGAGCGAAGCGGATTCGAGCGGCGGACAGTACGGAGTGCAGAGCAGCGGAGGAAACGCGGTCACGGCCGAGAAGCGCCTGCGCGTGACAAACCTGACCCGCGGCGCTGTTCTGGCCACATCGCTTGAAGTGGCCGACACCGCCCCCCGGCGCAACAAGGGCTTGCTCGGCCGCACGGGACTGGAACCCGGTGGAGGCTTGTGGATCGCGCCCTGCGAGTCGGTCCACACCTTCTTTATGCAGTTCCCCATCGATCTCGTCTACCTCGATCGCAAGAACCGGGTCAAGAAGGTCCGCGAGCGGGTGCCGGCCTGGCGCATCTCCGTCTGCCTGTCGGCGCACTCCATTCTCGAGTTGCCCCCCGGAACCATCCGCGCCACAATGACCCAGCCCGGAGATACGGTCGAGTTCACGCCTGCAACCGGCAGTGAATAACGGCGCATGTCATTCGGAGTCCGCAGCTTTGTAGAATGATCGCCCGCTATTCCGTCTGCGCCTCTTCGCCGGCAGCGCTTGCCGACCACTGCGCCAGCAGAAACCAGATCAACCAGACGGGTGACGTCCATAAATAGAGAGCCGATGGCAGCTTGACGCCGCTCACCAAGCCCGCCTCAATAGCCACGCTGGCCAGCGCCAGAAACACCAGCAGCGCCTTCGATCGGCAGCGATACGCGCCCTGCAACAGCGCGGGAATGGCGACAGCCTGGTCGAAGACCCAGCAATACGGAGCGGTGACCACTGATACAAGCATCAGCACGCCCGCGTCGCGGCTCCAGTCCCAGACCTGGCGGCGCTTCCAGAAGTAGCCCAGTGCCCAGCAGCAACCAAGCACCGGCAGCACGTATTGCAACCAGATCGTCTGCGGGCTGGTCCACAGGCGCAGCACCACACTCCAGCAGGGGATGAATTCTTTCTCAATCCCATACGTTCGCATCATGTGCGAGTAATCGGTCCATGCCGTCGGATCGATCACCCACGAAGCGGCGCTGCTGGCGGCAAGCGCCGTGGCCGCGCCCAGTAGAAGCTTGTAACAGCCATTCAGAACAACCCACGCCAGCAGCACCACGCCGAAGGCCAGAAACAGGTGTGGCTTGAGCGCGCACAGCCACAGGGAAACGCCGGCCAGAAAGGGCCGCGTCCGATGCAAGCGCAGAAACAACACCAGCCCCAGCAGCGCGAACAGCGACGTCTGCCCCACGATCAGACACACCAGCGCCGGCGCAAATGACAGCCCGAGCAGGTTGAGCAGCTTGCGTGGCCGGCCGTGCATCTGCCACACCATCCGCACCGACAGCCCCAGGCAGCCCAGCAGCAGCAGCGACCAGAGCAGTGCTCCGGCGCGCACGCCCAGCAGACCCAGCGGCAACACCAGCGGCAGCGCCCACGGGGGATTGCGCATGAACAGCACGCCGTAGCCGGTTGGCAGGCCGGCGCCGCGCTCAATGCGCATCATAGCGTCCACATCATACGGATTGGCGTGGTGCACAAGCTGCTGACCGGTAGCCCAATAGACAACAAAATCCCGCGCGCCGGCAATCTCACCAGTCAATGGCGCCACGCACAGAAACAACGCGGTAATGGCCAGCGTAAGCCCGCTGACCAGCGCGATCGCCAGTTCGGCCGCGTCGTATTTCACTTTGCCCGGCGGAAGTTCGATCGTGCTCGCCATGAAGGTCATTCTACTTTCTGCCGATCATGTCTTTATCTCTGCCGATAGACTATTTGTACCCGGCGAATGCAAACTACCGCGGCTTCCACAGCACGCGGCATACCACTCCATGTGACCGTACAAGTGCCTGTTTTTCGGTAAGTTACCATCAGGCCATGTATACCCGGCCTCTCTTTCAAAATCGGCCTGTATACGATCGTTTACACCGCATCCTGTCTACAGACCGTGATGACTTTTTCTAAGTAGTTGATTTATATAGAAAATTCTCCGCTCCAAGATTGGCACGCCAGGTGCAATAGGTTGGGTGCCCCGGCTGAGGCTGGGAAACACCACCCTACGGAGAGAAAACAAAATGAACACCATGCTGCTCAAGCTCTATGTCAAGTTCCAGGATCTGGCCACCCGCGAAGAGGGTCAGGATCTGGTTGAATACGCCTTGGTCGTTGCTCTGATCGCCTTCGGCGCCACCGCCGGCATGAAGGCTCTGGCCACCGGCCTTAACTCTGCCTTCCAGGGCATCAGCTCCACCCTCGGCTCCTACATCAGCTAGTACCAGGCCCGGCCCAGCACCAATCGCGCCTTGTTTGCTCCCGCGCGGAAGAGCCAGCCGCAGCCCACCAGCTGATCGGCAGGCTCCCCCGCAACGGGGCCCCCAGCAACCGCAGTTTCAGCCATCCTTACGGAGAGAAAACATGAACACCATGCTGCTCAAGCTCTATGTCAAGTTCCAGGATCTGGCCACCCGCGAAGAGGGTCAGGATCTGGTTGAATACGCCCTCGTTGTTGCTCTGATCGCCTTCGGCGCCACCGCCGGCATGAAGGCTCTGGCCACCGGCCTCAACTCTGCCTTCCAGGGCATCAGCTCCACCCTCGGCTCCTACATCAGCTAGTTTCTGCTCCCCGCGAGGACAGAACAGCGCACGATGCAGGTTCGCTCCTTGCCGGGAGAGCCAGGTACAAGCCCAACTGGGCGACCTGCCTGCTCTCCCCTGCAATGGCTTCGTCCGTAACGCACCACCCAACCACCAAGACTGCAAGGGAAAGCACAGTGAATACCCTACTCCTCAAGCTGCTCATCCAGCTGCAAGATCTGACCAGCCGCGAAGAGGGTCAGGACCTGGTCGAATACGCCCTCGTGGTTGCTCTCATCGCCTTCGGAGCCACCGCCGGGATGAAAAACCTGGCCACTGGTCTGAACTCCGCATTCAAGGGCATCAGCTCCACGCTCGGCAGCTACATCAGCTAGCCCGCACCCATCTGCGATCGCTCGCGCCTCACGGCAAGGGAGGACGCAATCACGCCAATCGCATCGTCCTTCTTCTCCTGACCTACCTTAGCCGGATTCAGCGTTCCGCAAGCACAGTCCTTGCACCCATCAAGAGAGCAACGCCAGGACGGTTCAGCCGCATCTGCGTGCTCTCCTTTGCTTTGTCATCCATTCCCGCATCTACCTCGCCATCACCCGCCGCGGCTTTGTCGTCATATGATGGAACCATCTTAATTTTCCTCCCATGGGCATGGTCGGCGTAGCCGTCCGCCCCAACCACCGGCGGTGACAACCAACGTGCCTGAGAACGAGCCTCCCCAGCAAGCGCCCATGGCCCGACGCACCGCTCTTCTGCCCATCCTGTTCTGTTGCGGTCTCTCCGTTCTGTGGGGATCATTTCTCGCCCACAGTTCGTCCGGTGGCCTGGCCGATTTCAAGGCCGTCTTTTACGGCGCCCGCTGCCTCATCCATCACGCCGACCCTTACAAAGACGCCGACTTCCTGCGCATCTACCAGGCCGACGGCGTTCCCATCCCCACCGACCCCATGATGGCCGACCTGTTCCGCCGCGCCGTACTGGTCTGCATCAACCTTCCCACCACGCTCTGTGTTCTGGTTCCTTTCGCGCTACTGCCGCTCAACGTTGCGTACCTGCTCTGGGCGCTGCTCATGGCCGCGGGCCTCTGCCTCGCGTGCTATCTCATGTGGGATCTGGCAGCCAAAAATGCGCCTCGCCTCGCCCTGTTCCTGGTCTGCTTCCTCGCCGCCAACTGCGTCATCCTGTTCGCTGACGGCAACGCCGCCTGCGTGGTTGTGAGTCTCTGCGTCATCGCCACATGGTGCTTTCTTCAAAATCGCTTCCCTGCCGCCGGCGTCGTCTGCCTCGCGCTCAGCCTGCTCATCAAGCCGCACGATGCAGGGCTGGTCTGGCTCTACTTCTTACTCGCCGGCGGCCTCTATCGCAGACGCGCCCTTCAAACTCTGCTGGCCACCGCCGCAATCGGCGTGCCGGCAGTTCTGTGGGTAATGCACGTAGCCCCGCAGTGGCTCGCCGAGCTCCGCTCCAATCTGCAACTCGCCTCGGTCCACGGCGGACTCAACGATCCCGGCCCCGCATCCCTCGGCTTTCACCATCCCGACCCGATCCTCGCCCTGCAAGCCTTTCTGAGCGTCTTCCGCGACAATCCGCACGTCTATGTCCCCGTCGCAATGGTGGCCTCTGGCCTGCTGCTGATCCTGTGGGCCGCCGCCACGTTGCGCGCCCGCATCACGCCGCACCGCGCATGGCTGGCGCTGGCGGCCATTTCCGCGCTGACCATGCTCGTCACCTACCACCGCCAGCACGATGCCAAGCTGCTCCTGCTCACCGTGCCTGCCTGCGCTCTGCTCTGGCGCGAAGGCGGCGTCAAAGGCTGGCTGGCCGCAGTCGCCACCACCGCGGGAATCGTCATCACCGGCGATATTCCCTCCACCGGCTTGGCAATCCTCACCGCGCACGTCGAGGCCGGCGATGGTTTCTTCACCAACCTGCGCGCCGCGCTCCTGGTTCGCCCCGCACCGCTGGTTCTGCTTGCGATGGCAGCCTTCTATCTCTGGGCCTTCTGGCAGCGCACCGCTCCCGCTGCGGACACGCCCGTTTAACGCGCCTCCGCAATGATTGTTCGTTTGCTCCGCGGGCCCCGTCCCTACAACGCACGCACCTCCAACAGCCCCGAAAGTCGTATGGGCAACCGCGCCTGCGACCATCAATAATTCACAGTTGTAGCAGTGCCATCAGGACACTCTGTACCCGGAGCGAATACATGATTAACGGAAAGCGCATTGCGGTCGTAATGCCCGCCTACAACGCTGAAAAGACGCTGGAAAAGACCGTCCACGAGCTGTCCGACGTGGTGGATATCAAGATTCTTGTCGACGACTCGAGCTCTGACCAGACCGCCGCGCTCTCCCGCAGCCTGGGCGTGCAGACCTTTGTGCACGACTCCAACTACGGCTACGGCCGCAATCAGCAGACCTGCTATCGCGAAGCCCTCGCCGCCGGCGCCGACATCGTCGTCATGGTCCACGCCGACTATCAGTACACGCCCCTCCTCGTGCCCGCCATGGCCGGCATGATCTCCAGCGGCGTCTACGACATGGTGCTCGCCTCGCGCATCCTCGGCAACGGCGCCCTCAAGGGCGGCATGCCGCTCTACAAATTCGTCTTCAACCGCATGCTCACCGCCTTCCAGAATCTCTTCCTCGGCGTCAAACTTTCCGAATACCACACCGGCTTCCGAGCCTTCTCGCGCGAGCTGCTTGAGAAGCTGCCGCTGCTTGAAAACTCCGACGACTTCGTCTTCGACAACCAGATGATCGCGCAGGCCGTCATGTTCGGCTTCAACATCGGCGAGGTATCCTGCCCCACCAAGTACTTTGAAGAAGCCTCGAGCATCAACTTCAAGCGCAGCGTGGAATACGGCCTCGGCGTGCTCGCCACCACCGTCCGCTTCGTCGCCCACAAGGCAGGCATCATCCAGTCGCCTGCCTTCGGTCCGCGAGGCCGGAAAATCACCCAGCAGTACTACACCCACGTGCAGCAAGGCTCCTAGTTTCACGGGTCTGAAGTTCATTCAACAGTTGCCTTGTCATCCTGAGCGTAGCAAGCCGCGCTTTTTTGTGGCCTGCGGAGTCGAAGGACCTGCATTTGTTCTTTCAAGAACATCAAACCCACCACATTCCCCTTCGCTCTTATGGTTCCCCCCGCGCCATGGAAGGCAAAATCCGGTGGCGTGCCTGCGCATCCGCGCCTGACAATAGCGTTGAGCCATCCTGAGATCACCCCCAGGCTGCGACTCCCGCTACGAGGGGAACACCACTTGCATCCACAAACGACCGCCGCGCCCCAGACCGAGCGCTCCCGCTGGCCCGAGTGGCCGGCGCTCGCGCTCTTCGCTGCAGTGGTCGCCTATGCCATCCCCTTTCACGAGCCCTGGGCCGACGAAGCGCAGGCATGGCAGCTGGCGCGCAACCTCTCGCTGAGCGAACTGTTCCGCACCTACATCCGCTTTGAAGCCTCGCCCGGCTTGTGGCACTTTTTCCTCTGGATCCTCGTTCACCTGCACGTCAGCTACGCGGGCATGCACTGGATCTGCGGCGCAATCGCGGTTCTCTCCACGGCCATTCTGCTCTTCAAAGCGCCCTTTCCTCGCTATCTGAAACTGACACTGCCATTCACATTTTTTCTCATCTATCAATTCGCCGTGGTGGCGCGGAATTATGTACTCGCTCCGCTGCTGTTCTATCTTCTTGCACTCGCGTGGAAGCGCAGGCCGGCTCTGACCGCCGTGCTGCTTGGCCTGCTGGCCAACGTGGCGCTGCACGCGGCAGCCATCTCCGGCGGCCTGGCCGTCGCATACCTCTTCGATGCCGTCCGCAGCGGAGCACTCAAGGACTCACAACGGCGCCGCGACCTGTTGCTCTTCTGTGCGGTCCTCATTTGCTTCTATGCATTCGCCCTTTGGACGGCCTGGCCCCCCAAGGCGCTTTCCAATCACGTGGCAGTCATTCGTGCGGAATCCATCTCGGCCTTCGCCTGGGTCGCTGTTGCGCTGCTGTGGGGAATCTGGCATCCCTGGGGCCTGTCCGTCATTTTCTGGATCGCCATCGCCGCCTGCCTCTACGCGCGCCGCAGCCTCATCTATCTCTCCCCGTTTGTCCTTTTCGCCGGCTTCTCCGCCGTTGCCCATTGCAGCCTGTGGCACGTGGGCCTGCTCATTCCCGCTCTCATCACGGTCGTGTGGGTTACATGGCCCTCTACGGCCATCAAGGCAGGCCGCGCTGAACTGGCCGGTCGCGTCGCGATGTTGATCCTTGCCGCGTTCCAGATCTGCTGGGCCGGCTACGCGCTCCATTTCGACCACTACCGCTTGTTCTCTCCCGACCCCGTCGCAGCCGCGTACCTCAAGCCCTATGTTCAGCAAGGCGACAGCATCGCCACCTCCTATTGGGATGAGCCCGTAGGCCAGGCCTTCACAGCCATGGGCATTCTGCCTTACTTCGACCACAACATCTTCGTCAATCTGCCCGATCCCTACTGGTCGTGGGATAACAACAATCCCACTGAAGACCGCTTCAACGCCATGCTACCCTCGCATCCGCGCATCGTGATTGTCGAAATCAAGAACACCGGTCCGGTCGACGTGGAGAAAAACACCAATCCGCGCTTTCAATCCCTGCTCGGCGCCGGCTACAAATACGACACCAGCTTCTGCGCATCCATGCCGGAGATGATGGGCGAACGCCGCACCTACTGCCACGTCCTCTTCAAATATCCATCGCCAGCCGCTGAGCCAGGACACTAGCCCATGATCGCGCCCGCTGCGGACAACGGCCCCTCCCTGATGCTGATTGAAGGCAGCCTCACGGCCATCGC
>Ga0302193_10002400_pt1 | contig 15482 bp, 15 predicted proteins | sample II_Bog_E3_3_FD_200228 | JGI IMG/M metagenome (GOLD analysis project Ga0302193, IMG submission 200228) | Peat permafrost microbial communities from Stordalen Mire near Abisko, Sweden - II_Bog_E3_3 | ecosystem: Environmental > Terrestrial > Soil > Wetlands > Peat | place: Sweden: Abisko...
ACGCTGACAGCCTCGTCGACCGCATCCGCCGCTGTGCCCAGGTCGCGCTCTAGCAGGGCCAGGGCGTCATCCTGGCTGACCTCAGGGGTGTCTGCGGTCACACGATCACCGTTGACGTCGTGCGTGCTACCGTTGCCGATAGTCCAGACCCCAGCGGTGTCCTGATACGGGACCGCGCTGAAGCCTTCACGCTGAGCGATAAACGCCGCCGCGATATCTCGGGCGGCGCTCACTGTTTTTTTCCGGTGCTCGCTGCGGCCACCTTACCAGCCTGGACGTTCTCGAAGACGTGCATCCCGCCGATGCCGAGCAGGGCCGTCACCAGGGACATGAGCGTGCCGCTATCCAGCACGACCGGGACGTATTTCGGGAAGTAGAGATGCAGCAGGGGGTTCGCAAACGGTGCCAGCACGAAGGTGTATGCCAGCGCGATGCCGCAGACCCAGATGATGAACGGCCGGGCGCGGCTGGTGAACGGGTCCGCAGAGGCCGCTTCGTTCGCTTCCACCGTGGCCTGCGAGGCCTCTTCGGTTTTCGCGAACTCCAGCATCGCCATCTGATAGGACTGCAGAGCAGCAGCCTTGGCGGCCGGATCGGGAATGAAATCGAGCAGCTTGTCGACGATTGACGTGCCGGCGGTGAGCCAAGCTAATGGGTTCATTGGTGGCCTCCTAGGCCGAGCAGGGGGAGAAGGTGATCGCGGCCGAACCACGCGCTGGCGATGCTGATTACAGCCGCCGCGCCGTGGACACGGTTTAGAGCGCTCTCTAGGCGTCCTACGCGCTTCGCAAGTTCCCCGTTGGTTTCAAGCAAGATGTCGAGCTTGCCGTCCATCTGGCCCACGAGCAGGACCAAGTCCTGTCCGGGGCGCGATAGTAAGTCGTTAGACATTTGTGAAGCCCTTAGAGAAACGTGAGGTAGTAGCCTGGACCTGTCGAAGCGACGTAAAGACTGCCGCTGACCGAGATACCGATCTGCACACCGCCACCCTGGCTGAGCGTGTTCACCGCAACCTGGGTGACCGCTGCATCCGCACTGCCCGTCGAGAACGTGTAGACGCTCGACGATTGGACCGTTCCGTTCGCGGTGCATGTCAGCGTTCCGGTGACTTCGCCGTCCGTAGACTGCAGCGTCATGCTGCCGGAAACTTGGCTGTTCGCGCCTGTCGATAACACAACGGGTGCGAATGAGCCGACCGTGACAGTGCCGTTGGTCAGCGCGCCGGGAGGGTAGATAATCCCGACCGTGACAAGATCGACGCCGTCGCTGTTCTGGAAGCTGAGCGTATGGCTCTCACCGAAGCTGCCGTTATGGGCAAGAGTGTTGTCGTTGATGCCGAAGCTGAGAACGTTGGCCGGCGAGGATAGCGGCAGCGTTAAATTATCCGTGGTCGGACTATTCGCGTTCGCCACGAAGTTCAGCAGCGGCGTTCCCGGTGGGTTTGCCTGGACAGGACCGAAAGGCTGCGCGTCAACCCCGTAGGTGGCATCGACAAGAAGCCCGCTCTGGATCGTATAGTCCGGCACAACAGGACCGTAAGCGAGGCCACCGTAGCCGGACGTCTGGCCCGTCAGCGTGTAGGTAGTTCCGTTGATGATCGCGTCGAGGCCTGTCTGTGCGCCGCCGGCCCAGTTGATGGGTAGCGCTCCACCAGGGATGAAGGTGGGGACGGAGACAACCTGAACGGTCGCGGGGATGGCTGTATAGCCGGCGGGGAGTGTTCCGGGGAAACCGCTCTGGCCACTCACTATCGTGAACGTCTTCGTGTCGTTATCGTTGTTCCCGGCGAACGCGCAATCGCCACCGGGGTATAACGGGTAGGTTCCCCACGGAATACCGTCGGACCCAGCAGCCATCTCTGTTTCGGTTAGAACGCTTCCGCTCTGGCCATAGTAATTTACGAAGTCCGTCGAGAGCCACGCTAAGCCGGCGTCGCGGTCGAGGAAACAGTAAACCTCCCGGCCCCAGCTACCGCCGATATTATAGACGTGGCCGCCGCTTCTTCCCTGGTAAAAATAGACCTGAAGGGCCTGGTTTACTAGGATGGCGTTGTAGCCCTGCCCACCCGGAACGAACCAGCTAGCGTTGAAAATCCCCATCTGGAGATCGCCATCACTGTCCGTCGTGATGCCAAAGCAAACCTTCCCGGTGGTAGTGCTGATTGAGGCCACGCCGCCATCGGCACTTGCCGTGACGGTGTAACCATCAAGGCTGAACGTCGTGATATCGCCGGGAACCCAGGCGAAAGGGATCGCCGGGTTCTGCGACCACCGGGCGTAATTCGGCATTACGTTCTCCCGATGGACAGAGTGAAGGATAGTAGGGCCAGGGCGGCGTCCTGCGTGATGGGCGTCTCTATCAGCAGCGTATCGTTCGCCGGGCCCGCGTGGAGGATGCCCGAGACCGCGACGACCGCGCCGCTGACCACGATGGTGCCGAGCGAAGTTACCGTTCCGGCGCTGGAGATCGAGTAGGGGAACGACGCGACCGCAGCAGAGCCGGTGCCGACATAGCTCACGATGCCGGCGAGGTTCGCCGGGATCGAATAGGGGACCGGCATCGGGATCGCTATGGTGGTGTTCGGCGGCACGAGGGCCGGGAACGAGATGCACGGCGAGAGGGGCGGAAGGCACCGAAGCGACGGGACGCCGCCTACCGTTCCGGCCACGAGGTTGTCGCCCAGCGCGCCGCCCGTCAGGGTGCCGCCGGTAGTGCCCAACAGGAACGGCGCTACGGGCGCGTTGACGCTCAGAACGCCGCCGCCGGACTGTGTGAGCCCAACGCCCAGCGTGCCGCCTACGGCCGCGCCAGAGCCGTCTGTGAGCAGGTAGGCGCAGTTGTCAGGAAACAGCTCACCGCCGGCTATGGCCTCAGCCTCAGCCGCCGCAGCCTCAGCCGCCGAAGCCGCTGCCTGGGCAATCGTGGCGCTGGACGCCGCCGCTGCCGCCGCTGCAATCACGGTCGTGACACTGCCGGACACGCTGGTGGCGCTGGCCGCCGCTGCCGTGGCTGACGCCGCCGCCAAGGTCTGGCTGGTCGACGCTGCCGTGGCGCTGGTGGCCGCCGCAGTCTGGGAAGCCGCCGCAGCCGTCGCGCTGGTGGCCGCTGCGGTCACGCTAGCCGACAGTGAGCCGGTAGCAGTCGCCACGTCGGCGGCTAGCACGCCCTCAGCTGCCGTTACGGCGGTGTTCAGCGTGGTCAAAGCCGTCGCGCCGGCCGCGATGACCGCCTGAAGGCTGCCAGCGATGCTCGTTACGTCATTGTTACAGCTCGTCAGGTCGGCCAAGCAGGCGGCTTCAGCTGCCAGACAGGTCGCCACGACGTTCGCCAGATCGACGCCTTCGCCAGGGCCGTTGCCGCTGGAGAAGAGGCCGGAATTAAACTCGATGACGGTCAGTGTGCTGGACATTTAATACTCCCCCTGGCAGCTGTCGGAATACATGGACTGCACCGCTGCGGGGCCGCCGTTCATTTCAAGGTCTTCAGCCATCTGCTTGATGCTGTCGCGCAGGCCCGTGTAAGCGGAGAGCCAGCGGTCGGTATTCGGGCACTCGAAGAAATCGCCGGCGTAACCAAGCGCGGCGTAGACAATCATGTCCGGCTCGCTCTCGGTGATCTCGTTGTCCTGCGTGGGATCAGGGATCGGCGTGAACTCACCGTGGTAGAGCACCTGTATCGTGGTGCCCGCCGGCAGCGTTCCACGAACGTAGTAGAGGTTCTGGAAGCGCGCGTAGGCGAAGGTGTTGGCGTTGACGTCGACCTTCATCAGCTCGCGGTAGGACAGCTTCTTCAGCGCCCTCAGACCGCCGCATAGGTCGGGGATCATGATGTCCTGCAGCTGCAGAAGATCGGGCGGCACCGGGAACTGCAAGAGCGTGCCAGTGGAAGTTATGAGCTGCATCCGCTCCATGCACGGCAGCCGAAGCTCCCGCTGGATGCGGTTGATGCCCTGCATCACGAAGATGATGGCCTGGGCGTCCGTGCAGTCGGTGCGGTTGAGCAGCGTCGTGAACGTCGTCACTACGGAATTAAACGACACGGCGCTGATCCTTCAGATTGCTTTGGTGGTCGTGATGAGGTCGTCATGACCTTCGAGACGCAGCCGAGCGACAATGTCTCGGGGCTTTGCGGACCACATATCGAAGCCCTCGCGGAGCCACTTGTCGGCCAGCACGACGGGCACTGAGCACACGCGCTCCATCTCTCTGGACGGAGCATCGCGGCATGTATCGCGGGACGCGCGGAGGCCTTCGAAGAACTCGGTGCCCAGGTGCTGAGCGCGCTGGATTACCGTGCGGCCAGCGCCGTCTTCGAGAAACTTCGTCCTAGGGTCGATGAGTTGCATTAGTGGGTCAGCTCCGTGACGTTGAGCACGCCGGCCGCGCCGGTCGCTCTGATGACAGCGATCTGGTCGCCAATAGCGGCGGTGACGAAGGTTGCAGTTGCGCCGGCCAGGATGAGCGTGGACGCTCCGACGACGGCGACGGGGTTCGGGCCAATGGCCACATAGCAATTACCGGTGGAGACTAGGCGCAGGGCGCGCGAGCCGATCAGCATCGGGGCCGGGCCGAGCGCGGACGCAGCGCCGAGCGTAATATCGTAGGCGGTATTAAGGCGGAAAGTCGACATGGCTACCTCGAAATGAAAAAGGGGGCTCCCGAAGGAACCCCCTGTTGCAGCCTTGCGGCTTTAGGCTTTAGCTCAGGCCGGTGATCAGGCCGCTGGCCGCGTAGTTGCGGTGCTTCAGCGAGAACTCACCCACGATCTGCACGTTCGTGCTGTCGCCGGTCTTCGCGAGTGTCTCGCGGAACCAGTTGCGCAGCACGAGCTTCTTCCACATCGTGGTCTCGAACACGAGCGCCGTGGTCGCCAGCAGGAAGCGGTTGATCACCACTTTCAGGCCCTCGTCCGAGAACGGCGTCACGTAGACGTCGATCACGTTGTAGAGCTTCTTCTTGGTGTTATCGACGTAGTCAGTGCGAGCCGTGCTGGCACCCGGAGCCGTGCCGGACTTCCAGCTGGCGATCTTCGGCGCGTCGGCCGGCTTCACCATCAGGATGTTAGGCTCAGCGCCTTGGATGTAGCACTCCTGCGCCACCGTCAGCACGTTCGCTTCGACCAGCGGGGTGCTGGAGTTCGTCACGGTCGAGCTGGACGCAACCTGCGCCTGATAGCCGGCCATCTGGCGGGCCACGGTGTCGCTGCCGGCCACGGCGGTCTGGCCCGTGCCCACGAAGGCGTATTCCAGATCGCGCTTCAGCTCCGCGCTGCGCAGGCCGAGCTGGTAGCTCAGTTCCTTGTCGCGGCCGTATTTGCGAACCACGTCGGCCGTGCCAGACGCTTTCGCGGTCTTGGTCAGGATTTGCGTGTTGTTGTTGCGCATCACGGTCGGCTGAGCCGTGGCGGTCGGAGCGTCCGCGCCTTCAACGGCGGCGTTCGCGGCGGCTGCCAGCAGGCTGTCTTCCTGCCATTGGTGCAGGGTATTGTGGATGCCCTCGTTGCCGGACATCGACTGGAACGGCGTCTTCGTCGGGCTGATGTTGGTGATGATGTCGCTGATATCTTCTTTGATGCCAACGATGTCGTAGGTGTTCACGGTGCCGCTGATGGTCACGGGTATATCCTCAGGTATGTGGAAAGGTAGAGTTAGGCGGCGCGACGAGAGGTCGCGAAGAAGGCATCAGCTGCGTCGTCAGTGCCGCCGTCGCTCTGCCGCAGTTTGGCGATGGCCGCTTTCCGGTCGGTGCTGGCACTGGCGACAGCGGGAGCTGCGCCTGGGGTCAGGACTTTCGTCGGACGGTTACGCACTTTCTCAAGCTGCTCCGTGGCCGTTGTGGCACCGGTTCGATACAGCATAGCGTCGTGCATCAGTTTCACGGCCCAGCTATCGGGCTGCGCGAGAATGACGTTCTTCGGCGCTCCGTAGGCCGCCACAGCGTGGTCGACCATCTTCGTGTAGAGAGCTGAGTTGAAGCCCGGCACACCGGTCTTCGGATCGTTCAGCTCGACCAGGGCGGCCTGGGCGCGAGTGTTCATGCTCGCCTGCGTCTCCGTGGCGCGTGCCCGCGTGACGTCGCTCAGTTCCTTGGTCAGGTAATTATAGTCCGCCATCGCCTCGTTCGCGTCCTTGCGGATTTGCTCGAAGGTTTCCTGATCGACCGATTGGTCGCGGCTCAGTGCCAGAAAATCGATTGTGGAATACGGGGCCCACTTCGCCTGCGCCTTGGCGACCATCGCGTTCAGCGCGGTCTCGGCGCGGGCTGTCTTCTCAAGGGACGCGGCCTGCACGGCAGCGACGTTGGCCCACTTCGCTTCGTTCGCGGTGCGGGCGGCGAAGGTTTCCTTGAGGGCCTTCAGCGAGGCCTTCGTCTTCGTCTCACCTTCGCCCCACTCCAGCTCAGCGTCATCGGGGTCCACAGCAGTCGCCGTGGATGCGTCAGGAGCCGTCTCGGCTTCTTCCCGGTCAGGAGTGCCCAGCGTGACGCCAGGGGCTGTCCCATCGGGCGCTACGGCCTTACCTTCGGCGTCCTTGTGGGACGTCTGGAAGAACGCGTTCGCGCCGTCAAACTCGCCTGTGCCGGCGTCGTCTTCGAAATGTTCAGTCGTCAATGTCAAACTCCTTGTCGACGGCAGCGTCTTCCAGCTCAGCGCCGGCCTGTGCGAAGGCCTGGACCTGTTCCGCAATCTCTTTGATCGCGGTATGGAGGACGTGGTGGTGAGTGATGGTGGGAGCGCTGGCGGGGCCTATCGGGCACGCGGCTATGGCCTGCATGTGATAGTTCGACAGGTCGTCGATGACCGCGAGAAACTCGCTACCAGGGGTGAGCAGCGCGGCGCATCGCCGGCCGCGTTCGATAATCATGCCTGGATCAGGCGGGAGCATGGCGTTCCTTGTGTGAGAGGAATGGGGTTGGTGACGCGGTTATCCCCGCCGCGCACAGGGCCGCCAGGAGCTACCTGGGGCCTATTCTGTGGTCTGTGGACCGGTGGAGTTACCGGGTAGGCTCAGCCATGGACGACAGCTTGGCGGCAGCAGCAGCCTCTTGCTGGAGCTGTAGTTCGGCGGCGTCGACGGCAACCTTGTGGGCCAGCTGATCCTGCTTGAGCTGGATATCAGCCATTGACCGGCGGGTTTCCAGCTGCATCTTGGCCAGCTGATCCTGCTGCTTGTTCTGCGCTTCTTGCAGAGCGAGCTGCGAGTTCGCTGCAGCGGCCTGGGCGTTCGCCAGCTTGACCTGTGCGTCGGCGTGCTTGACCGCGAGGTCAGCCTGCTGCATCGGGTCGGGCGGCGGCGGCTGGACCTGATCGGGCGACAGGATGTAATCCGTGACGTCCTTGATACCCATTGCGTTCATCGCTTTCTTCACGACGTTGAAACGCTTCTCCGGCGGGTATGCGACCTTCAGCATCGGATCGCCGGACAGGTAGGTGTCCAGCTTCTGCCACTTCATCAGCTCACGATCCTGATCGCCGTAGCCTAGAGCGAACGAGACTTCCATCTCGGTGTCTTCAGGCCACGCCGTGAGATCGATCGGTGTCCACGCGCCGGCAACCTGAATGATCTTCTGGCGGTCTTCGTTCTCAAGGACCAGCTGGTAGATCATTTCGTAGATGCCACGCAGGAAGTTCTCCGCGAAGTTGCGGGCGATGATCTTCTGGCGGATTTGGCTGACGCTGATTAGGTCGTTGACCATGCCCTGGCTGTTCTGCTTGGACACAGCGTCTTTGTTAAGACCCTGGCTCAGCCGGCTGATACCGGTGATCTCTTCCTTGTCCTCGTCCAGCAGGCTGATCGTTTGGAACACAAACGGGTTCAGGCCGGCTTGAGGGATCGGAGCGATACCGTCAGGGCGCTTGACGTTCACGATACCGCCTATGCGGTTCTCCATCAGCTCCCGGGGATTGTCCACGGTGCCGCGCACAACCTGCAATCGCGGGTTATTAGTGATCAGCGCGTGATTGATGATGGACCGCGTCAGATAGGTTCTGGCGTTCTGCGTCGGGATCAGCATCTTCGAATAGTTCGTGCCCCAGAAAGCGTGGGGGCGCGGCAGCGGTGTGAAGCCCACGAAGGGCTTGCGATCCACAGGCTCCTTATCGAGGATTTGATCGCCGGCCATGAAAATCTTGTGGAGCTGGCTGACGGGGGTTTCGTCGTCCCCGTCGATGTTCATCTCCATGTAGCACTCATAGAGCATGATCTGGCGAGCGCTCTTCTGGCTCTCGTCCATGCCCCGCACACCGATCATGTCGTCGGTCTGCTGGTAGCGCTCGATCTGCTCCGGTTCCTGGCTCAGCCACAGCCTGTCGGTGTCCTGCAGCTGCGTGATGATCTTAGGATCGAAGCCCATCTTTATCAGATCGGACACGGTCTTCGGCTCACGGTGGAAGCAGAACTCGGCGGATTTAAGGTCTTCCGACATTGGCGCGATGCCGAACTGTTCCGGCGGCAGCACCTTGATGCGGACCTGAGAGCGGTCCTTCGGCACCTTGACGCGGACGCGCTTGAACGTCGAGCCGGCATCGCTGCCGTCGATCTGCGTGATCTCAGTGCCAGGGTTCTTGGCGAGGAACGCCGAGACCTCCTGATAAGTCGTCTCCGTCAGATCATAATAATTTGTGGTCTTCTTGGTCTCCCACCAGACCTTACAGACGCCAACGCGGCCGAGCAGACCGTCGTCGATCACGTCCTGCATAATCTGGAAGCCAGGGTTCTGGCGAAACAGGACGTGCGTGCAGTAATCGGTGCGGACCTGGGCGGCCTGAGCATCTTCGCCGTTTACGGGCGAGAAGCTGACCGGCTGGTTATTGCCGCTGAATACCTCCAGCAGCTGGGCCTTCATGCTCTCAACGGCGTCCCAGACGTCATACGACACATAGTTCGTGTCGCCTGCGCTCATCTTGTAGGGACGCTCTCCGTTGTAATACTTCATGACTGTTTCACGTTCTTTGGAGAGCTTACTCTCCGAGAACCCGACCGCTAGGCCGATCTGGTTTGAAAGGCGGGCGACGAGGGTTTCGTCTTCATCAGAGGCCGACACTACTCGATCCTTTCATACCAATCTTCTTGGTTGATTATGGGCACAAAGAAGCCCTCGTTGATGTGGTCGCAGAGGGCGAGCGCCATTACGGTGTCGTCGTGGCAGCCTTTCTCGGCCTCCATGGTGCCCTTCTGGGTCACGATGAAGGATTGCATTTCGGCCAGGGTGACGCGGTCGTAGATTTCAATCTCGCCGTCGCGCAGGTTGGCGCGGAGCTTGTTAATGATCAGCGGCTTCGTCTTCTCGGACGTGAAGAAACCGACGTAGGTGGTCTCCTGATCGGTGATCCGGTCCACGACGGTTTCGGTATAGAAGTTGGGGTAGCCTTCATCCTTCTGGATCACACGGTTCGTGAGGATGCCGTGGTTGTTCCGTTCGCAGATGATCGTGGCGTCGGAATACAGCCGGCCGAGGTTTGCCAGGATGGTGCCGAACATATCGGGGTCGAAGCGGTCGGAGCGCCACACTGCGGCCTGCCGGCGATGGCTGTCGAACACCTGGGCGACGGAGCTATCCTTCTGCACGCCAGCGCCAACGTCGGCACCGATGTAGTAGGTTTCCTTCTCGTCGAACGGGAGGTAGCAGAACAGCTCGCCGCGTGGGTCGTTTTCCCACTCTTTGCCGAACAGCGTCTTGCGCGCTATGGGCTCCCAGCCCAGCTCGACGTCAGGTGACTTTTCGAACTTCGCCTTGGCCTTCTCACGCATCTCAACGATCTTATCGCCGTTGAATACCGGTCGGCCGGACGTCAAGAAACTCTCTTCGACGGTGCAGGGGTATTCCTGTTTGAACAGGTCTTCGCCCTTCGTCGCGATCTTGCGGCGGCGGAACATCAGCTGCCCGTCGTCGAGGCCGTGCCGCGCTACCAGCTCTTCTTCCTTCGCCGTGCGGCGGAAGTCGGCTGGAACTTCGGCGGTGTAGCTGGGCTCGATAAACCAAGCCAGGAACACCAGCTCGAACTCGCTATCGCCAGATATTGCCATCTGGCACTGATCATAGAACGGCCCGCTCATGCCGTTCGATGTGCTCTCGATATAGACCTCAGTGCCGTCAGCGTCAGGGATCGCTTCAAGCAGGCCGTTGTAGTTTGCCAGCGCGGAGTTTTTCGGCCAATGGGCCAGCTCCGACAGGTGGGCATGTGTGATAGTCTCACCGCGACCAATTCCGTCGCCGCCCGCCGTGGCAACCATGTAGCCGGCGTCGATGTTCGCAAACTTCAGCTCTTTACGGCTGGAGTATTTCGTCTCTGGGCGCACGGCCGGTGGGCACAGTTCGTAGAAGCGCTGCGTCATATCGAACAGCGATTGCGTGCTCTCAGCCTTGTGGGTCACCACGATGGCCTTGCGAGCTTGTCCAGGCAGCGTCTGCGAGACCTGGGAGAACATCCGGCCGCCCACATAGGTGGACAGGCCCATCTGACGTCCCTTGACGATGATGATGCGGACGCGGCCGGTGCGCTCCAGCTGCCGCATAACGACCTCGTGGAGGATGCGCTGCGCACGGTTTAGAAGGAAGGGCTGAACGCCCCGGTCCTTCGTCCGTATCTTCAGGCACTTCTCAGCGTAGAACGGGAAGTCACAATAAAGCCGGCGGCGCACTGCCAGAACATCTTGGGCCATGCGCCTCCAGATTTATGTTTCGGGGTTTTCCTCCGCAGCCAGGATGGCCAGGAAGTCTTCAGCCTTCGAGACCTTCAGTTCGGTCTTCTGGGCTGGTTTGGCCTTCGTGAAGCCGAGCAGCGCCGTTGCGGCAGCGACCCGTTCACGCGTGGTGCCGGTCTTGTCCAGCATCACTTCCGCGAGCATCTCCAGCGCGTCCTGCGCCTTCTTGTCGTCGGTCGTGAGGCCTGTATCGATCAGGTCTTGTTCAATCATGGTGGCGATCAGTTCCTTTCCTTCGGCCCTGGCGCGGTCACGTTCCGCAGCCACTTCGACCTTCTTTCCGGCCCAACCGTCAGGGACGCCACGGCGAGTGCCGAGCGTGCCGTCTGCGCGCCATTTGGCGAACCGTTCGCGGGCCAGACGCTGTTTGTTCTCGAAAGCCTCAAGGGTTTTCGGATAGCCGCGCCGACCAACGAGGTCTGGGTAGAAAACGCCCTTCGGCCGGCCGTCGAGCAGCGGCTTGTTTTTCTTCGTGCGCGTTGGGCGTTTCTTTACGGGCATGTTACATTCCTGGGGGACGCGGCGGCCCACCCATTGGGGCACCTTGTGGAGGCATCGGCGGACGCGGCGGCTGCATACCCATCGGCGGCGCACCCTGCGGAGGACCACCCGGAGGCGGGCCACCCTGCGGAGGCATCGGTGGCTTTGGCTGCATCTTCCGGCCAATCGCGGCCTTGGTGATCGTGTGCATCGTCTGCAGACCAGCCTGACCCTGTAACGGGCCGTTGTGCTGGATCAGCGCCTGACCCTGCTGGGGCGTGAATACGCCGGCCTGGGTGAGCCCGCCGATAGTCGCGTGGATGTCGTCGGTGTTCACAGGCACGCCGGCATGAGCCGCAGCCATCGCAATGTGCGACTTGAAGTTCAGGCCTGGGTTCGCTGCGAAGCCGCCGCCTGGGGGAGCACCCGGGGGAGCCCCGCCGCCGCCAGCCATCCCGCCACCCGGAGGGGCCGGTGGTTGACCAGCTTGTCGGCTCATTACGCGCGCCGCGTTCGCCTTAATGGCACCGGTATGGGCCGCCTGAGACGCCTGCGAAGACGCGACGCCCTGCCCCTGGCCGGGGGTATGATTGGTGGATTGTTTCCACATTGGTTCAACCTTTCTTCGGCCTGGGGCCGTGCGTCATGAGACGATGCGTGAAGTGATGCGCAGTGGCAGCACGGCGGTGATGGTCGGGGATCGCCTTGTGAAGGGCGGTCTGCTTGGCGGCCACGTTCTCTTCGTGGGTCGCTCCGTGCGCGCCGGCTACCGCTTCGATGGCGTCGGCCACGTCATGGTCGCCTGAGGCACGCGCCTGGGCGGCCTTTGAGACGGCCATCTTGTGGTAACCATCGGCAGAGGCAGCGATCTTCGCAGCGCGGATTATCGCTTCGGTCTGATCGCCGCCGGCCGCAGTAGGTTCGCTGGAGCCCGAGATATCCTTGAGCTTCGCCTGGACGTTCCTGGCCACGGCGCGGTCGATGCCACCACCCCGTTCGCCGTGTGCGATGATCGCGGCGGCGTCGTCGGGATATGCAGCGTGGATCGCAGCGTGGACCGCAGCGCGCGTGTGCGCCGGGTTACCGTTGGCGATGAAGCCCTCCAGCGTGGTCCCGTTCGACATTGCCGAGGAAGTCGGGCTGCCAAGCTGGGGGATGCCGAGAGACGAGGCTACAGGATCGCCGCCAGGAGCCGCTGGGACCGCCTGGGCCATTGGAGCGGGGGCTGGAGCGCGGGAAGCCTTAGGGGCCTCCAGCGGGTTGTTATTCCGGTCCAGCGGCGTGTTGACGGGCACAAGGTCAGGGCGCACCCCGGTGACAGGGTCCGCAGCGCCGTCCGAGGCGTTTGCCATGACGCCGCGCGCTCCACGCATCGCGGTGTTGATCGCTGCGTCCACGGCGGTGTTCGAAACTCCGTCCTGTGGGTTTGGCGTCGTGGTGCCGGCCGTGAGCTTGGTCTGGTTCTGCAACGCTGATTTGTCGACGCTCGTCTGCGCCAGCCAATCGGGGTCAACCTTGCGGTTGGCGAGGCGGGCTGCGAAGGCGGCGCGGCTGCGCGCTACGGCGGTCGAATTGGCCTGCGCGACGTCCCCCTGACCGCTCAGATCAGCTGTGCCATCAGGCCCGCTGTTCGGCGTCAGTGTGGGCACGCCACGAAGAGGATCGACGCTGCTGCCTGGGAGATTTACGCCCGACAGGAACGACGTAGCTTTGGCCTGCGCGTCTGCCGTGGCGGCGTCGTGCGCTGCCCAAGGATCGCCCGAGGGCGGCTTGTAGGCGGGGCCGTTGGTGAGCTTCGTGGCCGCTACTTGATCGGCCGCGATGGTGGCAGGATCAGCGGACGCGCCGGGCAGCTGCACACCGACGTTCAGGCCTGGGCCTGTTTTCGCCGGAATAGCGCTGCGGAGGTCGTTGACCGCGTCACCGATATTCTTGAGGCCGGTGAACGAGCTTTGGCCGGCGTCCATACCCAGGCTGTCGAGCATACGCTGCGACTTCATCGCCTGAAGGCGGACGTTCGGCGTGTTCGTGCCCATGAGGCTGTCGAGCGCGCCGCCGACCGCGCCGCCGACCTTGCTCTCGCCGTGGAGGCCGAGAACAGAGCCGATCATTGCGGTAGGGCTGCCCGAATAGATTGCGCCGCCGATGGCCGCACCGCGCGCTGCGAGGCTGCCGAGCTGGCGGAACGGGCCGTTAGCCTGGTTTTGGAAGGACGACGGTGCGAGCGTGTTGAGATCGAGCGCAGCGTTCTTGATCGGGCCTATGATTTCGTCAGGCGCGTTCCAGCTGTTGATCTGGTTGAACAGCGAGCCGTCCTGATCGGTGATCGTGTTGTTCTTCGGTAGAGCCTGCCGCTGGAACATTTGGATGGCCGAACGAGCCTGCCCCTGGTCGATTACGCCCACGCCCTGCAGATCGTTGATCCGCGCTACGGCGTCGTTGACGAGGTTGCGCTTTACGGTGTTCGCGATGGTGAGCTGGTCGGTCGTGCCGGTGAGCTGCTTCGCGGCAGCCGTGGCGTCGTCGAGGTAGCTGTTCACGCGGATATTGGACTGCGCCTGTTCGGGCGAGGCCGGCTCCGGTTGCATCCTCGACATTACGTTGTCGGAAGCAGCCTGCACGCCAGCCTTCGCCACGCCGCCGGCCATAGAGGCCACACGAGCAGCGCCGCCTTGGGCAGCAGCGCCAGCGACCTGATACGGGTCGACGGAAAGGCCCTTGTCGGTGTCAGCGGTTTGGCCAACTTGGCCTTCCGCGTTGACTGCGCCAGAGGCAGCGGCGTCGAAGCCACCAGCAACGAGCGGCTTGGCCAACGTCGGCGCGGCCCTGATAATGTCGCCGGGGATGCCGACTTCGGAGAGACCGCCGGCCGCCGCCATCGTTCCGGCCTGCACAGCCGTAGTGGCCGCGCCGCCGAGCAGGGCGTCAGTGGACGATTTGTCCTCGTGGTTGTTCGCGGCGCGCGCTGTGACGTTGTCGCCAAAGTTCAGCGCGCCAGCAGCGCCGGCCACGCCATACGGGCCCGCTACCGCGCCGCCAGCGAGCATCGCAGCGGTGGGAGCAGCGCCGGCAGCGGCCGAGCGGAGGAGATCGTGGCCGGTCTGTGACCAGCTGCCGCCACCAGAAACCTGATCCTTGATGTCCTGTCCCAGGTTCGGGGCGACGTAATTCTTGTCGGCGGGGAGAGCGTTCTCCAGCCATTTACCGGCGGCGGCCACCCGGGGATATCCAGCGGCCGTCGCGGCGGTGTCGATGGTGTTGCCGAGACCTTCTGCAGCGCCCGAAGCGCCCGCGTAAAGATCGTCGGTGATGCCCGTAGCGGGCGCGGCCGGCGCGGCAGCAGCAGGCGCAGCGGAGTTCGTGGCAGCCATAGAGGCCTTCACGTCGTCGACTTGCGTTTGCTGGTCGGCCGGCGAGAGGGTCTCAAAGCCGTCGATGTTCACATTGGCGGTGTGATCGCCCATGTCGATTGCAACGGTGGCCATTGAGACCCTCCTTTCGTTACTGGTTCGGTGTGGTCCCGACGATCTGGAACTTCGTGCCCGAGGGCGTTACGTTCCAATTCCCGTTCGGGCTCTTCTGGATGGTGGCCTGAGACGTTCCACCCGAAACACCGAGGGAGTTGATGTAGCCCGCGTCCTGCTGCGCTTTCCAAGCCTGGAAGGCACCGGGATGCGTCCGCATCGCGTTCTGGTCGTCCTGAGGGGTCTGTTTCCAGGCCTGATAGACGTCCTGATCGTGCTGCGCTGCGGCTTTCATCGGAGCGATAAGCGGAACAATAGCCTGCGGGTTCGTGTCCATCTTGGCGATCTGGCCAGTGGCGAACTCGAACTCGCGTTGGTTCTTGATCTGCACGCCCTTGATGCTGGCGAAGCCGCCGGCAGCGAGCTGTTTCGACATCGCGTCGGTGAGCTGCGCGGACGAGGCGTTTACGTCGCCCAGGCCGAACTCTCGGGCAAGGTAGCGCCTGCCTTGTTCCAGCAGCGTAGAGCCAGCACCAGACGAGGGGTCTTGCGATAGCTTCGTGAAGTTGTTGATCGCTGCGAGCTTCTGCGCAGACGACACGCCGCTGGCCACCACGTTGTCGATGCCGTCGTTGGCGTCTTTCACGGTGTCCTTGGCGAGGGTTTGGTTCGCGGCAGTCGTGCCGGTGGTCTGGCCGACCGTGCGCGCTGTGTTGTTCGCAGAGTTGATCGACTGCGTCGTGTTCCCCGCCATCGGGCGGTAGGACACTTCGCCAGAGGTCGGATCGATGAACTCCTGCTGGTCGGGAGCGCCGGCCGTGCCCGCGACAATCTTG
>Ga0302193_10002405_pt1 | contig 15472 bp, 9 predicted proteins | sample II_Bog_E3_3_FD_200228 | JGI IMG/M metagenome (GOLD analysis project Ga0302193, IMG submission 200228) | Peat permafrost microbial communities from Stordalen Mire near Abisko, Sweden - II_Bog_E3_3 | ecosystem: Environmental > Terrestrial > Soil > Wetlands > Peat | place: Sweden: Abisko, Stordalen...
GGCGGGCCGGGCCGGGGAGCACGGCAAGGGCTTCGCCGTGGTGGCCGCGGAAGTGCGCAAGCTGGCCGAGCGCAGCCAGGTGGCGGCGGAAGAGATCAGCCGGCTGGCCACCGGCAGCGTCGGCCTGGCCGAAAAGGCCGGGGGCCTCCTGGGCGGAATCGTCCCCTCTATCCAGAAGACCGCCGACCTGGTCCAGGAGATCGCCGCCGCCTCCAGCGAGCAGAACTCCGGCGTGGGCCAGATCAACCAGGCCATCAGCCACATCAGCCAGGCCGTGCAACAGAATGCCGCCGCATCGGAAGAGCTGGCCTCCACCTCCGAGGAGATGAGCGCCCAGGCCATGGAGCTCCAGGCCCTGATGGGGTTCTTCACCCTGGCCGGAAGACGGGAGGTGCGTGGCATGGGCCCGCGCAAAACCGCGCCCAAGGCCCCGGCCAAATCCTCCCCGTACCGAACCATCGGGCGGGTGGTGGACGAGACCAGCGGCGAATTCACCAGGTTCTAGCAGTCGTTGCGGCACTTGCGCCGCTACGGCTGCTTGTGCCCGGCACGGGCGCCCCATCAAACCAGGATCCCACGGTGCTAGCGCCCGGTCCGCCTGAACCACTCGAAATCCCCGGGAGGCATTCATGACCGCATTCAAATCCCTCAGGCTGGCAACGCAGCTGATCATTGCTTTTGTCCTTGTGGGCATGGTCGCAGTCTTCACCGGCTGGTTCGGCCTCTCCGGGACCTCCACCGTCAGCCGGATGATGACCACCAGCTACGAGAACAACTCTTTGGGAATGAAGTACCTGGCCAATACCACCGTCCAGATGAGCGCCCTGCAGCAGCGGGTCATATACGTCACTATCCTGACCGACCCCAAGGAGCGCGGTGAGATGGCGGCCTTGATCGAGCCTGCGGTCAAGGAGGTCCAGGACTGGGTTACCAAAGAGAAGGGCACAGCCCAGAGCGATGCGGCCAAGGTGCTCTGGAGTCAATTCGACGCAATCTGGCCGGTCTATATGGATGCCACCCGGCATGTTGTGGCCGCAGCAAACGCGAACAAGGGTGACGAAGCGAAGCGGATCCTGCTGGGTGACACCCGTCCACGGTATATCGCCATCCGAACCCTCCTGCTCAAACTGTCCGACGATCTCAGCAAGAGCGCCGATGACACCAACCTGGCGGGCATCGCCACCTACCAGCGGATCCGGGTTAATACCCTTCTGGCCATCCTGGCCGGGTTCGGACTGTCCATCGGCCTAGGGCTGCTGGTCACCCGGGTCATCAAGCAGTCGGTGGGGGGGGAACCGAGGGAGGCCGCGGCCCTGGCCCAGCGGGTGGCCGCCGGCGACCTCTCCATGGAGGTCCAGTTGACCGAAGGGGACAGCACCAGCATGATGGCCGCCCTCAAGTCCATGGTGAAGGCCCTTTCGGGGGTGGTGGGCGAGACCCGGAAGGCGGTGGACGGCGCCAGGCGCGGCGACTTCAGCCAGCCCATGGCAGTGGCCGGCACCCAGGGCTACATCCTGGACCTGGGCACCTCCCTCAACCAGCTCACCGCTACCTGCAAGCAGGGGCTGGATGATGTGGTGCGGGTGCTGGAAGCCTCGGCCAAGGGCGACCTGTCGGAGCGGATCACGGCCTCCTACGAGGGCGATTTCGCCCGGCTCAAGGGCGCCTCCAACAGCACCCTGGACAAGCTCAACTCGATCATCAACGACCTGGTGCGGGTGCTGGAGGCGTCGGCCGGGGGAGTACTCACCGAGCGAATCACCCTGGCCTATGACGGCGAGTTCGGCCGGCTCCGCAACGCCTCCAACACCACCCTCGATCAGCTCGCCTCCATCTTCGACGAGATCGTGCGGGTTCTGGAGCCCGCGGCCAAGGGCGACCTCACCGGGCGCATCACCAAGGAATACCAGGGCGAGTTCGCCCGGGTCAAGCAGGCGGCCAACACCACCCTCGACCGGCTCGCCGCCACCATCGAAGACATGGTGCGTGTACTGGAGGCCTCGGCCCAGGGAGTGCTGAGCGAACGGATCACCGCCGCCCAGGAGGGCGAATTCCGCCGACTAAAGGACGCCTCCAACACCACCCTGGACAAGCTCACCGTGATCATCAACGATCTGGTGAGGGTCCTGGAGGCCGCGGCCCAGGGCGACCTGACCGAACGCATCAGCGGGAGCTTCCAGGGCGAGTTCGACCGGCTCAAGGCCGCCTCCAATACCACCCTCGACAAGCTGGCCGCCACCATTACCGACGTGCTCCAGGCCTCAAGGAACATGGTATCCGCCTCGGAGCAACTCAGTTCCACCGCCCAGGCCCTGAGCCAGGGCGCCTCGGAACAGGCGGCCAGTGTGGAGGAGACCAGCGCCTCCATGGAGCAGATGAGCGCCTCCATCGCCCAGAACAACGAGAACGCCAAGGTCACCGGCGATATCGCCACCCGCACCGCCGGCGAGACCGTGGCCGGGGGCCAGGCGGTGCGCGAGACCGTGGTGGCCATGAAGCAGATCGCCCACAAGATCGCCATCATCGACGACATCGCCTACCAGACCAACCTTCTGGCCCTGAACGCCGCCATCGAGGCGGGCCGGGCCGGGGAGCACGGCAAGGGCTTCGCCGTGGTGGCCGCGGAAGTGCGCAAGCTGGCCGAGCGCAGCCAGGTGGCGGCCGAGGAGATCAGCCGGTTGGCCGGGGACAGCGTCGGCCTGGCGGAAAAGGCCGGCGGGCTGCTGGAGGCCATCGTCCCCTCCATCCAGAAGACCGCCGACCTGGTCCAGGAGATCTCCGCCGCCTCCAGCGAACAGAATTCCGGGGTGGGCCAGATCAACAGCGCCATCGGCCAGATCAGCTCCTCGGTGCAGCAGAACGCCGCGGCGTCGGAGCAGCTGGCGTCCACCTCTGAGGAAGTGAACGCCCAGGCCCTGGAACTCCAGGCCACCATGGAATTCTTCACCCTGGCCGACGAACGGGAGCCCCACACCCGAAGTCCCCTCAAGGCCATAGCCAAGGCCCAGGGCAAGGGCAAGGGCGGCGGTCTGCGCCCGCTCGCCCGGGGCGCCGACAAGACCAGCGGCGAATTCACCCGCTTCTGAAGCCACCCGCCGGGCAAAAGGCCTTTGACCCTACCGATCCATCCATGAAGGAGCAAACCGATGTTCAAGGACATGAAACTTGGGACCCGGATGGGAGCCAGTTTCGCCTTGGTTCTGGCAATCCTGATGGCTCTTGGCCTGGTTAGCCTGGAGCGGTTGCGGGCCATCCAGACCAACTTCAGGACCGTCGCCTTGGAGAACAACGAGAAAATAGCCCTGGCCCACAAATTGAGCACCATGGTCAGCTACAGCGCCCAGCTCAGCCGCGATTCCATCCTGTTCCCGACCCCGGAGGCCAAAGCGGCGGTGTGGGAAAAGCTGGTGGCGGCCCGCCAGGTGACCAATGACACCACCCTGAAACTGAAGGCCCTGGAAAGCTCCGACACCGGCAAGGGGATCCTGGCCGACATCGATGCCGACAAGAATCTGACCCGGCCCCTGGTGACCCGGGCCATGGACCTGGCCAAGGCCGGAAAGACCCAGGAGGCGGCCATGGTCGTGTTCAAGCAGGTCACGGAACCTCAGGCCAAGTGGATGGCGGACCTCCAGGCCATGGTCGACTACCAGGACGCCCACAACAAGGAGGCTATCCGGAGTGCGGAAAAGGACTACGCCGCGGCGTTCCAGACCATCCTGGCCCTGGCGTTGCTGGGCCTGGCGGCCGGCTCGACCCTGGCATGGCTGGTCACCCGCTCCGTCAAGCGGCAGGTGGGCGGCGAACCCGCCGACGCCAAGATTCTCGCGCAGCGGGTGGCCGCGGGCGACCTCTCCATGGAAGTAAAGCTGGCCGAGGGCGACACCACCAGCATGATGGCCGCGCTCGGGACCATGGTGCAGGGCCTTTCCGGGGTGGTCGCCGAAACCCAGAAGGCGGTGGATGCCGCCAAACGGGGCGACTTCAGCCAGCGGATGGCCGTGACCGGAACCCAGGGCTACATCCTGGCCCTGGGCACCTCCCTCAACCAGCTGACCGCCACCAGCAAGCAGGGCTTGGACGACGTGGTGCGGGTACTGGAGGCATCGGCCAGGGGCGACCTGTCCGAACGGATCACGGTGGCCTACGAGGGCGACTTCGGCCGGCTCAAGGAGGCGTCCAACACCACCCTGAACCGGCTCAGCTCGATCATCGACGACCTGGTGCGGGTGCTGGAAGCCTCGGCCCGGGGGGTCCTGAGCGATCGCATCACCCTGGCCTACGATGGCGGTTTCGGCCGGCTTAAGGAGGCGGCCAACACCACCATCGACCGGCTCGCCTCCACCATCGAGGACATGGTACGGGTGTTGGAGGCCTCCGCCCAGGGGGTCCTGAACGAACGCATCACCGCCAGCTGCGAGGGTGAATTTCATCGGCTCAAGGAAGCGTCCAACACCACTCTGGGCAAGCTGAGCGTGATCATCGACGATATGGTGCGGGTTCTGGAGGCCGCGGCCGGGGGCGACCTGACCCAGCGGATCAGCGGCACCTGCCAGGGCGAATTCGACCGGCTCAAGGCGGCTTCCAATACGACCCTCGACCGCTTGAGCCAGACCATCGCCGATGTGCTGGAAGCGTCCCGGAACATGGTGGCGGCCTCGGATCAGCTGAGCGCCACCGCCCAGTCCCTGAGCCAGGGAGCTTCGGAGCAGGCGGCCAGTGTCGAACAGACCAGCGCCTCCATGGAGCAGATCAGCGCCTCCATCGCCCAGAACAACGAGAACGCCAAGGTCACCGGCGCCATCGCCACCCGCACCGCCAAGGACACCGTGGACGGCGGCCAGGCGGTGCGGGAGACCGTCACCGCCATGAAGCAGATTGCCCAGAAGATCTCAATCATCGACGACATTGCCTACCAGACCAACCTGCTGGCCCTGAACGCCGCCATCGAGGCGGGCCGGGCCGGGGAGCACGGCAAGGGCTTCGCCGTGGTGGCCGCGGAAGTGCGCAAGCTGGCCGAGCGCAGCCAGGTGGCCGCCGAAGAGATCAGCCGGTTGGCCACGGGCAGCGTGGGCCTGGCGGAGAAGGCCGGGGCCCTGCTGGAGGCGATCGTGCCCTCCATCCAGAAGACCGCCGACCTGGTCCAGGAGATCTCCGCCGCCTCCACCGAACAGAACACCGGCGTGGGTCAGATCAACGGGGCCATCAGCCAGATCAGTTCGGCCGTGCAGCAGAACGCCGCCGCTTCGGAGCAGCTGGCTTCCACCTCCGAGGAGGTGAACGCCCAGGCCCTGGAACTCCAGGCGATGATGGGATTCTTCACCCTCACCGAAACCAGGGAGGTCCGGAAACCCGCGCCCAGGGCTTCCGGGATCATCCTTCCCCAGATCAAAAGGCCGGCCCTTGGCCAGGGCCACCGGCCGAAGGATGGGCATTTCACTTCCTTCTGAAGCCTTCCACCCCAACTTCCACGGACTCTATGGAAAAGCACGCAGCCTAATCGCCCGTTTCTCTATTTGCAGGAGATCCCCTTGAACTGGTTCAAATCGCTTCGGCTAGCCACCCAGCTCTACCTCGGCTTCGGGCTGGTCGCCATGATCGCGGTGGTGGTCGGGGTGTTCGGCATCCAGGGCTCGCTCACCCTCCATGATCTGATGGAGGACGCCTACCGGAACAGCACCATGGGCATCATCTACTCCACCAGCGCCAATCTGGCCCTGTCCAACTGCCAGCGCGCCCTGGGCAACACCATCATCGCTCCGGACCCCGAGGCCCGGAAGACCCAGCGCGAGCACATGGCCCTGTACCGCACGGCGGTCACCGGCTGGGTGGCCAAGGAGCGGGCCACCGCGGAAAACGACCAGGAGCAGGACAACTGGAAGCAGTTCGACCAGCAGTGGGGCCCGTACGTGGATTCCACCCGGAAGGTGCTCGACCTCATGGACGAGGGCAAGGTCGCGGACGCGGAAAAGTGGCTGGCCTCGGATACCCGGGCCAAGTATGGGGAAATAGAGAAGATCGTCGGGGCGATCGTCGAGGAGAACCGCAAGGGCGCCGAGGCCACCAACAAGGAGGGAGCGGCCCGCTATGAGCGGGTCCGGACCATCATCATCGCCGCCATCGTGTTCGGCTTCGCCCTGTGCGCCCTGCTCGGCGTCCTGATCACCCGGGTGATCAAGGGGATCGTCGGCGGCGAACCGGCGGACGCCACCGCCCTGGCCCAGCGGGTGGCCGCCGGCGACCTCTCGGTGCAAGTCACCCTGGCCTCCGGCGACGCCTCCAGCATGATGGCCGCGCTCAAGACCATGGTAAACGCCCTGTCGGGGGTGGTGGCCGATACCCAGAAGGCCGTGGACGGCGCCAAGCGCGGTGATTTCAGCCACCGGATGGAGGTGGCCGGAACCCAGGGCTACATTCTCGCCCTGGGCACCTCCCTCAACCAGCTCACCGCCACCTGCAAACAGGGATTGGACGACGTGGTGCGGGTCCTGGAGGCCTCGGCCCAGGGCATCCTCAGCGAGCGGGTGACCCAGGCCTACGAAGGGGATTTCGGCCGGCTCAAGGACGCCTCCAACACCACCCTGGACAAGCTCAGCACCATCATCAACGACCTGGTGCGGGTGCTGGAGGCCGCCGCCCAGGGCGACCTCACCGATCGCATCACCGGCAGCTGCCAGGGCGAGTTCGACCGGCTCAAGGCCGCCTCCAACACCACCATCGACAAGCTGGCCACGACCATCACCGATGTGCTGGAAGCCTCCCGGAACATGGTGGCGGCCTCGGAACAGCTCAGCTCCACCGCCCAGGCCCTGAGCCAGGGCGCCTCGGAACAGGCGGCCAGCGTCGAGGAGACCAGCGCCTCCATGGAGCAGATCACCGTCTCCATCGCCCAGAACAACGAGAATGCCAAGGTCACCGGCGACATCGCCACCCGGACCGCCAAGGAGACCGCAGATGGCGGCCAGGCGGTGCGGGAAACCGTCGCGGCCATGAAGCAGATCGCCCGCAAGATCGCCATCATCGACGACATCGCCTACCAGACCAACCTGCTGGCCCTGAACGCCGCCATCGAGGCGGGCCGGGCCGGGGAGCATGGCAAGGGCTTCGCCGTGGTGGCCGCGGAAGTGCGCAAGCTGGCCGAGCGCAGCCAGGTGGCGGCGGAGGAGATCACCCAGCTGGCCACCGGCAGCGTCGCCCTGGCCGAACGGGCCGGCACCCTGCTGGAGGCCATCGTCCCCTCCATCATGAAGACCGCCGAACTGGTCCAGGAGATCTCCGCCGCCTCCAGCGAACAGAGCTCCGGCGTGGGCCAGATCGACACCGCCCTCACCCAGATCAGTTCCGCCGTGCAGCAGAACGCCGCCGCCTCCGAGCAGCTGGCGTCCACCTCCGAGGAAGTGAACGCCCAGGCCCTGGAACTCCAGGCCATGATGGGCTTCTTCACCCTGGCCGCCGGGCCGGCGCACGGTCGCCCCGTCAGGGCTCACCAGCCGGCGCCGGTCCTGCGCAAACCAGCCCTGACCCCGGGCGGCAAGGGGAAGGAAGGACATTTCACCCGCTTTTGACCATACCCGGCCATGGGATTTCCGATCGCCCTAATTCCCGAATCATCACCCTCTTGAAAGGAGTTTTCCATGACCTGGTTCAAATCCCTTCGTTTGGCCGCCCAGCTCAACCTGGCGTTCCTGCTGGTGGCCCTGATCTCGGTGGCCGTGGGCATCTTCGGAGTCCGGGGCGCCCTGGAGATCCATACCCTGATGGATGACGCTTACCACAATTGCACCGTGAGCATCGTCTATATGGCCAATGCCAACCTGGCCGCCGGCAGCTTCCAGCGCAGCCTGAACGCCTACATCCTCGCTTCGGACGCCGCGGTTCGGAAACCCATCGGCGAGAATCTCGCCCTGAACCGCACGGCGGTCACCGACTGGGAGGCCAAGGAACGGGCCACCAGCATGAGCGATTTCGAACAGGCCCAGTGGAAGCTGTTCGACCAGCAGTGGGGCCCCTACGTGGACTCGGCCCGGAAACTCACCGACCTGGTTGATGTCGGCAAGGGCGCGGAGGCCGACAAGTGGTTGTTCGCCGACGTCCGTCCCCGGTATGCCGAGGTCGAGAAGAACATCTCCAGCATCCTCGAGGACAACCGCAAGGGCGCCGAGGACAACAACAACAAGGGGACGGCATCGTACGAGAAGGTCAGGACCATCACCCTCGTGGTGATCGTCCTGGGCTTCGCCCTGGCCATCCTGGTGGGCATGGTGGTCACCAAGGTCATCAAAGGGATCGTCGGCGGCGAACCGGCCGAAGCGGCGCGGATCACCGGCCTGGTGGCCCAGGGCGACCTGTCCGTGGCGGTGGCCCTGGCCGCCGGAGACACCAGCAGCATGATGGCCGCCATCAAGGGCATGGTGGCCAAGCTGGGCGAGGTGATCGGCCAGACCCGCACCGCCGCCAACAACCTGGTGGCCGCCTCGGAGCAGGTCAGCGCCACCGCCCAGGCCCTGAGCCAGGGCGCTTCCGAGCAGTCCGCCAGCGTCGAGGAGACCAGCGCCTCCATGGAGCAGATGAGCAGCTCCATCTCCCAGAACAACGAGAACGCCAAAGTCACCGGCGATATCGCCACCCGCACCGCCAAGGAGACCGAGGACGGCGGCAAAGCCGTTCAGGAGACGGTCGCGGCCATGAAGCAGATCGCCCACAAGATCTCCATCATTGACGACATCGCCTATCAGACCAACCTGCTGGCCCTGAACGCCGCCATCGAGGCCGGCCGGGCCGGGGAGCATGGCAAGGGCTTCGCCGTGGTGGCCGCGGAAGTGCGCAAGCTGGCCGAACGCAGCCAGGTGGCGGCTGAGGAGATCAGCCAGCTCGCCACGGGCAGCGTCAGTCTGGCCGAGAAGGCCGGGGGGCTCCTGGGCGCCATCGTGCCCTCCATCCAGAAGACCGCCGACCTGGTCCAGGAAATCTCCGCCGCTTCCAGCGAACAGAATGCCGGGGTGGGCCAGATCAACAGCGCCATCAACCAGATCAGCCAGGCCGTCCAGCAGAACGCCGCCGCCTCCGAAGAACTGGCCTCCACCTCCGAGGAGATGAACGCCCAGGCCCAGGAACTGCAATCCATGATGGAGTTTTTCACCCTGTCCCGCATGCAGGACCATGGCGGGGAAGCTCGCAAGCCTGCCTCCCGGGGTCCGGCAAGGCCCGGAGCAGCCCCGAAAAAAGCTGCCATGCACGCAACCCAGGATGGCGAATTCACTCGTTTTTAGGGGCCGTCACGGCCCCCGGAGTCTTTGATGGCCGGATTACTGAAGTTCAACAAACGCAAGCACCAGCGCCTGGCCACGGTCGAGATCGAGCGGCGCGACCAGTACCTCGCCTTCGCCATGGGTGGCGAAACCTTCGCCGTGGGCATCGGCGCCATCAAGGAGGTGATCCAGTTCGACGGGCTCACCCAGGTGCCCCTCATGCCGGCCTTCCTGAGGGGCGTCATCAACCTGCGCGGCTCGGTGGTGCCAGTGATCGATCTGTTCGCCCGGTTCGGGCGGCCGCCCATCCCCGTCTCCCGCCGCACCTGCGTGGTCATCCTGGAGGTCACCGAGGCCGAGGAGACCGCCGTGCTCGGGATCATGGCGGACAACGTGAGCGAAGTGCTGGAGATCGGCGCCAGCGAGATCGACCCGGCGCCGGCCTTCGGCAGTGATATCCGGGCCGACTTCATCCAGGGGGTGGGCAAAGTGGGCGGCAAGTTCATCCTGCTGCTGGACGCCAACCGGCTGCTCTCGGTGGAGGAGCTGGGCGCCCTGGCCGCCGCCCATTCCATGGAATAAGCTGACATACTCTGAACAGATAGGCAGGCATCCGTGGAACCCACCCCCGACAATTCAGCCCCCACCATCACTGATGCCGAGTTCGCCCAGTTCCAGGCCCTGCTGCGCGGCATCACCGGCATCCACCTGTCCGAATTCAAGAAGACGCTCCTGGTGGCCCGGCTGGCCTCCCGGCTTCGGGCCCGCAAGGCCCGGACCTTCAGCGAATATTACAAGATCATCAAGCACCCCCTGGAGACCGAAGAGCTCCAGCTGGCCATCAACTACCTCACCACCAACGAGACCTTCTTCTTCCGCGAACCCGAGCATTTCCAGATCCTCAAGGACTTCATCGCCAGCCTGAGGCCGGTGCCGCTGCCGTTCCGGGTCTGGAGCGCGGCCTCGTCCTCGGGCGAGGAGGCGTACAGCATCGCCATGGTGCTGGCGGACGTGCTGGGCGGGGCCAAATGGGAGGTGGTGGGCAGCGACATCAGCACCCGGGTGCTGGACCGGGCCCGGGCCGGCCTCTATCCGCTGGAGCGCAATGGCGGGATCCCCAAGGACTACCTGCACCGGTACTGCCTCAAGGGCCAGGGGGCCCAGGAGGGCATGATGCTGATCGGCAAGCAGCTGCGGGAGCGAGTCCATTTCACCCAGGTGAACCTGAACGAGCCGATCCCGGACCTGGGCAAGTTCGATCTGATCTTTCTGCGCAACATCCTCATCTATTTCCAGAACGACCAGAAGCGCAAGGTGGTGGAGGCGGTGGTGCCCAAACTGCACCCCCACGGGTTGCTGATCGTGGGCCATTCCGAGAACCTCATGGGCATCTCCGAGAAGGTCAAGCAGGTCCGGCCCACGGTGTACCATGTCGCCTGATCCGGGCCCGAGGGAGATCTTCCTCAATCCCGGCGATTATGCCTTCGGCGACGAGCAGACCCGGATCCGCACCATCCTGGGCTCCTGCGTGGCGGTGACCTTCTGGCACCCGAGCCTGCGGATCGGCGCCATGTGCCACTACCTGCTGCCGGCCCGGGGCCCCTCCCAGACCGAAACCCCCGGCGGCAAGTATGCCGAGGACGTCATCGCCCTCATCGCCACCCATTTCGCCAACCAGGGTTTCCTCCCTGCCAGTTTCCAGGTGAAGATGTTCGGCGGCAGCAACATGTTCCCGGGGCTCACCCTGGGGGAAAGCCTGAACATCGGCACCAAGAACATCCATCGGGGCCTGGCGATCCTCGCCCACGCCGGATTCAACATCACCAATTTCGATCTGGCCGGGGGCACCAACCGCACGGTGGTGTTCGACCTGGGTAGCGGCGAAGTGTGGGTGCGGCAGGGCCAGGGGCCGCCCCTGCCGCCCTGCCCGGACCGCGACCGAAGAACCTGATCCCCGGAAAGGTGGCACCCCCCCATGAACAACGCCCGTGAAATCAAAGTCATCATCGTCGACGATTCCGCGGTGGTGCGCCAGGTCATGGAACAGGTCCTGAGCCGCGACCCGGAGATCCGGGTCATCGCCCACGCCATGGACCCCATCTTCGCTCAGGAGAAGATGAAGAAGGAATGGCCGGACGTGATCCTCCTGGACGTGGAGATGCCGCGCATGGACGGCATCACCTTCCTGCGCAAGATCATGGCCGAGCATCCCACCCCGGTCATCATCTGCTCCTCCCTGACCGAGAAGGGCGCCGAGACCACCATGCAGGCCCTCGCCGCCGGCGCGTTCGCCATCTTCACCAAGCCCAGTCTGGGGGTGAAGAACTACCTGGTGGACGCCTCCATGGACCTGGTGGCGGCGGTGCGGGCCGCGGCCGGGGCCCGGGTGGCCAAAATTCCGCCCCAGGCCGCCCTGGCGCGGCCGCCCAAGAAACTCACCGCCGACGCCGTGCTGGCCCCGGGTTTCGAGGCCATGGCCGTGACCACGGAACGGTTCACCGCCATCGGCACCTCCACCGGAGGCACCCAGGCGCTGGAATTCGTCCTGTCCTCCCTGCCCCGCACCTGTCCGGGCCTGGTGGTGGTGCAGCACATGCCGGAGAAGTTCACGGCCGCCTTCGCCCAGCGCCTGGACCGCATCTGCGAGATCGAAGTGCGCGAAGCCCGCACCGGCGACCGGGTGATCCCGGGCCGGGCCATCATTGCCCCCGGCGGCCAGCATCTGGTGGTCAAGCGCAGCGGCGCCCAGTATGTGGTGGAGGTGGTGGCCGCGCCCCCGGTGAACCGGCACTGCCCCTCGGTGGACGTGCTGTTCCGTTCCTGCGCCAAGTATGCCGGCCGCAACGTCGTGGGGGTGATCATGACCGGCATGGGCGACGATGGCGCAAGGGGCCTGCTGGAAATGCACCAGGCCGGCGCCCGCACCATCGCCCAGGACGAGGAGTCCTGCGTGGTGTTCGGCATGCCCAAGGAAGCCATCAAGCTGGGCGCCGCGGACCGGGTGGTGCCGCTGTCGGCGATCCCCGACCTCATCGCCAGGTAATGGACCGAGGTTTCATTTCCCTCCTTGACGGAACCTGGACTGGGCCGAAGGATTAAGAAGCCATTCCCCACGGATGGCCGAGGAGCGACCATGGTGCAGATCCGTTATGACGAATTGCGTTCAACCTTCGAACGGATCCTGGCAACGCGGGGCATGGCCGCCGGAAGGGCCCACGCCTGCGCGACCCTGTTCGCCGACACCACCCGGGACGGGGTGGTGACCCACGGGGTCAACCGCTTCCCGGTATTCGTCTCCCAGATCGACCTGGGGGACGTCCTGGTGGATGCCACCCCGGTCCTGGTGAACGCTATGGGCGCCTTCGAACAGTGGGACGGCCGGTTCGGGCCCGGCAACCTGAATGCGGTCCAGGCCATGGACCGGGCCATCGAACTGGCCCGGCGGAACGGCATCGGCTGCGTCGCTTTGAAGGAAACCAACCACTGGATGCGGGGCGGCACCTATGGCCTGCAGGCGGCCGCGGCCAATTGCATCGGCATCTGCTGGACCAACGCCCTGGGCGCCATGCCGGCCTGGGGCGGCCGGGACGGCCGGCTGGGGACCAATCCCTTCGTCATGGCCATGCCCGGGGAGCCGCCGGTGCTGGTGGACATGTCCATGTCCCAGTTCTCCTACGGCAAACTGGAAGCCTACCGCCTGAAAGGCGAGCCGCTGCCGGTCCCCGGGGGCTACGATCGGGAAGGGCGCTTGACCGACGTCCCGGCGGAGATCGAGGCCAGCCGACGGGTGCTGCCCATCGGCTTCTGGAAGGGGGCGGCGCTGTCCACGGTGCTGGACATGATCGCCGCGGTGCTGTCCGGCGGCAACTCGGTGGCGGACATCACCACCCGGTTCCCCCGGGAGACCGCCGTGTCCCAGGTCTTCATCGCCTTCTCCATGGACCGGATCGGCCAGGACGGGACCTGGGCCGATACGGTGGAGCGGATCAAGGATTTCATCCGCCACAGCGAACCGGATGAAGCCGGCCACCAGGCCCGGCTGCCCGGGGAAAACAGCGCGGCAGTGCGGGCGACCAATGACCGCGACGGCATCGCCATCGATGACGGCATCTGGGCCCGGGTCATGAGTCTTTAGCAGCCTCGGGCCTTGCCAGGGCGGGCAGAGGTTCGTGGCGCTCCTACCACTCCAGATCCTGCAAGGTCGACCAGGGCACGACCCGGACCCCCTGCTGGGTTCTGTCCACGCTGCCCCCATGGACCAGCCGCTGCTCGGCCCCGCCTTCCTGTTCCAGGAGCTTGGCCAGCCCGGCCAGGTTCCGGAAAAAGCTCGGATCCACCGATTCAATCCCATCCGGTCCTTCGGTTCCGGGATTCGTTAACCCGGAACGGGAGCCCAGGCCAGGACACGGAGTCTAAAGCGCCGCCAGATCCCGCCTGGCCGAGGCAGCTGGGCCGAACGCCAGCAGCGGGAAGGTCAGCACCACCTCGGTGCCTTGGCCCGGAGCGCTCCGGATCGCCAGGGTGCCGCCATGGGCCTTCATGGTGCCGAACACCATGGCCAGCCCGAGCCCGGTGCCTTTGCCCATGGCCTTGGTGGTGTAGAACGGCTCCGCGGCCTTGTTCAGGACCTCCGGGCTCATGCCGTGGCCGGTGTCCTGGACTCTCAACTGGACGCCGGCTTCGGTCCGGACGGTGCTGATGGTGAGTTCACCGCCTTCTGGCATGGCGTCCACGGCGTTCACGCAGACGTTCATCAAGGCGTGGCCCAGGGCGCTTTCATCCCCTTCGATGGCGGGCAGCGGCTCCTGGAAATCCGTGGTGAGGTTGATCCGCTTCAGGGTGGTGGATTCCAGGAGCTGGATCATCTCCCGGGCCACGCCGTTCAGGTCCACCGGACCCTGGAGCGCCACATTCTTGCGGGCGAAGACCAGCAGCCGGCGCACCACCTCCCGGCCCCTCACGCAAGCGTTGACCATGGTGTCCAGGGACTTGGCCAGGGGCTCGCCGGGAGCCATGGCCTGGCGGTGGGCGGAGGCCAGGCTGAGAATGGCGGCCAGGACGTTGTTGATGTCATGGGCCACGCCCCCGGCCAGGCTGCCCAGGCTCTCCAGTTTCTGGGACTGGTACAGCTGGGCCTCCAACTCCCGGCGCTCGGCCTCCAGCCGCCGGCGTTCGGTGATGTCGATGAAGCTGGCCCGGAGCAGCGGATGCCTGGTCGAGGGCAGCTTGACCAGCCGGACCTCGCACAGCAGGTCGCTGCCGTCGGCGCGGCGGATGGCGCGCTCGAACAGGGCCATATCCTCGGTCATGGCCAGACGGCCCGCCTCCAGGAAGGATTCTGCCGGCGGGCGGCCGTCGGGCTGCTCCTCCCGGTAGAACGGAAGCACGCCGGACTCCCGGAGCCGCTCCCGGGTGCACCCGAACAGCCGTTCGGCATTGGCATTGGCGGAGATCACCCGATGCTCCACCGGGTCGAACACAAGGATGGCTTCCGGCGCCTGCTCCACCAGCACCCGGAACCGGGCCTCGCTCTCCCCCAGCGCCTCCTGGGCCACCCGGCGCAGACGGCGCTGGACCAGCAGGAAGGTGATCAGAATGGTCTGGGCGAGCAGGAACAGGGCCGTGGCGATGACCGCCCGCCGATACTGGAGCCATAGGGTCCGGGGCCGGTTGATGAAGACGCTCTCCCCTGGCAGCCGGTCCGGATCCCCGTCCCAGCGCTCGATCTGGGCCCAGTCGAACTTCGGGATGGCCCGGGACGGCAGGGCCGTCAGCGGTTCCTTCAGGGCGGCCCGGCCGGTGATGAGGTCCAGGGCGAATTCGCCCGCCTGTTGGCCCACGGCCCGGAAATCCGTCACCGAGCCGCCCACGGCGCCCCGGCCCACCACGTTGTCCCACAGGGTGAACACGGGGGCCTTGGCCGTGGCCGCCACCATCAAGGCGATCTCCATCTGCACCGCCGTGCGGCCGGCGGCATCCCGGTTGAAGGGCAGCACCAGGATGACCGTGTCCGGGGCCGGATGCTGGATTCTCCGCCGAACCTCCTCAAGGGCCAGATCCCCGGTATCCTGGCCGGTCACGGCCGGCTTCCAGGGTGCCAAGGCCAGGTCCGCCTGGGCCGCCACCGCCCGATCGCTGGCGGTGCTGCCCGAGACGAACAGGACCTGACGGGTGCGGGGGAACAGGTCCAGGGCCCGCCGGATCGTGCCGGCCACATCGTACTG
>Ga0302193_10002410_pt1 | contig 15458 bp, 9 predicted proteins | sample II_Bog_E3_3_FD_200228 | JGI IMG/M metagenome (GOLD analysis project Ga0302193, IMG submission 200228) | Peat permafrost microbial communities from Stordalen Mire near Abisko, Sweden - II_Bog_E3_3 | ecosystem: Environmental > Terrestrial > Soil > Wetlands > Peat | place: Sweden: Abisko, Stordalen...
CCACCCGAACAAGAACATCGCCGCCGATCTCGGCATCAGCCAGCGAACGGTCGAGAACCATCGCGCTTCGATCATGAAGAAGACCGGGACGAAATCGGTGCCGGCGCTGGCGCGCCTCGCTCTGGCGGCGGCCTGACCCCATTTTGCCGGCCTGGACTCTCGTCCGTTAGGGCGCCGGCGTGGCCTGTGTCAGGCGGCGGGGCGCCAGCACAGCCTCCGTATGCTGCGCGATCATCAACTCCTCATCGGTCGGGATGACCCAGACCGACACGGCGCTCTCAGGCGTGGAGATGCGAGGCCCGCCGGCGGCGTTGGCCACCGGGTCCAGCGCCACGCCCAGCCAAGCCAAGCGCGCGCAGAGCGCGGCGCGCACGGCCGGCGAGTTCTCGCCAATACCGGCGGTGAAGACCAGCACATCCAGCCCGCCCAGCACGCCCACATAGGCGCCGACATATTTGGCCATCGCGTACGCGAAATAGTCGATCGCCGCCGCGGCGCGGGGATCGGTACTGTCCTGCAAAACCCGCATGTCGCCGCTGATCCCCGACAGGCCAAGCAATCCAGCCTTTTCGTAGAGCATCGTCTCCAGAGAGTGGTCATCGAAGCTTTTGTGACGAAGGAGGTAGAACAGCGCCTCCGGCGGAAGATCGCCGCATCGTGTCGCCATAGGGAGCCCAGAGAGCGCGCCGAAGCCCATGGTGGTCTCGATGCTGCGCCCGTCCAGCAGGGCGCAAAGGCTGGCGCCGCCCCCCAGGTGGGCCGCGATCACCCGGCGCGCGGTCGGCGCGACGGCCGCGAGTTGGCGGCTGATGTATTCGTAGCTGAGGCCATGGAACCCCCAGTGACGCACACCGAGATCGCGCACGGCCTGTGGGAGGGCATAGGTCTGGGCGATCTCGGGCATGGTGCGGTGGAAGGATGTATCGAAGCAGGCCACCTGGGGGATCCCGGGGAAAGCCGACGCAAAACCCCGCGCGCCGCTAAGATTGGCCGCCTGGTGGGATGGCTCCATCGCCACCAGACCCTCAAGATAGTCGAGGACATCGGAGTCGATCCGGACCGGCGCCTCATAGCGCTCGCCGCCAAGGACGATGCGGTGACCCGCGCCCACGACCTTGGCGCCCCGGAGGTTGGCCTCCAGCCAAGTTATGACAAACTGAAGTGCGGCCGCATGGTCGAGCGAATGGCCATCGCCCCAGGCGTGCGTCGCCCAGGGCGCGCCATCCGGCCGGGTGACAACGAAATGTGGATCGCCCTGCATGCTGTCGATTCGGCCACGGCAAAGCAAATTGGGTGATCCGCCTGACGTGGGAGCATAGGCTCCGAATTTCAGGCTGGTCGATCCGGCGTTGAACACCGCCAGCACCTCGCCGACGATTGTCATTCCGCGACCTCGGGCGTCAGCAGGCTAGGGTCCTTCGCCAGGGCGTCGGCATAAAGCACGGCCGCCGCGGCCGAGAACCGCCGCACGTCGCCAGTATCGGCCCGGCTGGTGAGGATGACGGGGACGCGCGCGCCGACCACTAGGCCGGCGGTCTGGGCATCGGCCATGAAGGCCAGGTTCTTGTAGATCATGTTGCCGGCCTCGATGTTGGGCACGATCAGCACGTCGGCCAGGCCCGCGACAGGCGATCGGATCTGCTTGATGCGCGCCGCCTCGGCATCGACGGCGGCATCCAGGTCCAGGGGGCCATCGACCACGCCGCCCACGATCTGGCCGCGGTCGGCCATCTTCGCCAGGATGGCGCCGTCCAGCGTGGCGGGCATTTTGGTCCTGACAGTTTCCACTGCAGCCAGGATGGCCACCTTTGGCGTCTCGATGCCCATCGCCCGGGCGAAGCCGATGGCGTTCTGGCAAATGTCGCGCTTCTGGTCCGTGTCCGGGGCAATGTTCAGCGCCACATCGCTGATCACGAACCGCCGGGCGTAGGTGGGCGCCGAGACCATCAGGCAATGGCTGATCAACCGCCCGGTGCGCAGGTTGACCTCCTTCTGCAGGATGGCGTGCAGCAGGACATCGGTATGCAGGCTGCCCTTCATCAGCGCCTGCACGGCGCCGCTGCCGGCCTCCATGGCCGCCTTCATCGCGGATTCCTCCGGACCGGACGTATCGACGAGCCGATAGCCGTCTAGACTGAGGGACGCCGCCTTGGCGAGCCGTTGGAGTTCGGCTTCAGGCCCGAAGAGCACCGGGGTGATCAGGCCCGCCTGGGCCGCTTCCACCGCCCCGGCCAGGGCTTCCGCGCTGCAGGGATGCACTATGCCTGTCAGCATCGGCTTCAGGCCCGCGCACCGATGCAGCAGGCCGTCGAGGCGGTGCTCGATCCTCTCGCGCCGCTCGGATTTCAGGGGCGCCGACACCTCGAGCACGGCAGTGATCACCGGTTGTCCGGCGGGGTTGGTCACTTGGCCGGCCAAGGTGAGCCGCCCCGTCGCCAGCTGAATGTCACGCACTGTCAGCGTGATGGTCAAAGGCGTGTCGATCAGAGTAACGCTCGCGCCCTCGGTGAGGCTGACGCTGACCGCCTGGACGATCGAGCCGGGGCCGGGCAAGGCTGACCCGACCAGCGCGGTGAGGAGCGCGCTCAGGATGGCGATGGCGCCCTGGCGATCAGAGTCCGCGTCACACGGCCCGATCTCGCCAAAGGCCGCCGCCCAGGCGCGAACGTCGCGGACCTGCAGCACCCGCTCGGTGGAGGCGGTGTCGCCGACCTTGATCTGCTCGAGAAGCAGATTGCTGATGGTCTTCATGGCCAGCTCCGTTCAGCCCGTCACGTGGTAGCCGGCGTCAACGTAGGCGACGTTGCCGGTGATCGCCTTGGCCCCGTCGCCCACCAGGAAGGCGGCATAGGCTCCGACGTCATCGAGGGTCACGAGGCGATGTTCGGGCGCGTCGCGCGTGGCGCGGGCCAGGAGCTGGTCGAAATGCGCGATGCCCGAGGCGGCGCGCGTATCGACAGGGCCCGGGGACAGAGCGTTCACCCGGATGCCGGCGGCGCCGAGCTCGACCGCCATGTAGCGAACGGCCGCTTCCAGGGCCGCCTTCACCGGCCCCATCACATTATAATGGGCCACGGCCTTCTCGGCCCCATAATAGCTCATCGCCAGCAATGTCCCGCCGGCGCTCATCAGGGGTTCGCTGAGCTTGGCCATGCGAAGAAACGAATGCACTGAGACCTGCATCGCCAGCGCAAAGCCCTCTGCCGAACAGTCGGTTATCCGGCCGTTGAGGTCTTCCTCGCGGGCATAGGCGATCGAATGCAGCACGAAGTCCAGACGCCCCCAGTCTTGTCGGATGCGCGCGAAGACAGCCTCCATTTGGCCGTCAGTCATCACGTCGCACGGCATCAGGATCGGGGCCTTCAAATCCTGGGCGAGCGGTCGAACAAACGGCTCGGCGCTGCCATTCAGGTAGGTAAGGGCCAACTCCGCGCCCGCCGAACGAAACTGACGCGCACAGCCGAAAGCGAGGCTGTGCTCGTTGGCGATTCCGATAACCAGGCCCTTCTTGCCATGCAGTGGGTTCACGACAGCTCCAGACGGTTAGGGTCCGCGAGCCACAGACCGAGCCACAGACTACGGGATCGAACGTCCCGCAGCGCAGGGCCGGAAATCACCTAGGCTTCGCCCACGTCCCTGATGAGCGTCCCACCGCCGACCCCGAGGCGGGCCTTGGCGACCTGACCCGCAGACTGACCCTCTGAGTGTTTTCCGAGCCTGCACGGCCGCCGAGCGGCAACCTAGCGTGTGGTCATGCGGTCTGTGCAGCGGTGTGTCGCCCAGCGCCATCATTAGGGACGGACATGCCAGCCCGACAGTCGGATTTTACGCCGGTCATTGATCTGCTGCGGGAAAAGGGCACCGGCCCGGCCCGCACCGAGCGGCCGGTCTATGTCGATCTCATGCCGCCCTGCAACAGCGCCTGTCCGGCAGGCGAGAACATACAGGCCTGGCTGGATCTCGCTCAGGCCGGAAGCTACCAACAGGCGTGGGAGACCATCCTCGCGGACAACCCCTTTCCCGCAGTCCACGGCAGGGTCTGCTACCACCCCTGCGAGACCCACTGTAGCCGCGGCGAACTCGACAGCGCCGTCAGCATTCACGCCGTCGAACGATTCCTCGGCGACCTCGCGACCGCCGAGGGCTGGACCCCTCCGGTAGTCGCCGCGCCGAGCGGCAAGCGGGTGCTGGTGGTGGGTGGGGGCCCTAGCGGTTTGTCGGCGGCCTATCATCTAGCCCGTCGGGGCCACGCGGTTGAGATTCGCGACGCCGGCCCCTTGCCGGGCGGCATGCTGCATTTCGGCATTCCCGCCTATCGGCTGCCTCGCGCCGACCTGATGACCGAGATCCGTCGCATCGAGGCCATGGGGGTGAAGATCACCCTCAATCACAAGGTCGAGGACGTGCTCGCTGAGCAGTCTGAAGGACACTTTGACGCCGTCTTCATCGCCATCGGGGCTCAGATCGGACGTCGCATCGACATCCCGGCCCGCGACGCCGGGCGGGTGATCGACGCCATAAGCCTACTGCACGATGTCGAAACCGGCGATCCGCCGCGCCTTGGGCGTCGGGTAATCGTCTACGGCGGCGGCGACACGGCGATCGACGCCGCGCGCACCGCGCGCCGACTTGGGGCCACCGAGGCGCTGATTGTCTATCGGCGCGACCGCGCGCACCTACGGGCTCAGCCAATGGACGCCGATGCGGCGCTCGATGAGGGCATTAAGTTCAAATGGCTGAGCACCATCAAGGACATTGGCCAGGGCGACATCACCGTGGAGGAGATGCGCCTGGACGCGGACGGCAAACCGCAACCCACGGGCAAGACGGAAACCCTGTCCGCCGACTCCGTCGTGCTGGCCCTTGGCCAGGAAACCGATAGTCGCTTCCTCACTCACATCGCCGGCCTGACCTTCGCCGACAGCGGGGTCGTCGTGGTCGATGCGAACATGATGACGGGGCGGCCCGGTCTGTTCGCCGGCGGCGACATGACCCCCGGCGACCGCACGGTCACCACGGCGGTCGGCCACGGCAAGAAGGCGGCCCGCAACATCGACAACTGGTTGCGCCAAGCACCATCCGCCGCCCAAAACCGGCATCCCGTCGTGACGTTCGATCAGCTGCATTTGCCGATCTACGCCACCGCGCCGCTGGCGGTCCAAGCGCAACTGAGCGTGGCGGCCCGCCTGGTGCAGGGTTTCGCCGAGATCACGGCGGGGCTGAGCGAAGGCGAGGCGCGGCGCGAGGCCAAGCGCTGCCTGTCCTGCGGCAACTGCTTTGAGTGCGACCAGTGTTACGCGGCCTGTCCCGAGGACGCGATCATCAAACTCGGGCCTGGCAAGCGCTACGAGGTCGATCTCGATCTTTGCACCGGCTGCGGCGTCTGCTTCGAGCAGTGTCCCTGCCACGCCATCGACATGGTCCTCGAGCCCTCCGCGGCCAGGACCGGGACAGCGGCATGAGCCCCGCCCCGGACCAGAAGACCGACACCATGGACGGCAACACCGCCGCCGCCCACGTGGCCTACCGGGTCAACGAGGTCTGCGCGATCTTCCCGATTACGCCCTCATCGACCATGGCGGATCTGGCCGATGAATGGGCCTCGCAGGGACTGCGCAACATCTGGGGCAACGTCCCCATCGTGCAGGAAATGCAGAGCGAGGGCGGCGCCGCCGGCGCCGTACACGGCGCCCTGCAGTCTGGCGCCCTGACGACGACCTTCACCGCGTCCCAGGGCCTGCTGCTGATGCTGCCCAACATGTTCAAGATCGCCGGCGAACTGACGGCGACGGTGTTTCATGTCGCCGCCCGTTCGATCGCCACCCAGGCGCTTTCCATCTTCGGCGACCACTCCGATGTGATGGCCATCCGCTCTACGGGCTTTGCGCTGCTGGCTTCGGCTTCGGTCCAGGAAGCCCATGACATGGCCCTGATCGCGCAGATGGCCACGCTGGAAAGCCGGGTGCCGTTCCTGCACTTCTTCGACGGCTTTCGCACCTCGCACGAGGTCAACAAGCTGACCATGCTGTCAGATGATCAGATCCGCCGGATGATCCGTGACGATCTGGTTCGGGCGCATCGCAGCCGCGCTCTGACCCCTGAGCGGCCCGTGGTCCGAGGGACAGCGCAGAACCCGGACACCTTCTTCCAGGCCCGCGAAACGGTAAATCCGTTCTACGCCCGCACGCCGGGCATCGTCGAACAGGCGATGGCGACCTTCACCGAGATCACCGGCCGGGCCTATCGCCTGTTCGAATACGACGGCCCCGCCGACGCCGAGCAGGTGGTGGTCCTGATGGGCTCGTCCGCCGAGACCGCGCGCGCCGCCGCCGCGGTGCTTAGTGGAGCGAAGGGGGGCGGGCGCAAGGTCGGCGTGCTGCAGGTTCGCCTCTGTCGCCCGTTTTCAGCCGAGCATTTCCTGGCGGCGCTTCCGCAGACCGTCAAGGCCGTCGCCGTGCTCGAGCGCACCAAGGAGCCGGGCGCCAGCGGCGAGCCCCTCTATCTGGATGTCATCACCACCTTGGCGCAGGCGGTCGCCCAGGGTCAGCGCGCCCACATGCCCAGGGTGATCGGCGGACGTTATGGCCTGTCGTCGAAAGAATTCAACCCGGCCATGGTCAAGGCCGTCTTCGACGAACTGGACAAGCCGGACCCAAAGAACGGCTTCACGGTCGGCATCATCGATGACGTCAGCGGAACCAGCCTGGACGTTGAGCCTGACTTCGCCATCGAGCCCGACGATGTGGTGCGGGCCGTGTTCTACGGGCTGGGGTCCGACGGCACCGTGGGCGCCAACAAGGGCAGCGTCAAGATTCTCGCCAAGGATCCGGACCGCTACGCCCAGGGCTATTTCGCCTATGATTCCCACAAGTCCGGCGCCCAAACGGTGTCCCATCTACGCTTTGGGCCCCGGCCGATCCGGGCGCCCTATCTCATCGCCCAGGCGAGCTTCGTCGGCTGTCATCAGTTCAATTTCGTAGAGCGGATTGACATCCTCAAGCTGGCCGCGCCCGGCGCGACCTTGCTGCTCAACTGTCCCTATCCGCCGGACAAAACCTGGGAACACCTCCCCCGCTCGGTTCAGCAGGGCATTCTCGACAAGCGGCTGCGGCTATTCGTGATCGACGCCTCGCAGGTCGCCCAGGCGGCCGGCCTTGGTGGCCGCATCAATACGGTGCTGCAGACCTGCTTCTTCGCGATCTCCGGCGTGCTGCCGCGCGATGAGGCGGTAACCCGCATCAAGGCGATGATCCACGAGTCCTACGGGCTCAAGGGCGCGGACGTCGTGGCCAAGAACATCGCGGCCGTTGATGACACCCTGGCGCACCTCGGCGAAGTCGCCGTGCCAAAGGCCGTGACGAGCACGTTTGAACGCCCGCCCACCGTGTCGCCGGCCGCGCCCGACTTCGTACAGGCCTTCACCGCGGAGATCATGGCGGGGCGGGGCGACGCCCTGCCGGTCAGCGCCCTGCCGGTGGACGGCACCTTCCCCTCGGGCACCTCCGCCTGGGAAAAGCGCAACGTCTCCGATGAAATTCCCGTCTGGGACACCGACCTCTGTATCCAGTGCGGCCAGTGCACGATCGCCTGTCCGCATTCGGTTATCCGGGCTCGCTTCTTCGACGAAGACGAGTTGGCCGATCCGGCCGATCCGCCGCCGGTCGGCTTCAAATCCGCGCCCGTGAACGCGAGGGGCTACCCCGAAAGCCGCTTCACGCTGCAGTTCTACGCCGAGGACTGCACCGGCTGCGGCCTGTGCGTGGAGGTTTGCCCCGCTCATAGCCCAAGTGTGCCGGACACGCGGGCCATCAACATGGCGCCCAAGGCGCCGCTGCTGGAGGCCGCCAAGGCAGACATTGCCTTCTTCGAACACCTGCCCGTCAACGATCGGACGCTGGTGGATTTTTCCACCGTGCGGGGAATCCAGTTCCTGGAGCCATTGTTCGAGTTTTCCGGCGCTTGCGGCGGCTGCGGGGAAACGCCCTATCTTCGGCTGCTGTCCCAGTTGTTCGGCGATCGGCTGCAGATCGCCAACGCCACCGGTTGTTCATCCATCTATGGCGGCAGCCTGCCGGTCACGCCCTGGACCAAGAACGGCGACGGCCGCGGTCCGGCCTGGTCGAACTCCCTGTTCGAGGACAACGCTGAGTTCGGCCTCGGATTCCGGCTGGCGGCGGATATGCAGCTGGCCATGGCCGCCCGGCTGCTAGGCGAACTGGCCCCCAGCCTAGGCCAGCCGCTGGTCGATGCGCTGATCTCGGCGCCGCAGGTTCGAGAGTCGGAGATCGCGGCCCAGCGCGGCCGGGTGGCGGAACTCAAGCGCCGGCTGGCCACGCTCGGCGATGATCCGCGTGCGCTCGATCTGGTTTCGGTGCTGGATCATCTGGTTCGGCGGAGCATCTGGCTGGTCGGCGGCGACGGTTGGGCCTACGACATCGGCTCGGGCGGGCTGGATCACGTCTTGGCTACCGGGCGCGATGTCAACGTGCTGGTGCTCGACACCGAGGTCTATTCCAACACCGGCGGTCAGGCGTCCAAGGCTACCCCGCTAGGCGCCGTGGCCAAGTTCGCCGCCGCCGGCAAGCGGGTGGCGCGCAAGGACATCGCCATGCAGGCGATCGCCTATGGCGATGTCTATGTCGCCCAGGTGGCCATGGGCGCCAATCCGCAACAGACGCTGCTGGCGTTCCGGGAAGCCGAAGCCTGGCCGGGCGCCTCGCTGATCATCGCCTACAGCCACTGCATCGCCCATGGCTTCGACTTGCGCTACGGCATGCGCCAGCAGGACCTCGCCACCGCTTGCGGCTACTGGCCGCTGTTTCGGTTCAATCCGGCCATGCGCGGAGCAGGGGAGGCGCCGTTCAGGCTGGACTCGCCGCGCCCCACCATCCCGCTGAAGGACTACGCGTACAACGAGCTGCGCTATCGCAGCCTGGCCAGCATCAGGCCCAAGGAGGCCGCCGGCCTGCTCGAGGCCGCCCAGGCCGCGGCGCTGGAACGCTACGCCCAATACGAAGCGCTGGCCGCGCGCGACGGCAGTCGCTTCCATCCTGATGTCGGCGCCCATGCCGACCGAAACGGCTGACCCGCCATGGATCTCACCACGCAATACATGGGTCTGACCCTGCGCAATCCGATCATCGCCTCAGCCTCGCCGCTGACCGGTGAGGTCGGGACCATACGTCAGTTGGAGGACGCCGGCGCGGCCGCCGTGGTTCTACCGTCGCTGTTCGAGGAACAGATCCGCGCGCAGGAACGTCTGACCGAGGCGCTGATCGATGTCGGGGCCGAGAGTTCTCCAGAAGCTGGTTCTTATTTTCCGGCTTCGATCGTCTACAATGCCGGACCGGCGGGCTACCTGGACTTGATCGCCCGCGCCCGGGCGGCGGTCGACATCCCGGTCATCGCCAGTTTGAACGGCTCCAGCCAGGCCAGCTGGGTCGACTACGCCAAGCTGATGGAAGAGGCGGGCGCCAGCGCGCTTGAACTCAACATCTACCGCATCGCGACCGGCGCAGCGGTCACCGGCGGGGAAGCCGAAGCTGACTGCGTGGCCCTGGTTGGCGCCGTGCGACGCCAGGTCAAAATCCCCCTGGCGGTTAAGCTGCATCCGCACTTCTCGGCGTTTGGGGCCATGGCGCGCTACCTTGATCACGCCGGGGCGGACGCCCTGGTCCTGTTCAACCGCCTCTATCAGCCGGACATCGACCTGGTCCGCCTGGGCTGGCGCAATGATCTGGCTCTCAGCAGCGCCCATGAGACCCGGCTCGGCCTGCTGTGGCTATCCGAACTGTCTGGCCGGCTGGGCGATGTCTCACTCGCCGCCAGCACCGGCGTCGAGAGCGCCGACGAGGTGGTGAAGTACCTGTTGGCTGGCGCCGACGTCGTGATGACCACCTCCGCCTTACTCAGGCATGGGCCCGGCCACTTGCGCAACCTGGTCGATGACCTGCAGGCGTGGCTCATCGCGCGAGATTTCGCCTCCGTCAAAGCGGTCCGCGGCCTGATGCGCCGGCCAGAAGCCGGCGCGGAGGCGCGCGAGCGCGACGACTACATCCAGACTTTGATGAATTTCAGGCGGGCGAAGCTGACCGGCGCACCGGCAATTTAGCCCGCTTTCTCTATGGCGCGGCTCCACCAGACCGCAACTTGATCCAGGAACTTACACCGTGGCCAACAGCGTCTTCGAGATTTTCAAGGTCGGTATCGGACCGTCCAGCTCCCACACCGTCGGGCCGATGGTGGCCGGCGGCCTTTTCGCCAACCTTCTCGAGCAGAAGGGCGTCCTCGATAAGGTCGCGCGCGTCTCCTGCGACCTTTACGGTTCGCTGGCGATGACCGGGCTGGGCCACGGCACGGACCGCGCGATCCTGCTGGGTTTGCTGGGCAAGAAGCCCGACACCGTTGATCCCGCCGCCATCGCCGATCTGATCGCTTCGGTGCGCAGCGAAAAATCCATCAACATCCTGGGCAAGCACAAGGTGGCGTTCAATGAACCCACCGACCTGGTGTTTCTCAAAGGCAAAACCCTGCCCGGCGCCTCCTGCGGCATCAGCATGAAAGCCTTCGACGCTGGTGGCAAGTCACTGGTCGAACAGATCTATTTCTCGATTGGCGGCGGTTTCGTCGTCACCCAGGAGGAACTGGCTGGCAAACAACTGGCGACGCAGAAGGCGCCCGCCAAGTACGATTTTATCTCAGCCGATCAGCTGCTGAAGATGGCCACGGCCGACAAGCTGACCATCGCCCAGGTGCAGATGGCCAACGAACTTTGCTGGCGGTCGGAGGCCGAGATCAAGACCGGCCTGCGGCTGATTCTGAAGACCATGGACGACGCCATCGCCGCAGGCATGGCCCATAGCGGCATTCTGCCGGGCGGCCTCAACCTGCCTCGGCGGGCGCCTGGCATGTACACGGAACTGACGGCGCGCGGGGAGTCCGCGTCCGCCGATCCCTTGGCGGTTCTCGATTGGATCAGCTTCTATGCGATCGCCGTCGGCGAGGAAAACGCCGCGGGGGGGCGCTCCGTCACCGCCCCGACCTTAGGTTCGGCCGGGGTGATTCCCTCGGTGCTGCACTACTTCAAGAAATTTGATGGGCGCGCCACCGAGGAACTGGCCTTCGATTTTCTGCTGGCCGCATCCGCGATCGGGTCTTTGTTCAAGCGCAACGCCACCTTCGCAGCGGCGGACGGCGGCTGCCAGGCCGAGATCGGCTCGGCAAGTGCGATGGCCGCCGGCGGTTACACGGCGGCGATCGGGGGCACTTCCGAACAGGTCGCGCTGGCGGCTGAGGTCGCCATGGAACACCTGCTCGGTCTGACATGCGATCCCATCAAGGGCTTGGTGCAGATTCCCTGCATCGAGCGCACGGCCATGGGCGCGGTCCACGCCATCACCGCCTCGCGCCTGGCGATGGACAGCCAGAAGCCGCACTTCGTCTCGCTCGACCGGGTCATCGATACGATGAAACGGACCGGCGCCGACATGAGCACCAAATACAAAGAGACATCCCTGGGTGGGCTGGCCCTCGATTTCCACCTGCCTAAGTGCTGATCGCCCCGATCTCAACTTCCCATCAGAACAAGGCGATCATCCGATGATGTTCCTGCACTCTGTGTTTCAGCAAAGCCCGCAAGCGGCTTTGTTCCTGGCGCTTGGCCTCGGCTACATCGTCGGTAACATCAAGATCGGACAATTCCAGCTTGGCGGCATTGCCGGGACCTTGCTGGCGGCGCTGCTCGTCAGTCAGGTCGGGGTCACCATCGGCTCCGACCTGAAGGCGGTGATGTTCTCGCTATTCATCTATACTGTCGGTTACATCAGCGGACCGCAGTTCTTCAACTCGCTGAATAAGTCGGCCCTGAAAGAAGTCGGCATGGCGTTGTTTCTATCAGCAACTGCGCTGGCGACAGTGCTCATCCTCGCCAAGGTCTTCCATCTCGACAAAGGCACCGCGGCCGGTCTGGCGGCGGGCGGGCTGACCCAGTCGTCGATCGTTGGCACCGCCGACGACTCGATCGGCCGCTTAGCCGTGTCGGCCGCCCAAATCGCGACGTTACAGACGAATGTCGCGGTCGGCTTCGCCGCGACTTACATCTTCGGCGTCCTGGGGCCGATCTTCGTCTGCGTCTTCATCATGCCCAAGCTCATGGGCGTGACCCTGAGGGGCGAGGCGGTTCGCGCCGAGGCCAAGCTGGGCGCGGGCGATGTGCTCGAAGGCGGCCAGCGCTCAGCCTTCTCGCCGATGACCGGCCGCACCTTCCGCGTCGAGGGGGCCGCCGGCAAGACCATCGCCATGATCGAGGGACAGGTCAAAGGCGGCGCGGCGATTGAATCGGTGCAGCGCGCCGGCAAGGCTATGGCGCTAGCGCCCGGTCTCAGCCTGCTCACCGGCGATGAAGTCGAAATCATCGGTAACAGGGCGGCTGTGGTGGCGGCGGGCGTCGCGACAGGCCCGGAAACCGACGCCCTCAAGGACACCGCCCTAGTGGTGGAATCGCGCGACGTCGTCTTCACGAAAAAAGGCGCCAAGGGCCTGACCCTGGGCAAGCTCCGGGAGCTTCTGGGGCAGCTGGCGCGGCACGGGGTCTATACCTCCGGGATCACACGCATGGAGCACGCCGTCCCCGTGCTGCCCGACACCGTGCTGCATCACGGCGACGTCATCCGCCTCTACGGCACGCCCAAGGAAGTCAGCAGCGTCGCCAAGCAGATCGGCTACGAGATCGTGCCCGATAACATAACCGACATGGTCTATCTCGGGTTCGGGATCCTTGCCGGTATCTTGATCGGCCTGATCGTCGTGCCGATGGGCGTGCCGATGTCCCTGGGCGCCGGCGGCGGGGTTCTGGTGTCCGGGCTGATCTTCGGTTGGGCGCGCGCCAAGCACCCCACCTTCGGGGCGCTGCCGTCCGCCTCGGCGCAGATCATGCGCGACATCGGCCTTTCCGGATTCATCGCCGTGGTCGGCCTCCAGGCCGGCAAGGCGGCGCTGCAAACCATCGCCCACACCGGACCCATGCTCCTGGGCTTGGGCGTGATCATCTGCCTTCTGCCGCTCGTACTGACCTATCTCTTCGGGCGCTACGTGCTGCGCTACGACAACGGCTTGGTTTTCGCCTCCGCCCTGGCCGGTTCGCGCAGCGCCGACCCGACCTTTGGGATGCTTCTGCAGAAGAGCCAAAGCAACGTTCCAACACTGCCGTACGCCATCACCTATTCGATTGCGCAGGTAACTCTGACGCTGCTGGGCCCGCTCATTGTCGCCCTGGTGGTCTGATCGGCATGGCGCCGGGCGTCGCCGGCGCCAACCCCATCAAGTAAATGCGGAGCCCTGATCAGATGACAGCCCAGATGCGCCTTGCCGCCGCGGCCTTCGCCCTCGCGGCGGCGGCTTGTCCAGCGGCGGCGCTGGCCCAAACAACGGTAGATCCCGCCGTCCAGAGCCAATGGTTCACTGGCTCGCTGGAGGCGCCGTCTCCGGCCTTGTCCAAAGCCGGCCTATTTTCCGTCGAGCCCTACGTCATCTACACCCAGAACACCGGCGCCTACGACGACAGTGGTCGCCACATCGGGGGCTCGGACAATCTCAACCAGGTACAGTCCGAGACCTCCATCAAATATGCCATCACCGACCGGTTGACCGTTCAGGCCCTGCCGTCGTTCGCCTATTCCTGGGCGGCTCACGCGTCGTCGACGGGGATCGGCGATCTTCCGATCGAGCTGGAATATCGCTTCAACAACGAAAACGACAAGACCGGCTGGCCGTCGGTAACGGCTTCGTTCGGCGTGAGGCTTCCAACCGGCGCCTACGATCATTTGAGCGCGCCGATCGACGGGCTCGGCGCCGGCGCCTACACTTTGAAGGAAGGCCTGTTGTTCCAGTCCCTGTTCGACACCTGGGGCGGTCACCCCGTTCGGCTGAGATTCTATGGCGCGGCGTTTGAGGCCATGGGCGACGTGTCGGTGCATGACGTCAGCGTCTATGGAACCGGTGCGGGCTTCCAGGGCCGCGCCACGCCTGGGTTTTCCGGCGAGTTTGGCATCGGCGCCGGCTACGCGCTCGATCAGCGGTGGGTATTAGCCCTCGACGTGTTGGACAATTACGCCGACGCCACGCGCGTCTCCGGCCAGGATGGGGGCGGTCTTCCCGTCGCCATCGCGGGCAAATACAGCACGAGTTGGTCTTTGGCGCCGGCGGTCGAATACAATTGGTCCAACCGGATCGGCATCATCGCTGGGGTGGAATTCACGGCGGGCGGTCGTAACGCCGCGTCCTCTTTCGCGCCTCAGATCGCCTTGAGCACCTCCTTTTGAGCGCGCGTCTGGCCCAACATCGTCGGGCGGACGGCGCGGTCGAACGGCCCTCGCGTGTGAGGAAGGATGGCCGTGGAGGATCCCTATAAGGTGCTCGGGGTTGGCCGCCAGGCCAGCCAGCAGGACATCCGCTAGGCCTATCGGAAGCTTGCCAAGAAACATCACCCTGACCACAAGCTTTCTGAACGCGGTCAACGGCCCCACACAGCGTCTAACCTTGCCAGACGAGCGAACCCTGGATGTGAAATTGCCCGCCGGGACGTCCGGCTGGTTCTCCCCATCACTCTGCAAGAGGCCGTGATCGGCGGACAGGTGGAAACTCCGACCCCTGGCGGTCCGGTGAAGCTGCGCATTCCAGCGCACGCCGACAGCGGGACCGAACTGCGACTGCGGGGGCGCGGCGTGCCCGCCCACGGCGGTCAGATCGCTGGCGACCTCTTTGTCACGTTGAAGAGGTCACCGCAACCATTGCTCCGCAGACAACGCTAAGGGCGAACGAAACGAAAACCTCTGCGCATCATGCGGCTAAGCGAGACTCCGGAAGATTGAGCGTCCGCCGTCCGCTCCCCAGATTTGCCGTCCGTTCCCACAGGAAATCGCCCGAGAAGGCGATGTGGCTCCAGCCGACCGGCGACGTATGGGCGAGCATTTCGTCCGGGACGTCCTCGCCGATGGATCGCAGATGCGCCACGGCTTCGGCGATATAGGTCGAGTTCCAAAAGACAATGGCAGCGATGACTAGGTTGAGCCCGGAAGCCCGGAACTGTTGGGCTTCGTAGGTGCGATCAGCGATCCGCCCCTGCTTGAACGTGCAGATCGCGCCCGTCAGCTGATGGCGCTGTTCGCTTTTGTTCAGGCCGGCTTGGCATCGGCGGCGTAGCGCCGGGCTTTCCAGCCAGTCCAGCATGAAGAGCGTCCGTTCGACGCGGCCAATCTCCTGAAGGGCGAGATCGAGCTGGTTTTGGCGCTCGTAGGCGGCGAGTTTGCGCAATATCGTGGAGGGTAGAACCGCGCCCGCTTTCAATGACGCGACCAGCCGGACGATCTCGTCCCAGTGCTCTCTGATGACGTCTACCTTGATGCGCTTGCCCATCAACGACTTCAGATCTTCGTAGCGCGAAACCGGCTCAAACGAAGCGA
>Ga0302193_10002412_pt1 | contig 15450 bp, 10 predicted proteins | sample II_Bog_E3_3_FD_200228 | JGI IMG/M metagenome (GOLD analysis project Ga0302193, IMG submission 200228) | Peat permafrost microbial communities from Stordalen Mire near Abisko, Sweden - II_Bog_E3_3 | ecosystem: Environmental > Terrestrial > Soil > Wetlands > Peat | place: Sweden: Abisko...
CGCGGAGGTAGTAGAGGCCAAAGTCTGAGTCGTATTGTTCGCCGCGGTAGAGGTAGTTGTTGGGCGTGGTGCCTTGCTTGGTGAAGCTGTTGCCGAAGGCGTCGTACTCGTAGCTGTCCGTAACCGCTCCGAGGGAGTTAGTGAGTTGGCGCACGCTGCCGCCGCCGTCGTACTGGTAGTAGCTCAAGTCCCAGCCACTGATGTACTGATCCTGGCTGATGCGCTGCAGGCCGTAGCTGTATGTCCGCTGAACAACTCCTGATCCAATCGGGCCAGTCAACTCATCGAGCACCTGCGGGTAGCCGGTTGGGTTGAGATCGTCGACAAGGTACTGCGTGGTGACGGGGACGCCGGCGGTGGTGACCGTCTTCGAGACTCGATTGCCGAAAGCGTCGTACCTCATGCTGATGGTTGTGGTGCCCTTGACCATCTGGATCATGTGGTTTTCGGAATCGTAGACGTAGCTATTGCCGTTGGCGGTTCCGATTACGTTGCCGTTGTTGTCGTAGGATTCCCCGGAAAGCTGGTCGTTGGGGTTGTAGCTGCCGAAGACGGGAGTGAACCCGCTGAACGTGGAGCTGGCCGCGGTGCGGTTGCCCACAGGGTCAAGCGTATACGAGGCGCTGCCGTTGTTGGCCGGGTCGCCGATGATGCTTTCGTTGGTGAGCTGGTAGATGCCGTTGTAGGTCCACTGCAGCGTGCGCCCGCTCTGCTCGGTGGCGTTGGTGCGGTTGCCGGTGAGGCCGAGCGTGTACCGGTAATCGGCGATTTGAGTGCCGGACGCGGATGTGGACAACTCGGTAAGCCGGTTCAGCTCGTCGTAAGTGATGGTGGATGTGACGCCGTTGGGATAGGCGACCGTGACCACGTTGCTGGCATTGTCGTAGGTGTAGTTGGTGGTGTTGCTGCCGGGCAGACGGTTATCGACCACCGTACTGAGCCGGTTAAGGCCGTCGTAGGTGTAGCTAACGTTGACGCCGTTTGCGTTGGAGGATTGGATGCTTTCCACCTTGCCCGTTGAGTAGTAATGATAGGTCAGGTTGCCTTCCGGCATTAGCGGTCTCCCATGTCTCAGAATCAAGACATGGGCCACCCAGATTTATTGGTCAGATGTGGGCCTCCCGACCGCCCGGATTAAGGGTGTGGCACCCGACCTTGTGTCAACCGCCAGGCCCGAAAGGCTTCAAACGCCGCCCCGGCCGCGCAAGCCACTGCGAACAATGCCTCGGAACATTTCAGAAACCAATGAAAGTTTGCGAATATGTGGAGGGTAGTTCCGTCATCCCCTGTGGCCAATAGGCTCAAAACCACCGAAGCAACGGCCAAGAAGGGCCACGCATTGTGAATTCGCCTCGAATACCATAACAAGGGGAAGCTCAGCATAAGTAACAAGACCTCGATGATCGCAAGTACAGGTCTCGCTTGCATAGTCGAAAGTGCAAGTGCGACGACTAAGAGAATGAGTCCACACGCACAGATGATGCGAATCAACATTGGTAATATCCTCCAATCCCAGCTGTAGTCCATTCGCGAGGTCATAAAAAGGATCCAAAAAGAAGGGCCCACGAGCCGAGGCATTTCAACTCATTAATAGCCAGCTTCCGGCTCGCATGCGTATACTCCTCCGGGGTCTCCGAGAGTTCCTTTCCAGTTTCTTCCATGAAAACATCAAAAAACTCCATACATTCAGCAAACATCACAATGGCTGCTCCGGCTCTGATAAATATGAGCGCAGTTTCCGTTTCCTCTCTGCCTGTAGGGTCCCATCCATTCACCGGATCGCCGCCAGCATACAAATACTTGTGCAGCGTCTTCGGGTCGATGGGTTTGCCGTCTTCCGGATCGCGTGACATGAACCTGCCGGTGACAGGGTTGTAGTATCTGGCGCTGTAAGTTTCTCTGACACCGTTTTCAACCACCGTTGCCCGCAAGCCTAACGCGACCGTGAAGTTGCAGCTACTCGACCCCGGTTTACCTGCCGTTTTCCAGGTCTCGAACCCCTGACGCGGTTTTTCGCTTAGCTGCGGCATTGCAGCTGGAGGCGGTTCGTTCAACGCCTGGATTTGGGTTGATTCCATTGCCTCCGATTGTACGGCTTGGGAGCCGGGAACGGGAGCGGATTCTGCGCGGGATTGTGAGCGGATTGCACGGCGGAAGAGCGGCGGATTGTGCACAGCATCGCCCACAGATTGCGCAGCGGAAGAGCAGCGGATTACGGAGCGGATCGGAGAGCGATTGCAGTGTGGATCGGCATGGGATTCAGGGACGCATCGGGGCCGGTTCCGGGACGGAATCGGCCCCTTCTTTAGCAGCTATAGCAGCTACTAAAAGAAGAACATTACTCCCGTTCTTCCTCATCTGATTCGGCGTCCAGAGCGGCGAACAGTTCCTCGGCTGTCGAGGCCGGAACACCGGGCCACATCTGGCCTGGAACATCCTGGGCAAGCACGGCGTTCTGGACGGCCTCCGCCGGGTCTTCCGAGCCGTGTTTAAGCTGCGCTGCCGGATGGGTTGCCGAGTGGATTTGCTTGAGCATCCGTATCGAGACGTGCGTGTAAATCTGCGTCGTGTCGAGCCGCGCATGACCGAGCATCTGCTGGATGAAGCGGATATCCGCGCCGCCTTCGAGCATCAGCGTGGCCATCGTATGGCGGAAGAGATGGCAGGCTCCATGCTTGCCGATTCCGGCCGCTTCAACGTAATCGCGGACCAGGCCGCTGAGACGGTTGGGACCGAACGGTTCGCCCTGCGCGGTAAGGAAGAGTGTGCCGTCGTCCGGCTCGGCCACAAGCCGGGGCCGCGCCTGGTCGAGATACTTGTCGAGCCACGCGACGGCGCGCTCGCCGACGGGGATTACACGGTCCTTCTTGCCCTTGCCTTCGCGGATAGTCACGATGCCCGCTTCGCGGTCCACATCGTAGAGCCGCAAGCGGAGCAGTTCGGTGCGCCGCATTCCGGTCGAGTAAAACATCTCCAGCATGGCGCGGTCGCGGATGCCGAGCGGGTCGGTGATGTTGGGCTGATGCAGGATCAGTTCAGCTTCGGATGCGGTCAGCACACGCGGCAGCGGTTTCGGCAGCCTGGGCAACTCGATCTCCGAAGCCGGGTTGTGCAAGAGATAGTTCTGCCGCGTCATCCAACGGAACCACATGCGCAGGGGCGACAGCCGCGAGTGCTGGCTGGCGAAGCTCAACGGGCAGCCGTCCTTCTTGCGGTAGTGGAACAGGTAACGCTGATAGCGTTCGAGCACGGGCCGCGTGACCTCGACCGGCTCGCTCAGTCCACGCTCCATCGCCCAGCGCTCGAACAGCGATAGATGCTCGTGGCGCACATGGCGCGTGTCGTCGGTAAAACCCTTCACGGCAAGGGACTCGATGTACTCTTCGAGCATCGCTTGTAACGGCGTGCTCGGCGGCGTGCGCTGCTTGCGCGGTTTGACTACTCGGGCCATCTCTCTCCTCCTTTTCATGGTTACGACGAAGCGCCGATTTCGCTGCGCCCCGTATATGCGTTTTCTCGTGCTCTTGCGCGGATTCGTTCTTAACCCGCATGGACATTGGCGGCAAGTTGGTTTCAGGCACCCCGACACCCCGCCGACCTGGGGCCGACTTGGCCCCGACTTGACCCCGACAACTGACCTTCCGGCCCCGACTTCTTTCCGTCGTACTCATTCCTTCAGCTTGTCGATCTCGATCAAGCCGGGCAGCGTGGGCTTGCCGCTGTCGGCCTGGCGAGTAAAGACAAGCTCGTAAACGAAGCTCTGGCCGCGCCCGCCGCGATGCGCCAACAGGTACTCCATCTCCTCCAACCGATGCAGATGGATTTTCAACTGCGTATCGCCCCAGCCGGTCGCCGTGCGCACGTCGCGGCGCGAGAAGCGATAGTCAGAGCGCGCCATCTTCTGCCGCTCGCACTCGGCTGTAACCATCGTGTCGATGGCTAACAGTAAGCGCCTGGTCTGTGGGGGCAGCTCATCCAGCGAGCGGCCCAGCACTTCATGCGCAAGACGGTTGGCGACTGCGATGTCGTTCACCGTAACCTCGATGTACTCGACCATGCGGCCCCGGTGCTCGACCCTCTTCCGTGGCCGCTGATGCTGATGAAGAAGAGCGATGCTGCGTATCAGCGTCAGATACTTCATGTGGTCGCGCCGGGTCCGCGTCTGCGAGTCGAGGAACGTCAACTCCCGCGCGTAGGGATTGGCGACGAAGACGGGCTTCAAGAGCCGCTGCGCGTTGCGATGCACGGCAAGGATGGTGCTGCGGTCCCGCCGCTGGAGCAAGCCTTCAAGCGTTTGCGCCTCGCGCTGCACTCGATGGATGGCTTGCGTCTGCGCCCGGTCTTCATTGACGGAGAGAACAAGACAGCGGTTCAGCATCTCCTCGTCGAGATCGATGGCCGTCGTCGTCAGGAAGATCATCACCGGGCCTTCGACGCGGTATTGATGCGTGAGCAAGCGCCCCGTCGCCGGGTCTTTGCCCGTCGAGGCTATCGTCAACACGCCTTCGGATTGCAACAGCTTTAACGCATAGGCCGCAGAGTGCACGCCCTCTTCTTCCACGATGGCCAGCACCTTGTGCTTCAAGTCCTGCTCGCCCATGTAAAAGAGAGACTGGCCGGTCATCGCGGAGTATTGAACGCGCTGCTCTTCGGGCAGGAACGCGAGCACGGCTTCCATCAGCGAACTTTTGCCCGCCGCCGATGACGATTGCACGATGATCGCGAGCGGCGATTCCAAGTGGCGCGAGACCACGCCCAGATAGCCCACGAGTTTGTTGGTCTCCTCGCCGACAACGCCGCACAGTGCGAAGTCCTCGATGATCCGCTCCAGCAGGCGCGGATCGCGCAGCAACTCCATCGCCTGGGCGCGCTCCTCCTGGCCGATCTCGATCTCTTTCTTCTCCGGCTCCAGAGCCTTTTTGATCTGCTCGTCCTGTAGCTCCTCCAGCTTCATCAGAACCCGGCCCAGATCGCGGCGGATTACTTCTTCCTTGAGGCCAAGCTCCTCGGCGGCTTGCTTGGTAAAGACGCTGCGCTGCCGCGCTACGTATAAGTCGAGCGTGTCCACATGGAAGGCCGACTCGCCGTGCGGCGTCGTGCCGGAGACAAGCACATTGACTTTTAGAAGCTCATAACTCAGGTTCTTATGAAGGCCACGGATGCGGTAACGCCGTTCGCCCTGCTGGATGAAGATGTCTTCGCCGCGTATCTCGACCGGAACGTCTATGCTTGGCGCGGGCGCTGCCGGTGCAACCGGCTCCGATTCGGCGGCTAAAGAAAAAACCTCTTGTGTCGGCGCGTCTGTTGTCGGCATTGATTCTGCGATTGGCTCTGGCTCGTCGTCCTCGATCTTTTTTTCTTTAGTCGCTGTTTTTTCTTCTGCTGGCAGTGTCTCGATGTCTGGCTCCGGTACTGCTGCACGTTGTCCCTTGCCTAGCCACGATGCACGATTGATCAGTACGCCCAGGCTCTTCGCCGCTGGCGTCACCTTCCGCGCGTATTCGTTCGCGTCGATGCCTTTGGGGAACTCCACGCGGAAGCACTCGATTCCCCTTTGCATCAACTCCTCGGCCAGTTTCGCGGCGGCTTTGTTGCCCGCTTCATCGTTGTCATAGGCGATGTAAACCCGTTCCGTGCCGTGCTGAGCGAAGGCCGCGCGGTGATCGGCTGTGAAGCCGTTCACGCCGTAACTGGCCGTCACGTTGCGGTGCCCCGCGACCCAGAACGTCAGCGCGTCGATCAGCGCCTCGCATAAAATAGTTTCCTTCGACGCGATCAGCGCCTCTTCATTCCACACGCCCCGATGCTCGCCGGGAAGATACAGGTGCAGCGGCGTTCCCTCGCGCAGCTTCGCGGTGATCTTCCGCCCGTACATCTCGACCACCTCGCCCGAAGCATTGAACACCGGCACGACAACCGAGCCGTTGAAGTGCTCGTGGCCGCTCTCCCGCAGGATGCCGAGCCGCTGCAGCCGTCCGCGCAACTCCGCGCCGGCGACGCGGTTCTTTCCCTCAAGCCCGTAACACAGCGTCCGGTTGGCGAAGCCCAGCTTGAAGCGGTCGATGATCTCCGAAGACTGGAGGCCGCGCGAGGCGAGATACTTCAACGCCTCCGGCGATTGCTTCAACGTCCGGCTGTAGTAGTCCACGATCTGAACGAGCAGCGCCCGGTCGTCCGCATTCCGCGCAACCGGCGGCGGCAACTTCGGCACGGTGCTCTGTTTGACCGGATGCACTGGAACGGCGGCTAAGGGAAGATAGTCTGCTCTGAGCAGTTCAACCGCATGGCGGAAGCTGATGCCATTGGCCTTCATCACCCAGTCGATGGCCGTTCCGCCCATGTTGCAGGCTCCCAGACAGTGCCAGAGATTCTTTGACGGAGTGATGACAAGCGACGGGCTGTGGTCGGCATGGAACGGGCAGAGGCCCAGCAGGTCGGCACCGTGCCGGTGCAACTTGATGTCCCGCGCCTCGGCGAGCCGCTCGACCGATACCTCTCGTTTCAGCCGCTCGACCTCGCGCTCCGGGATTCGTGCCATCTTTCCGCCCTCCGCTGAAAAACCTGTCAAGTGGTTTTTCCACTTTTTGCAGTTTTTCTCACCGTGCCTCAGTATATACATACAGTGTATATCCAGACAGTGGATTTCAGGAGTACTCGAAAATGGACCTTAAAATCCGTCTTGACATGCCCGCGAAGAAAGAGCCACATTCCGCATTCGGCAAGCGCCTCTTCGCTCTCAGGAAGACGCGCGGCCTCACTCAGGTCCAGCTTGCCGAAGCCCTGGGGACGACCCAGCGCGTGATTTCCTACTACGAGACCGAAGCCGAACTGCCTCCCTCGACGGCCATCATTCCGCTGGCGCGCGTCCTGGAAGTCTCCACGGATGAGTTGTTGGGATTGAGGCCGACAGAGCCGAACGGCAACAGCAGCGTACAGAAGCAGCGGCTTTGGAAGAGATTTCAGAAGATGGACGTGCTGCCGACGAAGGACCAGAGAGCCGTGATTCGGCTGATTAACTCGCTGGCTGGCAGTGCTCACGCTGAGGCCAGTTAGCTCTCTCATGTTTAGGAACATGAGAAGAAGACATTCTTCTCATAGCTGAGAACCACCCGCAGCGGAGGCATCAGTCAAGGCCGCGCGTTTTGTGCGCGCCGCTGCAAGCGGTCGGAGCGAAGCGGAGAGCCTTTACGGATGCTGGAGCGGAGGGTACGGCCTCCTCAGAGGCCGAGGCCCATGCCGAAGTCCTGCTGGATTACTTCCTTGCCTTGCGACTGCGGCCCGATCTTCAACCCGGCTAGCTCGTCGTGGATCACCTGCTGCATCGCCGATGGATGCGATACGTCCCGGCTCAACACGTGGCCCAGCGACTTCGCATCGTTCGTGTACATCTGCACGTCGAACTCCGCCCGCGACACCGACACATACGCCATGCGGCTGTTGAGCAGCTCGCCGTGCGCCTGCGATGAGTCCACATGAACGAGCACACGGTCGGCGGTCTGGCCCTGGCTGCTGTGGCTCGTCACCGCATAGCCGTAATCAAGATGCGGCATCTGCCGCACGTTGAACTCGACCTCTCTCCCTGAGTCCATGCGCAGTTTCAGATTGCCGCTGTGGTCGATCTTCTCGACCGTTCCCAGCTCGCGGTTGGCGAGATTTTGCTTCTGATACGGAGCCGTCATCTGCACGCGGTCGCCCTGGGCGAAGACGCGCTCGCTGTCGCGGTAGACCGTCACGCCCTGCAACCGGCGCGGGTCGTAACTCAGCTCCTCGCCGCTCTTGCGCGTGATGGTCAGCGTGTTGCTTTCTCCGTCCACGCGCACGACGCGCGCATACTCTCCGGCCTCGATGCCGATGGGCTTCGAGCCCTTCGAGTAGCGGAGCACATCGCCCTCTGCGTAATTCTGCGCGTGCTGCCGGTCGGCCCCCGTCAGTTCCTGCCGCGCATAGAGAACAGGCACCCGGTACGCGGTGCCCGTGACCTGGCCCGACTCCCGCATCGCACGATGGATTTGGCCGTTGATCTCGCGGCGCGATTCATTGTCCGGCGAGATAACCAGCGTCCGATCCGGCACGCGAGCATACTCCCGCGCCATCTCTTGGAAGCGCTTCGCGCGGTCCTCGATCTCATGCACCCGGCCCTGTTGGTTAAGGCTTGCGATCGCTTCTTTGACCTCGCCCCGCGCAAGCTGCTCCACCGTCTCTTTGAGCACTGGATCTTTCTGCCGCAGGATCTCGTCGAGCCGCGCCGTGCGCAGCCCCGCCTCCTGCATCTGCGCATACGGCCTGCCCGCTTCGACGGCTTCATGCTGCCGCACGTCGCCGACCAACAGCACCCGGTCGTGACGGTTCAGCCGCTCCAGGAACGTGTGCATCTGCCGCGTGCCGACCATGCTCGCCTCGTCCACGATGTACACTCTTGCGCGCCCATCCTCCGGCTGCTGGCCGCGCGCAAGATGACGCTGCAAGGTCTCCGTCTCCATCCCTGCCTCGGCCAGCTTTTGCGCCGCACGCGAAGTCGGCGCAAGCCCCTTCACTTCGTAGCCGTGATGCACAACAGCGTCTCGAACAGCGGCTAAAGAAGTAGTCTTTCCCGCGCCCGCAACGCCTTCGAGAGCCATCATCCTGTCGCGGCTTTCAAGCACATCTTCGACCGCCCGGTGCTGGCTCACGCTCAGGTGCGGATGCTGTTTGAAGGTCCACTCCCGCGTGCGCCCATCGACGATGACATTGATGTCCCGGCCCGCCTGCATCCGCTGGACTATTTTTCTTTCGTAGCCTTGCATCTCGTCCGTCGTGAACGCGCGGCCAGCCTCTCCCTCGCGGCGCGGAACCTCGATCAGCTCGCCATTGGCGATGCGCTTTTCTAGCTCTGCCTTCACCTCCGGCAACCGCGCTTCGCACATCGTATGCCGCAACGCATCGCGCAGTAAGGCACGCTCATCGACCACCGCCGCGCGCTCGATCCCACGCTCCCGCGCATACGTCACGGCACTCTCGGCAACCCGCCGCGAACGCTCCGGCTCAAGCTCCACACCCCAACGCCGCGCGGCCTCGGCCATCACCCGCTGCGGCTGATTTCCATGCTCGGCGGCGAGTTTTTGATGCTGTGCCCGGACCTCCTCGATGCTCAACGGCTGCTTGGCGTCCCGCGTCCGGTGCGCGGCGATCTGCGCCGCTCCTGCGCCCCTTCGCCCCTGCTCGGCGAGTCGTTGTTCGATCTGCTGACGCCGCGGACTCGATGCCTCCAGATACTCCTGCGTGTAGCCTTTGATCTCGGGCTGACCGTGCGCGCCGCGCTCCACTTCATAGCCCAGCCGCTGCAAGTGCGCTGCCAGCTCGGAACGGTAAACCGCTGTCGCGTACTGCTGCGTCTTGTAAAGTTCCTGCGCCTGCAACGAGCGCGTTTTCCCTTCTGCCGTCTCCGTGACATTGAAGATCACCGCGTGCGTATGCAACTGCGGCGCGGCATAACCATCGACCGGACGGCTGCTGTCGTGCTCGAACCTGGCCACCGCCCACGCGCCCGTCGTCTCCGGCGGAGCGTTGCCGCCGATGCGCGCTTGCGCGTACTTTTCCATCTCGTCCAGAGCCACGCGAACGCTCTCCCGATGCGCATCTCTCACGCGGCCATCGCCGCCGACAAGCGCCGTCAGCGAGACCGATTTCGGCGCGGAAAACGTCGCGTCCCAGCCCGCCCGGTGCTCCATCGCGCGCACCGTTTCGCCCTGCGCGTTGACGTATTCATGCGCCTGCTGACGGCGGATCAGAGCCTCGCCCGTCTGCGGATGCTGGCCTTCCGAGAGCCGCGCGAACTGCTCTTCATTGACCTCGCCATGCAGACCGTAACGCTCGGCAAGCTGCCCCTGCCACTCGCCCCGAACGCGCTCGCCTTCCGTGTAATAGTTCTCCTTCGCGTTGGCGAACTCGGACCGGTGATACGCCTGCGCCTGGCCCGCTGAGATCGGCTTCGACAGTGTCAGCATCGCTCTACATCTCCTCTCCGGGCGCCACGTCCATTGGCATCTGCATCCGTGGCAGCGCAGGCTCGGGCGGCGCGTTCTGCATTCGCTCCTCGCGCGCCGAGTTTTTCGCCAGCGCCTCCAGCGCCCGCTTCATCTTGTTGTCATCCGCCCACTTGATCAGCTTCCGGCTCGCCTCCTCCGGGATCGTCACACCCTCGCCCACCTTCAGCATGAAGTTCAAAAGGATCGTGCGCATCGCCAGAACCTCGGCCAGGATCGTCCGCTCCGCCGACATCGTTCCCATCTCGACCGACGAACCCAGCAGCACATCCCGAACCCACTCCGACAAGGTCAGCCCCGCCGCTGCCGCACGCAACTCCAGCACACGCAGCTCCGCCACCGAGACTTTGGTCCCGACGGATTTTACCCGCAGCGCTCGCTTCATAAGCCACCGCCTGGTCTGGATTTTGTTTGGATTGATTCGGAAAAGATCGTCAGCCAAGACAGGCCGCACACCGCGCCCACGGCCCGCCATGCTTTCGTTCCGGGGCCGCTAAAGAAAAAACTCGTGCGCGATTCGTCGATGGGGAGTCGGCTCATACGCGTTCACCGGGCGCTGGCTGCGCCACGCTCCAGGCCACAACCGCCCAGAGCATTTTTTCTTTAGACGCTGCTTTTCAGGATTTGGTTACTGCGCAGCAACCATGGGTTGCTCCACAGCTCCCAACTGGGGGAGACGTGTCTACCCTAAATCCGATGCCGTAGGCAGCGCGTACGTCACAACGCCGGACGGGGATTCGTGGAACCCACCCTTCGCTAGAAAAAGCGAAGGATGGGCCAGTTTAGCGGCTGGTCAAGAGTGGGACTCCCGGCTGCTCGCCTTTTGTGATCTAAATTCCCTGAAAGCAAAAATGGCAAATAAGGCGGACGCCACCCCTGGAACAAGAATAAGGACTTCAGAGTGTTGCACCTTGTACGAGATGATTGCGCCAGCTGCGAATACGATGCTAGCCAACGCTGATCGAATAGCTTCTTGAGTCTTCCAGCGACGAATGAGCAATGCTAATGACAGTACTAAAACACTCAGGAGCGCAATCTCAAGAACGACGAGTGTGTGGCTGTTAGCGAAGACCATGGCAAGCGCCATCGCTGAGGCCATCCCGAGCAAGATGTATTGCAACTTAGACCTAATAATCATGGAATACCCTCGTTTACGTCTCACCGCTCTGACTGCTTCGTAGCCGACGACGCAACTACATCACACATGCCGTCCAAAGACGCCTATGTTACAGGGGGTAGCGGGAACATTATGGCGCATCCGACAACAGCAGCCCCGCCATCGAGATCGTTCCAAAACGACTGATCGTGGGCTATTGTGTAGAGCGTCCTCGCCACGCCATAAAAACACAGCGCGACGGTTAATCCAGCTTTAGAGAGAACATAGTCCATGACGCCAAGTTTGGATCCCCCCGTGACTAAGGAATACTCAAACAGTTCCGCACGCCCGCGTGGATCGACACGGTTTACCGGATCGCCGCCAGCGTAAAGATATTTATGCAGCTCCCTGGGATCGATGGGTGTCCCGGTCGCATCGGTTGAACCTGGATTGTTGGGATCGCGAGACATGAAGCGGCCTGTGGCCGGGTTGTAGTATCTGGCGCGGAGGTAGTAGAGGCCTAAATCGCTGTCGTATTGTTCGCCGCGGTAGAGGTAGTTGTTGGGTGTCGTGCCTTGTTTGGTGAAGCTATTGCCGAAGGCATCGTACTCGTAGCTGTCCGTCACCTGGCCTGTGGAGTTGGTGAGTTGGCGGACGCTGCCGCCGTCGTACTGGTAGTAGCTCAAGAGCCACGCGTTGCTGATGTACTGATCCTGGCTGATGCGCTGCAGGCCGTAGGTGTACGTACGCTGAACGGCTGCCGAACCGATGGGGCCGGTTAGCTCCTCGATGACCTGCGCGTAGCCGGTGGGGTTTACGTCATCCTCGACCAGGTACTGCGTGGTGGTGGTGACGCCTGCGGTGGTGACTGCCTTCGAGACTCGATTGCCGAAGGCGTCGTACTTCATGGTCACCGATGTAGTGCTGTTCGACATCGAGATCATGTGATTCTCAGAGTCGTAGATGTAGTTGTTGCCGTTGGCGGTGCGGGTTACGTTACCGTTGCTATCGTAGGTTTCCCCGGAAAGCTGGTCGTTGAGGTTGTAGCTGCCGAAGACGGGAGTGAAGCCGCTGAATGTGGAGGTTGCCGCGGTGCGGTTACCTACAGGGTCAAGCGTGTAGGAGGCGTAGCCGTTGTTGCCGTTGCTGTTGGCCGGGTCGCCGGTGATGGTTTCATTGGTCAACTGATAAATACCGTTGTAACTCCACGCCAGAGTGCGGCCGCCTTGCTCGGTCCCAGGCCCCAAAAGCGTGGGACCAGCCCACCCTCCCACGCCAACGAGTCCTATCAAGTCACGGGGAAATCGCCCCTTCCGCTGCCCTCCTCATGAAGCCTTCAAATCTCTTCGCGAATGCCAAACATTGTCGGAGGGTCGTGCTGCTCTTCTTCTTCAGGGACCGCTCAAGCTCGCCAATAACTTCGTCTGTAACCCTGCGGGCGACCCTTTTGTGTCCCTGAGCGAATGCCCATTTTGCATAGAGGATGGAATAGGTTGTTTTTTGCACCAAGTCGGAAAACCCGACCGCCGAGGCCGCTTTCAGCCTTGCTCTACATACAGATTGTTTGCATTGAACAAGTATTGCGTGATCGAGCAAACGCTCGGAAACCCTGCGTCTGATCTCAAGGCAGATTTTCGGGGAGCTCTCAAGGCGCATCAAGTAGTGTTTCTCAAGATCCCGGAGATCTCGAGCAAAATGTGCATGGCTCTTCATCTCCGAATTAATCACCTCATTTGAGAGAGCACGAGCGAAGTCGCCGCTGGCCGATTTTGTGTTTCTCTGTCCCTTCTCATTCGCTCTCAATTGCTTAACCTCCATCCCCAGGATTTTCAACGGCTCAAATTTCAACTGTCATTCTGAAGGGTACAAACTGTACTCGCAGTCGAGCGGACGCCCTGTCGTTCTGATATCGGTTGGCCATATCCCCTCATTCCTTATGCACGCCTCATAACACATGTCGCATCTTCGTTGGCCCCACTTTCCGCCTCTCTTGCTCGCAAGCCCCGTCAACATACACGCCGTCCTATGGTAACTGCAGTTCAGATTCTCTCCAAGCATACGGACGGAGCTAACGACAGAGCTTGAATTTCGGCCAGCGTTGTTTGCCGAATACTGGACTGCGATCACCACGGCTGCTATCAATCCCAAATACTCCTCACCGGATCCGCCACGAACTGCGGCGCCCGCGGAACGTCCCGTCGGATCATAGGCATTCACCGGGTCGCCACCGGCGTAGATGTACTTATGCAGCGATGCGGGATCATTGGTGATTCCATCTTCCGGGTCTCGACTGAGAAACCTTCCAGTAGCGGGATTCATGTACCTTGCCCGCAGATAATACAGGCCCAGGTCCGGGTCGTATTGCTCGCCGCGATACAAGTAATTGTTCGGCGTTGCTCCCGTCGAGTTGATCTTGTTGCCGAAAGCATCGTATTCGAAGCTGTCTGTTATCTGTCCCATTGAATTTGTAAGCTGGCGAACGCTTTCTGCGCCGTCGTAGCCGTAGAAGCTTAACACCCAAGCACTGTTTACGATCTGGTCTTCGCTGATGCGCTGCAGGCCGTAAGTATAGGTTCGTGCGGCGGTCGTTCCGGATAACTCGTCCAGAACCTGCGAGTAGCCGGTAGGGTTCAGGTTATCGACTAGGTACTGTGTAGTAACTCCGTTCACCGTTTTCGAGACCCGATTGCCAAAAGCGTCGTACTTAATCGTAACCACAGTTGACCCCTGGGTCATCGACGTGACGTGGTTCTCGGAGTCATAGGCGAAGGTCTTCCCGCCTGTGGTCAGCGTGTTGCCGTTATTGTCGTAGGTCTCAGTGGAAACTTCATCGTCGGCGTTATAGCCGAACGAGCCCGAATTCAACCCCGTAATCGATGAGCCTTGTGTCAACCTGTTTCCAACCGGGTCCAGACCGTAGGCAACGGAGCCGTTCACTTGCTCGGGGTCGCTGCTGATGGCTTCATTTGTCAGTCGATAGATGCCGTCGTAGCTCCAGTTCAAGGTGCGCCCGGTGGATTCGGTCGCCTGTGTGCGGTTACCCGTCAGCCCGAGTTGATAGGAGTAGCTCGCCGTTCCCGAATTCATCGCGGTAAGCCGGTTCAACGGGTCATAAGTGAAACTATCCTGAGTCATGTTGGGGTAAGTTATCAGGGCCACGTTGCTGGCGTTGTCATAGGTATAGCTGGTGGTGTTGTTACTGGACAGACGGTTATCCACCACCGTGCTGAGCCGGTTGAGGCCGTCGTAGGTGTAGCTGACGTTGACGCCGTTGGTGTTGGAGGATTGGATGCTTTCCACCTTGCCCGTTGAGTAGTAATGATAGGTCAGGTTGCCTTCCGGCATTAGCGGTCTCCCATGTTTCAGAATCGAGACATGGGCCACCCAGATTTATTGGTCAGATGTGGGCCGCCCGCCCGTCAGTATGAAGCACACATGATGATGCCAATAATCTGGCCGAGGAAAATCCCAACGAAAAGCCAAAACGGCCTTCGCTTTGGACTGCTCAGCATTGCAAGGATGAGCGTCCCGTCTGTAACAAATCCATATGGATCATGAGGTAGAAGGGGGCGATGGTGGAAAGCTCTCAGAATCAAATAGGCGCCCACGATGGGGAGACGCCTGCGATATGGATAGGTCGCAAAATACAAGGACAGACTCTCTAGTCGTTTCATTTCTTGAAATACCTCAATAACTGTGCCCCGCAAGCCACCTTGAGCGCGTCTTTGCCTTTGTCGAGAACATACTCCATTCCCTTTACCTCTAAATCGTTAAACCCGTGCGCGTGCGCGTACAGAATCAACTGGCCCTCAGCGAAACCGTAGGCGAAAACTAACGGACTGCACAAGAAAACCCTGACTAGCGGCTTGGTTTTAATTATCAGTTTAGTTGCATTTATCAAAATCTCGACTGCCTCCTCGGCGCTCCCTGCGTTAGCGGCCGCCTCTATTGCGGCGATTGCGTCCGTTATACCGGTAGCAAGTAGCGCGTTAGACGCAGCGGTTCCGACTATCGCTGTAAGCTCCGGTACGGGGGCTGTACTGAGCAACGCAAATGTGAGTCCCGTTTCGCCCGCATCCGCACGACCGCTAGGATCAATTGCATTGGCGGGGTCGCCGCCGGCATAGAGATACTTGTGCAGGGTTTTCGGATCAGTAGCGATTCCGTCCTCCGGATCGCGGCTGAGGAACCTTCCCGTGGCGGGATTGTAGTATCTGGCGCTGTAAGTTTCTCTGACACCGTTTTCAACCACCGTTGCCCGCAAGCCTAACGCGACCGTGAAGTTGCAGCTACTCGACCCCGGTTTACCTGCCGTTTTCCAGGTCTCGAACC
>Ga0302193_10002415_pt1 | contig 15448 bp, 9 predicted proteins | sample II_Bog_E3_3_FD_200228 | JGI IMG/M metagenome (GOLD analysis project Ga0302193, IMG submission 200228) | Peat permafrost microbial communities from Stordalen Mire near Abisko, Sweden - II_Bog_E3_3 | ecosystem: Environmental > Terrestrial > Soil > Wetlands > Peat | place: Sweden: Abisko, Stordalen...
CAAGCCCGCGCCATCAGCCAGTGCCGCGCCGAGATCCGCCAGCTTGGTCAGCGCATCCGCGAGGCGGAAGACGACAGCATGCGCGAACGTGCCGAGGTCATCCTGCCCCGCGGTCGCACGGCGCGCATCACCAACATCGCCCGCTTGACCGCCATCCGCGAGGCCCTCTCCACTATGCTTGCCGCGATCGCCAGCGCCCCCACAGAGACGCCCGGTGCACTGAAAACTTCCGACGCGCCGGAAGAAAACTGCGCACCCAATATACAAAACAAAAACTCATCACGAACCCGTAGCGCGGTCGCCGACCCGCTGGCCAAGGTTTTGCCTGCCGCCGCCGTGAGCGTGGCGACAGAGGGCTATCAGGGGCTCGTCGTGGCATTGGGCGGCCCGACATGGCCCAACTTGATCGAGGCTTCCAGTCGCAGTTGCGGGCGCCTTGGCATTGCCCAAGGCACCTGGGGCAAGGCTTGCCAGCGATTCGGGCGAGAGCGAGCAGCGCTGTGCGTACTGCTGATCGACCATAACTTTGAGCTTCCCTCAGCCCACCGTTATCGCGCCCGATCCCCGGGGCATTGTCTGTCGGGCATGATGCGCAAGGAGCGTTCGGACGGGTTCAACCTGACTGGCCTGTTCCGCGCCAGTCAGCACGACCAGGAAGCTGCCGAACGGGATGGCCGCAAAATGCTGTCTGAGCCTGCGCCGCCGCCGATTGCCAATCAGGGCAACGGCGCCCTTGGCCGATCCACCAACGACATCCTCGCCCGCATCGCCGCCCATCTCGATGGAGGCGCGGCATGACAAGGAATACGCAATATCGGAGGCGGCCTATCGGCCGGGGAGGCACCCATTCAAAGCCCGGATTCTGCTCACTGCCCGCCAAGCCACCGCACTTCGGTCACCCCTTTCAGAGGAAAATTCGGCACACACCACGCTACTGTGTAGCCCTGTGCCAGTGGCCTGAAAGTACTGGAAATCCGCCATTCTATGCGGCCTACGCGCGCTTAGAATACCGCGGCGGAGCTTATACCGTAATCGGAATGCTTCTGTATCCCGATGCACGTCAACGTAGACCGCGCCTAGAATGGCGGATTTCCGCCAAATCTGCGCCTAGATCGACGGGAAGCTGACGATGGGCCAGCTCAACGTCAGTTTCGACGATGCGCTGCTGATCGAGATCGATCGCCTTGCCGCGCAGCGCGGGATCAATCGACCCGAATTGCTCCGGGTGTTGGTGCGCGAGGCAATCAGCGCGGAGGGGATGGGGATCGAGGTCGCAGCGCCAGTCCATCGGACCGCGAGTATGGCGCAGGCACCCGACATGATGGGCCAGTTGATGCAGATGAGCATCGACCTTGATCGCGTGCTGCGCGATGCCGATCGGCGCGAGTCCCGTTTGCGCAAGCGGGCAGTGCAAGATGATGATGCCCAGCTTCAGGCCCTGCAAAGCCAGTTTGCGCTGTTCCACGGACAAGTGCGCGACGCCTTCAATTGGTTTTCTGATCATCAGCAGTCCGAAACCGCCAAGGCACTCGGCGAAATGGGCAAGCACCTCGATCAGTTGATCCAATCGGTCCATCAAACCCGCCCCAATGTCATCTACCAGTTCGGCAAGGACTGGAAGCTCAGCAAATTGGCCATCCTCGCCTGGGGTTGGTTGATCTGCGTTTTCATACTGGTTCTGGTCCTGGGCTTTGCCCGCCTCGCGCCCGATGCCTTGTTCGCAGTGCCAATGGCGCGCGGCATGTTCGGATCCAATGAGCGGGCCGCCTGCATCATGAGCGGCGGGGAATATTACGGTGATGAGTGTCACCGCAAACCCATCCGCGGGTATGCGCAATGATCTCGATCGGCGCGGTCAGTTCGGCCAGCGGGGCGGCGGGCTATTACGCCCGCGACAACTACTACACCGAGGGCGAAGGTGCCGATCGCAGCCAGTGGTATGGTCACGGCGCCGAAGCACTTGGGCTGGTTGGGGTTGTTGGCACCGACAGGTTCGAGGCGGTGCTCGAGGGGCGCTTGCCCAATGGCGCCAGCATCACTACCCCCTCCGGACAGGACCATCGACCTGGTCTCGACATGGCGTTTTCAGCACCCAAGTCGGTGTCGCTGATGGCGCTCGTGGGCAGGGACGAGCGACTGCTTGCTGCTTTTGAGTCCAGTGTGAAGGCAACGTTGGGCTGGGTTGAGCGCAATCTGATCGAGGCCCGCCGTTTCGACGAAAAGAGCGGCACCCAGCAACCGGTGCGAACCGGCAATTTGATCGCGGCGCTGTTCACCCATGACCTGTCGCGCAACCGCGACCCGCAATTGCATGTCCATGCCGTGATCGCCAATGCGACATTGCGCACGGACGGTGCTTGGCGGGCGGTGCGCAATGATCCGCTCTATGGCCAGCAGGCGACGATCGCCGCCGTCCACAACGCCGATCTGCGCGCAAGGATCGAAGGGCTAGGCTATCGCACGGTCCCGGCGCACAATCCCGTCTATGGGCAGTTTGAGATCGCCGGGATCTCCCGCGAACACATCATGGCCTTCGCGACCCGGCGCGAGGAGATCGCCGCCGCACTGGAAGCCAGCGGCCGCGATGGCAGCGCAGCCGAGCGGGAACTGGCAGCTTTGGCAACACGCGCCTCCAAAGATCCCGGCATCTCGCGCGAGGAAGATCGCACGGCATGGGCCGAGCGGGCGCGACGCATCGGCTTTGACCCCTCCTCCATTCGCGATGCCGCTCTGGTGCAGCAGGAAAAAGGCGAAACTGTCTGGTCGCGGGTGCTCGATGGCATCAAGGGCATTGCTACGCGAGGCCAGGCTATCGTCGCAGCGATGGGGCTGGCACCCCGGGATGGGGACCCGCTGATTCCCGAGCGACCGGGCAAGCTCAGTCCGCAGGGGTATGCCGCTGCGCAGGCCGTGGCATCGGGTGTTCGTCACCTCAGTCAGAACGAGGCGGGCTTCAGCCATTTCGACCTGATCCGCGCAAGCTTGTCGTTTGGTGGCCCGATCGGCGTGGCGGACATTGAAGCTCGGATTGATGCACTGGCCGGGCGTGGCGAGCTACTCACTGATAGCGATGGCGCGATGATGACCACACGAGGAGCAGTGGAGTTGGAGCGCGAAGTGATTGCCCTGTGGGCCCAAGGCAAAGATCAGTCCGCACCGCTGGTCGCCGATCTCGTCGGACCCAAGGTGCAGCAAGTCGCCCGCGAAATGGGCTTGCGACGGTTGTCGCCCAAACAGGAGGCAGCTGCCAGTCTCATGCTGGAATTCAAGGATCGCGTGGTTGGCGTTCAGGGTGTCGCCGGCGCGGGCAAGTCGACAATGCTTCAGCCCGTCACGCGCATCGCAGGCGAACAGGGACGTCCTGTCGTGGCACTCGCGGTCGGTGCCGAAATCGCCCGCAAGCTTGGTGACGATCTGGGCGTGCCCTCTGCATCGGTGGCGGCCTTCCTCGGGCGGCACAAGGCCTTGCTCAAGGAGGATGGCGCGCCAGCCCTGCAGGAGCGATCGCTGGCCGAATTGAAGGGCGCAGTCGTGATCGTGGACGAAGCCTCAACGCTCAGTTCCAAACAAGCTGCCGACCTTATGCGCCTCGCCCATCGCGCCGAGGTCGCCCGCCTCGCGCTGGTGGGCGACACACGGCAATATGGCGCGGTCGAGGCCGGTAAACCCTTCGAGGACTTGCAGCGGCAAGGTCTTGCCACCGCCGAATTGACGGCGAACGTGCGCGCGCAATCGGGGATCATGAAGCAGCTCGCCCCCGTACTCGATCGAGGCGACATGCGCACCGCGGTCGGCCTGCTCAATCCGTTCACCCATGAAGTGCCCAAGGGCGAACTCGCGGCCCACGCCGTGGCCATCTGGGCAGCGTTGCCGCGAGAAGATCGCGATCAGACTTTGCTCTTGACTTCGGGCCGGGTATTGCGCGCCGAGGCGAACAGCGAAGCGCAGGCCGTGTTGAAGGCGCGTGGCGAAATCGGCGCAAAAGGCCACACGATTTCGATCCTCGATCGCGTTAATCTCAGCCGTGAGGAAATGCGTCATCTGCGACCCTATCAGGCCGGGCGTATCATCGAGATCCGCACCGCCATGCCACGACAGGGCTTGGCCAAGGGCACGTTGGGCCGAATTGTCGGTGTGGAAGGCGACAAAGTCATTTTCGACACCGATCGTGGCCGATCCACTTTCACCCCCGGCCGGTTGGCACGCAATCTTGGCGAGGATGCCGTCGGCTTGCATGAAGAACGCCAGATTACCGTGCATCAGGGCGACCGCATCCGCTTCAGCAGCAACAACCATGCGCTGGGCGTTCTCAATGCGCAGGTCGGCAAAGTCGAGGCGCTTGATGCCAAAGCCATCACCATCGTAATGGGGCAGGACCGCAAACTGACCCTGCCACTGGACGACCCGGCCTTGCGCCGCCTCGATCTGGCCTATGCCCTCAACGCCTATGCGGCGCAGGGTGTGACCACCCGCCACGGCATCGTCGTTATGGACAGCAGCGAGAAAATGCTGGCCTCATCACGCACCCTGGCTGTTGCGCTGACGCGCATTGCCGATCAGCCGCGCCTGGTTATCGACAGCGCCTATCGCATCGAGCGGGCAACCATGCGCAACAGCGCCGCCAAAGTATCCGCGCTCGATGTCCTCAAAGATCCTGCAACAATTCATCTGCCCGAAAACGCGCGCCAACCCGTCCCTGGCAGAGAGATCAAGACTGTCGCGCAGGTCGAACAAGACGAGCAACGAATTTTGAAAGGCACAATCGGCGTGCCGGAGGACATGAAGATCGCGAGGCTCGAACGCATCTTAGCAGCAAATCTGGAGAATCTGCCGGAGAAAACTTTGGAGCTGGGCCTGTGAAATGGCATGATCCAATTGGTCGCGGCTCATCGATAATGAACCGACCACAATTGGGCCATATTAGGCACCAGGAAAGCCCCGCACGCTCTGGTCATTTGAATGTTTATGGCATATATCCTTCATATGAAAGGATGCCCCCATGCCTGCACTAGCCAGCCTAAAACCGGATCGAGCCACTGCTTTGAGCGCGGCCATCGTCCGCATTGCTGAATTCTGGTCGCTGAACAACGCCAAGCTCGGCGTGATTCTGGGCATATCAGCCCCAACGGTTTCGCGCCTGAAACGCGGCACCACCGAACTCGATCCCGCGTCCAAGTCCTTTGAAGCCGGCCAATTCCTGCTGCGCCTGTTCCGCAGCCTCGACGCGCTGCTGGGTAGCGACGATGCCGCCGTCAGGAGTTGGCTCGCAACCCCAAATCTCGACCTCGGTGCCAAGCCAATCGACAAACTCGACACGATGCGCGGCCTGATCGAACTGTGTGATTATGTGGACTTCTACCGCGCTCGCGTCTGAACATCGGGCCTATCGCGGCAAGGTCTGGCGTCTGGTCGAAGGACAGCACCGTATCTCGACCAACCGCCTTGCCAGCGGCGGCGCTATACAGTCCCTGCTGGAAGAGCTGGCGGAGGAGGTAAAGCCGACTATGCCCGAAAGCGCGCGGCACCTGCACTTCCTGCTCGCAACACCCTTTCGTTATGGCCACAATCGCGCCAGTCGTTTCCGCCGCGCCGACGAGCGCCCCGGTATTTTCTATGCCGCCGAGGCCGAGGCGACCGCCATCGCCGAGACGGCCTATTGGTCGTTGCGCTTCTTCAGTCGCTCACCGGGCTTCACCCCGCCGACCACAACGGTCGAGTACACCAGCTTCCATGTACGGGTGGCAACAGATCGGGCCTTGGACCTGACGCGGCAACCGTTCGCGGAGCGGGAGGCGGATTGGACGGCCCCAGACGACTACACCGCCTGCCAGGCTTTGGCCACCGAGGCCCGGTTTGCAGGCACGGCATTGATCCGGACGCTGTCCGCACGCGCAGAGGGGCGGAGCTGCAATATCGTCGTGTTCGATCCGCAGATTTTCGAGAATGCCGAGCCCGTAATACACAGGACGTGGCACTTTCGGCATCAGGGCGAACGGTTGGCCGTGCTGGGCGCATTTCCCTCGCTCGAGCGGCATGAGTTTTCAGCGGGCCAGTTCGAGTTATGAATGACCGGGACTGGGACATTACCACCATTCCCAAACAATAGGCCGAGTGGCAGGTCTTTTTCAAAGCGGATGTACAGCGTGTTGGGTTCGCGCAAGGCACATCGAACTCTTCATGCAGGCGCAATGCCGAATGCTAGGCGCGTGCGAACGGAGAATGACGACCGAGATACCCTTACCTCCACATATTGCGCGGACATTGTAAGCAGACAGATTACTGTTGCTTGTGTATCAGAATTTGGGTTTATCGGGTTAACGTGGAGCGCGAACGGAAGAAAGCTCGAGAAGAATGCGTTGGTTTCACGCAGATTTCTCCTTCATTCATTCGGTGATTCGGCTGTTAGGGGTGGAGCTTGGCTTCCTTCGGGATGACGTATCTATCGCCGGACGCAATGCGCGAGGCACGGAAATTCATGAACGCGGACCAGAAAGGTGTCCGCGACGAGATCGGCTTCCTGATCGTCCACCAGCGTTACGCCGATCGCTTCTTCCCCGGCACCTCGGTCCTGCACACCCGGCTGCGCTACGCCCTTTTCGTGCCGTGGCTCTACCGCGATGAGCAGGCCAAGCCCGCGAAGGGCATGCGGACCCAGGACAGCATGAAGCGCCGCGAGTATCTGCTGACGGGACGGCTGATCAACGAGCCGGCCGGCGTAATCGGAAGCGGGAACTATCCGTTGCCGGTCGATCAGCGTCCAAGCCAAGTGTATTGGGGGGCGCTGCAACGCTGGGGGCTGGTGCGCGAGCAGGAGGGGACCGGGCCGCTCAGCCGCTATCAGGTCGAGCGCATCGTTACCGGAAAGCCCGGCGGCCCGTTTAAGGATGACGAGGGGACGCCACTGAACGGCACGTCCTGGCCCTTCGTGTGCCCCGAACCGCCCGAGGACTGGAACAAGACTGGCGAAGGCACGCTTAGCTTCGACCTTACCGCGAAGGAGAAAAAGTTCCTGGCGAAGCGGTTGCGCAGCCTCACCTCGCCAAAGAACCCGGGCGCGCGCTCGATATTCTCGCTTCTGGTAGGGCACGACGTGTCGTCGAGCCGCGCCGCGTGGAGCCCCCAGATCCGTGACCTCGCCGAGACCGAGCGACCGGCTCTAGAACGCTCGGGGCACGCAGCCGCTTTGGCGGCAATTGGCCGTGCGGTCTATGCCGCACAGGTCGAGACACTGTGTGAGACCGTCGACGGCAGCAAGCGGACCGCCACGCAGCGCAACGCGCTGCCGCAGGTGCTCGAGCGGTGGCGGACCCAGGCCGACCGGCTCGACTGGGCGGCCTTTCTCGAGGACATGCACGACAAGAGCGAGTTCTCCCCCGTCGTATCAATCGCCCTGCGCGATACGCTCTCGTGGATCCGTGCCGGACACAGCGATCCTATGCGGCTTGAGGAGGTCTATCGGAACGCCGAGATCAGCCGGAAGGACCGTCGCGCGCGGCTGTCGCTCACCCAATTCGGCGTCGATCAGCGCGCGGACTGGGACAATGATCACCATCCGATCGGCGCGCCGCTGCACTATCGTTGGGACCGGGTGCAGATGTTGCTCAGAGATCTGGTCGGCGCATGAAGAAGCCACGGAAAGACTTCCCCGGCCAGGCATTTCTCGAACTGCTGCGACCGCCCAAGCTCACACATACGCGGTTCGCGCTGTTCGCCGCCTATTCGGCCGATCCGATCGTGTTGGGCGGCGCCCTGCTCAACCTGCATGCACGCGGCCGCGATAGTGCGGGCGGCAACAAGTCGGATTTCGCCGGTGCCATCGAGGCGTTGCGCGACCGTGTCCGGTTCATCGTGCAGCGCGGCCGCATCCACCGCGGCCCGAAACTTCCGCGGATAGCGGCGGTGCTCGACCAGTTCGTGATCGAAATGCCGTACCGGGAGCGTTCGAACAGCTGGCACCCGAAGGCTGCGCTGATCTGCTACGAGGACGATAAATCACACCATTTCTGGCGGCTCTGGATCGGAAGCCGCAATCTCACGACAAGCCGAGACCTCGATCTCGGGCTGGTCCTCGACGGTGAGAGCAAGCGACGCAAGGGAAGTCAGGCGATCAGCGGGATCGACGCGCTCGGCGCGACGCTGGCCCGGGAGGCGAAGCTTCCCGACCTCGATCCCGGCACACTCTCCGATGAGTTGAGGACTGTTCGATGGATCGCGCCGGAGGGGATCCATGTCGACAGTATCGACCTTTGGACGCGCGGCGCGGAGCCGCCGCCCCCGCTCACCGCGTCGACGGCCAGCAAGATCGTCGTCCTGAGTCCTTTTCTGTGCGACACGTTCGCCGGCGCACTTGGGGGCATGACTGCAGAGTGTGCCGATCGCACCCTCGTCACGACCTTGCCGGCGGTGCGCAAGTTGGGGGCGGAGGGACGCGCAGGCCTTTCCGGTTTCAAGCTGCTGTCGCTCGCAGCGCCGAGCCCTGACTGGAGCGAGGCGGGCGAGGTCTCGACCGACACCGCGCGAGAGCCTGCGACCGACGAGGAGGATGAAGGCCAAGCAGGTACGGCGCATTCCGGCCTGCACGCCAAGCTGTTCGCCTCGATGACCGGCGACCGCATTGACATCGTCGCCGGCAGCGCCAATGCGACGGATCGCGCTTGGTCCGGCCGCAATGCGGAGGTGGCAGCCCGGTTCAGCGGCGGCGCCGCGGAGATCGACGGGGTTCTGGCGATCGTAGGCTCCGCCACCCCGATCGCGCCGGCGCTGCTGGAGGCGCTTCCAGATGAGGGTGAGGCCGAGGCGTCCGAGCTGCAGTTGGAACAGGTCCGCTGGATGCTCGCGGACATGCCCCTGACGCTCCGGCGCGATGGCAAGCTGTTCACGATCGAGGGTGAGCAAGCACCTACGCTGCCGGCGGCGGCCCGCCTCGAAGTGGGTCTCGCAACGACGGTGATGCACCCATGGGAGGGCGGCGCCCGGAGCGTCGCGTTGGGCGAGGTTCCGCTGCCCCTACAGACCGATCTCGTCCAGTTCCGCCTCGTTATCGGCGACTCGCCGGCTGCTTCCTGGATGTTGCGGGTGCCGATCTCACCGATGATCGAGGGGGACCGCGATTCCGCGGCGATCAGCCGCTTCCTCAGCGTCGCCGGCCTGCAGGCCTGGTTGCGCGAAATGTTGGAGGGCGAGGCCGGCGCAGGTGCCGAGGACGATTGGGATGTGGAGCCGGAGGGCGGTGCTAGGCGGCGCGAGAGCTGGAAGCATGACGGTTTCGCGCTCGAGGATATCCTCACTGCCTGGGCGAAGGAACAGATACAGAAGACCGACGCTCTCAAGCGGGTCGATGCGATGCTCGACCGCTACGTCACGGCCGTGCTTGCCCACGGCGAGCATCTCTCAAGGGAGGATCGCGCGGATCTCAAGGCGCTCCAGGAAACGTGGAGCGTCGCGCGCGACGTGTTGTTGAAGAAATGAGCAGCACCCCGCGCCCATTCCAGGAGGCAACGGTGGCGGCTTCCGTCGAGGCACTCACCGGCAAGGGGAGCCGCCGATTCCTCGTTGCGGACGAGGTCGGGCTGGGCAAGACGATGGTCGCGCGCGAAGTCCTCCGACATCTGTCGAAGGGTGGCACCAAAGCGTTCACGGCCTTCTACGTCACCAACAACACGCGCGTGTCCGATCAGAATGCGTCGCGCCTCGTCGATTTCCTCGCGAACAAGGATGCGAGGAAGCGCGCCCTCTCCAAGGTCGACCGGCTATCGATGATCCCGCTCGACCAGCGGTCGCCCGACGAACCACGCTCTCCGCTGCGTCTCTATTCGCTTGCGCCGCAGACTTCGTTTCCGGCCGAAGGCAAGCACCAGTCGCCTGGGGCCGCTGTCGAGCGGGCGTTCCTCGGCTGCCTGCTCGAAAGCGCCGTGCCAGGGGTTTCGGAGAAGCTGCCCGATCTGTTCATTCAGCAGCGCGCCGTGAAGAGCTGGGAGGGCGCGTGTCGTACCGCCGATCGGCTGATGGGCGGCATCGATCCCAAGCTCGTCGAGAGCTATCGCAACGCGCTCAAGGCGCGCTTCACTCCGGAAGGCAAGCGGTCCAGCCTCGCCAACCGCATTGCCAAAGCTGCCGAAGCAAAGCCTCATTCACGCACCCTGACCGTGTTGCGGCGGCTCCTTGCCGAGGCCTGCCTGCAGGCCACGCCGCCCGATCTCATCATCTTCGACGAGTTCCAGCGCTTCCGGGAGATGCTGACGCCCGCAGCCGGCGACCGTCTCGGGCGGGCACTGCTCGGTATCGGCAGGAAAAAGCCGGCGATGCTCCTTCTCTCGGCGACGCCCTACCGCCTCTACGGCGAGTCCTGGGATGGCAAGGATGGACCGCAGGCGCATGAGGAGTTGTTCGAGACGATCGAATTCCTGACCCACAACAAGGACACCCGCGCGGAGGCCGAGCAGCTGTTCGCCAGCTTTGGCGAGATCCTGCGGGCGATCGGCGATGCGACGGGGGACGGTATCGACCCGCTGCTTCGCGAGCGTGCCGAAGCGACGCGTGACCGGATCAATGCGCTGTTGCGGCCGTGCATCGCCCGCACCGAGCGCCCACCATCGACCAACGAGGATTATTGGACCCGCCGGGCGCCCCTCCCCGTCTCGCCAGGCGATCTGAGGGTGTTTAAGCAATTTGCCGGCAAGGTGACCGACCGGAACAAGGCCGCTGCTTCGGCTTATTGGCTGTCGGTGCCACTGCCGGCGCAGGCCTTGGGCTCCCGCTACAAGATTGCCGACAAAATTGCCTTCGAGCGCGAGCCGGGCGCGCCTTACTTGCGCGCCGGCAAGCAACTCGCCGAGGCGAAGGAAGGCTGGGGCAGCGCGAAGCTGCGCGCGTTGCAGGAAATTGCGAAAAGTTCGGAACTGGCCCTGCCATGGGTCGCGCCGTCGATGCGTTGGTGGCGTTTGGCCGGGCCATGGGCGAGCGCGCCCTCCCAGAAGACCCTTCTCTTCAGCCGCTTCCGCGCGACGCCGCAGAGCGTCGCGGCGCTGATGAGCCTTGGGGTCGAGAACGCCTATCTCAATGCGGGAGGCACCGATCGCCGTCGCACCTGGGAGAGCAAGCGTTTGGCACCGCAATCCGGCCTGCCGGTGATAGGGCTGTTTCACCCCTCCCCGTTCCTGATCCGGGTGACGGATCCGCTCAAGGGACATCACGCGACCGCGGACACGGCGTTGAAGACGGTGGCCAGTCAACTCCGCCGTGCACTGGGTCGTCTCAAGATCGAAATTCGCGACAGGCCGAAGAAAGACGCGGAGCGCTCCCGGCCGCTGTGGAACCTACTGGCCGCGATCGAGCGGGAATCGGGCGACTACGATGCCACCCAGTCGGCATGGGTCGCAACGGCAGGCGATGAGGCCGTGCTTGGGCGGATCGTAGCGGAGCGCGACGAAGTAGAGGCGATCGAGTGGATCAGCAGCAGGGAATTCGACCGCCTCGCCGAGATCGCGCTGTCGTCGCCCGCCGTCGCTGTGGGCCGCGCGCTTCTTCGCCATCTCCCGACGGCGATCGACCCTGAGCACATCTACGACCTCACCTGGTTCTGCTGGCACCGGCTCCGGACCTATCTCGACAACCGCGTCTTTTGGGGGCGGCTCGGTGATGGCAGCATAACGGAGGTGCTGGTGGCCGCGGTTCGCGATGGTGGTCTCGAGAGCGTGCTCGACGAGCATTTCTGGCTCGCGCAAGGGCAGGTCGAGGCCGCGCAGTTGTTGGACGAACTCGGCTCGGCGCTCCACGCTTCGCTGGGCTGGTTCACATTCCGCGGCCTACCGGCGACCGGGAGCTCGATCCGCCTGCGATGCCACGCAGCCGTGCCATTCAGCGGGACTGAAAAGGCCGATGCCGAGACGACCGAGCGGGCCCTCTCCGATTCCGAAGAGGACGCGCCTCCGCGTGTCGAGGGCCTGAGGCGGGCGTTCAACACGCCGTTCTGGCCGCATGTCCTCGCCACGACTTCGATCGGTCAGGAGGGGCTCGACTTCCACAGCTGGTGTCGGCGGATCGTCCATTGGGATCTTCCACCGAATCCGGTCGATCTCGAACAGCGCGAGGGCCGTATCTCCCGTTATGGCGGCCTGTTGATCCGCCGGCCGCTGGGCGCAAAGGTGCGCGAGGACGCAGTGGCGGCCGGCAAGGGCGGGCGATCGCCGTGGAAAGCGGCTGCGGCCTTTGGAGAGGCGCGCTTCCTCAACGACACCGGCTTGTCGCCATGGTGGACGTTCGAAAACGCCGATATTGACCGGCATGTTCTGGCATTGTCGAAGAGCCGTGACATCGCGCGCTTCGATCACCTACAGCGCCAGCGTTTGCTCTATCGCCTGGCGCTTGGCCAGCCGAACCAAGAGGATCTGGTGAATCACCTTGCGCGCGGTAGCGACGAGAAAATTGCCGCACTCAGCGCTCTTGCCCTTGATCTCCGTCCGGTGTTGGGAGCGCAGAAGCGGTCTTTAGGTGACACCTCAGCTGATGCCGCACTGAAAGCATGACGAACCTTGGGCGCTTAGCTACCGGCAACTGTCAAAAATCTGAATGTCCAGTTCCGGCAGAAACCGACTTTTGCGCTTCCGCGTCGGAACGACGTGACTTGGTCGTCTTCCGACGCGAACTCGACCGAGCTTTGAGCGGCAAGATTTGTTTGCTGCGAACTGCCCTGCTGGATCATATTCCGTGAGTTGGTCCGCCGATAGAGTCCAGCCACTCATCTCGTTCACGGATCGACTGCGCCGCAGTCAACCTGATACGTCGAGTTGGACGTGTTCGGTCCTCGAACGATTTTTGTCGTCACGATGAAATGTGTAGATTCCGAGGGAAGCCGCCCCCCAATTCCGAAATGATGCCGCCCCCCTGTTCCGAGAAATAGTCGCCCCCGGATTCCGAAATGATGTCGCCCCCTTGGATGCGATATCGAACGGGGTCCGCCGGCGGGGTTAAGATCGCTGCTTTGGGCATGTCCAAGGGAGCGTCTGATGCCGGCGGAAAGGGTAACTATGCGGCGTGTCCGCGAGATGTTGAGATACCGGTTCGAACAGGAACTGGGCTACAAGGCGATATCGTATCGCGTGGGCGTGGTGCCCTCGACGGTCCGCGAAACGCTGAAGCGCGTAGCGGCGGCCGAGTTGAGTTGGCCGTTGCCGGACGACATGAGCGATGGGGCGCTGGAGGCCGCGCTGTATCGCGAGGCTGGCAAGAAGACCGGCTTCCGGCGGTGTCCCGAGCCCGATTGGCCGAAGCTTCACCGTGAGATGCAGCGCAAACATGTGACGTTGCAGATCTTGTGGGACGAGTACATCGCCGCACATCCCGACGGCTATCGCTACAGCCGTTTCTGCGACCTGTATCGTGGATGGGCGCTCAAGCTGCCCGTGACGATGCGGCAGAACCACGCGCCCGGCGACAAGCTGTTCGTGGACTATGCCGGTGACAAGCTGGCAGTGGTGGTGGATCGACTGACCGGCGAGGTCCGTGACGCGCACATTTTTGTCGCGGTGCTGGGTGCGTCCAGCCTGTCCTATGCGGAGGCGACGTGGACCGAGGCACTGCCTGACTGGATCGCGGTCAACGTCAATGCGCTCGAAGCGATCGGTGGCGTGCCGGCGCTGTTCGTGCCCGACAACGCCAAGGTCGCAGTCATCAAGGCGTGCCTTTACGACCCGTGGGTCAATCGCAGCTATGCCGAGATGGCGGCCCATTACGGCAGTGCGGTGCTGCCGGCACGACCCAGGAAACCGCGCGACAAGGCCAAGGTTGAGCGCGCCGTGCTCATCGTCGAGCGTTGGCTGTTCGGGCGCTTGCGGCACCGGACGTTTTACAGCCTCGCCGAACTCAATGCTGCCATCAGGGAGCTGGTGGCAGACCTGAACGACAAACGTGTTCTGCGCCGTCTCGGTCAGACCCGCCGGCAGTTGTTCGAGGAGCTGGATCGGCCAGCGCTCAAACCGCTGCCGGTAGAGCGCTATGTCTATGCCGAGTGGCGCCGCCGACGTGCCGGACTCGACTATCACGTCGACATCGACCGGCACTATTATTCGGTGCCATATCGCTTTGCCCGCGAGCCTATCGAGGCACGGATCACAGCGCGCACCATCGAGTTGTTCCACCAGGGCGAACGCATTGCTGCACATATGCGCGGATCGGGCAATGGCCGGCATACGACGATTCCCGACCACATGCCGTCTTCGCACCGCCGGTTTGCCGATTGGACAATCGAGCGGATCAACCGTGAGGCGGCGTCGATCGGCGAGCGCGCCGCCCTGCTATGCGAGAAGATCCTGGTCGAGCGCTCACACCCCGAGCAGGGCTTCCGGGCATGTCTTGGCATCGTGCGCCTGGTGAAAAGCTTTGGCCGCGAACGGGTTGAAGCGGCTTGCAGCAGGGCACTCGACATTGAGGCCCGGACCTACGGCTCGGTCAAATCGATCCTCGACCATGGCCTCGATAAGCTGCCCGCCGAACGGCCCGCAAACGGTCCACCCATCGACCACCCCAACATCCGGGGTTCCCGATATTATCACTGAAGGAGACGAGAATGTTACCACATCCAACCCTCGAACGGCTGAACGCCATGGGGTTTGCCGGCATGGCGCGCGCGTTCGGCGAACTGGCCAGCAATGCTGAAGCCGAGCGCCTGACCCACCAAGAATGGCTGGCGTTGCTGCTCGATCGCGAGTGGAGTTTCCGCCACGATCGCAAGCTGGCCGCGCGCCTGCGCTTCGCCAAACTCCGCCACCAGGCGGCGCCTGAAGATGTCAATTACCGCAGTGATCGCGGCTTGGACCGTGCGCTGTTCATGAAGCTCATTGCGGGTGACTGGATTGCCAACCATGACAGCTTGGTCATCACTGGCCCAACAGGCGTCGGCAAAAGTTGGCTTGCCTGCGCACTCGGCCACAAGGCGTGCCGTGATGATCGCTCCGTCTTGTACCAACGCGTCCCAAAGCTGTTTGCCAGTCTGGCGCTCGCCCGGGGCGATGGCCGACATGCCCGGCTCCAGCGCACCCTTGGTAGTGTTCAACTTCTGATTCTGGACGATTGGGGTCTCGATCCGCTCGATGCCCTGGCCCGCCATGACCTGCTCGAAATCCTTGAGGAGCGGTATGGTCGCCGCTCGACCATCATCACCAGCCAACTGCCTGTGACTGCTTGGCATGAGGTGATCGGCGACCCGACCTATGCCGATGCCATCCTTGACCGCCTCGTCCACAACGCCCACCGACTGAACCTCGAAGGCGACAGTATGCGCCGCCTGAAAACAAACCCGACCGCTTGACGGCGGCCAAGAACGAAACCAAAACGATCAATGCCGGAAAGGCCCCGTTCCCGAGGGGGCGACATCATCTCGGAATAAGGGGGCGCGATCTTCTCGGAACGAGGGGGCGGCTTCGTCGGAATCCGCAATGCGGCGCCCGAGATA
>Ga0302193_10002422_pt1 | contig 15426 bp, 15 predicted proteins | sample II_Bog_E3_3_FD_200228 | JGI IMG/M metagenome (GOLD analysis project Ga0302193, IMG submission 200228) | Peat permafrost microbial communities from Stordalen Mire near Abisko, Sweden - II_Bog_E3_3 | ecosystem: Environmental > Terrestrial > Soil > Wetlands > Peat | place: Sweden: Abisko...
GTCAGCCAGCGCGGGGTTGTTGCGCTACCGGACTGCCCAATCGGTGCTACCGGACGCTTCGCCCTTTCGACGGCCTCTGTCATCCAGCAATCCCCGCGCTCGCGCCGATTTCGCAACAGGCTCCTGGGACCGGGAAAACGCCGGCGGCTACGCCGCGCTGCTCACGCTGGCGCTGCCTGGTGGCGACCAGAAGAAGATCCTGCTCGACACTGGATGGAACACCGATTGGATGGACATGGTGTTCCAGCGCCACGGCGTCGACGCGATGCTGGCGCGGGGCGACATCGACCTCATGGTGCTCTCGCACTGGCACCTGGACCATGCCTGGGGCATCGAGTCGACGCTCAAGCACAATCCTGGCCTGACCATATTCGCGCCCGCGACGTACCAACCGGAAGACTTGGCGCTGCTCAATGGAAAAGCCCACTTCCAGGTCAATGGCAGGCAGGGCCGGCCGGTCACGATCTGCAAGAACGAGGTGCCGCACGAGGGAAATCTTATCCTGACAACGGCCGACGGCGAGACCGGCGATGGCTTGTACCGGTTGATGCCTGGCCTGGCCTTACGCATGTTCGATGCGTCGATGTTGCTGCAGGCGCGCGGCGAGAACGTCCTCTACGCCAACGTCCGCGACAAGGGGATCGTCACCATCACCGGCTGCGGACATCCCGGCGTCATGAGCCTGCTCCGCTTTGCCAGAGACAACATCAAGGCCATGGGCATGTACGGCTGTTATGGCGGCCTTCACCTGAGCATCTTCGACACCTGGAAGCCCGAGTTCGATCAGATCATCGACGAGGTCAAAGCACTTGGCATGACGAAGATGGGCTGCAACCACTGCACCGGTTGGATGTGGGCCGAAAAGGCGGCAACGCACGGCGTCCCGATCGTCCGGGGTACCGACGCCTATCTGAGCTATCCGAAGCAGTCACTGGCAGCCAAACGGAGCCGGGCGTTTCTGGGCAACGGCGACAGCATCGCGTTCTGACGCCGGGATCAGGCGATCGTCGCCTGCCGCCCTCCGCCGCGCATCACAAGGTAGATCGCGGGGATCACCAGCACGGTCAGCAGCGTGGAGGACGCCAGTCCGAACAGCAGCGAGATCGCCAGCCCCTGGAAGATCGGGTCGCCGAGGATCGTCGCCGCGCCGATCATCGCCGACAGCGCGGTCAGCACGATCGGCCGGAAGCGGATCGCGCCGGCCGCCAGCAGCACATCGCGCAGAGTTCCGTCCCCGACGTGCGTGTGCCGCACAAAATCCACCAGCAGGATCGAGTTGCGCACGATGATGCCGGCCAGTGCGATGAAGCCGATCATCGAGGTGGCGGTGAACGGTGCTGCGAACAGCCAATGGCCCAGCACGATGCCGATCAACGTCAGCGGAATCGGCGTCAGGATAACCAGCGGCAGCCGGAATCTGCGGAACTGCGCCACCACAAGAATGTAGATTCCCAGGATCGCCACGCCGAACGCCGCGCCCATGTCGCGGAACGTCACGTAGGTAATCTCCCACTCGCCATCCCACAGCAGCGTGGGACCCGACTCGTCCAACGGCTGGCCGCGGAGGCTGATCGTCGGCTTCGGCAGGCTGCCCCAGTCGTGCGCTTCAACCGCCTTGTCGACTGCCAGCATACCGTAGATCGGCGCCTCGAACGCGCCGGCCAGTTCCGCCATGACCATATCCGCGAAGTGTCCGTCGCGGCGGAACAGCACCGGTGATCCGGCTTCGGTGCGTGCCTTCACCACCTGGCCCAGTTCGACGACGGTCTTGCTGCCGGGCAGCGTGTTCGCCGGCACCGGCGTCGCCGCCAGACGCTCGCTCCATGCGAGGTCGCTCTTTGGCAGGCCGATGCGAATCGCGATCGGGTCGCGATCCTTGCCGCGATGCGAGTATCCCACCGGCACGCCGCCGAACAGCGCCTGCACCGTGTCGTAGACGTCGCTCTGCTCGACGCCGAAATACTCCAGCTCGTCCTGATCAATGCCGATGCGCAGCCGCGGCTGCGGCCGGCCGTATGAATCCGTGATGTCGACGATGAATGGCACCGAGGCGAACAGCCGCTTGACCTCCTCGGCCACGGCGCGGCGCGTTGCCGCGTCAGGCCCGTAGATCTCCGCAAGCAGCGTCGCCAGCACCGGCGGACCCGGTGGTACCTCCACCACCTGAAGCGTGCTGCCCTCGGAGAGTGCAAGCGCCTTCAGCCTGGTACGCAGGTCGAGCGCCACCTTGTGGCTCGGACGCGGCCGCGCCCCCTTGTCCGCAGCGTGACCTGCAGGTCGCCCAGCTCCGGCGACTGCCGCATGTAGGCATGGCGGACCAGGCCGTTGAAATTGAACGGCGCGGCAGTGCCGGCATAGGCCTGGATCGAACGCACCTCCGGCAATTGCCGCACGATGTCGGCGGCGGCGAACAGTGTGCGCTCGGTCGCCTCCAGCGTGCTGCCCTCGGGCAGCTTGAGCACCACCTGCAACTCCGATTTGTCGTCGAACGGCAGCAGTTTCACTGTCACCGCCTGGAGGTAGAACAGCGTGCAGGCGGCAATCGTGGCGACGCCTACCACGAGCAGGAATGCGAGGGCGCGTCCGCGCGAGCGCAGCAGCGGCCCTGCCACCGCGCGATACAGCCGCCCAAGCCGGCCTTCTCCATGCTCGGCGCCAAGCGCCGCCGCAACCGCACTGCGCGGTGCCAGCGTCAGCATCAACCACGGCGCCACCACCATGGCGACGAAGAACGAGATCAGCATTGCAGCCGAGGCATTGGCCGGGATCGGCGCCATGTACGGCCCCATCAGCCCGGAGACGGACAGCATCGGCAGCAGGGCTGCCACCACTGTCAACGTTGCGACCACGGTGGGATTGCCGACCTCCGCCACCGCTTCGATCGCCACCTGCATGCGCGGCCGTCCGTCGCGCATCGCCCAGTGCCGCGCGATGTTCTCCACCACCACGATCGGATCGTCGACCAGGATGCCGATGGAGAAGATCAGCGCGAACAGGCTGACCCGGTTGATCGTGTAGCCCATCAGCCACGCGGCAAAGAGCGTCAGCAGGATCGTGGTGGGGATCACCACCAGCGTCACCACGGCCTCGCGCCAGCCGATCGCCAGGCCGATCAGCACGACGATCGACACGGTCGCCAGACCAAGATGGAACAGCAGCTCGTTGGCCTTGTCGTTCGCCGTATGGCCGTAATCGCGCGTGACCTCGACCCTTACATCGGGCGGGATCAGCCGGCCCTCCAGCGACTGCACCCGCTCCAGGACCGCATGCGACACCACGACCGCGTTGGCGCCGGCGCGTTTGGCCAGCGCCAGGCTCACCGCCGGCACGCGCTGCCACCCGTCTGCTGTCGAACCCCCTGGTCCTGGCTCGATGGTCCAGACGCGGCTCTCCGCTGTGCTCGGACCCACAACAACGCGGGCGACATCGCGCACATAGACCGGCCGCCCGTCACGCGTGGCGACCAGCAGCAGGCCGATATCCGGCACGCCGTGCAGGGTCTGGCCGGCGGCGAGCGTCCGCATCACGCCGCCGTCGCGCACCGCGCCGGCGACGAAGCTGCGGTTGGCGTCGCGCACCTTGGCGATCAGTTGCTGCAGCGTGACGCCAAACAGTGACAGCTTCTCCGGGTCCGGCTCAACGCGGATCTGTTCTGGACCGGTACCGGGTGCCGATGTCGTCCACCTTGATAAGCTTGGTGCGCAGCTTGACCGCGAGGTCGTACAGGTCCTTGTCGGTCCAGCGGTCCGCTGCCTCCGGCCGCGGCGACACCTGGGTCACCTGGGACTGCAGCCCGGCGATCTGCGCATCCAGCGAGCGGATCTGCAGCAGCAGCTTGTCGTCGCCCACCACGGCGATCACCTGGCCCGGCTTCACCACATCGCCCCATGTCACCGACAGGCTGGCGACGGTGCCGCCGATGCGCGCGCGCCGGCACCACGTTCGGGCTTTCGATCGTGGCGAACACCGCCTTTTCGTCGGCAATCGGCGCGCTCTGCACCGTGAACGTATCGGCAGGCGCGGCTGCGCCACCCGCCAGACAGGCGGCGACGAGCAGGACAACACGACGCATGGGGTTTCTCCGGGTGGGCTGCCCGTCTGCGAGGGGCGGTGGCGTTACTTGCGTTCGGCGTTCGGGTCGGGCGTCAGGGTCGGCAGATGCGCCAACCTCCAAGCCTCCAAACCGCCGAACATGTGCGCGGTCACCGGCACGCCGGCTTCGATGCACTGCGCGAGAGCGGCGGCCGAACGCTTGCTGGTGCCACAGTGCAGCACCAATGGCCGGTCGCCGCCGGTCGGCAACGCAAGTGGATCAAAGCGCGATGTCGGGAACAGCAAGGCTCCAGCGATGCGCTCGACACTGAACTCGTGTGGTTCACGGACATCGATCAGCACGATCGCCCGGCGGCGCAGTGCATCGTGCACTTCGGCCGGTGTCATGTCCCGCTGGCGCGTCGTGGCGTGCATCATCGGCTGCTGTCCTTGTCGCAAAGTTCTTGGCTGTTGCAGAAAATATCTGCCAGCGTCTCCAGCAAGCGGCGGGCGGGGTCGCTCGAGATCGAGTACCAGATCGTCTGGCCGTCGCGACGCGCCTGCACCAGCCCGTCCTTGCGCAGCAGCGACAAGTGCTGCGAAACGGTTGAATCGCGCAGCCGCAGGAAGGCCGCCAGGTCGCCCACCGAACGCTCGCCTTCGACCAACTGGCACAGCAACAGCAACCGGTGCCGGTTGCCCAGCGACTTCAGCAGCTCGCTTGCCCGATCGGCGGCGGCGGTCATTTGGGTCGGATCAATCTTCACGTCTGCTAATATACGGTGAGATGAATGTATTGTCAACCGATCGGTTCGGACATCTATCGGGGGCGCTGCGATTTCCGCCAACACGACCGAAAAGGTACGGCCGTATCGAAGGAGCTTCATCACACGCCGCGCGTCCGCTCAGGGGCTCGAATCCCCCGGGCTATACGCGGCAAGGCTCCGTATCGGGCGTCCTTCGGTTGCCGCCGTTAGGCCAGTCCTTTTCCTTGGGCGCAAAATCGGGCCGAGGCTGATGCGTGAAATACTCTGCCACGTCCACCGCTTCCTGGTCCGACAGAGTGCCGACCTGGCCGAGCGGAGGGTTCAGGCCGTATCCGATGGGCATATTTTGCTTAATGAAAGCTGCGGCGGTATAGGTCCTGGACATGCCGGCGCCGATATCAAATGACTGGTCGCCGATGCTCGGGTATCACCACCCGTCCGGCGCGCGGATTGTTGCGAGGGTAATTAACGGCGACTCCGACGAACGGTGCGGCCAACGGGACCTTGCCGGCGCCCAGATGGCAATTCGTGCAATTCAGCGCAGCGCCGACCTTGTCGGGCAGCAACCGTTTTGTATCCGCGACCAGATCGCGGCCCAACCGGATCAGCCGCCCTTGGTCGTCATCGGGAATTGCCGCATCGCGTGCGAGGCCAGCCTTGTCATCTGACGGCCACGCAGTACTGCGACTCAAGGTAGTCCAAGATCTGCGCAGCCTCATCGTCGCTGACGGGGGCGCCGTAGGCTTGGCGCATCTTCGTCACCTCCGCGAGCCAACCATCCGCCGGTAGGAACGTCGAGTTCATCCGGATATAGCCAAACGTATGGCAAATGCCGCACTTTTTAAGAACCAAGTCGATGCCGGGGCCGGGCTTGAGCGGCGGCGTGTCGGCCGCGAAGGCCGGACCGGTCAGCAGCAAAGACGCCACTGCGAGCACACGAATCATCGGCTTTCCCCTACGCCACCGTAACCGCGATTTGCTGCGGCACATTGTTGTTGTAGCCGGCGGGGTTGAACTTCAGCGTCTCCGCCTGAGTTTCCCCGGCATTGCTGGTGGCGCGTGAAGACACAACAAGCGGACCGGGCGGCAGGTTGCCGGTCGCGAAACTGAACGCGCGAAAGGCGAACGGTCCGAGATCCGCGCCCAGCGCGGCCTGCTGCCAGCTCTTGCCGCCATCGAGCGAGACTTCGACATGCTTGATCCCGTGCCCGCGATCCCAAGCGACGCCCTGCACGTTAAAGCCCGCTGCGGGAAGCAGCGTCCCCTCGATTGGGTCCGCCACGAGCGAGTTCACCACGATCTCGGTGATCGGCCAGGTCTTGTCGTCGTTCTGCGTCACGAACGGCATATCGACGGCGAACATGCCAGCCGGCACGCGGTAGGATTTATGGATCCAGTAGCTGTCGAGCGGCTTGCTGCTGACCTCGATGGACGTGATGTGCTTCATCCAATAGGTTGCAGTCCAGCCCGGCACCACGAGGCGAGCCGGAAACCCATTCAGGTGAGGCAGTTGGGTCCCGTTCATCGCAGTCGCGATGATGACCTCGTTTGCCATCGCCTTGGATATCGGTAGACTCTTGCGAAAGTCGGGCGTCTGCGGCAGCACCGGCCCATCGAGGCCGTCCAGCCAGACCTCCAGCGCGGATGGCGTAACACCGACCCTGGCCAACACGGCGCTCAACCGCGGACCACGCCAGGTCGCGCAGCCCATTGCGCCGTAGCCCCACTGCACGCCCGGGACGTGCGGAACGGACAGCCCGCGGCGATTGCCGGAGCATTGGCAGACCGCCGTCACCTCAACCTGCGGCAACGCATCCAGGTCGGCGAGCGACAACGTCGCTTGCCGCTCCGCCGCATCACCGCCGACCTTCAGTTGCCACCCCTTCAGCACGTCCATGCCTGGAATATTCGCGAGGTGATAGCGAACGAAAAACTGCTCATTCGGGGTGATCGCGGCACGGAATGCCTGGATCGGCGTCTCGAAGTTCGGCGGGCGGTCGGTGAGCCGGATCAGTGGCTTCTTGCCTGGCAGCCGGCTGAACCTTGCCTCGGCGCGCGTGCCATCAGGCAGCAGCGGACTGAGCCACGGTTCATCTGCGTCTGCAGCGGGGTTGCCGGCGAGGGCAATGGCACCGATGCTGCCAAGCAACTCGCGTCGCTTCATCTGGTCCGCCTCCGATGCTGTTTCATAAGCAATCTATGTCGCAACGTGGTTCGACAGGTCAAAGATGCGCAACGCCTGGTTCCGGCAGATCTACCGCCGGCTCATCTGGGTGTGGGTCTTGTTGTTCCTCGTGCCTGGCCTGGTCGGGGTGCACAACCCGCTGGGCGCTGGTGGCGCCGACCGGCCGGATGGATACGCTGCCGAGTGTCACCGTGGCTCTTCGACCCCGGCATGCGCCAGCGCCCGCTCGTGCCAGCATTTTCCGAATGTCAGCATCAGGTTCATCGTCTTAACGCCGTCCGTGGTAAACAGTCGGCGCAGCACGCTGAACAGGTTTCGCGGCGGCTCGTTCGCGCAGCGTTGCCCGGCGTCGTACAGCGCCCGCTCGACATCGCGGGCAAGCTCCGCGATCTCCTGCGTCGCCAGATTGCTGGCCATGGTTTCCAGAAACACGGTCAGCCGCTCCACCATGCTGTCGGAGGCGGCGGACCGCGCCGCATGCGCGACATCCACCAGTTCGAACAGCGTGTCGAGCCCACCGGTCACGTGCAACGCCGTCAGCCCGTCCAGCACCCGATGCACCGCCGCCTTGGTGTCGGGATCGTTCAGCCGGTCGAGCACCTCCAGCCCGGTGGTGCCGGTGGCGACCAGCCGCTCCACCATGCCATCGGTCAACGCCGCCGAGGCGGCCGCGCCAAGCTGCCGGATCGGTTCCGCGGCCACGTCGCTGGTCAGCATCCCTTCCATCGCGTCCCTCCTACCCGTCACAGCAGACCGCTGGCGGACATCCAGTACATCCGGTTATAGGCGAGCTTGAACCAGTGCATCGCCTGGGTCGGCGGGCTCGGCCGCGGCGGCGTGGCATAGTTGAACCAGATGTAGGTGCCGGCGTTCAGCCCGGTCTCGATGAAGCAGAACACCTTGCCGTCGTAGTCGCGCGCCCAGCGGTTCTCCTGGATCAGCAGCGCCAGGTTCTCGACCACCGTATCCGCCTCGAAATGCGCGGTTGAACCTGCCTTGGAGATCGGGATGTTGGTGGTATCGCCGACCACGAAGACGTTTTTCGAGCCTTCCAGCAGCAGAGTTTTCGGGTCGGTCGGCACCCAGCCGTTCCGGCCGATGCCGGAATCCTCGATCACCTTGGCGCCGCGGTGCGGCGGAATGGTGATCAGCAGATCGTAGCTGAAGCTGTCGCCCTCCTCGGAGGTGATCGTCTTGGCGACCGGATCGACCTTCTCGGTGTTGAAGAAGGTCTGATACTTGACGCCACGGCGTTCGAACTCCGGGAGCGCCCACACCGCCAACGGCTCCAGCGCGTGCAAGCGGCCGATCGGGTAGGTGTAGAGCAGCTCGAATTTTCCTTCCAGGCCACGCTCGCGCAGATGCTCGTCGAGCATCAGCGTCATTTCCAGCGGTGCCACCGGACATTTGTGCGGCGGATTGGCGTTGATGATGATGCGCCCGCCGGTGAACTGTTCCAGCGCCACGCGCAGTTCGCGCGCCCCTTCCAGATCGTAGAACTGATGCGCGCCCTCCGTCAGGCCGGGGATCATTTCCGGTGCCAGCCGGGACCCGGTGGCGATCACGAGGTAGTCGTAGTCGTACGTCCGGCCGGATTCGGTCTCGATGCGATTGTTCTCGACATCGATCCGCTTGGCCGCATCGACCACAAAGCTGACCCTGCGGTCGAGCACCTCCCGCTCGTCGCGGAACAGCTCCTGTTCGCGGGCACGGCCGAACGGGATGTACAGCAGGCCCGGCTGGTACATGTGCTTGGCGGTATTGCCGACCACGGTGATCTTCACCGCGCCGCAGCGCAGCTCCTGCCCAAGCCGGCGGACCAGCCCGTTGGCAACGATGGTGCCAGCCAGGCCCCCGCCAAGGATGACGACACGTGCAGACATTGTTTCCCCCAGCAGCAGTTATGGATTTCTTTTTTTGTTTTTTCTCGGACAGGCAAGTCCTGTTACGACGACGGCACTACTTCATCTTTTTGACCACAATAGACCAATGATCACCGCGGTTGTCGGACGAAACGAGCTGGTGGCCCACCTTGCGGGTCCACGCGGGGATGTCTTCCACAGAGCCCTTGTCGCAGGAAAGCACTTCGATCTCGTCGCCGACGCTGGATTGCTTCAACGCGGCAATCAGCTCCATCATCGGGCCGGGGCAGAACATCTTGCGGGCATCGATGGTCTGGCGATTGCTCATAGCGAAATGGCTCCTGTTGGGGTGAAAGAATGCGCGTGGGAAAGAACCGGACGCACCACGCGCGTTCTGCGTGGGGCACGGCACGCGCGCATGAAGGCGGCGAAGCGGTCCGGCCAGGGGGTCTCGCCGACGCCGCGCAAATGGCTGAACGCGGCCAGCGTGTTGGCCGCGACCAGCCCGTCGTGCTCGCCGTCGATGCCGTGGCCCCGCAGCACCGTGTAGGCGAACCGCGCCTCGGGGCCGATATTTTCCAGGCCCGCATGATGAAATTCATGCCCGCACACGACCGCGCCGGCGATGCGCGGCCATGGGAAGTCCATAGTCTCGCACAGGCGCACGTAGCCGCGACCTTGCGGGCGATCGTGCATCACCGCGTCGGCCGGCAGCAAGCCCACCATCGCATGAGGCCGGCCCTGCCACCGGATGCTGCGCGATAGATACATCAGCCCACCGCACTCGGCGTAGCACGGCAGCCCGCCGGTCAGCGCCGTGCGTATCTGGGCCCGCAGCGACACGTTCGCTTCCAGCGCCGGAAGGTGCATTTCCGGGAAGCCGCCGCCGATGAACAGACCGTCGAGTCGGGGCGGCAGACAGGGATCGCGCAGCGTGTCGAACGGCACCAGCGTGAACCCGCGCGCGGCCAGCGCTTCCAGATCGTCCGGATAGTAAAAGCCGAAGGCGGCATCCCGGGCGATGCCGACGCGGCCCCCGGCGCGGCGGACGGTGGCCGGGACAGGGGCGGGGGCATCTGTGAACGGCACCTGCGCGGCTGCGACCACCCGGTCGAGGTCCACCTGCTCCGCCACTGCGCGCCCGATCGCCTCGATGCGCGCCGCCGCCTGCGCCGCTTCGTTGGCGGGCACCAGGCCGAGATGCCGCTCGTCGATCGCCATCGCCGCCGAGCGCTGGATCGCGCCGAACACCGGCAGCCCGGTGTGACGCTCGACTGCGGCTCGCAGCTTGGCCTCGTGCCGCGCGCCGCCCACCTTGTTGAGGATCACCCCGGCAAACCGCACGAGCGGATCGAATGCCTGCAAGCCGAGCACCAGCGCCGCGACGCCGCGGGTGATGCCGGTGGCATCAACCACCAGCACCACCGGGGTATCGAGCAACCGGGCGAGCGCGGCGTTGCAGTCGCGCCCCTCGGGGTCGAGGCCGTCATGCAGGCCCTTGTTGCCCTCGATGATCGCGATGTCGGCAGTGGCAGCGTGGCGCTGCAACAGCGTACGGATCTGCGGCGGCGTCTGCGTGTAAAAATCGAGGTTGCGGCAGGGCCGTCCCGCGGCGGCCGACAGCCATAGCGGGTCGATGTAGTCAGGCCCCTTCTTGAACGGCTGCACCGCCAGGCCCCGCGCGCGCAGCGCCGCGCAGAGCCCGAGCGAGACCATGGTCTTGCCGGAAGATTTGTGCGCGGCGGAGATGAACAGGCGTGCCATGCCGCTCACCCTGCCAAAGCCAGCGGCCAGCGGTCCTGCCACAGCGCCATGGCCTGGGCCTCGGCATCGTCCTGGGAGTCGGCACGCCCGATGGCCCGGAGCGCGACGGCAGCGGTGCCGACCACCGCCGCCTCGGCCACCGGATCGCGCAGCGTCCCCGACCACAGGCGAGGCAGTAGCGCGACATCCAGCGCGGTGTCGGCCTCACGCCGTGGTTCGGCCAGCACGGGTGCCCAGGTCTCCTCGGTGGGCTCGCCGGCGGCCAGACCGGTGACCAGGCAGGGCTTCTCCGGCACGCGCTCCGCCTCGCCGCCATCCCCCTTGAACACGGCGAACTGCCGCACCCCGAGCAACCGCGCGGCGCCTTGATGCAGGCCGCGATACAGCGGATGGGCCACGCCCATGACCTGGCACGGCGCGTCGAACGGGTTCAGGTGGCGCACGATGGTGTGCACCGGGCTGCGCAGTCCGAGCAGTGACCGGAACGCCATCAGGTCACGCAGCCGCGGGCACAGATGGTCCAGCGGCAGGTACGCCAGGTTCCGCGAATGGAGTTGCGCCGCCGCCTCGCCCAGCGAACCGGCCGGGGCGATGCCGAGCGCCGCCAGGGCGTCCGGCGCCCAGACCCGGCCCGGCGTATGGCCATCCAGTCCATGCAGGAATACGCGCACGCCGCTCTGCGCCAGCAGCAGCGCCGACAGCACGAACCAGGGCAACCGCCGCTGCTTGCCGGCGTAGCACGGCCAGTCGAGATCAACCGATGGCGGGTCGTCCGGCAGGTGCAGCGTGGCGCGTGCTGCGCGCGCGAAGCCGGCGATCTCGCCCGGCGTTTCGCTGCGGATGCGCAGCAGACACAGGAACGCGCCAAGCTGCACCGGTTCAACCGCGCCGGCCATGATCATGGCGGCGGCCTCAGCCATCTCCGCCTCGGTCAGGTCGCGCGAGAGGCTTGGCCCCTTGCCGAGGATGCGGATGAACGGCGCGAAGGGATGTTCTGCGGTCATGCGGCCGGCTCCGGCAAATCGGTTGGCAGGATGCGGAACAGCCGGCAGCCGAGCATGGCCAGCAGCAGGGCGATCGCCACCCCGCCCAGTCCCAGCAGCAGCTCGGGTGCCGAGGGCACATACGCGGCAACCTCGCCGTCGCCGAAGCTGGACTGCAGGCGCAGGCCGGGTAGCAGGTCCTGAGGGAACGCCTGGCCGCCAATGATCAGGAGATAGAGCTGCGCCAGCCCGCCCAGCACCACGGCGCCGGCGGCGGCGATCGGACGGCCGGTGAAGGCGAGCAGCAGCGGCAGGGCGGTCCCGACCAGAACCTGGCCGCCCCACAGCAGCGCCGGATAGACCCCGCCATCGAGCAGCAGGAACCGCTCCAGCGCCCGGCCGCCCGGCGCGTAGAGGTTGCCGGCGTGCAGCACCACGGCAAGATAGAAGCTGGCGGCAACGAAGATTGCCAGCAGACGCCCCAGCCGTTGCAGCAATGCCGGTCCGGGCCGCGCCCCGCCCAGCCAGGCCGCCACCGGCAGCAGCAGGATGAACACCGCCAGGCCGAAGGCGAGCGACATGGCAATGAACAGCGGCGCCATGATCGCCGAATGGAACAGCGCGCGCGCAGCCAGGAAGCCGAAGATGCAGCCGGTGCCGGTGGTTAGAACCAGACGCCAGAGGAACGCGGTGAAGCCTGCGCGGAACCCGTGGCGGCCCAGCCGTCGATTCAGCATGGTTGCCAGGTAGCCAGCCACCACAACGAGAAACCCCGTGTAGAGCAGGATGTTCCAGGCGAAGATCGACCGCGGGTTCTGGTTCATGACCGCGACCAGCAGACGATCCGGCCGCCCCAGATCAAGCACCAGTATCGCGAGCCCGCCAACCAGCAGCGCGATGGCCAGCAACGCCGACAGCGGCGCCAACGGCTTGTAGTCGGTGCGGCCGAACACCGAGGCGATGGAGGCCATATTTAGCACGCCCGACGCAGCGAGAATCAGAAAGATCGCGAACACATGCGGCAGGCCCCACACGACGCGGTTGGTCATGCCGGTGACATGGTGCCCCTGCGTTTCCATGAAGCCGGCGGCGGCCAGCCCGGCCAGCAGCATCGCGCCAAGGCCGGCGAGCAGCGGCCATAACCGTTGCGGCGGGGCGGCGAGCGGAGCGAAGACGATGGCGGCCATGCGTGCTGCTCCCCTACAGGCTCTGGTACTGCACGCCGTTGCCGAGCCGCAGATCGGGGCGCAGCCGCGTTACGGGATGTCGGGCCAGCGCTTGCCGGATCGGGCTGTCGGCGTCGTTGAGGTCGCCGAACACCATGGCACCCGGACATGCCTCGACGCAGGCCGGCCGTTGTCCGGCATCGATGCGGTGGACGCACAGCGTGCAGCCCTCCGCCGTGCCTTTGCCGCGCGGCGTGGCCGGGCGCTGGTCTTGCAGGTCCCGGTCCACGAAGAAGCGCGCACCGAGCGGACAAGCCATCACGCAGTAACGGCAGCCGATGCACAGGTGCCGGTCCACCAGCACGATCCCGTCGGCGCGGTGGAACGAGGCGCCGGTCGGGCAGACATCCACGCAAGGCGCTTCGGCGCAATGCTGGCACATGACGGGCAGGGTTATGGTCGCTCCGCCCTGTGGGTCGGAGGCGACGATCTGGCGAATCCATTGCGGATCGGCTGCGCCTGGCCCCCGATCCTCACAGCCCTGCTCGGCGCGGCAGGAATCGACGCAGCGCGTGCAGCCCTCTGCGCAGCGCGAGACGTCGATCAGCAACCCCCAGCGTTGCGCGGTGCTGGCCGCGGCGGCGGGTTCGCGCGCCTGCGTTTCGGCGATCAGGAATACGCCTGGGGCGAGAACCGCCGCAGCGCCGCCGGCCAGCGCCGCCTTCAGAACGAAGCGTCTGTCGCGGCCGGACGTGGCGCGTTGTTCCGTCATGACGGGCCTCCCGCGACGACCGGCGTTGCTGGGGTGGAGCGGTGGCAGGAGAAGCAGTCGATTCTCACCGCCGTCTGCACGTGGCAGGTCTGGCAGAAGTGCCGCTTGTCCTGGAACGTCACCGGCGTGCCTGCGGCATCGCGCACCGCGTGGCAGGTGACGCAGTTCTCCAGCCGCGCTTGCGGGTCGCGAACGCCGTCATGCACCGTTACGCGGCGCTCATGTCGTAATAAATCCGGGTGCGTGCGCCGCATCACCGCCGGCGGGGCCAGGCAATCGCCCTGTGCCGCCGCAGCCTGCGTTTCCACAGTCTGCGCGGCTGCGGCCTGTATTGCCGCGGGCTGTGCTGCCGCAGCCTGCGTCCCCACAACCTGCGTCGTCGTCTCGGCGGGCTGCACTTGCGTCTGGCCGAAGCTCGGCGCGAGCGCTGCAAGCGCCCCCGCCGTCACGACGGGAACGAGCCAGACCCAGCGGGGCAGCCTGCGAGTCACTCGCCAAGGCCCATCTTGATGTAGCCGGACGGGCAGACGTCGTGGCAAATGTGACAGCCGACGCACTTGCTGTAATCGGTGCGCACGTAGCGGCCCGGTGAGCGCTCGGCCTTCGGCAGCCGCTCCACCGCCTGCTGCGGGCAGTAGATCATGCAGTTGTCGCATTCCAGGCACAGGCCGCAGCTCATGCAGCGCTTGGCCTCAGCGATAACGTCTGCCTCCGACAGCGGCAACAGCCGCTCGGCGAAGTTGCCGAGCACCTGCTCGCCCGCGATCTCCACCTGTCCCCGCACATGCCGCGCCGAGGTCTGGAAATGCCCGAGGAACAGCTCCTCGTGCGTTATCACTTCCTGCAGCCCGCGGTCCTCGTAGTTGTGCACAGCGACCGGGCTGCCATCCGTGCCGCGCAACGGCCCCGGCGACGGCGCGGGCGCCCTACCTTCCTGCGCCAGACGGTCGATCAGATCGAAATGCACCACGTCCACGCGCGGCCGGCGGCCGACTTCCTCGCCGTCGAGGTATTGGTCGATGCTCTCGGCCGCGATCCGCCCGTGGCCGACGGCGGTGGTCAGCAGATGCGGGCGGACGATATCACCGCCAACGAAATGTCCCTTTTGTCCCGGCACGCGCAAGTTCCGGTCCGCCGCGATGAAGCCGTTGCCGCTGTCGAGCGAAGCAAGCTCGCCAAGATCGCCTTTCTGGCCAATCGCCGAGACGATCAGGTCACACGCGATCTCGAACTCGGTACCGGCGATCGGGATCGGCCGCATGCCATCCATCTCGCAGCGGCAGAGGCGAAGCGCGCGGGCGCGGCCGCTCGCGTCTTTCAGGACCTCCAGCGGCATCACACTGCCGCGGATTTCGACGCCCTCATGCTGCGCGTCGTGCACCTCGCGCTCGGCGGCGGTCATCTTCTCAATCGGGAACAGCGAGGTCAGCACAACCGCCGCACCCTCGCGCCGCGCCGCGCTGGCAACGTCATGCGCGGTCTGCCCGAGCACGACGTTCTCCGGCCGGTCCTTCTCATGCATGTGGGTGATATGGCCGAGCCGCCGGGCGACCGAGGCGACATCGATGGACGTGTCGCCGCCGCCCACCACAACCACATTCCCGGACACCGCCTGCAGCCGGCCTTCGTTGAAGGCGCCGAGGAACGCCACGCCGGTAATGCAGTTGGGCGCATCGGACCCCGGCACCGGCAGCGGGCGACCACTTTGAGCGCCGATCGCCCAGAACACCGCGTCGTAATCGCGGTCCAGCTCGGCCAGGGTGACGTCCCTGCCGATCCTGGTATTCAGCCGGACCTCGACGCCCATGGCGACGATGCGCCCGATCTCACCGTCCAGCACGTCGCGCGGCGTGCGGTAGCCGGGGATGCCGAACCGCATCATGCCGCCGAGCGCG
>Ga0302193_10002434_pt1 | contig 15391 bp, 12 predicted proteins | sample II_Bog_E3_3_FD_200228 | JGI IMG/M metagenome (GOLD analysis project Ga0302193, IMG submission 200228) | Peat permafrost microbial communities from Stordalen Mire near Abisko, Sweden - II_Bog_E3_3 | ecosystem: Environmental > Terrestrial > Soil > Wetlands > Peat | place: Sweden: Abisko...
TGTCGAAAAACTGCCAAAAAATTGGGACTTGTGACCGTTGCCAATTCACATTTTCCGACCCTTTGCGTTGGGCGGTCTGGTTCTTTGGGGGGCTGGTCGGGAATAATTGTGTGTCGCGTGGGTCAAATCGGCATGCCCAATCGATGAATTAGGCTAATGGCGTCAATACCCTACCTGCGAGGGCACAGCTACAAGCCCCCAGTCATCCCTTCTGGCCCTGACGGGCTTCTGCGATGTCTTTGGTTTCGGTTTTGCCGGGGCCTCGGCGGATGCAAGTTGGACCTTGGCGCCAGACGTGCCGCCCGGTTGATTGGATGCCAACACCGTTTGCGTGGGACCAGGAACATACGTAGCGGGGATAGACTTGGCGACTGGCGCAATCGGTGCAGTACGTTGCGCGAGGAATGCCACTAATTCGGCAGAAGGCGAAATTGCGGGCAAAGTTCCAAATGGACCGGCGGCACCAGCCAATACATGCCGATCCGAACCCATTTGAACAGTCATGGTGAATGGCTTGCTACTGGACGCGCTGCGGAGAGCGTGCGGAATTTCGAATGTCATAACGCCACTAATGTGGTAATTTGGCATGAGAGTTGTGGTTCGCAAATTGGCGGCGATGGCAGAGCGGGAATTTTGAAACGCTTGGACCATTTGCTCCCTACGAATTTCGTTTTCTTCCGCCGCTCGCTCCAGTGCCTGCTGTCTTGCGACAGGATCAGTTACAGAGACTGTCCCAGTTCCGGAATAAATTGTGCCATTCGATGTCATGCCGCTATAGTTGACCGTTGCTGTTGTAGTTCCGGCACTGCTCGCACTACGATCACGTACATAATTTAAGAAAAAATGCCCAACTTTTCGCACAGTTTCACGAGATTTTTGTTCCTCAATCAATTTTTCATAGGGTATAACGGAAATCAAATCAGACGAGATAATTTCCGGCCCGACATTTATGGGCTTGTCTGATTTGTTTACGAACAAAAATTTGACCTCGATACGGCTGTTGTCATCCGGTGCGGGAATTTGCATCCAAACTTCCGACCCATCACGCCTGCTTATGACAATTTCAGAGCCACGGTCCATGCCAGCAAGCTGATCCGAGGTTGGCTGTATAACTAGCTGCAAAGGCTTTGCCGCCGCGAATGGCGCGGTCAATGACACCAACGCCACTACTGCCATAGACGCCGCCCCGTGTGTCATCTGCCGCGCCGTCGGGCGATGAAATCCAAACCAAACGCGCACAGCTTCCTCCACATTCAATAAGGCAATGAACGGTGGTGCGACTATTGGCTTGTAAGTATTTCCATATATTTAAGGCGCGTTATTTTGATTAGGCTGACCAAAAAAAATAGCTTATGTCGTATGAGTGCAAACGGGCAAGGCATTGCGGGTCAAAAAAGAGGCATCCCCCCCTATGGGGGTGGGTGAGTTCCAGAAAAGCATTCCCCAACCAATTTTTTTCTTGGCCGGGTACGGAGCGTGGATCGTTAGACCAGGCCAACAGATGGAAAAGGCGCGATGTCTGCCCCTTTGCGTAGCTGGTCGAGATAGTCGGACCACCATTGCGCCATTTCAACCCGCTCCTGCCAATGCGCGCCGCGATGGTATGCCGCGCGGACCTTGTCACTATCACCATGGGCCAGAGCGCGTTCAATGGCATCAGGGTGCCACTTGCCGGATTCGTTCAGCAAGGTTGACGCCATCGCGCGAAATCCATGCGCAGTCATTTCGTCGCTGGCATAGCCCAGCCGCCGCAAACCGGCATTGATCGTGTTTTCACTCATTGGGCGGGCTCGGGTGCGGATCGACGGGAAAACGTAACCGGCGGGGCCAGTGATGGAATGGACTTCGCGGAACAGCGCAACCGCTTGGCGCGACAACGGGACGTGGTGCGGTTTGCGCATTTTCATCTTTTCCGCCGGGATGGTCCACAGCGCCGCGTCCAGATCGATTTCGCTCCAGTCGGCATGGCGCAATTCACCGGGGCGGACAAAAACGTGCGGGGCAATCTGCATCGCCAGCTTGGTAAAACCCTGTCCTTCATAGCCATCGATCGCGCGCAACAATTCCCCAACCCGGCTGGCGTCGGTCACAGCCCCGTAATGCGTAACGGTCGGGGCAGTCAGCGCGCCACGCAGGTCGCGAGTGGGGTCGGAAGCCAGCCGGGCAGTTGCCACAGCATAGCGAAAAACCGCACTGGACAGTTGCAGGGTGCGGCGGGCGCTTTCAAGATTGCCCTTGCCTTCAATCTTGCGGATCGCGGCTAGCACGTCCGCCGGTTCAATCTCATTGATGGCCAACCGCCCGATTGATCCATTGAGTAAGGACAGCAGATATTCGCTTCGGCTTGCGGTTGCCGGTGCCCAAGCCTTTTCGCCGTCCCGCCGCCGCTTGGTGCAAAACTCTTTGGCAATCGCCGTAAAAGTGTTTTCAGCACCTATGCGGGCGCGCACTTTGTCGCGCTGCTTTTCGCGGGAAGGGTCTTTGCCCGTCGCCAGCAATTCGCGCGCCTCATCCCGGCGCTTGCGGGCATCGCTAAGGCTGACATCAGGGTAAGTGCCAAAGCCCAGCTTTTTCTCGCGCCCGTCGATCCGGTATTTTAGCCGCCACAGCTTGCCCCCGGACGGCTGGACCAACAGGAACAAGCCAAACGCATCGGAAAGCTTGTAAGGCTTTGGCCGGGGCTTTGCGTTCCGAATCGCAATGTCTGACAATGCCATGATTTCCACCACTTTGCCGAATATGGCCCCCATGCTGGGGGCCAGTCGAATTGGCCCCCAGCCCATGGCCCCCACCTTGGCCCCCATCGATCGGTGGCTTTGGGCGAACGCTCGCGGACGCAAGCGGCCTTGCGTTGGCTAAATATCGCGGTTTTCTGGGGTTTGTCCAGACCTATACGGACGGGCGCAGACGGGAAAATGGAGCGGGTAGCGGGAATCGAACCCGCATAACTAGCTTGGAAGGCTAGGGCTTTACCACTAAGCTATACCCGCCCGCTCTGTGCTTGCGTCCCTTGGCACGGTTGCCCGGTCTTCGTCAATGACCGGAAAAGCTGACCAGTGCGTCGACGGTCAGGCCTGCGCCACGCAAGCGGTCGGCGCCGTGGAGTTCGGGCAGGTCGATCACGAACAGCGCATGGGTCACTTCGGCTCCGGCCTGGCGCAGGAGTTCGGTTGCGGCCAGCGCTGTGCCGCCGGTGGCGATGAGATCGTCAATGATCACCACTTTTTCACCGGGGCGAATGGCGCCGGGGTCGATTTCAAGGCGGTCGCGTCCGTATTCGAGCGCATAGTCGATGCCCAGCGTCGGCACCGGAAGCTTGCCCGGCTTGCGCACCGGGACAAATCCGATGCCCAGGCGCGCCGCCGCCGCCGCGCCAAAGATGAAGCCGCGCGCTTCCATTCCGGCGATCATGACTGCGCCGGCGGCGGCCGCCCGGTCGGCCAGATGCGCGACAGTGGCTGCCAGGCCTTCGCCATGGCTGATCAGCGTGGTGACATCGCGGAACTGGATTCCCGGCGAGGGAAAATCATGCACGGTGCGAATCAGGGTCTTGATCTGGTCGGGGGTCATGGCGGGGTCCGCTGCGGAGGGAGGGCGAGGAGGGGATGGCCGGCACGAAAAAGGCCACCGTTGCCGGTGGCCTTTTGTCGTCAGAACTGAAGCCCGAGGATCAGTGCTTGTCGGCCCAGATCGTGCGCTTCGACAGATAGGCGAGCGCGGTTGCCGCGATCAGGAAGCCGAGTACGGCCCAGCCGGTCTGCTTGCGCTTTTCCATCTTGGGCTCGGCAGTCCAGGTCAGGAATGCAGCAACGTCCTGCGCTTCCTGATCGAGCGTGGCCTTGGTTCCGTCGGAATAGGTCACTTGCCCGTCGGCCAAGGGAGCCGGCATCGCGATGTTCAGGTTGGCGAAGTACGGGTTGTAATAGAGCCCGTCCGGAACCTTGCCGTCAGGATACTTCTTGATCAGGCTCGCCGGTTGATCGGTATAGCCGGTCAGCAGCGAATAGACATAATTCGGGCCTTCGTGGCGCGCCTTGGTGATCAGCGACAGATCCGGCGGAGAGCCGGAGCCGGCGTAATAGACCGGCGGGAAGTGATCGGCAGGCGTGTTGGGACGCTCGCCGGTGTCGCCCGTCTTGGGGTCAAAGGTCTTGGCCTTGGTGGCCCATTCCTTGGCAATCGCCTTCACCTGGGCTTCGCTATAGCCAAGGTCGGTCAGATTGCGGAAAGCGATCTGCTTGAGCCCATGGCAGTTGCTGCACACTTCCTTGTAGATCTGGAAGCCGCGCTGCAGCTGCTGCTTGTCAAAGCGACCGAACGCCCCGTTGAACGCAAACTTCACGTCCTCCTTGGGGGCGAGGTGGTACTCCTTGACCGCAGTCATGGGTTCCGGCTCGCGGATCATGTTGATGGCGCCAACCGCAAATGACCAAAGCAGTGCGGCGGCGAAGAAGAGGCCAACTAGTGGGCCAAAGATGCGGACCATGGCGGTTTCTCGCTTTCTTTTCCTGTCCGCTCAGGCGGCGGCTTCATCGGTGCCGAGCACGGCTTCGGTAATCGAGAACGGCAGCGGCTGCGGCTTCTCGATCGACGAGACGATCGGCAGGATGACAAGGAAATGGAGGAAATAGTACGTTGCGGCGATCTGCGAGATCAGCACGTACTTTGTTTCCGCCGGCGAACCCCCGCAGAACCCGAGCACGACCACATCGATGAAGAGCAGCCAGAAGAACTTGCGGAACAACGGCCGGTAATGGCCCGAACGCACCGGCGAGGTATCCAGCCAGGGCAGGAAGAACCACACCAGAATGGCCGAGAACATCGCCAGCACGCCCATCAGCTTGGCCGGGATGAACAGGAAGTCCGAGGTGAATGCGCGCAGGATCGCGTAGAACGGCCAGAAGTACCATTCGGGCACGATATGGGCCGGCGTCGACATCGGATTGGCCGGGATATAGTTGTCCGGGTGGCCCAGCGCGTTCGGGAAGAAGAACAGCACGGCGCAATAGAGCACCAGGAACACACCGAGTCCGAAGCCGTCCTTGGCCGTGTAATAGGGGTGGAACGGCACGGTATCCGATTCCGACTTCACTTCGACACCCGTGGGGTTCGACGAACCCGGAATGTGCAGCGCCCAGATGTGCAGGATGATGACTGCAGCGATCACGAAGGGCAGCAGGAAGTGGAGCGAGAAGAAACGGTTCAGCGCGGCGTTGTCAGGCGAAAATCCGCCCAGCAGCCACTGTTGCAGCGGTTCGCCGACGAACGGGATCGCCGAGAACAGCCCGGTGATGACTTTGGCGCCCCAGAAGCTCATCTGGCCCCAGGGAAGCACATAGCCCATGAACGCGGTTGCCATCATCAACAGGAAGATGACCACGCCCAGCAGCCAGATCATTTCGCGCGGCGCTTTGTACGACGAGTAGAAAAAGCCGCGGAAGATGTGGATATAGACCACCACAAAGAACGCCGAAGCGCCGTTGGCGTGGGCATAACGCAGCATCCAGCCCCAGTTCACATCGCGCATGATATGTTCGACGCTGTCGAACGCGAGACCCGAATTGGCGGCATAATGCATCGCCAGGATGACCCCGGTGACGATCTGCAGCATCAGGCAGAACCCGGCGAGCACGCCGAAATTCCAGAAATAGTTGAGATTGCGGGGGCAGGGATAGCCCGCGCCGATGGCGTTGTAGACGAAGCGCGGCAAAGGCAGCTTTTCGTCGAGCCAGACCATCAACGGATGGCTCGGCTTGTAATGGTTAGCCCAGGGAAAGCTCATGGCCAGTTATCCTCAGCCGATCTTCACGACAGTGTCGGAAGTGAATTCATAAGGGGGCACTTCGAGATTCTTCGGTGCCGGGCCTTTGCGGATGCGTGCAGCGGTGTCGTAGACCGACCCGTGGCAAGGACAGAAATAGCCGCCGAATTCGCCCTTCACTTCGCCTTGACCGGCGCCAAGGGGGACGCAGCCCAGATGGGTGCACACGCCCATGGTGATCAGCCAGTTGGTCTTGCCCTTCTTGGTCCGCTCTTCCAGCGTCTGCGGATCGCGCAGCGTGGAAGGATTGACCGCGTCGGCCTCGGCGATTTCCTTTTGCGTCAGATTGCGCACGAACACCGGCTGTTTGCGGAACACCGTCTTGATCGCCTGGCCCGACGCAATCGCCGAGATGTCGATTTCGGTCGAGCTTTCGGCCAGAACATCGGCGGATGCGCTCATCTGCGAAATCAGGGGAACAAGAACAGCAATCCCGCCCACACCGGCGAAACTCACTGCAGCAATATTGATGAAATCGCGTCGCCTGACGCCTTCTCCGGTCTCATCCGTCGGGTCGATGATCGCCCCTTCAGCCTTAAGCAGGTCAGCCATTGAAAGTCCTTGCCTGATGCCACACGCACAACGGCGCATGCGGTTGCATTTCTACTTTCGCTCCCCAGATGGGGTATTCCCGAAGGGGAATGTACCACCTTATTGCGAGGTTGCTGCCGCGTTTGCGCAAACATGCGCTCTTAGCGCGGCCCCCCGACATTCTCGGGCCTGATAGCCACAAATGCGGCGCTTTGCCAACAGCCATTTTGGCAAGGCCGAAAAGGGCCGTTAATCATGGCTGAATGGCTCTATTGCGCCGATCGCAACCGGTTGCGCGGCAAGTGCAAGCGGGTGGTCAGAATGCGGCCCCGACAGGCCAGTCCGGCCCACCGAGCGCCATGACCTTGAACAGCGCGCCCATCGCTTCGGGCGCGGCGAGGCGGTGCGCGGCGGCGCGGACGGCCCCGGATCGGGCCGGTGCGGCGCGGGCCAGAGCCTCCATCCGCGCGCCAAGGCCGAGCGCCGTGAGGAAGGCGCCTTGTTCGAGCGTGCCCATCCAATGCGCGCCGGCAGCCTGCGCGATGGCGGGAAGAATCGAAAAATCGACATGCGCGGTCAGGTCCGCTTCGCCGGGCCAGGCAAAGGGATCGACCTTTTCATGCGCGCGCAACGCCTGGAGCGAGCTGCCTGTGGCAGGCTCGGTCCGGCCATAGTCGATGATCAGCGCGCCGCCGCCCTGCACAGCCAGCCGTCGCCCGATTTCATCGACGACCGTGGCGGCGGCGGGGCAGGTTTCGATGATGGCGCCTTCGCGGGCATCAGCGAAGCCGGGCGGTATGGCGGCATCCATCGGGCGCGGGCCGGCCAGCGGGACCAGCCGGTCGCCATCGAGCCCGACCATGCGTTCGCGCCAGCCTTGCGCCGTGCGCACGAGCTGGCGTACCGGCAGGGCATCGAGAAATTCGTTGGCGACGATCAGCAACGGGGCATCTTCGGGCAGGCTCGACAAATCGCCATGCCAGGTCGCATCGGGGAAAAGGCCGCGCTGAACGGCGCGCAGCGCGCTGCTCGCCTCGACGAAATGGACATTTGGTGTGAGCCCGAAGCGCCGCGCCGCGCCCAGCGCATCGCGCGCCAGTGTGCCGCGCCCGGGCCCGAGCTCGACATAGTGAACAGGCGCCGGGCGCCCGGCGCGATCCCACAGATCGGCCAGCCACAGCCCGATCAGTTCGCCGAACATCTGGCTTATTTCGGGAGCGGTGATGAAATCGCCCGCGCTGCCGAGCGGATCGCGGCTGTCGTAATAGCGCGCGTTGGATTCAGCCATGAACTGTGCCAGGCTGATCGGGCCGGTCGCTGCGATCAGCCGGGCAAAGCGGTCTTTCAGGCGCATCGGCGTCAGGACGGCAGCGACTGGACCGTCACCGCCAGCGGCGGGCGGCGCAAAGCGCGCACGATCAGCGCAAGCCCGATGGCGATCATCGGCAGCGTCAGCCACTGCCCCATCGAAAGGCCGGTGGCATGGGCGAAATTTTCCAGCTGCGCATCGGGCTCGCGGAAGTATTCGACGATAAAGCGGGCCATGCCATAGCCCATCGCGAATGTGCCCATCAGCAGGCCCTGGCGCCAGCGCGCCCGCGTCGTCCAGAACAGCGTGATCAGCACGGTGCCGAGCACGATCCCTTCAAGCCCGGCTTCGTAAAGCTGGCTGGGATGGCGCGCCACCGGGCCGCCGCCGGGAAAGACCATCGCCCAGGGCAGCGCACTGTCGGCAGCGCGGCCCCACAGTTCGCCGTTCACGAAATTGGCGCAGCGTCCGAGGAACAGCCCCACCGGCACGCAAGGCGCGATATAATCGCAGACCCGGATGAAATCGAGCCGACCGCGCCACGAGACAAAGGCGATCGCCAGCGTCGTGCCGATCAGCCCGCCGTGAAAGCTCATCCCGCCCTGCCACAGCTTGATCAGGTCTTGCGGGTGGGTGATCAGCTCGGGCGCATAAAACAGCGCATAGCCGAGCCGCCCGCCGAAGATTACGCCGAGCGTGGCATAGAAGAACAGGTCTTCGGCATGGCGCTGCGCCATCGGCGCGCCGGGCAGGCGAAGCGCCCGCGTCAGGTGCCAATAGGCAAAGATGATCCCGACGAGATAGGCCAGCGAATACCATTTTATCGTGAAAAAGCCGAGATCCACCGCAATCGGCGAAAGACCGAGATTTTCGAAACGCAGCGGCGCATGCGCCCCAAGCGAGGATGCCGCAGCGTCAGCCAGCAGCGGCAGCACGCCGGCGACGAAATGGGCGGCATATGGGGCTGCCAAGGGCGTTGCGACCGATAGTGACAGCACGGGGGGAACTCCTTAAACGTTTCGAATCGGAACCTTTCCGGTGCCGGTCGCGCGCTCTGGGCGCGCGGCCTTCTGGCACAGCGAAGGGGGACTGTGAACGTGCAAAAAGATATGGACGTCCGCCGTTTCCGCGATGCGGGGTGCGGCGGGACGCTTCCGCTGGAGATGGTGTCAACGATGAAGACCGAACTCGATCTTGCCCTGTCGCGCGTGATGGACGGCCTGGTTGCGCCTGGCGGGATGCTGCCCCTCGGGACGTATCGCCAGTTCGATTGCGACTTGCCGATGATCGCTTCGGCGCCGCCCAGTCTGGCGCATTATTTCGCTCATTTCTGCGCGCTGCATGGCGACAGGGACTTCCTGGTCGATGGCGATGTCCGCCTGACGTTTGCGCAAGCCTATGCCGCCGCGCGCGTCGCGGCGGGCGGGCTGGTCGATGGCCATGGCATACAGCGGGGCGACCGGGTCGGCCTGGCCGCGCGCAATTCGGCCAACTGGGTGGTGGCCTATATGGCGGTGCTCATGGCCGGGGGCGTCGCGACGTTGCTCAATGGCTGGTGGTCGGGCGAAGAGCTGGTCGGCGGCGCCGATCTCGTCGATTGCCGGCTGGTGCTTGCCGACCGGCAGCGCGCAGAGCGCTTTGCCGCGCAGGGCTATGGCGGACAGATCCTGCTGATCGAACATGATTGCGCGCCGGACAAGGGGCTCGCGGCGCTGACGGCAAAGGGTGGCGATGACCGGGTGAACCTGCCCCTGTTGAGCGGCGATGACATCGCGACCGTGCTGTTCACTTCGGGATCGACGGGCACATCGAAAGGGGCCTGGTCCAACCATCGCGGGGTGGTGCAGGGCACGTTCAACTATCTGGCGCAGACACTGGCCGTGCTGGGCGTCCTGACTGCGCGGGGCGAAGCGCCCGATCCTGCGTCGCAGCCTTGCGCGCTGGTCAACGTGCCGCTGTTCCATGTCACCGGCGAAGTGCCCGTTCTGCTTCAGTCGTTTGCCATGGCGCGCAAGCTGGTGATGATGCCCAAGTGGGACGTGGTCCGCGCGATGGAGCTGATCGAGCGCGAACGCGTGACCTATTTCGTCGGCGTGCCGCTGATGAGCTTTGAAATCGCGACTCATCCCGATCGCAACACGTTCGACTTGTCGAGCTGCGTCACCTTTGCCGCCGGCGGAGCGCCGCGTCCCATCGAGCATGTCGATCGGATTCGCCGCGAATTGCCCCATGCCTTTCCGGTTCTGGGCTATGGCCTGACCGAAACCAACGGCATCGGTTGCGGCAATTTCAACGAGAACTATCTGGCCAAGCCGGGCAGCACGGGCGCCCCATCGCGCCCGCTGGTCGACATGGCCATACTCGACGATGACGGCCGCGCGCTGCCGCAGGGCGATGTGGGCGAAGTCTCGATCCGCAGCGTGGCCAACTTTATCGGCTATTGGGACAATCCCGGCGCGACGCGGGCAGCGATTACGCCCGACGGTTATTTCCGTACCGGCGATCTCGGTTATATCGATGAAGACGGCTACTTGTTCATCGTCGACCGCAAGAAGGACATCATCATTCGCGGCGGCGAGAACATCAGCTGCATCGAAGTCGAAAGCGCGATCTACAATCACCCCGGCATTGCCGAGGCGAGCGTGTTCGGCCTGATCGACGAGCTTTATGGCGAAGTGCCGGCGGCGGTGTTCCTGGCCAAATCGGGCGCCGCGCTCGATGCCGAGGCTTTGCGCGCATTTCTTGGCGAACATATCGCCGCGTTCAAGATTCCGGTGCAAGTCTGGCAGGTCAACGAGCCGCTGCCCCGGCTGGGCACCGAAAAGATCGACAAGCGGGCCTTGCGCGAAAAATACCGGCGCGAATGGGCCGAGACTGTGAAGGTATCCTGAGTTAAGGGGGAGCGCATGATGCTCCCCCGGATTGCAAATCAGCGCGCGATCATTGACCGGCGCGCGCTTGGCGACGACATAGCCGCGCTGGCGGCCCAACATGGCGACAAGGCGCGGCCCTTGATCGTCGAGGTGCTGCGCGAAAGCCTGGCGGCGGGCCGCGAGGAAGTCGGGCGGCGGCTCGCGGCGCGCCCGTCGCACGGCAGCGAATGTGCGCAAGGCCAAGCCTTTCTGATCGATCAGGTGGTCCGCCTGATTCACGATCATGTCGTCGGGCGGGTCTATCGCGCCAACAACCGTTCGACGGGCGAGCGCATCGCGGTGATCGCGGTGGGCGGTTATGGCCGGGGCGAAATGGCGCCGCATTCCGATGTCGACATCGCCTTTGTCACGCCCAACAAGCCGACGGCCTGGTGCGAACAGGTGATCGAGGCGATGCTCTATTTCCTGTGGGATCTGGGACTGAAAGTCGGGCATTCGAGCCGCTCGCTCGACGAACTGGTGCGCCAGGCGAAGGGCGATCTGACGATTCGCACGGCCTTGCTCGAAGGGCGCTATGTCTGGGGCGACCGAGCGATCTACGAAGAATCGCAGCGCCGTTTCTGGGCCGATGTCGCCGCCGGGACCGAGCGGCAGTTCGTTGCCGAAAAGCTGGCCGAACGCAACGAGCGGCACAAGCGTCTGGGCGACAGCCGCTATGTCGTCGAGCCCAATGTGAAAGAGGGCAAGGGCTGTCTGCGCGACTTGCACACGCTGTACTGGATCGGGAAATATATCCACAAAGTGCGCGATCCGTCCGAACTGGTCGATGTCGGCCTGCTGACGGGAATCGAATATCGCGCGTTTCGTCGGGCGGAGAATTTCTTCTGGGCGGTGCGCTGCCATTTGCACACGATCACGCGGCGCCCCGAAGACCGGCTGACCTTTGACTTGCAGCGCGAAGTTGCCACGCGCATGAATTTTGCCGACCGCCCGGGCAAGAGCGGAGTCGAACGCTTCATGCACTTGTTCTTCCTGCATGCGCGGCAAGTGGGATCGCTGACCGGCGTGTTCCTTGCCCAGCTCGACGAGCAATGGGCAGCGCAGCGCATGGGCTTTTTTGCCAAGCTGCGCGCCCGGCGGCGGGCGCGGCGCAAGATCGGCGCGTTTGCCGTCGTGGCCGACAAAGTGGCCGCCGGAGCCGACGATTTCTTTGCCCATGATCCGGTGCGGCTGATCGAGCTGTTTCATGTCGCTGATCGCGAAAGCATGGAAATCCATCCCGAAACGATGCGCGAGGCACACCGCGACGCCGGGCTGATCGATGCCGCCGTGCGGCGCGATCCGCGCGCCAATCAGATGTTCATGGACATTCTGACCAGCCGACGCGATCCCGAAACGGTCTTGCGCTGGATGAGCGAGGCCGGGGTGTTCGGCCGCTTCATCCCCGATTTCGGCCGCGTCATCGCGCAGATGCAGTTCGACATGTATCACCATTATACCGTCGACGAGCATACGATCCGCGCCATCGGCCTCTTGTCGCGGATCGAAAAGGGCGAAGAAGGCGAGCAGCATCCGCTGGCGACCGAAGTGATCGGCGAAATCGCCTCGCGCCGGGTGCTCTATGTCGCGACTTTGCTGCACGACATTGCCAAAGGGCGCAGCGGCGATCATTCGGTGCTCGGCGCAGAGATCGCGATGAAACTGTGCCCGCGGCTGGGCATGGGGCCCGCCGAAACCGAGATGGTCGCCTGGCTGGTGCGCTGGCACTTGCTGATGAGCGCGACCGCGTTCAAGCGCGATCTGGCCGATTACAAGACGATCGCCGATTTCGCCGGGCAAGTGCAGAGCGCCGAACGCCTGCGCCTTTTGCTGCTTTTGACGATCGTCGACATCCGCGCGGTCGGGCCGGGCATCTGGAATTCGTGGAAGCGGCAATTGCTCGGCGATCTCTATATCGCCGCGCACGAAGTGCTGCGGCTCGGGCACAAGCAATTCGGCCGGGTCGAACGCATTGCCGCCAAGAAAAAGGCCGTGGCCGCGCTGCTGAGGGAACGCGACGCGCTGATCGGCACGGTCGGGCGGCAATTGCTCGATGCCTATTGGATCGCCGAGCCCGAAGACATCATCGCGATGAACCTGCAACAGCTCGACATCGCGCTCGATGAACCGCTGTCGGTCGAGGCGCGCTATTATCCCGCGCGCGGGGCAACGCTGGTCACGGTGACCGCTGCCGACCATCCGGGGCTGTTCTATCGCATCGCCGGGGGCATCCATCTCGCCGGCGGCAACATCATCGACGCGCGCATTCACACCACGCGCAACGGCGTCGCGCTGGACAATTTCCTTGTGCAGGATCCGCTTGGCCGCCCGCTCAACGAGGAAAACCAGATCGCCCGGCTCAAGTCCGCAATCGCCGACGCTCTGGCCAACAAGGGCAAGCTCTTGCCCCAGCTCGCCGCGCGTCCGCTGGCCCGCCCGCGCGCCGAGGCGTTCGAAGTCCATCCCATCGTCATTTTCGATCACAAGGCTTCGGATCGGTTTACCGTGATCGAGATCGGTGCGCTCGACCGTCCGGCGCTGCTCAGCCGGCTGGCGCGTGCGCTGTTCGAGGCGCGGCTGATCGTGCATTCGGCGCATATCGCGACTTATGGCGAACGCGCGGTCGACACGTTCTATGTCACGGATGTTCTGGGCAGCAAGGTGACCGGCGACAGCCGCTTGCGCACGATCGAGCGGCGCCTGATCGAGGCGGCGGGCGGCAGCAGCGGCAAGGCCGCCGCGTGAGAGCGCTTCCATTCGCCGTCTGCGGGCGTATCATCGCGTCATGACCGAAGCGCGTTATCTTGCCGGATCGCTCCTGCTCGCCATGCCCGGCATGGGCGATCCGCGTTTTGATCACGCGGTGATCGCGATGTGCGTGCATGATGCCAAGGGCGCGCTGGGTATCGGGATCGGCGCGATCCATCCGGGGGTCACCCTGCACGGGCTGCTCGCCGACATCGGGATCGAACCCGGCGCGGCGCCCGATGTGCCGATTCACGCGGGCGGGCCGGTCGAGCAACAGCGCGGCTTTGTCCTGCACAGCGCCGACTGGGAGGCGCCGGGCACTTTGCCGGTGTCGGACCAATGGAGCCTGAGCGCCTCGCTCGAAGTCTTGCGCGCGATTGCCGAAGGGCGCGGGCCGGCGCAGTGGCTGGTGGCGCTGGGCTATGCCGGTTGGGGCGCGGGGCAACTCGAAGGCGAAATGCGCCAGCACGGCTGGTATGCCGCGACCGGCGCCTCGGCGATCCTGTTTGACACGCCGGCGGCGACGCGCTGGCGGGCGACCTGGCGCGGCGAGGGAATCGACCCGGCGCATCTGGTCGGGGCAACGGGGCGGGCCTGACGCCTTACGCCCCCCACATTGCCTTACGCCTCACACGCTGAGTCGCTTGACGGCCTCTTCACGCGCGATCAGCGGCAGCAGGGCCTTCATGTCGGGCCCATGGTCCATGCCGGTCAGCGCCTGGCGCAGCGGCAGGAACAGCGCCTTGCCCTTGCGCCCGGTGGCGTCCTTGAGCGCGGCGGTCAGCGCGCTCCACGGGTCGTTTGCCCAGTCCAGCCCGGCGGCGATCGCCGCCGCCGTCGCCAGAAAGGCGCCGGTTTCCGAGTCGCGTTCCTCGCTTGCGATCGGCCCCTTGATCACTTGCCACCAGTCGGCGGCTTCGGCCACGCGGGCGAGATTCGGGCGGATCGCCAGCCATGCCGCCTCGTCCATGCCTTGCGGCAGGCGCTCGGCGACGTGCGCAAACGGCAGGCGATGGATCACGGCGGCGTTGATGCGGTCCAGTTCCGCCTCGTCAAACCGGGCGGGCGCGCGGCCAAAGCGCGACAGGTCGAACGCGGCGGCCAGCTCATCGGCATCGAGCGTGGGGTCGATCGGGTCGGCAGTGCCCAGCCGGGCGAGCAAGGCAACGATCGCTTCGGGCTCGATCCCCGCGTCGCGCAAGTCGGCAATGCCCAGCGCGCCGAGCCGTTTTGACAGCTTGCCCTCGGCCCCGGTCAGCAGCGCGGCATGGGCAAAGCGGGGGAGCGCGGCGCCGAGCGCTGTGAACATCTGGATTTGCGTCGCGGTGTTCGACACATGGTCCTCGCCGCGCAGGACGTCGGTGACGCCCATGTCGACATCGTCGATCACGCTGGGCAGCATATAGAGCCACGAGCCGTCGCCACGGCGCACCACGGGGTCGGACATCTGGCGCGGATCGAAATGCTGCTCCCCCCGAATCCCGTCATGCCAGGCGATCGGCGTGTCGTGGTCGAGCAGAAACCGCCAGTGCGGCGCCTCTCCCGCAGCGGCGCGCGCGGCATGGTCCGCTTCGGTCAGGGCAAGCGCGGCGCGGTCATAGATCGGCGGCAGCCCGCGCGAGAGCAGCACCTTGCGCCGCAGATCGAGCTCGGCCTGTGTTTCATAGCAGCGATAGACGCGGCCCCCCGCGATCAGCCGATCGAACGCCGCCTCGTAAATCGCAAAACGCGCCGACTGGCGCTCTTCGGCGTCGGGATGCAGCCCAAGCCAGGCGAGGTCGGCGCGGATCGCGACGACATGCTCTTCCCGGCTGCGTTCGGCATCGGTGTCATCGATGCGCAGCAGGAAGCGCCCGCCATGGCGTTTTGCCAGCAGCCAATTGTGCAAGGCGGCGCGGATATTGCCGACATGCAGCCGGCCAGTGGGCGAAGGGGCGAAGCGCGTGACGACGGTCATGCCTGCCCTATAGCGTTTCGCCCGGCGCGCGCCAGACCATCACGCCGTGCGAAATCCATGGGTGATCGGATAACGCCGGTCGCGGCCGAAATTGCGCATGCCCAGCTTGACTC
>Ga0302193_10002436_pt1 | contig 15386 bp, 15 predicted proteins | sample II_Bog_E3_3_FD_200228 | JGI IMG/M metagenome (GOLD analysis project Ga0302193, IMG submission 200228) | Peat permafrost microbial communities from Stordalen Mire near Abisko, Sweden - II_Bog_E3_3 | ecosystem: Environmental > Terrestrial > Soil > Wetlands > Peat | place: Sweden: Abisko...
GCTCCCGCCTGCGTCGCCGCCCAGATCAGTTCCTCCCCCGCCTGCTCTGAAAGCAGGAGGAAAGGCAACACCGGGTCAAATTCACGGACCCTGCGCAGAGCCTCCAGACCGTCCCACCCCTTGAGCCGGAAACCGGAGATGACAATGTCGATTCCTCGGTCGGCGAGGGCCTCGTCCAGCTCGCCGGGGGACTCGATAACGTTCAGGTTGTACGGGACACTGCCCTTTTTCAGCAGCCCTTCGATCAGGAGCCGGTCGATCGTATTGTCCTCGATGAGGAGAATATCGATGGCGCCTTCCCGTTTGGCGGATCTCGTCTCTCCCGGCCCGAGGGCGATCCCCTCCGGTTGTGGAGTGGACAGAAGCGGGGAGGTATGGACGGTCGCCACCGGAGCCTCCAGGCCGGTCTTGCCTGGGCTCGGTTGGGACTGAACGGCCGAGGCTTCCCGTATTCTCCGGATGAGGTTGAAATTTTCTTTGATTTCCTCGAAAGCAAAAGGCTTGTTGATGACCCGGGTATGCGGGTCCGCTGCCAATAGGCGCTCGGCGTCCGCTTCCAGGTACCCGGTGGAAATGAGCACAGGAAGGTCCGGGAAACGAATTCGGAGCAGTCCAAGGACCTCAAGGCCGGTCAGGTCGGGCATGTTCATATCGAGGATCACCAGGTCGGGTGGGGACTGCCTGGACAGGTATTCCAGAGCGGGCCGGCCGCCATCCACGGCCTCGACCCGATGGCCCATAACCCTGAGCATCAGAGGTACCGTGGCCCGGATCAATTCATCATCGTCGACCAGCAGGATCCTCAAGGTCGGGGCCAGCTGCGCCGCTTCTTTGCCGACAACGTTTTCCATGGTTCCATCCTCAAGGACGGGCAGCGTCAGCAGCACCTGGGTGCCCTTGCCCCCTTGGCTGTTGATCTGCAAGGAACCACCATGGTCCTTGGCGGTGTTGAACACCTGGGACAGCCCGAGACCGGTGCCTTTGCCCACCGGCTTGGTCGTGTAGAACGGCTCCATGGCCCGCTCCACGACTTCGGGGGGCATGCCATGGCCGGTGTCCTCCACGATGATCTGCACCGATGCGTTATCCACCCGGCGGGTGCGGATACCCAGGAAGCCGCCATCGGGCATGGCGTCCACGGCATTGACACAGAGGTTCATCAAGGCGCTGCCAAGGGTTCCGATCTCGCCCTGGATCAGGGGCAGGGGTTCCTCCAGAGCGACCACCAACTGGTATTTCTTCAGCAGGGTATGTTCAAGGAGGGCGGCCTCTTTCCGGATCATCTCGTTGAGGTCGACCGGAGCTTTGGCCATCCGCTCCTTCCGGGCGAATCCAACCAGCCCCTTGACGAGATCCTTGCCCCTCTGGGCGGCCCGCTCCAGGACGGCCAGGCATTCGGCGTCTTCCGGCTCCTTGCTGCAAACGGGTTTCAGGATCTGGGCGACCGCAAAGATGGATCCCAGGACGTTGTTCATGTCGTGGGCGATCCCTCCGGCCAGCCGGCCCAGGCTTTCCATTTTTTGGGACTGCCGGACCTGTTCCTGGAGGGCCCGTTCCTGCTCCTCCCTCAGCCGCTGGTTGGTCAGGTCGGTCAGAAAGGAGATGTTGACCACACCCTCGGCGACCCGCACGGGGGCGACGGTGAACTGAACGGGAAACCGGGAGCCGTCGTCACGCAGGCCCTCCGTTTCGAACTCCTCGGGAAGCAGGAGACCCTGGGTGCCAGGCCGGCTCCGGTCCGGACCCGCCTCCCGGGATTTCAGGGCGAGGTAGTGGGAGATCGGGTTGCCGAGCATGGACCGGTCGTCACCGAACAGCGCCAGCAGTTTGGAATTGGCATACTGGATGAGCCCATCCCGGCTCACCAGGACCGCGACCGGCGACTGGTCGATGAGCGTCCGGAATCGGGCTTCGCTGGCGCGCAGTTCTTCCTCCACCAGTTTCCGGTCGTGGATATCAAGAAAGGTGACCAGGACCCGGGACAGATCCTGCTCATAACCGGGCTGGACGGCCAGGTTCAGGTCGTACCATCGGGCTGTGCCCCTGGCGTCCACCCGCATCACCTCCTGGTGCCAAGCGACCTGGCCTTCAGCCAGGGCCGCGAGCTCAAGGGCGAACATGGCCCGGGACTGTTCATTGAAATAGGGCCCAAGGCCCTTCTGGCTTCCGGTCCCGCCCTTCTCCAACAGCATTCCGGAACTGGCGCGGTTCGTTTCCAGGATGGCAACCTGCCCGGCCATGGCCGCGACGGTCTCGGGATGGCGGTTGAAGTGGGCTGCCCAATCGGTCACCCCGGCCCGTCGAAGGTCGTCCAGGGCCGCCTTGACCTCGGAAAAGTCCTCCACCAGGATCGGCACCGGGGAATCGGCAAACAGGTCCTGGAACCGCGCCTCGCTTTCCAGCAATTCCTGGCGCAGGTTGGCCTCCCGTTCCTGGGCCAGTTTGGCCAACTGGACATTGGCGGCCTGGAGTTCGGCCTCGTAGCGCTCGTTCTCAATGTGCAGGGCAACGAGATGGGCCGTATTGGCCACAAAAGGTGCATAGGGATGGAAGTCATCAGGGTCGGCGAACCGGACCTCCAATTCGCCATAATGTGCCTTGGCCGTTCTCAAGGGGAAGGTCAAGATCTCCCCGGCATCCTGCCGGAAGCCCGGGGGCGCGACCGCGAGGGTCCGGGTTCCCAGATGGAATGCCAGCCCCCGGACGCCAGGCAGCGGCGCCAGTCCCTGAACGGTCATCTCAGCCAGGCGGTCAACATCCGGCGCCGCGCGCAAGCCGCTTTGCAGAAGCAGAATGCGGCCCAGAACGGAGGACTCGGGTTCCATGGCCCGCCCTTTCAAGCTTGTCCTCTGCGTTCCTTCAGCCAAGACGGGGGGGTCAGCGCGATGAGTGTCCGTGCTTTCTCCTTCCATTCCTCAAGACGCCTCCCGAAAAGGTAGCGCATGAATGCTTGTGATTTTCAAGATTCTATCCCAAACCTGTCGGGAGGCAATTCGTTTCGTGGCCAGGGTGTTCAGGCCGGTTGACCCAGGCCTTCCCCGGCTTGCCTGGAGCTCCCGGCCACCCCTTCCCCCTGGCCAGGTGCGGGAGCGGGCGGATTCCGGCCACGGCTGCAATGCCGTGGCGAACAGCCCATGATCCGCTTGAAGGCGGTGCTGAAGGCGCTATCGGATTCGTAGCCGAGCGCCAGGGCAATGCCGGAGACCGGATCGCTGGGCCATCCCGAACGATCGCAAAGATAACACGGACCATAGGCGCTATTCCGGAGCCTGAACCGGCTGCCTGCCTCCGGCACCTTCGCGCCGGAGACTCAAGTGAAGAAGACGAGGGAAGAGCAGCCGCCAGTTATTCCAGTTCACCTGGATCGGGCGTCTTCTCCGGAACTTCCGCTTCGGGCTGATCGCTGGGCATCGGGTCAAAGATGGTCGAGTAGTTGTCCTCGGCATAGACCACAAAGGCGTCCCGTTCTTCTTTCGTCACATGCCTAGTTAGCGGTTGAAGTTGCATGGTTGGGATCTCCGATCCCAATTTATGCCCGCTGCGGAAAATTGCCCGTCTCATCCACCTGCAGGAGGTCCTTTTCCCAAAATGCTGTTCAAGGATTCAGGACCTGTTGCCACCCCCGGGTGGGTCTTTGATTAAATTTTAATAGCACCCCCTGCCCGAGCGCTGCCCCCAACGAATTTTTTACCCAAAATGAACTTGATCCAAGGAGGTTCTTTGACCAGATTGAAAAGGTAGTAGTGTTATTTTCTCCACCCCCTGGAGGATGAAAATCCAATGACCCCCGCCAAACAGAGCAAGTCCGCATCCACGATCATTCCACCTCCCGGTCCTGACCCGGCGGAGAAGGGAAAGCACAAGACCTCCGGGGACAAGCACTCGGCCAAGAAGCTGGCCAAGAAGTCCGGCAAAAAGGCAGAGACCGAAACCAAGGCCGAGACCAAGAAAGCGGAGAAAGCGGAGAAAGCTGCCAAGAAGACAGAAGCCAAGGCTGACAAAAAATCCGCCAAGGCTGACAAGAAGCCCAAAGGGAAAAAGGTCGCGGCCGAAAAATCGGCCAAGGCCTCCGCTGGAAAGAAGCCCGGCAAGAAGCCCAGGATCGACGCCATCAGCCCCGAGCTCCGGCACCGCCTGATCAACGAAGAGGCTTACCGCCGGGCGGAACGGCGCGGATTCGCAGGCGGCAGTCCCGAGGGCGACTGGGCGGAAGCGGAAGTGGAAATCGACCGGCGCCTTTCCGGAGAATCAAACTAGCTCCGTTATTGCCCTGGTTGGATTGAACGACCGTGCGAGGCACCAGCTGCCGTAGCGGAGCGAGCTCCGCAACGGCAGCTGGAAAATGGAACTCGCCAGGAGCGGGAACGGGCCCGATCAGAGGTTTTTCACCACCTGCTCGCCGCCCAGTTGGCGCATCTGCCGGAGGATCCACTCCTGGCGGCCCCTCAGGTACCCGCTCGGAGCGTCGGCCCGGAACCGGCGGGGGCTGGGCAGCACCGCCGCCAGCATAGCCGCCTGCGGCGGGCTGATGGACTCGGCGGACCGGCCAAAGAACTTGCGCGAGGCCGCCTCCACGCCGTAGACACCGTCGCCGAACTCCACACTGTTCAGGTAGACCTCCAGGATCCGCCGCTTGGACCAGCAGACCTCCAGCAGCAGAGTGAAGTAGACCTCCAACCCCTTTCGCGCCCAGGATCGGGATTCCCACAGGAACAGGTTCTTGGCGGTCTGCTGGGAGACCGTGGAGGCACCGCGCTTCTTCCGGCTGTGCTCGTTGTGCGCCATGGCCTTCTCGATGGCCTGCCAATCGAACCCGTAGTGCTCCTCGAAGTTCTGGTCCTCGGCGGCGATGACCGCCACGCCCATGGAGGGCGAGATCTGCTCCAGGGGCGTCCAGCGATGCCGGGCGACATAGGGCCGGCGGGATATCCAGGCCTCCACCTGCCGCTCGGCCATGAAAGCGGTCATGGGCACCGGCAGGAACCGCAGCAGCAGCACCAGCCCGGCGCTGATCCCCAGGAAGGCGAGCACAAAGGCCCCCAGAGTGCGCACCACCCGCGACAAAAACGATCTCTTCCCCATGGACTCATTATGTCGGTCCGGCCGGGGGCGCCGCAATGAAAACCGGCCGCCGTCTCCCGTGGGAGGGCGCGCCGCAGCAATGCTAAAGTGAAGGCAACGTGACCTTCAACCCTTGCCGGTGCCCATGTTCCTGAAGCAGCTTGCTCCCCACTCCATGCCGGTCGCCCGACGATGACCGGTCAGCCCCCTGGCAAGCGAAAGGTCCATCCCTCCATGTTCCGCTCCGCGGGGCTGGTGGGCTTCCTGACCCTGCTCTCCCGCATCACCGGCATGCTCCAGTCCCGGCTGGTGGCCAACTACCTGGGCGCGGGCCTGGCGGCGGACGCCTTCATGGTGGCCTTCCGCATTCCCAACCTGCTCCGCCGCTTCACCGCGGAAGGGACCATGACCTCGGCCTTCCTGCCCACCCTCAGCGAAGTGGAGACCACCCAGGGTTTGGCGGCCGGCCAGGAGATGGTGGCCAAGTTCCTGGGCACCCTGGCGGTGTTCCTGACCCTCCTGTGCGTCCTGGCCATCCCGGCCATGGGCCTGCTCACCGGCCTGCAGATGCTGGGCCGCCTGGCCCCGGAAGTTCGATGGTGGCAGCAGTTCGGAATCCTTTGGCAGGTGCTTTCCGGGGCCCGGCCGGCGCCGGTGCAATGGCTGCTCACCACCACCCTGGCCCGGATCATGTTCCCGTACCTGATCCTGGTAAGCCTCACCGCCGGCCTTTCGGCGGTGTTGAACCTGCGGGGACGCTTCGGTCTGCCGGCCTCGGTCTCCACCTTCTGGAACCTGGCTTTCATCAGCTTCGCCTTCGCCTGTCTGCATTGGGGTCCGGCCCCCTGGCGGGAGCCTCAGCACGCCGCCGTCTGCCTGGCCGTGGCCACCCTGGTTGGGGGCGTGGTACAGCTGTTCGCGCTCTGGCCCGCCTTCCGCCAGTATGGCTTCGGTTTCGACTGGGGGCTCCACCTCCGCCACCCTGGGGTTCGCAGCGCCCTGAAGCGCATGGCCCCGGGCCTGGTGGGCACCGGAATCCACCCGATCAACGTGGTCATCTCCACCGTGCTGGCCTCCCAGCTGGCCGTGGGGGCCCAGACCATCCTCTTCAATTCCAACATGATGGGTGAGATGGTGCTGGGCATCTTCGCCGCCAGCCTGGCCACGGTGAGCCTGCCGGCCATGAGCCGGCTGGTGGCGGACGACGATATCCAAGGCTTGAGAGGCAGCCTCGCCAACGCCCTCCGGGGCACTGCGGTCCTGGTGATCCCGGGGGCGGTGGGCATGGCCGTGCTCGCCTGGCCGATCATCGCCGTCATCTTCGAGACCGGGCGCTACAGCAACGCGGCCGTGGGCTGGACCGCGCACACGGTCATGTACCAGGCGGTGGGCCTGCTGTTCATCGCCACTGGGCGGATCGTCGCCCAGTGCCTGTACGCGCTGAAGGACTATAAGCGCCCGGCCTTCGCGGCCCTGTTCGGAATGGGGATCAACGTCGTGCTCTCCATCGCGCTCATGGGCCCCCTGGGCACCGCCGGGATCGCCCTGGCCAACGGGTTGGCCAGCCTGGCCGGCCTGGCCTTTCTCACCACGTCCCTGCACCGGCGGATCGGCCAGCTGCCCTGGAAGGCGGTCCTGGGTGGCTGGGCTTCCATGGGCATCGCCGCCGGGGCCATGGGCGCCCTGGCCTGGGCCGGAATGAAGGCCCTCGACCTGGGCACCTTCCACGGCCTGGGGGGCTCCAGCCTGCGGCTGTTTCCCCTCATCGGCGCCTGCGCCCTGGTCTATGCCGCCCTGCTGTTCGCCTTCCGGGTTCCCGAAGCCAAGGCCGTCAAGGCCATGGTCCTGCGCAAACTGGGTTCCGGCTCCGGCCGCGGCTGATACAGTCTGCGGTTAAACGCCTTCTCCCACGGTCGCTCAATCTCCTTTGCCGAGCGGTGAGCCAGCATCCAGCCGTCCTCGACCTCCCTATCCGGGGGATTGCTGCAGATGCGGTTATCCGGGGTATCGAACGGAGTGAACCGAGACACCGGCCAGGCTCCTAGACCCGAGGCGGCTCGACCCCGTAGGCGGACCAGCCTTCCTTGACCGGGCCGTAGATGGAGGGGACCGGCAGGCCCGCCTGGCGCATGAGCACGGTCATCTGGCCCCGGTGGTGGGCCTGGTGGACGATGAGCACCTGGAGGCTGTGGCCCCGCCGCCAGATCTCCCCGTACATGTCGTCCTCCCGCTCCAGGTCCGCGTCGGACCAGGTCTCGAGCCCCTTCAGGAGGGCATCGGAGGCGGCCGTGTAGGCCTGGATCATGTCCTGCATTCCGGCCGGGGGCGGTCCGATGAATCCCCCCTTGACCATTTCCGCCCCGGGGATGGTCAACCCCATGTGGGTGGGCATTTCGATGGCGGATTCCACCAGATGCCAAGCCAGCCGCCGGAGATCCCGGTGGGTCTCGGCGATCACGGTGTCCATGGCGGAATCCGGGATGGTGTCCATCACGGCTACAGTGTGCTGGGCCTCTTCCGTCCAGGCTTTCCTGAAATCGTCCAATCGCCGGAACATGCGGCCTCCCTTGTGTGCAGTATAGATTGGCATAATTTCCCCGGCGGCACAGCAGGGCCGGGGGGGAGATGGACGCGCGCCGCGGTCAGACCGGAGCTCCGATGGCCTTGCCCACGGCGGCCAGAAGGGTTTCCGCCGTCACCGGCTTGTGCAGGATGGCCACCACCTGGAATTTCATCAGGGTGGCCGCCACGTCCTCGTCCCGGTTGGCGGTCAGGACGATGACCGGCAGCCCCGGCTTGGTTTTCATGACCATCCGCGCCACCGTTGCCCCGCTGCACCCGGGCATCTGGTAGTCGGTGAGCACCAGGTCGGGGGCGGACGCCAGGATGTATTCGCCGATCTCCATGGCCGAAGGCGGCATCCACTCCTCGACGGTGTAATGTCCCCTCAGCACCCTTTGAAGGTACAGACACATCACCCGACTGTCGTCGATCACCAACACCTTCGCCATATTTATTCATTTTCAGGCCCGGCCGGGGCCCCGTCAATGAAGGCTTTGCCGAGCCACTGGCCATTGGGTTGTAGGCTCCATCGGCTAGCCGGACCGAGCCACCGGAGTATCATGGGAGATCCACTGGAGCCTCCATGTCTGTTCCCATGCTTGAACTCGCACCCCAGAACGCCTCGGTGAAGGAACGCATCCTGCTAGAGCTCGACCGCATCATCGACCACTCGAGCTTCATCCTGGGCGAGAACGTGAAGGGCCTGGAGGCGGATCTGGCGGCCTATTCCGGAACCCGGTTCGCGGTGGGAATGTCCAGCGGCACCGATGCGCTCCTGGTGGCGCTCATGGCCCTGGGCATCCGGCAGGGAGATGAAGTAATCATCCCTAGCTTCACCTTCTTCGCCACCGCCGGCGTGGTCGCCCGCCTGGGCGCGACGCCGGTGTTCATCGATCTGGACCCCGCGACCTTCAACGCCACCGGCCAGCTGGTGGAAGCCGCCATCACCTCCCGGACCAAGGCCATCATGCCGGTGCACCTGTTCGGCCAGCTGGCCGAAATGCCGGCGATCATGGCCGTGGCCGGCAAGCACGGCATCCCGGTCATCGAGGACGCCTGCCAGTCCCTGGGCGCCAAGGGCTGGGGCCGATCCGCAGGCCAGTTCGGCGACATGACCGGCTGCAGCTTCTACCCCACCAAGAACCTGGGCGCCTTCGGCGACGCCGGCATGACCCTGGTGCGGGACGACGAAGCCCTGGCGGCAAGGGTCCGGCGGATGCGGGTGCACGGCATGGAACCGGTCTATGTGCACCACGAGGTCGGCATGAACGGCCGGATGGACGAGTTCCAGGCGCTGGTGCTCCGGGCCAAGCTGCCCATGCTCGAAGGCTGGCATGCGGGCCGTCGCCGCCACGCCCAGTGCTACATCGACCGGCTCAAGGGCATCTCCCCCGAGCAGATGGAACTGCCCCTGGAACGGGTGCCCGAAGGCCGCCACATCTACAACCAGTTCACCATACGGGTCAAGGGCGGCCGGCGCGACGCCCTCCAGGCGCACCTGAAGGCCCTGGGCATCGGCTGCGCCGTCTACTACCCGATCTGCCTCCACGAGCAGCCCTGCTTCAAGGATCTCGGCTACAAAAGGGGCAGCCTGCCCCAGTCCGAGCTGGCCGCCCAGGAAGTCCTGAGCCTCCCGGTCTATCCGGAAATGACCGAGGCCATGCGGGAGGAAGTGGCCCAGGGACTGCTCGGTTTCTTCGGCAAGTAGGAGCAAGCAGCCCATGGCGAACGGACGCCCGGAAGGGCCCCGTTCCCCATGTTTCTGCCGATCAGCTGTCCAGTTCTTCCTTCAGGCCCGCCTGGCCCATCTCCACCAGCCGGTCGCTGGCCCGGGCCGCCCAGGGGCTCGAAGGGTAGCTTTCCACCAGCTTCTGGTAGTAGCTCCTGGCTTCCGCCTGGTTCCGGGTGGCCTCGTCCTGGACGTATTGCCTGTATTCAGCCTGATAGCGGGCTGATTCGTCGAAGGTCAGCTTGGCCATCTCCTCCTTCTCCACCTTGGCCAGAAACGACTTCTGGAATGCCTTCTTCTGGTCCAACTGGACTTCCTTCTTGCGCAACGCCTCCGCCAGAAAGAAATAGGCCCGTTCACGGTCGACATAATCCGGGTAGGTCTCCAGCAGGGTCTTGAACCGGGTCTCGGCAGGGCCGTAGAAGGACATGTTCACGTAGTAGATCCCGATCATCAGGTCGGACTCCGCCAACCGGCGCCAGCACTGGGTGATCTTGGCCTTGGAATCGACCGCGTAGACCGAGCCCGGGGCCTCCCTCAGCAGGGCCTGGAACGACTCCATGGCTTTCTTTGTCTCCGACTGGTCCCGCTCGGCGTTCTCGATGGAGGCGTAATGGCAGAGCCCGATCCGGAACAGCACGTAGTCCCGCCGGTCGGACCGGGGGAAATAGTTCAGGAAGCTCTTGTATTCCACCAGCGCTTCGGGATAGGAAGGCCTCTGGGCGTAAAAGAAGCTGTCGGCGATGAGGAGCTTGGCCACCGGGAATTCCGGGGACGAGGGCAGGCGCTCCTCGATGCTCCGGAACATCCTCCGCCCTTCCTCCCACTTTCCGTTCTGGAGATAGACCGTGCCCTTGGCCAGCAGGGCCGCGGCGCCCTCATTGCGGAAGGGGTCCACCTCGGCCCGGGGTGCCCGGTTGCAGGCCATGACGCCGCCCAGGAGCAGCAGGGCCGGCAGGACGATGGGGAGGGTGCTTCGATTCATCATGAATATTCCTTGGCTTGTTCAAAAGGTGCGGACGGATGGGCCGGAGTTGACGCCCCCAGGGGGAAAAGGCGGTCCAGCCACCCGGCGGCGAGGCGCTCGGCTTCGGACCGGCCCAGGTCATGGAAGATTTCATGGAAAAAGCCTTCCAGGCGGTGGCGTTCCAGCAGGCCGGGCCGGATGGCGGCCCACATCTGCTCGGCGCCATCAGGATCGGTGACGGTATCCCGGTCGCCCTCCAGGACCAGGATCGGCCGGTCCAGTTCCGCTCCGAGCCCCAGGATTTCCCGCCTGCCCTCGGCCATCGCCGCCACAAAGCCCGCGGAAATGAAGTGGTGGCAGAGGGGATCCTCCTGGTAGCGGCGGACCATGGCCGGATCGGAACAAACCTGGGACTTGTCTCCGGGCAGGTTCAGGGGATGGTGGCGGGCGGTCCAGTAGAACACCATCTGCAGCAGCTTCAACGGAGTGGGCAGTTCCCTCAGTTTGAGCGCCGGGCTGGAAAGGATCAGGGCATCGAGGGTGTCCGGGTGCCAAAGCAGGGTCAGGATCGCCACCAGGCCGCCAAAACTGTGTCCCAGCAGGATCTGGGGAAACGCCGGCCGGGCCTGGACGCCCGCTTCCGGCAGGAACGGCCCGCCGAGGCGGCCAGCATCGTACAGCTGCTCCTGGCGGAGGAAGAGGGCCAGATCCTCCACCGGCGCCTTGATTCTGTCGGCATCCCCCCGGATCCCGCCGCTGCGGCCGAAGCCGTGCTGGTCCAGGGCCGATACCGCCCACCCCTGCCGGTTCAACCACAGGGCGGTGTGCCGGTAGCGCTCCCCGTGCTCCCCGTAGCCATGGGCGATGACCACCCGGCCCCTCGGGCTGGGATGCTCCCAGCGGGCGAAACCCAGGGCGGTCGACCCGCTGCCGGTCATGAACCCGCGCAAGGTGGGCTCCAGATCCTCGATGGGTGCGCCTGACGGTTCGGCCATGTATCGAGGATACCTTGGGATGGCCGTTCTTTCCTGAACGTGTTTTCGGCAAGGCGCGGCAGCCGCGCTAAAGTGGAAGGTCGGCCCCAAGCGCAAGGCCGCTAATGATGGATGGGACATGGACTTTGAGAGCCTGGTACGGGCCAAGAATGAACTGGTGCCAAGGGTGGCGCAACTCTGCAGCCATCTGGATGCCGACCGCAAGCTACTTGAATTGGAACAGATAGAAGAGCAGACCGCCGCGTCCGGGTTCTGGGATTCGCCCGAGGCGGCCAAGCCGATCCTCAAGAAGCGTGGCGCCCTCACCGACGAGATCGCCTTGTCCAGGCGCCTGTCCGGAGAGCTGGACGACCTGGAGACCGCCCTGGAGCTGTCCCGGGACGACCCGGAGATGCTGCTGGAGGCTGTGGCTCTGGAAGCCCAGCTGGTCAAGGATATTGAAGATTCCGAATTGCGGATGATGCTATCCGGCGAACTGGACCCCAACAACGCCATCGTCGCCATCGCTCCGGGCGCCGGCGGCACCGAAAGCTGCGACTGGGCGGCCATGCTCCTGCGCATGTACCTGCGCTATTGCGAAACCAAGGGCTGGAAGACGGAGATGCTGGACTACCAGGACGGGGACGAGGCCGGAATCAAGGGCGCCACCTTCAAGGTCCTGGCACCCTACGCCTACGGCTACCTGCGGGCGGAGGCCGGAGTCCACCGCCTGGTGCGGATCTCGCCATTCGATTCGGCCAAGCGCCGGCACACCAGCTTCGCCGCGGTCTACGTCAGCCCGGAACTGGACGAGACGGTGATCATGGACATCCCGGACAAGGATCTCAGGATCGACGTGTTCCGGGCCAGCGGCGCCGGCGGCCAGCACGTGAACCGCACCGAGAGCGCCGTGCGCTTCACCCACCTCCCCACCGGCATCGTGGTCAGCTGCCAGAACGAGCGCAGCCAGATCCAGAACCGAGCCTCGGCCCTGAGCGTGCTCAAGGGCAGGCTGTTCGAACTGGACCGGCGCAAGCTGGAGGAGCGGGTGGCCCAGGCCTCCGGCGAAAAGTCCGACGTGGCCTGGGGCTCCCAGATCCGGAGCTATGTGCTGGCGCCCTATCAACTGGTCAAGGACCACCGGACCAACGCCGAAACCAGCCAGACCCAGAAGGTGCTGGACGGGGACCTGGATGTTTTCATCCGCACCCAGCTTCTGGCCAAAAGCCTGAAACCCAAGAGCTGATCCGGAGCGATGCTCCTGGTTGCCGGACCTGATCCACGGGGTCTGAACGCCGGAAGCAGAGCACCCCACGCTCAACGTTCGGCCCCCGAGCGGAAGGGATAGGGCAACCCGCTCGCTGCAAGCTGCGAGCGGTACTAATCGGTCGGTGCCTCGGGCCGGGCCCCGAAAGGGGTCGGCGCGAGGGATTGGAGCGGGGCTTCGCAGCGGAAGCGGAGGGAGGGGCGGCAAGACAGGGCGTGAACAGTCCATTCAAGACCCGGCGGTCAATAGTCTCTTTCCGTTGAAAACAAAGGCATACCTATCCAGACCCAACACGCGATGAAATGATTTATTTTATTTAAATAAAATTCGTGCATTTCAAAATCAAAGGCTTAAAATTGATTTTGCTTTTAAAAAGCATGACTCAATAGGCGCTTTTTGATGTCACCGAAATTTTTAATCTAGAAATTTTAATACGATTTTTAATCCGTAGAAGGTGGGCACCCTGTGCCTTCTTAAGACATTTAATTATGATTTGATTGATTTTTTTAAATAATTAGTTCCTATAAACTAACAAGGAGAACCCATGCTTTCCGCCAAATGGTTAATCCCCATCGTTTGCGCCAGTAGCGCCATGCTGGCCCAGACCGCCAACGATCTCAACGGTCTGGTTTCCGCGGCCGCCAATTACGTTTCCAGCGGCATGTCGGGATCCCATGACCCCCAGACCCTGGCCCTGAGCAAGATTTCCGGAAATTCCGGCAGCGTGTTCCCGGATGTGCTCATGACCAAGGCCACCGACGTGCAGCATTGGACCTTCCTCTACCGGATCAACACCGGCCATCCCAAGGACGAGGCCAGCCTTCAGGGCCCCGCCCCCCAGACCCACACGGCGGTGATGGCCGAATGCACCCAGGGCATCTTCAACAACTTCCGCTATTCCGGAACCCCGGTCACCGGGGTCAAGTCGCTGCAGTTCACCTGGGTCGCGGTCTCCCTGGACAATGCCATCCTCAACCTGAACGCCAACGGCTATGTCCGCGGCTTCTCCACCGTGGACCTCATGCGGCCCGACATCACCGGCTTTCCCGATGAATATGTCTACGTGTTCAATTGCCCGTGGGAACGCCGGGAATGCGCGGTCTCCTGCCAGACCGGAGCCCTCGTCTGGACCTATGGCTATTGATTGAACCCATTCCCTGAGCCCCGCCATCCCCTTTTCCCGGCGATTTCACCACGTGAGCGTCCGAGCGGAGGGGATGGTTTCAGGTAGATTCATTTCCAAAAGGTCCTTGATGCACTCCTTGTTGCGGTACCTGGCCATCCTCTGGGCCGCCACCGGCCTCATGGCCCAGACCGTGAGCGACCTTAATTCCCTGGTGCTCCAGGGGGACCGTTATGCCGCCCACGCAATGGCGGACCGAAAGCCGAGGCGCAGCCTGAGCCTGTTCCGGATCATCGGTGCCGGGGCCCGCCCGCACCCGTGCCTCATGGAGAAGAGCACCGACCTCCAGGAATGGACCCTGATCTACCAGATCGATCCGGACAACGGTCCGGCCCCAGGCCCGGTGGATGACGGCCAGCAGTCCGTGGCCCTCCATTGCTGCCGGGGTTTCTTCCAGGACATGGTGTGGTCCCCGTTGCCGGTCTTTGATTGCCGTTCCCTTGAGTGCATCTGGATCACCCTCACCCTGGACGGCGCCATCTCCCAGCTGAACCAAGGGGGCCACACCCGGGGATTCTCCACCCTGACCATCATCCGGCCGTTGCATCCCCACTACCCCGATGAATGCACCTTCATCTTCAAATGCGATCCCGAACGGCTCTACGTGGGCATTTCCGCCCAGACCGGCCAGGAATTGTGGACAGAACCGTTTTTGTCCGAAGCGGAGTAGGATGTCCGCATGTTCTCCCCCTTCAGCCCGGGCGCTGGTCCTGCTCTCCGCTCCGACGGTCATGGCCGCCCCGGCCCGGGCGGCCCCCTGGGCCGCATGGAAGACCATCGTCACCGCACACTACCGGATCCACTACCCCAACGAGTGGCCAGCCTCCCCAGCCTGAACCATCCGCCGCCCTTGGAACAGGTGGGCCTGCATCGCCCTTTGGATGGCCAGATGAAGGACCGGACGGTGGGAACCGTGACCGTGAGCTTCCGGCCGTGAACGGGTGTATTGACAGTTTTCAGGAAATATTTATATTTACTGAAGCTTCACCCCCGTTTCTCCCGTCCAAGAGGAAAGCGATCATGAAAAGCCATGTCCATAGCCCCGCGCTGGTTCTCCTTGGCTTGGCCAGCCTGACCCTGATGGCGGCCAGCGACCCCAGGACCATCCACTGCGCCCAGTCCACCACCGTGACCCTCCAGGCCGCCGAAGGCACCATCGACATCAAGAACCTCCTGGCCAGCGGAACCCTGAAGACGCTGTACCGCCAGGACGATCACTACGACCTGGAAGGGGGCAAGGATTACAGCTTCTTCTTCAACGAATCCCGCAACGGCCTGTTCCGTTTCGAGCTGCAATTCAGCCCCAAGACCCAGGGCCCCGCCTGGTCCTGCCGAGTGCAGACCACCGCGGACGCTCCCTTCATCAGGGTGGACCACCAAGCCTGGTCCGCCTCCGGGGCGGCCGGCCAGGTCAACGTCAACACCGAAAAGGGGAAAGCGTTTATAACAATTCTGGATCCGAATCCAGGGGAAAAAGCCCCCGCCCAGAACCAGCCCATGGCCTCTCGGACCGGAAGCGACCAACCCGGAGCAACCGGCTGAGGGGCCAGCTCCGCCTGGAATCAACCGGATTGGGCGGCTACCAGATGGCCGGTCGCTCCAATTCCGGCCGTTTCATGGGATCCCCGTCCTTCACCTCAAAA
>Ga0302193_10002442_pt1 | contig 15369 bp, 15 predicted proteins | sample II_Bog_E3_3_FD_200228 | JGI IMG/M metagenome (GOLD analysis project Ga0302193, IMG submission 200228) | Peat permafrost microbial communities from Stordalen Mire near Abisko, Sweden - II_Bog_E3_3 | ecosystem: Environmental > Terrestrial > Soil > Wetlands > Peat | place: Sweden: Abisko...
AATAGTCCCGGCCCATTTGGACCCCAGCATAATCCGAAAGGATCGACCCAGTTGATCGGGTCGCCGCCAACGTACCCGTATAGATTGATCCCGGCATATTCTCCCAGTGGGTCCCTGGATAGCCATCGTCCGCTTAGATCAAAACCAAATGCCAATCGAGACCTACCTCTACGCAAACTGCACGGAGGCAATCGAGGTTCCATGTAGTAATTGAAGATGGATCGGAGAGCGCTGACTCAACGGAATAACCGATCTTCTTCTCAAAGTCATCTATTCGCAACCGCCTTTCGGTAATGTGACTTTTTATCTTTCCAATCAAATCAGCGTACGAGAGACGCTCGCTTCCCCCATCAATTGATCCGAATATGCAGATTGGGTCAATACCAAGGGCCTTGGAGAGTTTGCCAAGCTCTCCCAAGGAAATTGCAGCGGTCAAGTCTCCGTCGCAATTCTCGAGGTCGCTGTATCTTTGAATTGAGAGACCAGCCTGCCGTGCGAGTGCATCAGGCCCCAGGCCTGAGGCTTCGCGCATCCTACTTAAGTGAATGCGGTATGGGATACCCTGCAGATCCGAAGTCCCGTTCGATTGGTCGCTGTCAGTCATTCCATTTAGCTACAAGGGCCTCCACCTGTACTACTGATTGTACTTTGTGGTTGTGTAGGAGCAAAAAGGATAAACGGAGGTATCACGATCTCCATGTTCGGGAGATCAAAAAGGAATTTCAATAATGGTGATGGCCCTGAATCTGGCCAAGGGTTCTTGTCAGATTGGTTCCGATACGGCGACCTTTTCTGGTTTGGCCATGGTTTCAAACTATTCTCGGGATATCTTCCGCCTGAGCTCTTGTCGTAATGCGGCCAGTGGTAATCGTCTTCTTCGTGCGGATAGTACTTCATACCGCTATTCGGATCTTCTGAGTATGGGCCGCGAGGATCAGTTCCGGTTTTCCAATTCGGATTCCACCCAGGAGGCTTTTGACTGGGATTCGATAGATAGGAAGGATTGCATGCTAAACCTAACGGATCGATTCCATTAACCGGATCATCCAGAACGTAGCCATAGAGATTGATCCCCGCGTATTCGCCAAGCGGATCCCTCGATAGCCATTTACCCCGACCCGACGCGGTTTCGTAGCCACGGGCCGAGCAACCTGGCGCGAGATGAGCGACTTGCGAGCGGCGCACTCGATGCCGACCCGGTGGGCGGCAGCAAAAAACCCCGACGCGAGTTTTGAGGGGGGAGGTCGCCCCTTGCGACGGAAGCCGACGCCCCGAAGCGGCTAAAGAAGGAGCGTAATCGGGTGCGGCAGGCACCCTTTCATACTGCGGGTATCCCGCAGTAAAGGAAGCCGGATCTGGCCGGCTTCAGCGGTGCGCCAGCGCGCGGCGCGACGGCTTGGCCGCAAAAAACGCCTCGGTCGTGCGCTGCAAAAGCGCCTGTTGCTGCTCGAAGCTCAGGCCGCGCAACTTGCGTCCGGTCTGGATGCGCCAGCGGCGCGACTCTGCCACCGCGTCAAAGGTCTTTTTCTTGGTCGTCGCCATGGATGAGGAAGGTTGGCGCTACGATGCGCAAAGACGGGTAGCCTTGCAAGAGATTCACCGCGTTGAAGCCGGATTCCCGGCGCACATTGGCCAGGTGCTTAAAGTTCCAGCTCACGAGGTATCCGATTCGGGCCACCGTGCAGATGGCGACATGTCGCGCGTCGTCGTCATAGTCGGGCGGCACGACCTTTTGCGTGAGATAGGCCTGCGCCAACTCCTCGACCTCGGCCGTGCGCTCCAGCACGTCCCCGGGCTCAAAGGTCGTGCGCATCAGGTCCCTCACCCGCTCCGGCGCACCCGCGATCTCCTGGAAGACCAGTTGCGAGGTGCTGAAGCGGAAGCGGCCCGCCTCGCGCAGCCGCCACAGGGCGCGGGTGTCGGCCATAAATTCGGGATCAAAATAGCCGCCGATGACCGACGTATCGAGGTAGAGCGACAGGGCGTGCATTCCAGCAGTCATGCCGAAGCCTCCGGCACGGGTCGAGCTTCCAGGAGTTTTCCGGACGGGTGGCAGCGGGCGTGGACCTCCAGGAGTTGACGGATGGTGACCTCGGTATAGATGGCCGTCGTCTCAAGTTTCTCGTGGCCGAGGAGCTGCTGGATGAAGCGGATGTCGGCCCCGCCCTCCAGCATGTGCGTCGCGCAGGTGTGGCGCAGCAGATGGCAGGAACCGCGCTTTTCGAGCCCAGCGCGGGCCATCCACTCCGAGACCATGCGGGAGAAGACATCCGGGTTAAACGGCCCGCCGTAGCCCGTCAAAAAGAGCGCTGGCGTGCGCGTGTCGATAAGGAGGCGCCCCCGCACCTGGCGCACGTAGCGCTCCACCCACAGAGCTGCGCGCGGCCCGAGCGGGACGACACGGTCCTTGTTGCCCTTGCCCTGGCGCACCGTGACCGTGCCGCGTTCGGTGTTCACATCGGGACATTCGAGGCGGCACAGTTCGGAGCGCCGCAGGCCCGTGGCGTAGAGGACCTCCAGCATCGCGCGGTCCCGCAGGCCCAGCGGATCGGCGACGTCGGGCACGGCGAAGAGCCGCGCGACCTCCCCCGGCGTAAGAGCCGCCACCGGCAGGCGCTTTTCCGTCCGGGGCAGTTCCAGCTCGGAAGCCGGGTTGTGCAAAATCACGTTCTGGCGCGTCAGCCACCGGAACCAGTCCCGAAGCATCCCGATCCGCTCCCTCTGCGTGGACCAGGCGAGCCGCCTGCCGGTCGCCGGCTCGTGGCGCGCGAGGAAGCGCTGATACGTCTCCAGGATCGGCCGCGTGACCTCGCAGGCGCGCGTCACGTCTCGCGCCTCCGCCCACAGCATGAAGCTTTTTAGCCCAAAGAGGCGGCCGGTCAGCGTCTCCTCGGCGTAGTTGCGGGTGCGCAAGTGTTCGAGCCAGTCCTCAGCGCAGATGGCAAGGGCGTCGGGAGCGTGGCGCAGGAACGAGAAGGAGCGCTTGTCCTGGCCGCCGCGCGCACCAAGCGTGCGCTCCCTAAGCCACGCCACCGCCGCAAAGCCCCGTCTGCCGGCCATGCCTACGACGCGCGCATTTCGCGCGGCCTCCAGATGTGCGTTCCCGCCACCCCGTCACCCCCGGGACAAGTGGCGCTCGTTTCGCGGGTTAAGGGTGGCAGCGGCGTTTTGCCACCCCCCGCCACCCCCCCGTTTTGGCCCGCCACCCCCGGCTCAAAACCCGCCACCCTGCCGCCGTAGGCATGGAGTTTCCCGAGTTCGGCCACGTCAATGAGCCCGATGTGGAGCGCCTCCTCCGGCGCGTCGGCGTCCATCATGAGCTCGTAAACGAACGAGCTGCCGAGCCGGCCGTGACGCAGTTCGAGGTATTCGAGTTCGAGGAGGCGCTCGAGGTGGGTCCTCACCTGCGTGAGGCTCCAGCCGCACGCCTCGCGCAGTTCGCGGCGGCTAAAGGTGGCGGCGGATTTGGCGCCGATGGCCGCGCCCCGGCTGCGCACGAGCGTGCGGATGTGCCCCAGGAGCGCCCTGGTCTGCGGCGGCAGCTCGTCGAGCGAGCGGCCCAGGACCTCGGGCGCCAGTTCGTTCGCGAGCGCGATGTCATCGAGAGTGGCCTCGACGTATTCCAGGGTGCGGCCCGCCACTTCGTGACGGCCGCGCGGCCTCTGGTGCTGGTGCAGAAGAGCAACCGCGTCGATGAGGGTCAGGTATTTTTCGTGGTCGCGCCGGTTCCTCGTGCGCGCGGAAGGGAACGTCAGCGCAGGCGCAAACGGGTTCAGCACCTCGACTTTCCCAAGGAGGCGCTGCGCGTTCTTTAGGACCCGCAGTAGCTCCGCGCGCTCTGTTTTCGCAACGAGGCCCGCAAGGGTTCGGCGCTCGCGTTGCAGCGTATGGATGCGCGCCGTCTGCTCTGGTGACTCATCGACGGCGAGCGTCAGGCAGCGGTTCTGCAACTCCTCATCGAGATCAATGGCCGTCGTCGTCAAGATAATCATGACCGGCCCCTCGACGTGGTATTCCTGGGTCTCCATGCGCCCCGTCGTCGGGTCCTTGCCCGTCGAGGCGATGGTCAGCTCGCCCTCGGACTGGAGGAGTTTGAGCGCATAGCCCGCCTTCTCCGCTCCGGCCTCCTCCACGATGGCGAGGATCTTGTGCTTCAGGTTCGTTTCGCCGAGGTAGTACAGGCTCTGGCCCGTCATCGCCGAGTATTTGACACGGGTCTCTTCCGGGAAGAACGCGAGGACGGCGTCCATGAGCGTCGTCTTGCCCGCCGCGCTCGCCGACTGGACGATGATCGCCAACGGCCGCTCCAGGAGACGCGAGACGCCCGCCAGGTACGCGAGGAGCGTGTTTTTTTCCTCGCCGATAATCCCGGCGTTTCGGAAGGCCACGCGCAGACGCTCAATCAGGTCCGGAGCTTGCAGCCAGACAAGCGCCTCCGCGCGCTCAGCCTCCGAGAGCATGACGACGGGCCGGGCCTCCTCGGCGGGCCGCGCCAGTTCGCCTAAAGCCTGCTCCACCGCAAGGAGGAGCCGGCCCACGTCGCGCTTCAGCAGGTCCGCGTGGAGCCCCGTTTCCTCGGCCGCCCGCTCGATGAAGCGGCGGCGCTCGCCGTCCTTCGCCAGGTCGAGACTGTCCAGGTGGAACCGCTCGCCGACCTTTAGGCGCAGCGTGATCTTGAGGGCGTCGCTCCCGAGCGTCTTTTCCAGGCCGCCGACCCGGTACTCGCGGCCGTCGATGACGAGCAATTCATGTTCACCGCTGCGCACGAGCGAGAGCGCGGCCGGCGGATTCCCGACCGGCGTAGGGGACACCGCCGCCGGCTTTTCTTCTTTAGCGGCCTTCGGCGGTACGGCCGCCCCTGTCACCGGCTCCGTTTTCCCCTCGAACGCGGGCACGTGTTCAGCGGCTAATTCAGCAGCTTTAGCAGCTAAAGAAGAAGGCGCGCGCGTGAGCGCATCCGAAGACGCAGCAAGAGCGACGCTGCGCAAAGGAGATGCCGCAGGCATCTCGGGTGCAGGGGCTTTGCCCCTGCCCTTGCCCATCCATGCAGCGGCGTTGAGGAGGACGGCGAGGGATTTCTCGGGAGGAGTGACGGCCAGGGCGTAGCTGTTCGCATCATGGCCGTGGGGGAAGAGGACCCGGCGGCATTCGATGCCGCGCGCCATGAGCTGCGCGGCCACGGCCTCCGCACCGTCCTCCCCAGCCTTGTCGCGGTCGAAGGCTATGAAGACGCGGGCCACCTTCGCCGCGAGGAGAGCGTCCAGGAGTTCCTCGGGCAGCGCTTTCGCGCTGTAGCCCGTCGTCACGTTGCGCAGGCCCGCGCACCAGAACGTCAGGGCGTCGATGATGCCCTCGGTCACGATCACCTCGGGCGAGCGCAAGCTCGCCGGATTCCAAATACCCCGCTGCAGCCCCGGCAGAAACAGGTGCCGGTCGTGCTTGCCACGGTCGTCGATGGCGCGGCCGTAAACCGTGCCGACCTCGCCAGACTCGGCGACAACCGGGAAGACGATCCGCCCTCGCAGATGCTCGTGCCCGGTGTCGCGCAGAAGACCAAGCCGCTGCAAGCGCTCGCGTGAGACTGCGCCTTCCTTGCGGTTAGCCTGCGGCAGGCGAAGCCCGAGCGTGCGATCGACGAAGCCGATCCTAAACGCCGCGATCGCCTCCTCGTCCGCGATGCCGCGTTTTTTCAGATACGCGAGCGCAGGAGGATTTTCCTTTAGCCGGGCATGATAGTAGTCGAGCACCTGGCTCAGCGCCGCCTGGTCGTCGGCGTCGGCCGAGAGCGGCGACGCGAGGCGCGGCACCGTGGTCTTCTTGACCGGCTGGCAGGTCGGGGCGCCAGCAAAGGCGGCGGCTCCGCCGCCCTTTAGCAGCTCGAAGGCGTGGCGGAACGAGACCCCGTCGAAGCGCTGCACGAACTGGATCACGTTGCCCGTCGCGCCGCACGACATGCACCGCCATAAACCCTTGCCCGGACTGACCCTCATGCTCGGGTCGTGGTCCACGTGGAAGGGGCACAGGCCCACAAGGTCGTGGCCGGAAGGCTTCAATTCGACGCCCCGCGCACGGATGACAGCCGCAAGGTCGGTCCCCCGCTTGATGCGCTCGATCTCGTCGTCAGGGATCATCGGCATCTCGTGGCCTTTCGGTTTGGGAGGGTGGTCAAGTTGGAAGTTGAAAAAGAAACTACGTTCCGTATCCCTACGTTTCGTAAGACATGCAAGACCAAAAACACGTCGCCAGAGAACTCGGGTGTATAGTCGCCCCCGCAACCTCCGGTTTCATCGTGAGCATCAACCAACTTCCCCAACGCGTCACCGCCCTGCGGCAGGCCAAGAGCCTTACCCAGGCAACCATGGCCGAGCGACTCGGCATCACCGAAGGCCGTTACGGCCATTACGAGCGCGGCTTTCGCCGGTTTCCCGTCAGTCTGCTGCCCAAGCTCGTCGAGGTATTGGAGTGCTCGGAAGCTGAGTTGCTCGGCGCACCGCAGCCAAAGGTGAAACGCGGCCCACCATCGGACTGGGAAAAACGCATCTCCGCCATCAAGGGGCTGCCCGGCGACAAGCAGCGCGAGATCAGGAACGTCGTCGACGCCCTGCTCGCCAAGAGCGCCTGAGCGCGCCCCTGGCCGATGGACAGGCCGCCGCTCCCGCGTCCAATGCAGCGTTATGTCAAGTAGGCTCGGGGCTGGCTCTCGCCATCCCGCCACCTCGTCGATCGCAGGCTCCCTCCTCGTGGACACCTACTTGGGGACATAACGTGCCATTGGACGCTCCCAGCGGCTTCGGCGCCGCGGCGGTGGGCCCCCCACCGCCTTTCGGCCGCCTCGCCCTCCGGGCGGCATGAGTCCCATTCGAGCCCGTCGGAGCTCGTCGGAAGATTTTGGGCGGTCTTGAGCGACCGCGTGAGCGGGAAGCTCCCATGAAGCTCCATTCACCTCCATTAAGCTCCAGCGAAGCTCCCATAAAATGGAGCTTCCGGTGCTCGCAAATCCTAAGCGCCCTGCGCTTGGAGGTATTGCGTCTCGCACAGAGAGACCGTCCAAAAACAAGGCCGAGCGCAGCGAGGCAAAAACGCCACCGAGGGTCTCCTAAACTCTTTGGCCACGACCATTGTAAACAAATCTCGTGGTTCCGCTCGACTGGGCGCATGCACCGCCGCCCGACAACATCTCAAGCACCGTGAAACGCATATCCTGTCATCGGAAGGCCAAGCGCCGTCGCTAACACGGCAAGTAACGCCAGTAATCCAGCGCAAATTGCAAAAACCTTTATCCATTGATCACGCTGCTCCGATTGAGAGCGACTATGATAATACATTCCCATGCAAAAACTGATGAGTGCTCCCACGCCCATTAGAAAATCAGCAATGCATATTAAGGCTCTCATATCGACGTGCGCAGTTCGATGGGTTTCATTTCGCGATGAGAATTAACGACATGAGCCACCGCCGCCGCCCGAGCTTCCTGAGGAACCGCCCAGTATCCCAGAACTCGATACTTGTCCACCGTTGCCCACATTAACCGTCACGATATTCGCAGCGGGCTGAATATCTACTTTGCCTTCGCCACCTGCTCCAATTCCTCCAAAAAAAGTAACATTATTAGGTAAAGGCAGATTGATAGTACCTCCCAAATAACTGAAATGATGCACATCAAAGCCGATGGATATTCCGCCAGCCAAACCGGCCCCTCCTACGCCGCCTATAGTGAAATCTGATCTGTCTGCTCCTATGACTCCCTTTATGCCAGCGTAAGCAGCACCACCAAGCCCTAATCCACCATCGACCGCCAATGACCCTCCGTTAAGATTTCTAGCCACCTCGCCATTTGCTGCAAGCCCGAGGCCGTAACCGCCGCCGCCCACTATACTTATATTGCTCAAAAGAGCTTGGCCAACTCCATCAAATAGTCCCGGCCCATTTGGACCCCAGCATAATCCGAAAGGATCGACCCAGTTGATCGGGTCGCCGCCAACGTACCCGTATAGATTGATCCCGGCATATTCTCCCAGTGGGTCCCTGGATAGCCATTTACCCCGACCCGACGCGGTTTCGTAGCCACGGGCCGAGCAACCTGGCGCGAGATGAGCGACTTGCGAGCGGCGCACTCGATGCCGACCCGGTGGGCGGCAGCAAAAAACCCCGACGCGAGTTTTTTTGGGTCGCCCTTTGCGGCGGACGCCGGCGCCCCGGAGCGGCTAAAGTAGGGGCGTGATCGGGTGCGGCGGGCACACGTAAATCCTGTCCGCTTTCCGGCTCCAACGGAAGGCCGTATTTGGCTCTGTTAGAGCGACGCTAGCAGGTCCTCGCGACTGACGCCCTTGGCAGCGGCCACGGAGCGCAGGATGGCGTTTAGCGTGCCAAGGCGCAGAGGCTTGTGGTCGGGGATCGAGAGGCGGTGATGCCCTGGCGCTTCGGTCTGGAGGATGATGTGGCTGCCCACCTGGTTCACCTGCTTGTAATCCCAGCGCCGGCAGAGCACGGCCGCCAGGTCGCGGCCGTAAAGGTCTCGCGGGATCTTCACGCGAGCATTTCGTCGCGCACCAGATGCAGCCGCACCCGTTTGGGCGCGGGCCGGTCGAAGTAAAATGCCGTCACCGCCTCGCGCACATGGGCGCGCAGCTCCGTCCACGTGTCGGCCTGCGTGAAGATGCTTTCGCCTAAAGCCTCGGCAACGAAGCCCCCGTCGCCCTCCTGCGTGACCTCAAAAACAAGTTCGTCCATGGACATCAAGCTAGGGCACGGAGAGGTTCGCCGCAAGCGCGGTGTCCGGCCGGCCGGCAGGGTGGCAGCGCGCGTGGACTTCGAGGAGCTGGCGGATCGTGACCTCGGTGTAAATGGCCGTCGTTTCCAGCTTTTCGTGCCCGAGGAGTTGCTGGATGTAGCGGATGTCGGCCCCACCCTCCAGCATGTGCGTGGCGCAGCTGTGCCGGAGCAAGTGGCATGAGCCCTTGCTCCCCAACCCGGCCGCCCTGATCCAGGAGGACACCATGCGGGAGACGACATCCGGGTTAAACGCTTCGCCGTAGCCGGTGAGGAAGAGGGCCTGCGTCCGCGTGTCCAACGACAGGCGCGGCCGCACTTCCCGGACGTAGCGGGCCACCCAGGAGGCCGCGCGGCCCCCAAGGGGCACTACGCGGTCCTTTTTGCCCTTTCCACGGCGCACCGTGAGCGTACCGCGCTCCGGGTTCACGTCTGGGAGCTCCAAGGAGCACAGTTCCGCCCGGCGTATTCCCGTGGCGTAAAAGACCTCCAGCATCGCCCGGTCGCGAAGGCCAAGAGGATCGGCCACGTCCGGGACCGCAAGGAGCCGGTCCACCTGGGCAAGCGTGAGGGCCTGGGTCGGCAGGCGCTTCTCCATCCGGGGAAGCTCCAGTTCGGAGGCCGGGTTATGGAGGATCACGTTTTGCCGAGTGAGCCACCGGAACCAGTCCTTCAGGCACCCGATCCGCTGGCGCTGCGTGCTCCAGCCAAGCCGCCGACCTTTTCCGCCGGGTAGCTCGTAGCGCCAGAGGAAGCGCTGGAACGCCTCGAGTATTGGCCGCGTGACCTCGCCCGCTCGTGTCACGTCGCGGTCGGCCGCCCACTGCATAAAAAACTTGAGCGAGAAGAACCGCTCTTCGAGCGTCCCCTCGGCGTAGTTGCGCGAGCGAAGCGCTTCGAGCCAGGACTCGGCGCACACGGCGAGCGCGTCCGGCGTCGCCCGCGTAAAGGGCAGCGGCTCCCGCTCCTGGCCGCCCCGCCCCGAGGCCGGCCGCCGCCGCAGGTGCGCCACCGCCGCAAAACCCCTCATGCCAGCCATGACTACGACGCGCGGAGCGCGCGCCCTCCTGATGTGCAAACCCGCGAGGCCGCAAGGTTGCAGCTAAAGTGATGGCTCACGCGCATCTTACACCTCGCGGGGGCACCCCGTCACCCCCCGCGAGGTGGCCCTCCAACCCCGCGAGGTTCACTTTGTAGGCATGGGTTTTCAGGGTTTCCACGTCGAGCAAGGGGACGTGCGCCGTGTGCTCGGGCGCGTCCAAGTCGATCAGGAGCTCGTAAACAAACTGGCTGCCCATACGGCCGCTGTGGACCGCGACATACTCCTGCTCGATCAGGCGCTCCAGGTGGATGCGCAGTTGTGTAAAACTCCAGCCGCACGCCCCGTGCAGTTCGCGGCGCGTGAAGGTGTCCACGCCCTTGGTCTTCTCCCGCTTCGCCCGCATGAGCGTGCGGATGTGGCCCAGGACCGTGCGGGTCTGAGGCGGCAGTTCGTCGAGCGAGCGGCCGAGGACCTCGGGGGCCAGCTCGTTCGCGAGCGCAATGTCGTCCAAGGTCACGGGGACGTATTCGAGCGTGCGGCCGCCGAGTTCGTAGCGCCCTTTCGGGCGCTGGTGCTGGTGAAGGAGCGCGATGGCATCGATGAGGGTGAGGTATTTCTCGTGATCGCGCCGGTTGCGTGTGCGCGCCGAAGGGAAGGTGAGCGACGGCGCGTACGGGTTTAAGACCTCGACCGCCGTAAGGAGCCGCTGCGCGTTGCGCAGCACGCGCAGGAGTTCCGTCCGCTCTGACCTAGCAACAAGGCCTGCGAGGGTGCGGCGCTCGCGCTGCAGCGTGTGGATCTTCGCCGTCTGCTCCGGGGACTCGTCGACGGAGAGCGTGAGGCACCTGTTCTGTAGCTCCTCGTCTAGATCAATCGCAGTCGTCGTCAGCATGATCATGACCGGCCCCTCGACCCGGTAGACCTGCGTCTCCATGCGCCCCGTCGTCGGGTCCTTGCCCGTCGAGGCGATCGTGAGCTCGCCCTCGCTCTGGAGGAGCTTGAGCGCATAGCTCGCTTTCTCGGCTCCCGCCTCTTCCACGATGGCGAGGATCTTGTGCTTCAAATTCGTCTCGCCGAGGTAGTACAGGCTCTGGCCCGTCATCGCCGAGTATTTGATCCGCTCCTCCTCCGGGAAGAACGCGAGCACGGCGTCCATGAGCGTCGTCTTGCCCGCTGCGCTCGCACTCTGGACGATGATCGCAAGCGGCCGCTCCAGGAGCCGCGAGACGCCGGCCAGGTACGCGAGGAGCGTATTGTTTTCCTCCCCGATAATGCCCGCCTTGTGGAAGGCCGCTCGGAGACGCCCGACAAGATCGGGCGCGGTCAGCCAGGCCAGGGCTTCGGCCCGCTCAGCCTCCGTGAGCCTGACGACGGGCGACGCCGTTTCGACAGGCCGTGCGAGTTCAACCTGGGCCTGTTCGAGAGCGAGGAGCAAGCGGCCCACGTCACGCTTGAGGACATCGGCCGACACGCCCGTTTCCTCGGTGGCCCGCTCGACGAAGCGACGCCGGTCCGCGTCCCGCGTCAAGTCAAGCGAGTCCAGGTGGAAGCGCTCGCCGACCTTTAGGCGCAGCGCGACCTTGAGCCCGTCGCTCCCAAGGGTCTTATCGAGGCCGCCCACACGGTATTCGCGGCCGTCGAGGGTAAGGAACCAATGCTCTCCCTGCGGGATGAGCACGGACGCGGCGGGGGTATTCGGGGCCGCAGGCGGAGACGGCACGGCCGCTTTTTCTTTAGCGGCCTCCTCGGGCGGCGTTGGCAACGCGGACGCCGGAGCCGCTAAACTAGCAGCTAAAGAAGAAGGCGCGCGCGGCGGCAAGGTGCCGCTGCCATTTCCAAGCCAAGCCGCAGCATTCAAGAGGACAGCAAGGGCCTTGTCGGCCGGCTGGACCTTGCGGGCATATTCATTGGCGTCCTGGCCATGGGGGAAGAGGACCCGGCGGCACTCCACCCCCCTCGCCATGAGGCGCCCGGCTACCTTGGCCGCTCCCCGCTCCCCGGCCTCGTCCCGGTCGAAGGCAATCAGGACCCGCTCCGTCTTCGCCAGGATAAGCGCGTCAAGAAGCTCCTCCGTAAACCCCTCCACCCCGTAGGCCGTCGTCACGTTCTTAAAGCCATGCGTCCAGAAGGTGAGCGCATCGATCAAGGCCTCGCACAGGATCACTTCCCGGGAGCCGAGGCACACCGGGTTCCAGAGGCCGCGATGCGGCCCCGGCAGGTACAGGTGCTTTATCCCCGTGCTCTGGTTCTCGATGATCTTGCGGCCGTAGGCCCCGAGGATAGCACCGTCTGACCCAAGGATCGGGACAACGAGGCAGCCGTTCAGGTGCTCGTGGCCGCTCTCGCGGTAGACACCCAGCTTCTCCAGCCGCTCGCGGATCGCTGCGCCAGTCTGCCGGTTTTTCTGAGGAAGGCGCAGGCCAAGGGTCCGGTCGGCGAAGCCGAGCCGGAAGGTTTTTATTGCCTCCTCGCTCCTGATCCCGCGCTTCTCCAGGTAGGCGAGCGCCGCCGGCGTCTGCATGAGGCGCTCGTGGTAGTAGTCGATCACCTGGGTTAAGAGCGCCGGGTCGTCCGCGTCGTAGGCCACGGGCGTGGGCAGCCGTGGCACGGTGCTGTGCTTGGTCGGGCTCGTCGTCGCGACGAGCGCCGACGCTTGGCCTGAGCGCAGGATCTCCACCGCGTGCCGGAACGAGAGCCCGTCGTGCCTCATGATAAAGTCGATCACGGTCCCGCCGGCCCCGCACCCCAGGCAGTGGAAGAGGTTTTTATCCCGACCCGGCGTCACGATGAAGGACGGCGTCGAGTCCTCGTGGAACGGGCATTTGCCGGCCAGGTGCCCCGTCCCGTGCGGCCGTAGCTCGATTCCCTTCGCCCTGACCAGGGCCGCCAGGTCCGTCCCCCGCTTAATCTGCTCCAGCTCGGCCTCGGGGATTCGTGGCATGCTAGACCCCCAGGCTCAAAAAACCCGTCAAGAGTAATTGCATTGACCACGAGTGGTCAGTTTACTGACCGCATGCAAGACGTTTTTTCGTTCGCCCCGTATACTGGAGACATGCCTCAAAAGACCGACTCCCGCCTGCGCCAGCTGCGCGAAGCTGCCGGATTGTCCGTCCGAGAGCTCGCCCGGCAGATCGGCGAGCAACACACAAACGTGCTTTATTGGGAGAACAGCGGCGCTGCGCCGCGCTCCGATGTTTTAATCCCCATAGCCAAGGCCCTCGGCGTCACCGTCGAGGAGCTGCTCGGCCAGGACAAGCCGAGACGCGCCGCCGCCCCCGGCGGCAAGGTGCGCCACGTGTTTGAGCAGGTTCAAAAACTTCCCCGACGCCAGCAGGACCGTATTGTCGAGGTCGTCGAGGCTCTCGTGGCCAAGGCTGGCTGACCCTCGCGGATTTCCGCCCGAAAAAACGTTACCTTTTGCGTAAGGGGTAGGGTGTCGCCGTAAATTGGGAAACAAGGCTTTGTTTCCCACCCACCCCGCGCCCGCGGTCAACCCCGGCCGTTTCGGCCGCTCGTTCGAGCCCCCTCCTCGTAACCGGTCCGGCTGGACTCCCCCGCCCGAAGGGCAAGGCGGTCGAGGATGGCGGGGCGGGGACCACGCCATCGGAGACCACCGCAGCCGCGAGGCGTCCAATCACGCGTTATGTTAACCGGGCGATCAGGCAAGGAGCGAGGTCACGAACGACGGCCTGGCGGGCGGGCGCCAGCCCGCACGAAGCCCGGTTCGCATAACGTCAGATTGGACGCCGAGCAGCGGGTTTCGTTCGACCTCGATGGGGGCGCTCGCCAAATTCCTCACTTCAGGGTTTGAGCGAGCCTTTAACGCTTTGTTTCTTGTAGTAGAAAAAGATCGCCGACGATCCGACCACAAAAAACATTGCTGCCAATATCCACCGTTCAGCGCCGGTCTCCTGTGAACCGACCAATGCGATCGATCCAACCACGAGGCCGAAAAGCCAAGTGAAGCAGGCAATGTCTACTCTCCCGAGAACCTTGCGCTCCATATAGCCCACCAAGAGGCATAGTGCCACCACAAGAAAGGCAGCGCTGGTTGAATGTAGGTTGATCCAATGTGAGATCATTGCTCAGCCATTTCAATTATGACAATGCGCAGCAGCTATCACTTGTGCCGTCGTAGCGAACGCCGTGAGCCCTGCTCCTGCAACCGCTAGACCTTCCGCTCCAACCCCAGCGGCAACCCGCAACCCCGCACCTGCTGCCATAGATGACTCGGATGCCGCCGCCCGAGCTGCGAGACCCCCATATCTTCCAAAATTAGAAGCGGGTTGGAACATTATCGTCGCGCCTCTACTGAGCAGATAGTTTCCTGCCGCACCCAATCCGACTACGACACCGCCCTTTACTGCGAGCGCTTCAGCATCCGCCTCTAAAATATGAGCAAGATTCCCACTCGATGGAAGGTAGCTCAATAGTCCGAAATTATTGATAATGTTCTTCGTAGTCCAACTACCGTATGTCTGATTCAAATAGTCTTGCGCACAGTCCAACCCCAGTGGATCGAACGCATTGGCTGGGTCGTTCCCACAATATTCGTAGAGGTTAATCCCCGCGTATTCCCCGAGAGGGTCCCTGGATAGCCAGTTAGCGTTTCGGCGCATTTGCCACTAATAGCACTAGTTCCCTAATCCTCATCGATTTTAGATTTCCTGGTACTACAATATTAAACCCTGTTCTTAATGCTTCATCAAGTCGCTCGGCGCCCAGATCGAATCGCCACGAGTCCGCCTTTGAATAATCCTGCATGAGGCAATCGTCTGGGCGAATCTTCGCATATGGTATTCCGTAGCACTCCCCAATCAATTTCAATACATCGAGAATTGCGCTCGGAGGAACCTCTGCAGCAAATTGCTTGATAAGGTCTTCGTCGTTCAATGGTTGGCGTCCGCCAACTATTTCCCTACGAGCATGTTGCCAGAAAAAGTAGCCAATCGCCGCACAGCCTGCCACGGCCGAAAGAAGGAGTGTTAGTGTCATGGACATGGGATTGCGTAAACTAGGCCGCTAACCAGAACTCCGAAATTGTAACCGCCAACACCCGCGCCAAATATCGCGATTCCCCAAATCCCGCCTCGGGCGATTGGGCTACCGGCAGCACGGATTCCTAGGAGCCCACGAGCTACACTTGTAAGCGGATTGGGTGATCCGAAGGGAGCTGGTCGAAAATCCCCGTACGGCGCCCAAACTTTAGGAATAACCCCACCGCCAATTAATCCAGCCACAGCCCAATCGGGCAGCGTGATCGCGTATTGATTTAGATGACTCAAATATCGATCCCAATATCCGCCACCGCCACCGCCGCCGCCGCCAGATCCGCCTCCACATAAACCGAACAGATCCACTCCGTTAACCGGATCATTCAGAACGTAGCCATAAATGTTGATTCCCGCGTATTCCCCCAACGGATCCCTGGATAGCCACCTACCGACCCTTTGCTAAGAGCGGAAGCCCAATAAGTTCTCTTATTATCAGACCGTGTGCGATCATCAGAATGGCAAAGACGAGAACTAGCCACGGCGTAGATGCCTTTACTGCATTCC